>PPYF01024569.1_pt1 | contig 94709 bp, 88 predicted proteins | sample 1559871 | NCBI WGS metagenome assembly PPYF01 (sample SAMN08240021, study PRJNA423297) | Human gut metagenome, whole genome shotgun sequencing project.
TAAACTAATGACAGTATACAGATCATTCCAGAGACATGCAAGTAGATCAGTATCATGCTAATTTAAAGAGTCAACAACACATATTATTATAGCTGGTCTGCAGTTCTGTGATTTCATTGCTGGTAGGTAGATTATCGGGATTCTGATCTTGATAATATCCAACAAATGCTTTCTGCATTTCAAGTAATTGAAGATATAAAGCATTGACAGTCTGTACAAGTGGATAGATAGTTTCTTTCTTGCCGACAACGCAGATTCGGTTATATATGCAGGAACGGACGAAGTAATCTTTCTTCATCATTCCACTGGCAGCGATGCGAGCTTCGATTTGTTTCCGTTCAGCATCAGAAACTCTAAAACTTATAGTTGGGTGTTTATGTTGGTTACTCATGGTAAGGCTCCTTTCGTTTTGAATGGCAGCAGAACGATTATTTTAAATCACTTGCAAGCCACAGTTGATTATTCACAATAAGTAGTAAAAATGTAGATTATATCAAGTCTTCAGATAGATTTTTATCTGAAATTGTGCTACTAATTTGCTACTAAAAAGTTTCAAAACGATGTGAAAAGCGTGATATTTGGCGAAGCAGATATGCTTGAAATGTAGGAAATATCAGCCTTTGTTGGATGACGATAAAATATAGGGGAAGAGTTTGAATAACGGACAGAAATGCCGAAAACCTGTATTTATGCGGGTTTCCGGCATTTGTTTTATCAAATGGCTCTAGTTTGGCTCTATTCGTGGGGAGAGTAATAGCAAGATTAAGGAGAAATTATGAAAAAATTATTACATCTGACATTGATGCAGACAGTATTGTTGAAATGATATATAGAGATTCAGCAAATGAAGGATAAGGGTATTACGAATGGCAAGAACAGAAAAAGTGATAATGACGAATATGTGTATGGTGTTTAGTGAAAACAGGGTACTTGTCCAAGATAAGAGGGATGATGATTACTCTGGAATAACATTTCCGGGAGGATATGTGTGAATATTCTTGTGCGATAACACCGCAAGTCCGGCAGGCAGGAAACCGCCTGTCCGGACTAACGGAAACCGCTTATGCGATCAGGACAACGGGATTGGCATACTTAGCCATGACTTTTTTGTAGCTGCCATCTGTCCGTGCCATCTCCAGATCAATAAGCAGATCAGGAAGACGGACATACCTGGTATTGAAATACTGCTTACATGCCTCCATGCCAAAGGCACAGGCCATGTAAGTTTTACCACAGCCTGTAGCACCGGTGATAAAGAGATTCCGGTGTTCAGATATATATTCGCAAGTTGCAAGCCGGTTAATAAGATCCTTGTTAAGCTTGCGTCCGGAAGTGTAGTTGATATCCATGATATTTGCTTCCGGCTGGTCGAATCCAGCGTTACGGATCAGCCGTTTTTGACGATTATTTTTACGATTGCTGTATTCGATGTCCACCAGCATACCGAAGCGATCCTCGAATGGCACTTCTTTAAATTTAGGATCATCCAGCTGGTTGCGAAATGCATCTGCCATAGTGGTAAGGCGCATTTCAATTAATTTATCAATTGTACTCTGATTTGTCATATGTGTTTACCTCCGATAGTAATCGGCACCTCTTGTGATGCCGTGTGCTTTATGTGTGGTCGTGGATTCAGTAGTTTCTGATTCCGGCTTTACAGAACCGGTTACAAGGATGTTTTTAATACTCTTGTAACTGGGATGCCAATCCGCTCAGCCCATTTGCGGAACCGGTCGCCGTTCCATTCCAGATATTTCTGGTGGTCTTCCGGCATATGTTCCGTGACCGTGCTGTACTGCCCGGGGCGTCCTTTCAGACGACGGTGGGAAGCAATGCGGTTATGGTTGTAGAAAATTTCAATAGTGGTATCTGTTACCTTTACATCCACTTTCTTTTTGATGTATTCATAAGGAACTGAGTATAGCATTCCATCCACAGATATGTGATAATTGAACTGGACGGTGGCTGTCTTCCAGTCGCTCAGTTCAAAACGGGTAGAAGGTAATGGTGCCAGCAATGGTTTTTCTTCCTCAAGAAATAAGCTTCGCCGACTACCCTCTTTCTTTTGAAAGAGCCTTTGGTTGAACAGTTCGAGCTTGTCTCTGATTGCACGATTTAATTCGGCAAGGGAGAAGAACTGTTCATCCCGAAGTGCTGCTGTTATCCAGGTAGAGATATTTCCTACCGTTCCTTCAGCATTCGGCTTATCCTTGGGAGCCCTGACACGCGCCGGAATAATAGCAGTGCCATAATGCTCAGCCAGTTTCTGATAGGTTTCATTGATCTGCTGGTCTTTCCATCCGCCATTGTGAACAACTGCAGTTTTGCAGTTATCCGGTACGAGGATTCTGGCGACACCGCCAAAATATTCGTACATATGGACATGTGCATTGATCCATGATTTCTGTTTCATGTCCAGAAATGCTTCCACGTATGCATACTGGCTGTAAGTCATTACACCGACAAATATGTATGCTTTGATGATTTCGCCGGTATCAGGATCAATGACTGTTGCAGGATCACCTGCCCAGTCAACTTCAACCTGTTCACCGGGTTTACGGTTGATATGCATGGTAGCGCGATGTTTCTGCTCATCCTGTTGGATGTGATAGCAGAACTGTGAATACATGAGCGGTTCTTCGCCATTGGCACGGCAATCCTCCATGTATTCCGTCCATAGGAGCTTTTTGCTTACGCCGTTGCGAAGCAGCTCCTTGCGGATGTAAGCGTAGTCAGGCATTCTTTTATTGGATGTGACTTGTTTTACAGAAGGAAAAAATTTTTCTGCAAGTACAGCATCGGTATCGCTTTCATCAAGTGGCCAGGAGATATCTAATTCCTTAGCTCGCTTTAAAACGCGATTGACCGTTTTCTTGGAGACATTGCAGCTGTCGGCAATGTTCTGCTGACTGAGTCCCAGACCACTAAGTCTGAGAATCTCTCGATACTTGGTCATAGTCATGACCTCCTTTGAATGTATTTACACCTTTTGGTGCATGATTACATTCTAAGGGATTTATGATAAAGGTTTCCACCACCGGAATGGCGGTTTCCTTAAAAACGGATTTGCGGTTTCCTATCTCCGGACAGTGGGGACATGGAGACCGGATTATTCAACTCGTCCCGTACACAATTCCAGAACATCCTCTATTCTAATATCCGTAAGTTCTTCTCCTCCACATCCAATAAAATCCTCTGAATACCATTCATAATCTTTGACTATGTCATATTTATTTTCCAATAATTCAGTTATCTCCGCCTCTGTCATTACCTCATTTTCAACCAATCTTAACATCAATCCATAAGAAATAACTTCTGAAAAAACAGATGAAATAAGCAAGTCGCACCAAACCTTGGTTGTATTTATTTCTTTTTCATCTAATTTGTAAAGCTCCGACTCCATTTTTGCTTTTTGCAATAAAAGTAAATTTCTTATTCGATCTTTATAATGTACCCATAACAGTGGACACACGAATTAGTGTAGTACCCGTTTTACGGACACCCACACAAGACGTGCCCCTGTTCTTAATCACCGTTCCCATGTGAACCCTTTTTCTTGGACACTCCCTTCTAGATGTGATATTCTAATCACAGAAATGGAGGATTTTCATGAGCAGAAAACTATTCACAGAGGAACAACAACAGTTACTTCGCCAAAACCCTTACATCTACAGTGTTACTGAGACAAGGATCACTCTCACCAAAGAGTTCAAGGAGCTCTTCATGACCGCATACAAAGCCGGTGAATCTCCGAGAAAGATTCTTGAAGATCATGGTTTTGACATCAGCATCATTGGCGAGCGGCGCATATGGAGCATTTCCCAGCATATCCGTACAGAATACAAAAAGTACGGGGAATTCCATGAGGGTTATGGTCCACGGGGCGAAGCAGCCAGCCCTGATGCACCCACAGATGCTGCCAAGCCGCTATCCGAGACCGATGAGATCAAGCAGCTCCGGCATGAAGTAGATTACCTGAAACAGGAAATGGAATTTCTAAAAAAAATTTCCTCGATCAGAACTACAAGGAAGTAGGTGCACTGCTCATGAACGATTCTTCCTGTGTATTCGAAATCATCTACAACACCATGCAGCAAAGCCATAACACAATGTCTGTCAAGACACTCTGTGAAATGGCAGGTGTATCCCGCAGCGGTTATTACGCCTGGATCAAAGCCGCTTCTGCAAGAGAACTCAGGGAACAGCAGGACCGTGATGACTTTGATCTGATACTCGCTGCCTACAAAATGCACGGCTATACAAAAGGTGCTAAGGGCATCTACATGGCCCTGCTTCATATGGATCCGCCTGTGATCATGAATCTCAAAAAGATCCGGCGTCTGATGGACAAATTCAATCTGTCCTGCCCCTACAGGGGTCCGAACCCTTACAGGCGGATGGCCAAAGCCCTTAAGACAAGTAATGTCGCAGACAACCTGCTTCAGCGTGAATTTGAGGCATACGGTCCCAGAATCGTCCTGCTGACCGACATCACCTATCTGCCGTACAATGGCACCTTTGCTTATTTATCTACTATCCTGGATGCCTTTACCAAGCAGATACTGTCGTACGTGCTCAGTCCATCGCTGGAAGTGGATTTCGTCTTGGAAACCATCAACAAACTGGTGGAAAATCATGGAGTCTCCCTCCAAGCGGAAACGATCATTCATTCCGATCAGGGCTGCCACTATACCAGCCACAAGTTCATAAATATCCTTTATGATAAAAAACTCCGTCAGTCCATGTCCCGCAGGGGAAACTGTTGGGACAATGCTCCGCAGGAAAGCTTCTTCGGCCATATGAAGGACCACATCATGCCGAAACTTGCGGAATGTACTGAGTTTGCTGAGGTTCAGGTCATCATCGATGACTATATGGATTATTACAACAATCGGCGTTACCAGTGGCATCTTGCCAAGCTGTCGCCTAATGAATTCTACAAATTTGTTACTACGGGGGAATATCCTCTGGATATCCCGAATGCACCTGCCCCGCCAGCCATCCGGAAAAAAACGAAAGACCTTGGCAAAACGGCAGTTCATATAGATTCTGAAAATAAAACTTAACTGAATATCATATCAATTCGGTTTGTCCAATTCTGTGGGCACATCAAATGTCATATGTCCACTTATGTGGATAACCAAACAAAGGAATGTCCAAAATCAGGGATATCACTTTCGTGTAGGTGTCTAAAAAATAGGCACTACACTAATTCAAAATGTCCTTGACAAGGGGTACAGTTTAAGTTGATCTCCAATATAATTTTGACCATCTAAATAACCATTAGCGATTTCCTGAAGCACATAAATCATAGTATTGTATTGCTCACATATTTTAACTCCACATTGTGTTAATGCAGAACAATATCTATAATCATCAAGAATACTTATAAACTCTGTACACAAAAGTTTTCTTCCTTTTATGCAAATCCATTGTCTATCCATAAAATTTCTCCTCGCCAAATTATACTCAATTTTAAATTAATTATTACGTTATGCCTAAATATCTTAATATCCGTTCACATGTTTTTCCATCTATATATGTATGCATCTCTGTCATAATGGTATTTCTCTCTTTTTTAAATGGATCATTACCTCTTACAACATCATTTAATGCTCCCATAAACTGTACCAGATTTTTTGTCCAATAACCAACAAAATACTTATCTGGATTATTCACGGCAAAGCCTCTGGCATTTCTATATTCTTCGTAATCGTCCAACGTATATATTATGGGTTTGTCTAAAAGCATATAATCTGTTGTTACACTTGAATAATCAGAAATCAGGCAATCGGTCAATGGAAGGACTTCATATAACTGAAGTCCCATTTTCTGAATATCTTCGTCTTTAATAACTTTAATGTTAGAGAATTTCTCCTCAAATACATTTAATTTTTCCTGCAAATGATGTAACTTAAATAGGCACAAACAATTTTGTTCCGCCAAATACTTATTAAGCATTTCCAACTTACTTAACGTATCAATAAGTGGTAATCCCGTCATTGATTCGAAATAATCTTCGCTTAAAGAAGCATTATTCGACCTTCTAAACGTGGGCATCCACAAAAAAATTTTTCTTTTTCCATATAACCCCCACTTGTTTTTAAAATCATTTTGCGCAGTAGAAATTTCATGGAACAAATAATCATTTCTTGGATAGCCAAGCTCCAGAAACTTACCCTTCGAATATCCAAATACAGATGCCTGAATATCTACAAATATTTTTCCCGTAACCAGCATAAAATCCGGTTCTGATTTAACAGCAATCTTCTGACCTTTCCCTGCTTTGAATCCACATCCATGCCAAAGATTAATAATTGTACAATTCTCTCTCTTTTTCAACTCATCCATTACATTACAATGATCGTATATAAACCATCTACAAGTCGCTAAATAATAGCTCCGCCTTACATGAATTGTTTTAGGAAATTTTTCCACATAAACAGTATTCCTACATCCACATTTTTTTGCTTTTTCAACATCGTCAACCAGCCACACAATTTTATAGTTTTTCAAAATTCCTGTTTTCATCATATAATCAAACAGGGCATATGAATTATCCGTCAAATCCCCTTCACTTTCAAATATAATTAAATGACTGTCAACACCAAATCCCCTACATAAATAATAAAATAGTACATTGATTTTATTTGTGATCTTCCAACCAGCTATTTTTATTGAGTTCAGAATTCCGTATTTTTTTATCTTTTCTATAATCATTTCTTTTTCAGAACCCCTCTCATTCCTTTATGTAATATTTCTAAAATATCTTTTTCATATAACGCTACAATTATCAAAAACAATGTAACCTCTACCACATACAAAATACCAATTTTCTGAATCATAAGTAATACAACGGATTGTACAATTAAAAACATATAACTGATAACATCCCGCAATACATTGATTCTAAGCTTAATATATTTCTTTGAATGCCAATAGCGAATTCCCCATACAATAATATAACTAATAGCAGTTGCTATTGCTGCTCCCAAAGCTCCCATAAGCGGTGTCAAAATTAAATTTAAAATAATATTAGTAATAGCACCGGCAAAGGTCGATTGAGCAAAAATTTTTGAATTTTTAACAGCGGAAAAAAAACCCCCAATATATCCGGACATTGCTCCAAAAACAATAGAAATTGTCAACCACGGAACATATTTCCATGCGACAAAAAAATCTTTTGCATATAGGAATTTCGCAAGAAATTGATCAGCAATAATTATCATAGAACAAATAATCGTCATCATGCAATTGTATGCTTTATAGGTATTTGTAAAAAAACCACTTTTATCTTCTGGATCAAAATCACGAACAGCCGAAAGCGTCCATGCCTGATTAAATATTGATTGAAAAATATTTAAAATAGATGGTATTTTTGACGCGACAGAATATATACCATTTTCTGCCAATCCCACAAAAAATACCACCACATATCGATCGGATGTATTGTTGATCCACCATGCAATACTGTTTGCAATCATGGGTTTGCAATAATCCAACATTACTTTTTTTTCTTCTGAAAACCGTTCTCGCGGACTTGCATCTCGTATCACATGAGACTTAAGCATCAGGTAAATACTTTGTATCAAAGGGCCCAAAATATTGGCAAGAAAATACCCTTCCAATCCCCACTTAAAAAACAGCAAAAAAAGAATATTAAAGCATATCGTTGCAAAAGAAGCTATAACACTCGAAACTGCCAAATCCGCAACTTTATCAATTCCACGTATATACATTGTCATCATTCCTGACAATGACTGTGTCAAAAACATTAGGAAAAAGAAAACCGCATACTGTTTCGCAATATTACTAATCCCCAAGGCTCCATTTATCACTAATCCGGCTAAAACAATGGCATTTGAACTCAAGAAATATCTGGTTGCAATGGATACTATTGATTTTCGGCTATATTTTTTATCCAAAGAGAATCGCAAAACAGACTCCTGAATATTTAAAGTCAAGACAGGCAAAAGCACACCAATTGTTGCATTAAAAAGATCATATGTACCATACTCTATAGTCGTTAAAATATTGGTATATAAAGGTACAAGAAAAAAACTAAGTAGTTTTGAAGCAAAACTACTTAATGTTAGAAGACCTATATTTTTAAATAAGTATTTATACCGATTCACGAAACAATTTTCTCCTAATTATAACTTCCTGATGTTTATTTGCTCTTATTACAATACTCCAAAAAATCCGAATAACCATCAAATACGGGATTTCTTATATTCTTTAAACATTCATCTTCATTATTTAGCAATTTCATTTGGTATTTAAATCTATCTGTCATTTTCTCCCCATTTGAAAACAAAAAGAAATACTCATCCAGTTGTTCCTCTTTTGGAAATTTTCCATATTTCTCTTTATATAAATGAACAAATGACACAGCTTCTTCTACTTGTCTGCTTTGTCTTTTTCTATAAAATTCTTCCAATGTCATAATCTTTTTAGCCGGATTCCCAGCATATACGGAATCTGACTCTATTTTTCCTGTAACAACTGAATTCGCACCAATAATAACATTATCTCCAACCTCTGTTCCTGCACAAATCGTTGCCCCCCATCCAATAAATACATTATTTCCTATAATCGTTTGCTTCTGATTTCCTAAAATCACTCCATATTTTCTTTTTAATACTGACCAACTATAATCATGCGTCAATATGGTTGTTGGTCCCGTAATCATTACATGTGAGCCAATACTAAGCAAATGCGGATTCTGCGTATCGATCGTTGTATTATATGGCCTGAATAAAACCACATCGTCCCCTATGGAACAACCTATTTTTTTCAAATGTAAAATGTATGAATTACTAGTTGCTTTATAACCCAAAATCAAAGTTTTCAGTTTGTCTTTAAATAACATTCTTTACTTTCTTTCTATTTTTTTTACAATAAATTTCGCTGCATTTTTCACTCCTAATTGGGTAAATTTATTAAATACCCTTATAGGAAAGGTACTTATTCGTTCTATATAATGACTTGCTTTTCCAAAATGTGATGACCACTGTATAATTTTCTTTTCAATTGCCTGTCCCCGTGTAAACCAGGTAGAAGAATACCAATGAATTGTCCTCGTATTGTTTGTCTTATTCATTTTACCAGTTGTATAATCAAGTGGCCCGAAAAAATCAAATGGATATATTGAAATTCCACCCACAATATTAATCTCATCGGGATCACAATACCCATGTTTCTTTAGTATATTAGTAACATGTTCCACAACCGTTGTTATATCAATGGTTCCATCCGACATCTTAAAATGCCTTTTACTATATTCGCTCAAGATTTCTGCATAGATTGGCATTTTAGGAAACGCCGCTATGCCTAATCCGGGATTAACCTTTTTCACAAACCTGCGTTTTCCATCAAACCCTGTTTGTGTGCTTCTCTCAATCCCCATATACGGACCATGTGATATAATATCATCAAGAGAAGCAATAACTTCAACATCTGTATCAAAATATATCCCCCCATAATTATATAATATCCAAAACCGGGCATAATCTGATACAAATGCCCACTTTTTTTCTTCATATGCTTCTCTGACATACAAACAGCAATTCACATCAAAATTTGTTTCGTTCCATTCTTTTATTTCATAATCTGGAAAATAAGTCTTCCATGATGAAATACATTTTTTCGCCATATCAGGCAATTCGTTACCACCAAACCAACAATAATGAATAACTTTAGGTATCATATTTCTCTCCAATCACATAACCGCTTCAACATTATTCTTATTCTGCAATGCATCCGATACTGAATTTTCTGATTTAAGAGCTACATCGTCAATTGCTAACAAATAAAAAAAGGTAAAGAAATAATATGCTTCATTACATCCATTTTCTATTAATCCATAAATAGAAAAGCAAACAGATATTGTCAATACGGTATAATTTTTATTTCTCCAGGCTTTTTTCATAACCATGAAAAAACAAATAAACATCAACAGCATAGGGACAACCCCAACCGTTATTAGCTGCATAATATATGCATTATCTACGGTATTGAACTTCTGATTTGAAACCATACTTTTAAAATAGTTGAATGCATAATCTGTATTATTATATATCGTAACATTATTTCCAAACAAACTAACTCCATATTTCGAGATATTATTAAAATTTAAATATGGTCTATATGATAATGCCATATCTATTGGAGTCCTGAATTTATTATAAATTGGCAAAGGATAAATTATAGTCATTAAATAGGAAATTCCGCACATAAGAAGCTGGAATATGCATAAAAATTTTTCCACAAATTGGTTTTTTCTTTTTATTGAATTCACAATAACTTTATATATAATCGGGAACAATAATAAAATAATAACCGTAACTCTTGTTTTTAAAACAAAAAAGCCTAAAACAGCACTAATTAAAACCAAAAATACCTGATTCGTTTTCATAACATTTTTTTTCGCTATATAAAGAAAAATTATTGTTATTATAATTAATGCAGCAATATTTGGATGTATAAATCCCAGGGAAATACCATTTCTTCTATATATTTTATTTCCCGACATTCTCAATAAATACAGAACAACAGATATTCCCATCACCGACATAAATGCATAAAAAATAGTTTTAATGATTTCACTAAATTTTCTATTTCTTGCAGCAACAATTAAAAGAAAATATCGTAACCACCCAAACCCCTGTGAGGCAAAAATTCCAATCATAAGTATAATAACGCAAAAAATAATTCTGTAAAACAATTTCATACTTACTTTCTTACTGACAATTATGTATAAAAGCAGAAACATACCTACTGCCTGTACACCCTGATTTAAATAATTTACTATTATATTATTATTAAAAAGCTCTATTTGTTTTATCCCATAAAAGAAAACCATCATATATAGAATTATGCTAAATATACTTACTTTTTTATTGGTTTTTATTCCTTCCATTACTACTCACCTTTGTACTATATTCCATTAAATAATTCCATAGTCAGAAAGAAATTTTAATATATGAACACATCTCTTATTTATCAACATAACAAATATCTTTTGTTTAATCTCAAGACATTCTATAGGATATTTTCCGATAATTGATTTCACAGTTTCATCCAAACACATTTTTTCTATGTTTTTAATGCTATCGCTATATTTTAAATGACTAATATGTTTTGATTCCTGACTAATGCACATCCTTAAATATACAAAAAAAAGTCTTTGAAGTCTTTGAATTGTTTTGTAATCATAACCCAATAAACACAAATTCTTCTTTATTTCATAATAAAAATAAATGATTGCTTCAAATCTGTCAGATCTGTATTTGGAAGTTAACGAATTGTCATTATACCTATATATGTATTCACAGTTTGAAATCAACAATGCTCCATTTGCATGCTGAAGGTACTCAATATTAAAAGGTAAATCTTCCGAAATAATTATTCTTTCCGAAGGAAATAAAATATTATACTTTTTAATAATTGCAGTTTTATACAGACATCCCCATACACACATTTCTATGCTATCATGCGCTGTTGGAGAAGAACCTACCATTCTGGGAACAAGTCTTTCCCTTGCTTGACACTGGACAAATAGCGTTTCCTTATACTGAACTTTTTTTAGCACTTTTCCAGCATCCGTAACTCTATTAAAACCACATTTACAAAAATCTACACCATTTGCCATCAATGCATTATAAAGGTTAACAAACATATCTGGTTCTATCCAGTCATCTGAATCAACAAAAGCTACAAATTCTCCTTGTACATATTCTAGACCTGTATTTCTAGCCAATCCCAATCCAGCATTTTGTTTATGCACAGATATAAAATTACTATATCTGTCTGCATATTCATCACAAATATCTCTGCTTTTATCTTCTGAACCATCATCAATCATAATTACTTCTATATTTTTATATCTTTGATTTACCAAACTATCTAAACAATGTTTCAGATACTTCTCAACATTGTATACCGGAACAATTATACTTATCAGATTTTTTTGACAATCCATTTTTTATTTTTCCTTTTAAATTGATTATAGCACATCTCCAGTTTTTCAACATTTTGCATAATATCATATCCTGCCTGAATGATATTTTTTCTGGCATCCTTACTGTTTTTTCCCCGATCATACGAATAGGAATTCTTTTTCACTTCACTTATCCAATCCTTTTTATCCAAAGGAACAAAATATAATTCATCCGTCAATTTACATTTATCTGTAACCATGTCGGACACCAAACACTTAATTCCCGATGCCTGTGCTTCTATTGTCACAAACGGAAACCCTTCATATAAGGATGGCAATAGCATAATATCACTTGCTGACAATAATTGTGGAATTTCCTGCGTAATTCCTGTAAAAATCACTTTATCAGTGATTCCAGCTTGATTCACGATTTTTCTAATTCCCTTTTCTTCTTCCCCTTTTCCTACGAGCAAAAGTTTATATTTAGGATTATCTTTTACTAAATCTGTAAAAAAATCGAGCAAAAATACGTGATTTTTTACCCTGGTAAAATGAGCAATATGGATTAACACTATTTCATCTGAATTAATATGATATTTTTCTCTGTAAAATTTTCTATCTGCTGCAGAAAATGCAAATTTATCTGTATCTATTCCATTTTTTAATACAACATATTTTCTATTCCCATAAAGCCATTTACCAGCCTCTACTCCACAGGCAAATCCATTTCTATACAATATATTAAAGATAGGTCTCAGTAATCTATGCATTCTTGTATGCAAACAACTGGTACTATGTGAATGTGGGCAGCATGGTGTACCAGCTAATGCCGATGCAAGCATCTCCGTTGCAAGTGTGCAACTGCTGCCGTGCGCATGTACTAAATCATACCTATTTTTTCTAATTAACCGTGACAGTTTTACAATATAGCTCAAAGTTTTATGATTTCTATCACTTAAAATATATAAATTGGCATTTAACGCTTTTATACGCCGGACAATCGTTTCGTCTACATTTTCATTTATTGCCACAAAATCCAGATATATTTGGTTTTTATCAATACATTCTGCATAATTTATAATTGCAGAAAAAATACCATCACATATCATTGGATTTGTATCAATAATAAGTACCCTCATTTTATTCCACCTTAGCTCTATTAACAGATATTGATTTTAATTTATAAAAAAGGGATGCCATATTTTTCTTAACATATCCCATCGCCTTTCCAACAAATATACATCCGGTAATGTTTTTTCTCCTCATTGGTACAGCGGCAACCGCCAATAACTTTGAACCAATTTTCCCTTCTCTTATGCACATATCATTCAATTTATCATCAAGTATGTTCCCGATAAGTATCCTTTTATCTTTTTTATTACTTATTGCAATTTCCTGAATACACTGAACCAGTCGGGAAGCATAATATCCATAAATTATCTCTAAAATTTTTTTATCTTTTATTTTCCAATATTTGTACACCCTCAAAATATGTTCGAATTGCTCTCGCCTTTTCTTATAAAGCTGCCCATCAAAAACCGTTGTTGTCTCAGACCCCTCACGCGATCTAAAAAAATGATATCCTGCTGATTTACTTATAGCAACAGTTTCTATATCCATGATAACTTCCATATTAAAATGCAAATCATCCCATTTTAAATCAGGAAATAATAGACCTTTTTCTTTAACATAACTTGCTTTATAAAGTTTATTCCACGGAACAGCCATCATCATATTATCAAAATACTTATGCAAATTATTTCTCACACTCTGTTTATTTGAATAAAACTGTTCTGATATAGCCACCTCATAAGACTGACTCGCATTACTCTCATAATACTCCATAGTATATCCAGAGATCACCAATTGAGCATCCGTTTTCGTTGCTATATGAAATAATTCTTCAAGATATGTTGGTTCCAACCAATCATCAGAATCTGGAAAATATAAATACTCTCCTTTAGCTCTTAATATTCCTTCATTTCTTGCACTCGGCGCTCCACCATTTTCTTTATGAATTACAATTACACGCGAATCTTTTTTTTCATATTCGTCTGCTATTTTTCCACAATTATCTGGCGAACCATCATCAACAATCAATAATTCAAAATCTGTAAACGTCTGATTAAGAATACTGTCAATACATTTTTTCAAATATTTTTCTACTTTATATACCGGCGTAATAACTGAAATTTTACACATTTTCTTACTCCCTGCTAAACGTTTCAATCAAACACTCATGCTTTTTCCGATCCTTATCATAATTAATTCCAACCAGCAAAATATCCCATGCGTACTTTGGAAGAAAACATCTTTAAAAAATTCATTTTATCTAATTTCTGGATATGGTTTGATATTCAGATATCCAGCTTTATTATATTTTTCAATTATATCGTTTGCAATCTGCAGAAGTTGTCGGTGAATGTTCCACATTGTATCTACATCTTTCTCCCTATACAAAGAAAACCCATAAGCTTTTCGATATTCTTCTGCCTTATCGTGCAATGATTCTCTGACACATTCTGTATCACATTTGCAGTCATCCTCAAAAAAATAACTTTTAGGATAAATACATTGTCCACCATTTTTCATTATATACAGCTTACAAAATTTCTCAAAGGTCTTTGTAAATGCTTTGTCATCTTCTGTTTGGATAAGTTTGGATTCTTTATATGGCTGCACATTAACAGCTATTTCAAAGTCAATGTCATTTTCAAAAGCCCTTAAATTATTATTTCTGCCAAAACAATCAATAAAATAATACTCAGCACATATTATATTCCAGACAATAAGGCGATACTTATATTGCCTTGATAATCTCCTAAGCGAAATATAGATATCGCGAATTGATTTGTTTGCTGGTATTGTGTCCAGAACAACAACTACTGTTTCTCCCACTTTCAGTAATTTTTCAGCTTCTCTTACAAGATTTCCATTTCCATCAGAATACAAGATCATCTCCTGTAAGTGCTCTGGTAATGAACATCGAAATAACCTAGATAAACTATCATTTTCCTTATCTTCGAAAAGGTATTTCATAACGATACCTCCAGTTGATTTTTACAAAGTGTCACAAAACATGTGTCATCAAAATCACAAAATTTTCTCTCCGTTTTATAATCAACAATGGTAATGCAATCTTTTTTTTTCAGTCCTTCCAGTTTTACAGCTTCTTCATCATACAAATCAAAGCGATCCAGAATCAAAATCTTTGGGTTGTTGGAAATAATCCTGTTAAGATCCAGTCCCATAAGAATATCATGATATGTTATGGCAATCTTATCTTTTTCTCCAAGGGATTTTATCATTTTCACCAGCAACGTTTTCCCCGTTGCAGAATCTGGATGAAAATTATATAGTCCAGGTTCTAAATCTATATTCACTTTTCGATTCATAGCAATAAAATTCATCATAATACATCCTCATTAAAGCTATCCAGAGTAAATAATTTCCCAGCATATGCAATTGGAGATTTGCGTGTGTGCATATCAACAACAGTTACACCAAAATCATGAAGTAAGATTTTTCCATTCTCGCAATAATTAAATACTGCATCTCTGGCATTTAATCCACATTCCTGTAAATCAATAATCTTATCTGGTTTTAACGCCACACATATTGCTGCTTTACATCCGGTACTCAATTCGGAAAGATATAGTTTGACACCAAATCTGTCAACAAAAGTTGCAGTATCAATCATATTCCCCTGTTCCACTGCCTTAATAATATTTTTAACAGATTCATCTACAGGAATTTCAAGTTTGGAAAATGCTGCATCTATATCTACAATATCCGCTTTTTCTATCTCCGCATCAAATACTTGTAACATATAGCTCCTTTCACATCGCACCCTCATGTTTCAGCACGACTTCCACTGTTTTGCACAATATTTTCACATCAAGTCCCAGGCTCCAGTTCGCAATATAACTGCGATCAAGTGCCACAACCTGTTCAAAATCCGTAATCTTGCTGCGCCCGCTCACCTGCCACATCCCGGTAATTCCAGGTTTGATCGCCAGGCGGCTTCTGTGATGCAATTTATATTTTACCCACTCATCTTCCGTCGGCGGACGCGTACCTACCAAAGACATCTCCCCTTTGAGTACATTCCAAAACTGCGGGAACTCGTCAATGGACCAATCCCGGATTTTATTTCCCAGCCCCTTTTTTATTGTTCCATCCGGCAGACGCCTGCTACCGATGATACGCGGATCAAAATCCAGTTTAAACATCATTCCATCCGATACTCGGTTTTCTGCAGCAAGCACTGCTTTGCGCTCCTCTGCATCCAGATACATACTGCGGAATTTATAGCACGTGAACTTCTTACCGTTCTTTCCAATCCGGGTCTGTCCGAAAAAGATGGGACCAGGCGACTCATGATAGATCATCGGTGCAAGGATCAGTAACAGTATTCCAGTAATGATACAACCAACGATACCTCCGAGAATATCCAGCAACCGTTTGAGAAATAATTCCCAGATACTCACAGTACGGATGCTCGTGGTCAATACCGTATATCGTCCCAGATTTTCTACAAACTGTTTGTTCGCCGCCAGATCCATACGATTGGCAAGTTTTAGATGAACCGTTACCCCCATCTCGGTCAGCTGGTCTATCCATCCATCTACCCGTTTATCACTTGGCTGCAAATCAATAAATACTTCATCCACCCATGCATGGCACAGGTAATCCATAACGGATTCGCCCTCTGCCACAAATGGGATGTCCCCCAGTTTTTCCGGAAGTGTTTTATTTTCGTTGACATCAATCACTGCAATCCCACGAATCTGAAACAGATCATAGCTATGATTTTCGATATCCTCCCGTATCTGAGGAAGACTCGCCCAGTCTGTCAGAATAACGATAGAATTCTTTTTTCCCAGACGCAGATTCCGCAACACATGACGTTTCCACAAAATTCTTATTCCATAACTGATTATAGCATAAAATATGGCTGTCAGAAACAGTGTAATACGAGAAAAATCCCCCGCATCTTTCACAAAAAAAAGATAAAACACGGCAAACAGAATTACCAGACTCACCTGCCGCATCGTTGCCGCCAGTTCTATAAGCAGTCCACGTTTGAGTACATTCTTACATGTATTTAGAAAAAACATCATGCATACATCTATCAGGATCAGTACGATTGCCAGATTTCCATACACAGAATTAGAATATACATTCAGATTCCGGTGTCTGACAAGATATGCCATAAAAAAAGAAACCTGCAAACACAGAATGTCCAGTATCACAAAATCAATGTGTTTGATCCAGCTGTTTTTTGTTCTCTGATACATGATGTCTCCTTTCTTTCGGTTTGAGCTTAGACGATTGCGAAACTCCGGGCTTTCGCTGCTCCCATGGGGCAGCCGGAGCCTGGAGTTTCGCAATCTCCTAGGTTTTCCCTATAGGAAAGGGCACAGCAGAATAAATTCTGTGCGCCCAATCGGGAACTTTCTGATTAATAGAAATCTTACTTAACAGTTTTTACGGTTCCCTTGAATCCGGCTTTCTTCAGCTGAGCCTTGAATGCTTTCAGCTGCTTTGCAGACATACCGGAAACTTTGATTGTCATCTTTTTGGTGTCTACACCCTTAAATGCAGTCTTGTCAACCTTTACGGAAGCAGACTTGATGACGATTGTCTTTACAGACTTTGCACCTGTAAATGCCTGAGCGCCAATGGTCTTGATGCTGGCTGGAAGTGTAACAGTTGTAGCTTTTGTAGCATTTGCAAAAGCCTTTGCTCCAATTACTGTAACCTTGTAAGAGACTCCATCTACAACAACCTTAGAAGCTACTGTAACACTCTTCTTTGTTGTCTTTGGTAAAGCCTTTACGGTTGCTGTACCGTTTGCTGCGGTACTTACCTTTGCGCCATTATCAGCCTTGACGTTTGTCTGTTTTTCCGGAGCTGGAGCTACTGTTGCTGAATCTGTTGCAGCATAAGCAGTACAAACAGATCCAAACATCATAGTAGCAGCGGTAATACCTACCAGCACCTTCTTGATTAATTTGTTCATTGGGATATAATCCTCCTTCCCTGATTATTTATGTGAAAACCCTTTCGGGGAATCACCTACTTCTGCTCTGTGCCATAGCCGTAATATCCATGTTTTCCATAGTAGCCATAGCCTTTCCCATAATAACTCCTGCCATAGTAGTTGCCATATTTGTGATAATATCCATTTGCAGCGCCTTTGGCACGGCTGAGTGCAATGCCGACAACCGGACACCCTGCACGTTCCAGCTGGCGAATCGAATTACGGACCATTGCCTTTGGCGTTTCTCCCGCACGGACAACCAGCAGTGCACCATCACACAGCGAACCAATCTTTTCTCCGTCAGATACCAGATTTAGCGGTGGAGCATCAATAAATGTATAACGATAATTTTCATCCAGTTCCTCAAATGTACCTGCCAGCTTCTGTCCTTCGAGAAGCATGGACGGGTTAATAATATTTTCTTTATTCGGAAGGAGATCTCCCGCTCCGATATTGGTACGCAACACATATTTGTCCAGCGTATCATCGCTTGCCAGATAATCGGAAGTTCCCAGAATTTTTCCGCTGTCTTCCCGGACGATCTGATATTTGTCAACCATAACGCTCTTGCGCAGATCCATATCCACAAGAATGCTCTTGCTGCCGGCTTCTGCCATCTGCCGCCACAACTGCATGGCAATAAAGCTTTTTCCCTCATCCGGAGCGCTGGATATCACCATGATTTTTTTCACTTTGCTTCCGAGAAAGCTCACATTGACGCGCAGACGGTTCAGTGCTTCCTCTACCGCATACGGAAGTTTCGGCATATTTTGGACTGTCGCACGGTTTTTCGGTGTAAATTCCATTACTTTTTCTTCCTTCTTCTCTTTTTCTCTTTACTGATCGCTTTTTCTACCTCATCGGAAATTTCTTCAATGTCCCCCTCCGGAATAACGGTAAACGGCATGATACCAAATTCTTTTTCGACATCCTCTGCCGTATTTAAGCTGTCATCCATAAGCATACGTGCTACGAAGATCACAGCTACGAGAAGCATTGCAAGAATCGCTCCGAAAATGGTATTTTTTGCAAGGTTCGGAGAACTTGGTTCATCCGGAACCACAGCATATTCCGCAATGGTTGGCTGCGCATTTTCGGATGCATTCATAACTTTTGGAATATAAGTTACCGCTGTATCTACAAGTTCATTGACAATCGACTGTGCCATCTTCGGATCATTATCCTCGACTGACACAGCAAGCAACCGTGAATCCCCGACAACCGAGATTTCTACTTTTTTCAGAAGATCTTCGTATTCCATATCCAGTTTGAGGTTATCGATGACTTCATTGAACACGGGACGAATCTTAATCAATTCGGTATAGTCCTGAGAAAGGGATGTTCCGATATTGAAATCCGACAGATCCAGCACACTTCCACTGGATGCGGAAATCATATACATTTTTGCAGTTGCCGTGTATTTGGGTGTGATCAGAAAATGTGTAATGGAGCCTGCAATCGCTCCCCCGATCACAAATGCGAGAATCAGCCATACCAGCTTTGCCCGCAGCAGATAAAAAATTTCAAGCAGATCAATTTCGGTTTCTTCTCCGTTCTGCTCTGTCCGTTGGTTTTCCTGGTTCATTCGTTACTTTCCTTTCTCCTGCACCAGTGGATACAGTTGTTTCATGGATGTCTCCAGTGAATCTTCATCCATATAAAACTCCCAGTGTTTTTTCCCATCGTGCAGCTTCTCTCCAATTTTGGATTTGCCATCGATTGTGACAATTCCTTTGTCTGTATATCCCTGCATACTGTTTAACAGGGCTGTCAGATCATTCATCTTAATATCCGTTGTCGCATACGGGCGCAACCGGTCATATAATTTCACAGTCGCATTGACATCCCCTTCATTCTGTCTCTTTATTTTTTTCATAAACGCTTTTAAAAAGATCTGCTGGCGGCGCATACGCTGCGTATTGCGATCATCTTCCATGGTATACCGGGACTGCATAAGCAGTTCTGCCTGCCGGTCCGTCAAGGTAAGCGTTGCACCTTTTTTCATAGCCGGATCCAGCTTTGTCATATCATCTTCCAGTGTAACGGTCACGCCACCCACTTCATGATTCAATAAAGACATTGCATCCATTTTCAGTGCATAATATCCATCGATGGGCAGACCTCCAAGCATTTGAGATACAGTCTGAACCGTATTGTCACAGCTGGCAGCCTTGTCTTTTCCATACCAATGTGCCGTGCAAAGCTGCATCTGTGCACTGGCATTGGCACTTCCGTCTTGCAAAAGCATTGGCACTTCGGTGATGGTATCCCGGTTCAGCTGCAAAACCCCATACGTTTTTTCTTCTTCATCCACGACAATAAGCATCAGTGCATCTGCCATCGAGCCATGATATTCTTCTCCCTCGGCATCTTCGTTTCCACTTTTGTCGGTTCCGATAAAAAGATACGTCTGAACCGGATGGGCCAATTGCCAGGTCTTTTTATGCAGCTTGATCGAGACTGTTTTTTCCTGAAATTCTTTCCAGACACGCTGTGTTTCATTCTCTGTGGCTGCCTGTCGGATACGCGCATCGTGACGGTCCATCCCACGGATGAGAAAATATACGGCAACGATTATGAGTACGGCAATCATAATTTCTATCACCGCACGCATGGTTTTCTTTTTCTCGTTCACTGCAATACCTCCGCGGTCAGGCGATCCGTTCTCTGGAGAAACGCTTCTCCAAATTTTTTTGCAAGCACGGCACGGCCCTCGGCAAGATTTGGATGTCGGTTATCCATGTTGTGACAATCACTGCCAAGAATGATGGTTCCAGCATCTTTTGCCAGCTGAAACGCTTTGTGTCTCCTTTTCCAGTTCAGAAATACGCCTGCATTCATCTGCCTGTATACCGGAAGTTCCATGACCGCATCCCAGATTTCTTTTTTCTTCTGAAATTCGTAATAACGCTCAATATGTGCGATGACAACCCTCAGTTTCTGACGCTGTACCAGCTTCTCCACATCTGCATAAATAGCGGAATTCCATTGGGCAAACGGCAGTTCCAGAAGAAGTATCTGTGTTCCTTCCACACAAAGTTTCGGAATCATTCCGGCACTTCCGATTCCCTGAAAGTAGTAGACTTCCGCTGCCAGATGCAGTTTCTGATCCAGGTTCTTCTCTGCCATTGCAGCTTTCAATTTTTCATAGCTGCGCTGCCTGCGCAATAAGAATTCTTCCACGGAATCTTTCTGTGCATAAAAATGGGGAGTTGCTACGATTTCATCAACCTGCTGCTCCCGCTGCGCTGCTAACATTTTTAGTGACATTTCTACGTTTCTACTTCCGTCATCTATTTCCGGAAGAATGTGTGTGTGAAAATCAATCGGCATTTTTCTTTGTTATTCATAATTATTCTATAATTATATCTGTGACAAAAATATTTTACCCCATATCTTTGCTTTCTCACAGAGCGTTTACACGCAAAAATTGGCGAATTTTACCGTTTTTCCGTTTGTAAACGCACAAATACTCATGTCCTAAACGCGCCTATATTTTACGTTTCAAAAGTGTTTATTATATTTTAATAACTGATACTATCTTTATATAGAAAAAATGGAATTTTTTGGAAAATACAGAGGATAACAAAATGAATAAGAAACGGGAACCTTATGATAAAATTGCGGTTGGCGAAAGAATCCGGCACAAACGGATACAGCTTGGACTCTCACAGGACGAACTTGCAGTCCGAATCAACCGTGCAACAAAATACTGTTCGGATATCGAACGCGGGATGTGTGGCATGTCGATAGAAACGATGCTGGCAATTGCCAGAGCATTAGATATGAATTTAGATTATATGATGTTTGGGGAAATTTCTGAAACAGAACGGGAATGGCAGCAAAAAGATGCGATGACCCTGATTCACATTATAGAAAAGGCGCCCGCCTCCCAAAGGAATTACGCGATACGCCTTCTCAAACTATTTATTGCAGCAACCGGTACTTCCTCTACATAGACCCGTTCTTCTTCACGACTTCCGGTACCGTCCGGAAAATAATTTTCACATCCAGTCCCAGACTCCAGTTTAAAATGTAATACCGGTCCAGTTCCACAACTTTTTCAAAATCCGTAATATTGCTGCGGCCGCTCACCTGCCACATTCCGGTGATTCCCGGTTTGATGGCCAGACGGCTTCTGTGGTGCAGTTCGTATCTGACCCACTCATCCTCTGTAGGCGGTCTCGTCCCGACCAGAGACATATCTCCCTTTAAGACATTCCAGAACTGTGGAAACTCATCGAAAGACCAGTCACGGATAAAGTTCCCGATTCCTTTCTTCACCGTTCCATCCGGCAGCTGTCTGCAGCCGATGATACGCGGATCAAAATCCAGCTTAAACATCAGCCCGTCTGTGACTCTGTTTTCTGCTGCAAGCTGTGCCTTGCGTTCTTCTGCATCGGTATACATACTCCGGAACTTGTACAGCTTAAACTTCTTTCCGTTTTTCCCCACACGGATCTGGGAAAAGAATACCGGTCCGGGTGACTGAATCTTAATGGCAGGAGCCAGAAACAGAAACAGAATACCGGTGAGCACACATCCCACCAGTCCCCCGATAATATCAATCAGACGTTTTACCAATAACTCTCCGGTGGAAATGGTATTGATGCTTGTGGTTAACACGGTGTATCCCCCAAGACGCTCCACAAACTGCCGCTGTGTTCCGACCATCAGTTTATCTGCCAGCTGAATATGCACCGTAATTCCCATCTCGTTTAACTGCCGGACAAGATCATCCAGCTGGGCACTCTGCAATGGCAGATTTACAAATACTTCATCCACCCATTCCCTGCAGAGATATTCCACCACATAATCACCTGCTGCAACCAGCGGAATTCCCGCAATTTCCGTCGGATGATCCTCTGGCATGTTTCCGATCACAGCCACACCCGATATCTGAAACATCACATAGCGTTTCGCCCGGATATCCTTTTCTACCTGAGACAGCCGGTCAAAGTTTGTGATAACCAGTACAGACTTGTTCTGCTTCAGATGCAGCGTGCGAAGAATATGTTTTTTCCACAGAAGTCTTGTTCCATAGGTAAGCAATCCATAGAATAATGCCATGAGAAAGAACGTGATTCGTGAAAAATCTCCCGCATCTTTTACCGAAAACAGATACAGGACAGCAACCAGTTCCACAATCGCCACATGCTTAATGGTTGCGATAAACTCTACCAGATATCCACGTTTTAATACATTTTTAAGTGTATTCAGGAAAATCAAAAGACAAACATCTATCAGGATCAGAACGATAGACAAATTTGCATATATGTAATTGGTATATAGATTGACAGTTCTATGTCGTAATGTATAGGCTAAAAAAAATGCCACCTGCAGGCAAATCAGATCCAGAATCATAAAATCCAGATGCTTTACCCAATTGTTTTTATTCTTCCGGTACACAATATCTCCTCATTTGTATACAAACTTACTACTACGATTGTACCAAACTCCGGTGTAAAAGTCCATAAAAGAGGGAGGATATTCCCATGAAATACCCTCCCTCTTATTTCCATTTTCACTTATCGATACTCTGCAAGATTAATACGGATCAGAGCCTTATGCAATGCAAATTCCGCGCGCTTTAAATCCAGATTGTCATTTCTGTTGTGAATCCGCTCCTCTGCTCGCTCTCTTGCGGCTTCCGCACGCTCCAGATCAATCTCTTCCGGCCATTCTGCCAGTTCTGCCAGAAGTGTTACCTTATCTCCCAGAATCTCGGCAAATCCGGCATGCACTGCTGCCACCTGTTCTTCATCCCCATGATGGATCGTGACAAGCCCCGGTTCCAGTACCGTTGTAAGTGGAATGTGATCACGATATACACCGATCTCGCCGGATTCCGTATTAAACTCCAGCAGATCCGCAGTTCCCTTATAAAAAACGCGGTCCGGCGTGATGATTTCTACATCAAATGTCTTTTCCATCTCTGTTTCCTCCAGCCGGCACACACATTATCGTGCATATGCCGCCTTTACCTCATCAATTGTTCCGGCATTCAGGAAATAACTTTCCGGCACGTCATCTAGTTTTCCATCCAGAATTTCACGGAATCCGCGGATGGTCTCTTCCACCGGAACATATTTGCCTTCCAGTCCGGTAAACTGTACTGCCACGGAAAACGGCTGCGACAGGAATCTTTGTACTTTACGTGCCCGGCTGACAACAAGCTTATCATCCTCCGACAACTCATCCATACCGAGAATTGCGATGATATCCTGCAGTTCTTTATATTTCTGCAAAATCTCCTGTACTCCACGCGCAACCTTAAAATGTTCTTCCCCGACAATTCTCGGATCAAGGATACGCGAAGTAGAAGCCAGCGGGTCCACTGCCGGATAAATTCCAAGTTCCACGATGGAACGATCCAGTACCGTTGTGGCATCCAGATGTGCAAACGTTGTGGCCGGTGCCGGGTCTGTCAGATCATCGGCCGGCACGTATACCGCCTGTACGGAAGTGATAGATCCGTTCTTTGTGGATGTAATCCGCTCCTGTAATGCACCCATCTCGGTCTGTAAGGTCGGCTGATAACCTACTGCGGACGGCATACGTCCGAGCAGGGCAGACACTTCCGATCCTGCCTGTGTAAAACGGAAAATATTATCAATAAATAACAGAACATCTTTTCCGCCTTTATCACGGAAATATTCTGCCATCGTAAGTCCGGTAAGCGCTACACGCATACGTGCCCCAGGCGGTTCGTTCATCTGTCCGAACACCATGGTTGTCTTATCGATAACTCCCGACTCTTTCATTTCATAATACAGATCGTTTCCCTCACGGGTACGCTCTCCGACTCCGGTAAATACCGAATATCCACCATGCTCTGTAGCAATGTTATGAATCAGTTCCTGGATCAGCACGGTTTTTCCTACACCGGCTCCTCCAAACAATCCGATTTTTCCACCTTTCTGATACGGGCAGAGCAGATCGACAACTTTAATTCCTGTCTCTAACATTTCCTGGGAAGTTGCCTGTTCCTCAAACGAAGGTGCCTTCCGATGAATCGGCCAGTGCTCCTTGGTCTGCGGAGGTGCAATTTCATCGATTGGCTCTCCCAGCACATTAAACAAACGGCCAAGTGTTTTTTCTCCTACCGGTACCGAAATCGGTCCTCCCGTCGCTATAGCATCCATACCGCGGACAAGTCCGTCCGTCGGTCCGAGTGCAATACAACGCACGGTATCATCCCCCAGATGCTGTGCTACTTCAACGATCAGTTCTCCGCCCTTTTTTAAAGGAATACGGATTGCATCATTGATCTCCGGAAGATGTCCTTCCGAAAATTTGATATCGAGCACGGCACTGATCACCTGCGTGATCTTTCCTATTGCTCCTTTATTTTCCATGTTTCTTCTCCTTTATTACGTCACTCTATCGCATTTGCTCCCGCAATAATTTCCGTCAATTCCTGTGTGATAGATCCCTGTCTTGCACGGTTATATTTCAGGGAAAGATCCTCTATCATATCTTCCGCATTGCTTGTTGCGGAATCCATGGCCTGCATGCGGGCACCGTTTTCACTTGCCACGGCTTCTACCAGTGCCCCATAAAACAGACTTGTCACATATTTTGGAATAATCTGATTCAGAGCCTCCTGTTCGTTTGGCTCATAATTCATAAGAATTTCTCTGGAAGACTTTTCCTCCGAAGATTCACTTACTTCCACCGGAAGCATACGGATCAGCTGCGCTTCCTGACTAACGGTATTTTTAAAATGCGTATATGCCAGATAGATCTCTCCTATTTTCCCTTCCGCGAAATCGTCGAGCACTCTCTTACAGAGTGCTGCTGCATCCGGATATGTCGGATTTTCCATAATTTCCGAGGCATCTACCTCGATGTGATATCCTTTTCGCTCCAGTATCTCAATTCCTTTTCTGCCAACTGCATAGATCATGACATCCTCTTTGGCAACATCATCACTTTCTGTGATCAGTTTCACCACATTCGCATTATATCCTCCTGCAAGTCCACGATTCGAAGTCAGTACAACGATCGCTTTCTTTTGGGATTCCCCGCTTCTTAAGTATGGATGATCAATATTGCCGCTGTGTGCTAAAATGGAACTTACCGTCCGGTACATATACTGAAAATAGGGATCTGTCTGTTCTGCCCTTCCTTTGGCTTTCTGGAGTTTTACGGTAGAAACAAGTTTCATGGCTTTGGTAATCTGCTGTGTACTCTGGATACTTCCTTTTCGTCTTTTTATATCCCTCATAGACGCCATGTGTTATCACCCCCTGTTATCATACCTTTACGCCAGGTATTCCTTTTTCGTTTCCTGAATGGCCGCTATCAGTTTCTGCTCTGTCTCCTCATCAATAACCTGGGTTTCTGTAATCTTTCCGGTAATCTCCGGATATCTGGTATCAATAAGTTCGAGTAACGCATCCTGAAAATGCAGAATTTCCTCTACCGGAATGTCCATAAGATACTTTTTCACTGCCGCATAGATGATAACGATCTGTTTTGCAACCGGCATCGGCTGATACTGCGGCTGTTTTAAGATTTCTTTTAATCGTTCTCCCTGTGCCAGTTTCTCACTCGTGTCTGCATCCAGTTCGGAACCGAACTGTGCAAATGCAGCCAGTTCCCGGTACTGTGCCAGTTCTGTACGGATAGGCGCCGCAATCTTTTTCATAGCCTTGATCTGTGCGGCTCCTCCTACACGGGAAACGGAAAGTCCCGCATTGATTGCCGGGCGGAAACCGGCATTAAACATCTCCGTCTCCAGATAAATCTGCCCATCTGTGATAGAGATTACATTTGTCGGAATATATGCAGATACATCTCCCGCCTGCGTTTCAATGATCGGTAATGCCGTCAGGGAACCTCCTCCCAGTTTGTCCGACAGACGTGCCGCACGCTCAAGCAGACGTGAATGCAGGTAAAAGACATCACCCGGATAAGCCTCACGGCCCGGTGCACGCTTTAACAGCAGCGACAGGGTCCGGTATGCCATGGCATGTTTGCTCAAATCATCGTAGATAACAAGTACATCTTCGCCATTCTCCATCCACTCTTCGCCGATTGCACAGCCGGAATACGGAGCAAGATACTGCAAAGGCGCAAGTTCACTTGCCGTAGCCGCAACAACGGTTGTATAACTGAAAGCTCCATACTCTTCGAGTGTCTGGACAATATTGGCAACGGTAGAAGCTTTCTGGCCGATTGCCACATAAATGCACTTTACCCCCTGCCCTTTCTGATTAATAACCGTGTCAATTGCAATCGCGGTCTTTCCGGTCTGACGATCTCCGATGATCAGTTCTCGCTGTCCTCTTCCGATCGGCACCATGGAATCAATGGCTTTGATACCGGTCTGCAGTGGTGTATCCACTCCCTTTCGGGAAATGACACCGGATGCCACACGTTCTACCGGACGGTATTTATCCGTCGTGATCGGTCCCTTTCCGTCAATCGGCTGTCCGAGTGCATTCACAACACGTCCGAGCAGCGCATTTCCTACCGGCACTTCTACCACACGTCCGGTTGTTTTAACGGTATCTCCCTCATTGATATTGTGCCGACTTCCGAGAAGTACCGCACCGACATTATCTTCCTCCAGGTTCAGTACCATACCGTATACTTCTCCCGGAAATTCTAACAATTCTCCCTGCATCGCATTTTCCAGTCCATGGATACGTGCAATGCCGTCCGCCACCTGAATGACGGTTCCCACATCTGCCACTTCCAGCTGGGAAGCATATCTTTTGATCTGCTCCTTAATGACAGAACTGATTTCTTCTGGTTTTAAATTCATGGAGCTCACTCACCTACTTTCAATTGTATACGTTCTAAGTCTCTTGTCAGATGTTCCAGTCTGGTCCGGACACTGCCGTCCACAACACGGTCCCGGATCCGGATGACCATGCCTCCGATCAGTGCAGGGTCCGTGGTATAATGTATCTCAAACTGAACGTATTTTGTCGTGTCGAGCAGTTTTTGTTCCACCGCCTGTTTCTGTTGCGGTGTCAGTTCCATCGCCGATGTGACATAGGCAGTACCTATTTTTTTATACTCTTTGACACGGTCAATAAAATAAGTGAATACCTGATCGGTCTCCTTATAATGCCCTTTTTGTACAAGCATCCTGAGCAGTCCCACCAGTTCATCACCGATACGTCCTTTGAAAATATCCTCGATCAGTCTGACTTTTTCTTCTTTTTCGATTTTGGGATGATTCATCAGGCGGGTCAGTTCTGTATTTTCTCGCAGAATCTGTGCAACAGCCTGCGCCTCTTCATATAATTGATCCACCATATGTTCTTCAACCGCCAGCGCAAACAAAGCATCCCCATATGTTTTGGATACTAATTTTGCCATGTCGATTCACCCATTTCTTTTAATGTTTCATCCACAAGTGTGCTCTGAATCTCTGCGGTAATGGAAGATGCCACAACTTTCTGTGCCATCAGGGATGCCACAGTGATCATTTCCTGTTTCATGTCATTCATGGCATGCTTCTTTTCCAGAAGTGCCTCCTCCTGTGCATGTTTTACAATGCGTGCAGCTTCTTCCTTTGCCTCATTGACAATGCGGTTCTGGTTCTTTAACGCCTTTTGTCTGGCATCTGCCAGAATCGTTTCCGCTTCCTTGTCAATTTCTTTTAACTTTGCCTCATACTCCGCTTTCAGCGCTGCTGCTTTTTCTTTGTCGGCGCTGGCCTCATCCAGTTCCGATGAAATGTGATCCTGACGGTCTTTTAAAAGTTTCCGCGCGGGATTAAACAGCAGATATGACATCAGCATATAAAGGAAAAATACTGCAATTGCCAGCAGGGCAGCATCAAAGAGCAGCTGTGGATTTAAATCAAATAAAAATTCCTGTGCAGCTAACACTCGTTTGCCCCTCCTTTATCCAAGCGGATGTACAAAAAGTAAAAGCAGTGCGACAACAAGACCATACAGACCTGTCGTCTCTGCAACTGCCTGACCTAACAGCATGGTGGACATAATCTGTCCCCTTGCTCCTGGATTCCGTCCCACGGCTGCTGCGCCGTGTCCGGCTGCGATACCCTGTCCGATACCAGGTCCGATACCTGCAATAACTGCAAGTCCTGCACCGATAGCCGAACATGCTCTGATTAAATCCTGTCCTGAAATATTCATAGTAAAATCCTCCTTAAATTAAATACTTGTTTTGATACAAGGAGCAAATCGCATGAGAGTTCCGCTTACGCGGAAGCGATTTGCGTAGGAAATGCATCTTGAGGATGCATTTCAGTCTCCACATGCCTGTGACACATAAGTCATTGTGAGCATACAGAATACATACGTCTGGATTGCTCCGGAAAACAGATCAAAATATACGTGCAGTGCTGCCGGCCATGCCGTTGCAATTACCCCAAGCAAACCGTATACCAATGCCATGATTACGGTTCCTGACAACACATTTGCAAACAGACGCAGCGATAATGAGATCGGTATTGCAATCTCACTGATAATGTTGATCGGCGCCCAGAGTGGAAGCCATGGCGGAAGCGGTGAACACATACCTGTCCATATTTCTTTCAGACTCTGGTGTTTTGCCTTGTTGAAACGGATCATGAAAAATGTGATCAGTGCAAGTGCAAGCGTGGTTCCGTAATCTGCCGTTGGCGGGCGCAGGCCAAACAATCCAGATATGTTACTCATCAGTATAAAAATAAAAATCGTGCTGATATAGTTGACGAATCTGGGTGCCCACTTTCCCATGGTGGAATCCACCATTCCGTCTAATTTTTCTACAATCAGCTCGATTATATTCTGAAAAGTATCCGGTTTTTCGGTGGCATGCTTTAACTTGCGATTGGCAATCGCAGCAAAAATAACCATTACTGCCATAACAATCAAAATACATGCGTGGCTGTCGGTGATCCAGACTTCCTGACCAAATACTTTTACTTTAAAAATTCCATGAATCATAAAGTCGATATCCGACGCCAGTAAAATCCCCTCATTCATATAATCACCTCCTTCCTTTTACTTTCTCCCATAAAGGCTGAAGATATGCTCCAATTTTTAAACCAAGCAGCCCAAGAAAAGCCGCAATCAGGTTTCCCCATTGAAAATACCCAAATAACACGAACAAAATCACCACTACTACATAACGAAGAATTGATTTTGTGACAATTCTTCGCGTCGCATGTGCGGTGTCCCCCATCGTAACAGAATCAAAGATCACAGTTGCAAGATTGATTGCCATCCCCACGGCAATTGCAATGCCAAACCATACCCCGATGGAATATGCAATCCTGTCCTTTACAAACCATACCCCGATCAGTTCTACAATCACCCCATATAATAAAATTGAGACGACCAGCCCCGGTAATGCTTCGTTAATCCTTTTTAACATGGTTTTCTTTCTTTTCCTCCTGCCTGTATAGTTTCCTTACTGTCTTATAAATATTCGTAAACCCTGCCAAAGCTCCCATAAAGAAAAACGGAATCATTAACCAGTTAATCCCTGTCAGATTTCCCAGCCACACTCCCAGTATACTGCATAAAAAAATCGGCACCAGCATACTGATTCCAAACTGAAAAATGAGTGTTAATGTCTGTATCACGGATCTGTTGTCTTTTTTCATAGCCTTCCTCCGTCCCGATGGATGTATTATACCTCATTATTCGTCGTTTTGTCTATAAAATTCCATAGTTTTTAGAATATTTTATCATTTTCACCAATTATTTTCTTTAGCAGCCAGCTAATCCGATTGACAATCCCAGAGCCTATGGACTATAATAGACGGGATATAAAGCGGAAAGCAAAGTGTGAATATGATGAATACAAAAATAGAACGTGTCAATCCCGAACAGATTGACGAAACAATTATGGAAGAGGCCGGACGTCTGATCGCAGAGGGTGAACTGGTCGCTTTTCCGACAGAAACGGTATACGGTCTTGGCGGAGATGCCCTGCATCCGGAAGCTGCCCGCAAAATCTATGCAGCAAAAGGACGTCCTTCGGACAACCCCCTGATCGTACACATTGCGGACTTTTCCGATATGGAACGTGTTGCACGTGAAGTTCCGGAGGCTGCCCGCAAACTGGCCGGTGCTTTCTGGCCGGGTCCCCTGACGATGATCGTCTGGAAAAGCGATGCCGTTCCGATGGCAACAACCGGAGGAATGGATACTGTCGCTGTACGGATGCCGAATCACCCGGTTGCACTTGATCTGATACGCAAAAGCGGATGTCTGATCGCTGCGCCAAGTGCTAACACATCCGGTCGTCCGAGTCCGACAGAAGCTTCTCATGTTGCAGAGGATTTATCCGGTCGGATTGCCATGATTTTAGATGGCGGCCCGGTCGGTATCGGCATTGAATCTACCATCATTGATCTGACCGAATCAAAACCTATGGTACTGCGTCCCGGCTACATTACGCCGCAGATGCTTTCCGGGGTGCTTGGCGAAGAGGTTATCATTGATCCGGGCATTATTGCTGCAGATGACACACGCAAACCGAAAGCTCCGGGTATGAAATACAAACATTATGCCCCAAAAGCCGATATGGTAATCGTAGACGGACCATCGGATGCTGTTGTTTCCAAGATCAATGCACTGGTGCACCAAAAGCAGGAGAACGGACAGAAAGTGGCTGTCATTGCCACGGAAGAATCCGGACCTTCTTATCACGCCGATGTCATTCTTTCCATGGGCAGCCGTTTGGATGAGGATGCCATTGCACAGCATCTGTACAGGATTTTGCGAGAATGTGATGAACTGCACGTAGATGCCATTTATTCAGAGAGCTTTCAGACCCCGCGGATCGGACAGGCAATTATGAATCGTCTGCTCAAAGCCGCCGGTCATACCGTAATACATTGCGATTAGGAGTAATCATATGGAGTATAACAAACTGATTTTCGTTGCCCAGACGGGAACCTGTCGCGAGGCAATGGCAGCCGGTATCATGGGAGATTTTACCCTGCGGCATCCGCTGGAGATTTTATCCCGTGGCCTTGTTGTACAGTTTCAGGAGCCGATGAATCAAAAGGCGGAAGCTGTTTTGATCAGCAACGGTATCAATATGGAAAATTATGTTTCCCAGCAGCTGACGGAGGAAGATCTGACAGAAGATGCCCTTGTCATCACCATGGAAGAAATTCACCGGGAACGCATTTTGGAGCAGTTTGAAAATGCGATTCCGGAAAATATACAGGTTCTTACCAAATATGTCGGGGACGAATTGGAAATATTAGATCCATACGGAGGCGCTTTGCCAGCCTATGGACTCTGTTATGAAACGCTGCGCAAATCAATCAAAAAACTTGTGAAAAAATTTAACGAAGAAGAAGGAGCATAAATTTATGGGAAAAGTAGTAGTCATGGATCATCCACTGATCCAGCACAAGATCGGATTAATGAGAAGAACCGAGACCGGCTCTAAGGATTTCCGTACACTTGCAGGCGAAGTTGCAATGTTTGAGTGTTACGAGGCAACCCGTGATCTGGAGTTACAGGATGTGGAGATCGAAACTCCGATCTGTAAGACAACCGTAAAAGAATTAAAAGGAAAAAAACTGGCAGTGGTACCGATTCTGCGTGCCGGACTTGGTATGGTAGACGGTATGCTGGAAATGATTCCTGCTGCAAAAGTCGGACATATCGGTCTCTACCGTGATCCTGAGACAGCAAAACCAGTGGAATATTACTGCAAACTTCCGGCAGACTGTGCCAACCGCGAAGTATTTGTCGTAGATCCGATGTTGGCTACCGGCGGATCAGCCATCGCAGCAATCCAGATGCTGAAAGACAAGGGTGTAAAAAGCATTCGTTTTATGTGCATCATTGCTGCACCGGAAGGTGTAAAAGCACTTACCGATGCTCACCCGGATGTTGATCTTTACATCGGAGCACTTGATGATCATTTAAATGAACATAAATATATTGTTCCGGGTCTGGGAGATGCCGGTGATCGTATCTTTGGAACCAAATAATCAGATATTACAATATCCAGGGGGCAAAAGTCAGGATTGACTTATTGCCCCTCTCGTTATTTTACAGAAACTGCAAAGGAGGCTAACACATATGAGCACAAAACGACAGGACTACATCAGCTGGGACGAATACTTCATGGGCGTTGCCATGCTCTCCGGTATGCGTTCCAAAGATCCAAACACACAGGTTGGAGCCTGTATTGTCAGTGACAAACACAAAATTCTTTCCATGGGATATAATGGATTTCCAACAGGATGTTCCGATGATGATTTCCCATGGGTACGCGAAGGCGATGACAACAAATACTTTTACTCTACCCACAGTGAATTGAATGCCATTCTCAACTACCGGGGCGGAAGCCTGGAAGGATCAACCATATATGTTACGCTCTTTCCATGCAATGAATGTGCCAAAGCCATTATCCAGTGTGGTATCCGTGAAGTCGTTTACGACAGTGACAAATACGCTTCTACCCTGGGTGTGATCGCATCCAAAAAAATGTTGCGCGCCGCCGGTGTGACACTGCGCCATTATGAACACACGAACCGGGAAGTAAAATTGTCATTGTAAGAGTTGAAAAAAAATAAATAAAAAAGACAGCTACGAACGCTGCCTTTTTAGGAGAAGGTATTTTTACTATGGGGTATAGCAAAAACTATATATAATGTATTGGGGGGTTTTTACAGTGATTATAGTACCATGGATCTACACAGAAGTGTGCACAAACTTCACAAAAGTATGACATCGTTTTTGTGCACTATGTATACAGAAAAAGGCTCTGCCGGAAAATTTTTCCCGACAGAGCCTTTTTCTGTCATTTTGACCATCCAGATCTTTTATGCTGCAAATAATGCTTCAAACTCTTCGCGTGTAATCTTTTCTTTCTCCAGAAGAAGTGCTGCACAGCGGTCAAGCACATCCCGATGCTCGGCAATGATTGTTTTTGCCTTCTCATAAGACTCATCAATGATACGCTTTACTTCCACATCAATGGCAGAGGCAATTCCCTCACTGTAGCTGTGTGCATGTGCCAGATCACGTCCGATAAATACTTCATCGTCATCATCTTTGTAGCAGATCAGGCCGATATTTTCGGACATTCCATACCGTGTCACCATATCGCGCGCCATCTTGGTGGCCTGCTTGATATCCTGGGAGGCACCTGTGGTAATATCATCAAATACCAGTTCCTCTGCAACACGTCCTCCGAGATCTACCACGATCTCCTGCAGCATACGTCCCCTGGAGTTAAACATCTCATCCTTCTCCGGAAGCGGCATGGTATAACCCGCAGCCCCGGCACCGGTTGGGATAATGGATACCGTATGCACCGGTCCCACATCCGGCAGAAGATGAAACAGAAGGGCATGTCCGGATTCATGATATGCTGTAATTTTCTTTTCTTTTTCGGAAATCACACGGCTGTGTTTCTCCGCACCGATTCCCACTTTGATGAATGCTTTCTGGATATCTGCCTGCTGAATATATGCCCGGCTTTCTTTTGCTGCAAGAATGGCAGCCTCATTCAGCAGATTCTCCAGATCTGCTCCTGTAAATCCCACAGTCGTCTGTGCGATCTGTTTTAAATCAACGTCATCTCCCAGCGGCTTGTTCTTTGCATGAACCTGAAGAATTTCTTCACGGCCTGCCACATCCGGTCTTCCGACTACAATCTTTCGGTCAAAACGTCCCGGACGCATGATCGCCGGATCAAGAATATCCACACGGTTGGTTGCTGCCATCACGATAATTCCCTGATTAACACCAAATCCATCCATCTCAACAAGCATCTGGTTTAAGGTCTGTTCGCGCTCATCATGACCGCCTCCCATACCTGTACCACGGCGTCTGGCCACAGCATCAATCTCATCGATAAATACGATACACGGTGCATTTTTCTTGGCATCCTCAAACAGATCACGGACACGCGAAGCTCCGACACCGACAAACATTTCTACGAAATCGGAACCGGAAATACTAAAGAACGGTACTCCGGCCTCGCCTGCAACGGCTTTTGCCAGAAGTGTCTTACCGGTTCCCGGAGGTCCGACTAAGAGCACACCTTTCGGAATACGTGCACCAAGGTTTGTATACTTCTTTGGTGCACGCAGAAAGTCCACCAGTTCCTCGAGTTCTTCTTTTTCTTCTTTCAGACCGGCGACATTCTCAAATGTCATATGGTTATCTTCCTCGGTGGAAAGCTTTGCACGGCTTTTTCCAAAATTCATCATTTTGCCGCCGCTGTTGTTTGCTGCCGCATTGTTGCTCATAATCATAAACAGAATGAAGATGGCACCAAAAATAAGAAGATATGGCAGAAGTGTCATAATCCAGCTCTCTGACGGCACATCATCCACAACAAACTGGGTAAAATCCTTTTCTTTTAATTCTTTCTGGATCTCGTTCACATCTGAGGTATACATCCGTTCCGTAGAACCATCTTTCAGTTTGATATTCAGATAACCGGTCGGTACTTCACGGTTCTGCTCTACCCGGATACTGACAACCTTTTCCTCACTGATGGCTTTCCAGAGATTATTCTGTGTGAAATCACTGGTTGTACTGTTGTTGGTAAATGTATACCACAAAATAATCACAAGCAGGATCAGCATCGCATAGACACCAAATCCTCCAAATCGGGGTCTGTTCTTTGTATTCAATGTACTACTCTCCTTTTTTTAATCCGCATCTTCCACGAATCCAATATACGGAAGATTACGGTATCTCTGATCGTAATCAAGACCAAATCCGACTACGAACTTATCCGGTATCACAAATCCGGTATAATCCACCTGCAGGTTTTCTACCACCCGGCGATCCGGTTTATCCAGCAGCGTACAGATCGTAAGAGTTTTTGGATTACGACTCTCAAACAGCTGCATCAGCCGGCTTAATGTATTTCCGGAATCCACAATATCTTCCACAACGATCACGTTCTCTCCTTCAATCGACTGTTCCAGATCCTTCTTGATATTTACGACACCGGAAGAATGGGTCTGTGCTCCATAACTGGATGCTGATATAAAATCGATCGTCATTGGCAGCGCAATCCGCTTTGCAAGTTCTGTTGTGAAAAAGATAGATCCTTTCAGGATACAGACCAGATAAACCGACTCGCCTTTGAAACGTTCCGTGATCTGTGCACCGATCTCTGCAATCCGCTGATTTAACTGTTCCTCGGTCAAGATATACCGATATCTCATGTTTCTTACTGTAATCCATCCTCTTATCCTCCTTCAATGGCTGCTATTACTGGCAGTGATCTCCAGCACCCATCGGGTTGCATCGGAAATCCCTGTGCCATATGCCATACGCCCTCCGACAATCCAGAAGATTTCATCCTCCCCGGCCAGAAGCAGCTGCTCATCTCTATGCGATGCCGGAATCTTTTCATTGACGAAATAATCCTCCAGCTTCTTGTGATGTCCTGCCGCATCCAGCACAAAATAGTCTCCTTTTCGGCGGTTACGTATAGCTAAACTATCTTTTATCTTATCATAATCAAACCATTTCGTATACATTTTTCGTGGAATTTTATCGGTATTCCCATCATACAGAAACTTTTTAAACGAAAATTTCCATTCACCGGCCAGCAGATTTTCCGGCAGCCGGTCCGTATCTATCGGCAGACAGATCTTTTCCGTTTCCTTTCTTTTTCCCATGATTTCGATCACATTGTAAACTCTTGTGGCGGTCAGCCCATAGGGCAGTTTTACATATCTTCCGGTCTGTTTTTCCAGAAGGTCCGCCACTGCCTGCAAATGTGCCGCCGTAATATCTTTGCATGCCCCGGCAGCTTTCCAGACAGCTTTGCGGATCAGCCGCATCCGGACAGCCTGCGAAAGCTCTGCCAGCCCGTCCGTATCCAGTTTCACATTTTTCCTCTCCCCGGAAATAAATTTTTTCTCCAGGGAAACCGTCTCTTCTTCCAGATAATCTCTTACCTGCTGCAGCTGTTCCATCGCCGTCTGCATATGCTGTACCGCCTGCGGATTCATCTGTATCAGTTCCGGAAGCACCCTCTTTCGCATCCGGTTTCTGCTGTAGGACTCGTTGGCATTGGTACTGTCCATACAATATCCCTGCCCCCGCTCCTCCAAAAATTGTTCGATCTGTTCCCTGCTGCACTGCAAAAAGGGACGGATATAGATTTCCCCGTTTGTTCCTGTCCGCTGTGGACGCATCCCGCACAGTCCATCCAGTCCGCTTCCCCGGATCAGCTGAAACAGCATGGTCTCCGCATTGTCTTCCATATGATGCGCCAGTGCGATCCGGACGTTTCTGTCCTGCCCGGCCGCATCCGCAAACACCTGATATCGCAGAATTCGTGCCGCCTCTTCTTCTCCCAGATGATGTATTTTGGCATAACGTGGAACATCAACATTCCGGATATGACAGACAATCCCCCGTTGTTTACAGAGCTGTTCCACAAACACCGCATCATTTTTACTCTCTTCTCCACGAATTCCATGCTCCACGTGGATAACCTCAAGTGAAAAATTCATTTTCGTGGAAAGTTCATACAGAATCAGGCACAGACAGACAGAGTCCGCACCGCCGGACACTCCAACGAGTACCCTGCCTCCCTCCGGCACCATATTCCACTTTCTCATAAATTTTTCTACCTGTACGATCATTATTTCTCCCAGATTCCGCTTACCACTATTGTCATATCATCCGGTGCATGTCCTCCTGTAAAAAGCATCACATGTTCCATCAGCTTTTCAGCAAAAGTACCTGCGTTCTCTGTTTTTATCTCTTTTATCATTTCCGCGAGCTTTTCTTCCGGATTTTTCACATGTAGATATTCTAACACACCATCCGTAACCATGACAAGAAAATCCCCATGTGTGAGTTTCCTGTGTATGACATCCCCGGTACAGGACGCATCGACTCCCGCCGGAAGTGTGGACGCCCGCAGGCACTCCACCCGGTCTTTATGTTTCAGAAAAGATGCTGCTGCACCGATTTTGGTAATCGTCATCAGCCCACTGTACAGATCCAGATCCATGAAATCCAGTGTAGAGTAAGACTCACGATCTCCCTGCAGAACCATTGCCGAATTCATCATGCGGATAGCCGTCTCCTGAGGAAATCCTGCTTCCATAAATTTCTGCATCAGCTCTACCACCATATCGCTTTCCCGGAATGCAGACGGTCCGCTTCCCATACCATCGGAGACACATACATGATAATGCCCATTTTCCATCGAAAACAGAGAAAAATTATCTCCACTGACACTCGATCCCTCTTCTTTTTCCGAAGCAACCCCGGATAATGCATAAAAGCAGGTATCTTCATACGCTGTAATCATAGCCGGTTCCTGTGTCAGTATGGATCTGGTATCCTCTTTCAGCCGGACCGCCATGCCTGAAGCACGCTCGAGCGCTTTTCGATAATTTTTAACAGGAATTCCGCCTCCCCACTTACTTGCCACCAAAGCGGTCACCATGCGCCGCTTTTCTTTGTCCTCATAAACATGTATCTGTTTTACATCCAGTCCCCGTTCCCTTGTCTCAAACGCAATTTTTGCCCGCAGAACACGCTCTGTCCGGTCCATACACCGGATTCCCTGATCCCAGTCCTGCAAAGCATCCGCCATCGCATCCAGCTGATCCGCGATTACCTTGCGGTTCTCCTGCAGGCGGTGATACCATGCCTCATTGAGTTCCATACGGGAAAAAGCCCAGATTGCCTCTTCCACCATCCCGGAATAACGCGGACACTCTTCCATAAAATTCTGACTTAAAATTTCTTCTTTGGTACTGTGTTGTGCAACTGCCTGCAGCATCCGGCGGATTTTTATCCAGAAATCCGGTTTCTGCTGCTCTAAACACACGACACATCCATCGCAGTCCGCACACAACTTTCCGGTAATCTCCTGGGCAAGAATATCCAGATGGTCCTGCTGTTTTGGCTTTTGCCTGCCGTCCATCGCGGCAAATGCCACAGAAAGCTCGTCAACTGCCTCTGCAAATGCATGAATCCGCCCCTGAGGGTCCATTCCAACCATCGTTTCCACGCCTTCCTCTTCCACCCGGTTCTTATGTCTCTCCCGGAAAATCTGACTGCCCATTCCGATTCCATAATGGAACAATACTGCCAGTGCAAACACGATCACACCTTCGCTGATGCCAAGGATCAATGCCTTTTTCTCCATATTCAGAATCAGAAGTCCCGATGTATTCATCGCGATCGTTGTAATTCCCGCAATCATTCCTGCCGTCCATCCGCTGCAGCGCCTGTTTGCCCATATATAAAACCGGATTGCGATTCCCAGTACAAAAAGAATAAACAGATATTTTACAATCGCAGCCACCGGCATGCACCAGCCCATTCCCACAACCAGTCCTATGTATAGCAGAAAATTTCTCTTTTTATCCAGACAGCATGCCGTGTAAAATGCCGGCACCACCGGATAATATCCCATGATACATAACATACTTGCCGCCAGCCCGAATACTGCATAGATCATTTTTCCGATCAGCGATCCTATCCCCATTGTTTTCCATTGTCCTGTACGCATGATACACCTCCAAAAAATTGTTTTCGAGGGACAAGTATACACAGACAATGACGCATATTCTGTCAGATTTTCTGTGGTTTACAAAAAAGTTTTCGCTCAAATCTTCCATCAATGCATTAAAGAAAAAGAAGAACCTGTTCAGACAGATTCTTCTTTTCTACTTCTTTTCCTTGAAGATGATTTCATTCTTATAAGTCAGTCCAAGCTTGCTTTTTGCCACATCTTCAATATATTGTGAAGATTTCATATACGTCTCAAGATCATCTATCTCCGTAGATCTCTCGGTTTCTTCCTCATACTGCTGTTGTAATTCTTTTTCTTTTGCCGCATATTCCGCATCTTTTGAACGTATCCTGCAGATCTGAACCGTCATGACAACCAAAAATGCAAGCACAATGATCATGATTCCTGCAGTACCGCTTCCACGGCGACACTTTTTAGTTTTTCTCATGTTCTTTCTCCGATTCTTCAGGCTTCTTTCTTTTACGAAGCTTATTTAACTTTATTGTAGTCATTTCCCGGAACTTTTTCAACCTCTTTTTCAGATAATGAATCTTTTCCGTCAGATACCGCATAACAAACCGACTGCAGAAACTGTAATAAATCCACGCTCCCAGAAGGCTTCCCAGGAGTACATAGCCCCGGATTTTTCCATTATTTACCTGACAGAGATGCAGAAAAAAACAAAGCGAAATAACCAGCCAGTATACCAGATCCTCTAAGGAAATCATAAAGATCCCATGCGGAAAAATTCTACGAACTACACGGATTCCGTCATATGCCGCAAATGCTATCATCCCAAACAGAAAAAAATGTACAAAAATCCTGCCCTCTTCCACTTAACCGAACCACTTTCCAAAGACACCCCGGCCAGGTGTTCCGGAATATTGAAGCATATCCACGGTTCCATCAATTTCCACTTCTTTTTTCTGCAGGTCCAGCCGGTTTACGTGAAGTTCTTTTCCCTTAATCGTCAGCCGTCCGAGTTCTGTGTCAAGGATAATCTCATTTGCATCAAAATTTACAACATCCGTTACACCGGTAAAACTTCCGCTTTTCCGGTTCTGCAGGATCAGCTTATGCTGCCCTGTGCTGTTTGACTGTCCTCTTTCTTCCATACAAGCGCCCTCCTGTTAAAGAGTATGCGCCACACTTCTAGGATATGTATTCAAACAGATCTTTCGCCTGTTCTTTTTTGGTCGTATCCTGAATATCCGTAACACGCACTTTTACGGATTTCTGTCCAAACAGAATTTCTATTTCGTCTCCGACTTTTACATTGGTGGATGCCTTGGCAGGTTTTCCGTTTACCATAACACGTCCTGCATCACAGGCTTCATTGGCGACCGTTCTTCGCTTGATCAGGCGTGATACTTTTAAAAATTTATCTAATCTCATATTATTTCTCCTTATAACAGAAAAGAGAGCGTCCAATGACGCTCTCCCACATATTCCACCAGAATTAGTTCAGGGAATCCTTTAAAGCCTTACCTGCTTTAAACTTCGGTGCCTTAGAAGCTGGGATTGTGATTTCCTGCTTTGTCTGTGGGTTTCTTCCAACTCTTGCTGCTCTCTCAGAAACCTCGAAAGTACCGAATCCAACTAACTGGATCTTCTCACCCTTCTTCAGCTCCTCAGCAACAACATCTGTGAATGCCTTAACTGCTGCTTCAGCGTCTTTCTTTGAAATCTCTGCCTTCTCAGCTACTGCTGCAACTAACTCTGCTTTGTTCATGTTAAAATTCCTCCTATGGATTCCTATATTATATAATTCGAGTTCCTTCTCTCAAATTACTTACAAATCTATTTATACTTGTTTTCCATCCTTTTGTCAAGGAAAAATGCGATATTTTCGGGCTTTTGGGCACTTAAAAACAACCAAAATTCTGTCCGAAAAACCGTCATTTTGACACAAGCGAACTGGAGGATGTCATACTGGAAATCAGATCCCTGAGTGTATCAAGCTCTTCCTGCCGGTTCTTGTACTCGCTCTGACTACTGCTTTCTGAACTGCTCTGACTGCTCCCCTGTGAGCTGCTCTGGCTGCTGCTTTCTGAGCTGCTCTGACTGCTGCCTGTTTCACTGGAATCTTCATCCGCGAGATTGATAACAACTGTCGATTTCTCCGAGTTGACATATAAGTTCCGCTTCCAGGTATCATAATCCGAAGAATATACCGTAATTGTATGGCTTCCATAGGTTAATTTCACCGGCTTCTCATAGTCCGTTTCTTTTCCGTCAATTGACAGCACCGCATCTTTTGCATCGATGACAAACTGCACCTTTCCGTAAGACGGTCCTTCGCCTTTTAAGGTGTCAAGATCCACATTTGTAGTCTCGCCACGCGTAATCGTCACTTCCGTACTGCCGCCCCATCCGTCATTGGCTACGCGAAGTTCATAGGTTCCTTCCGGCACCTGAATCTCCATATCCGGTGTAATTTCCGCAAAAATCTTTGTGCCCAGCTGCAAAAAACTTTCTTCAAACAGTTTGGTGTTGGACAGTGCAAGCGTTCCCTGTGCGGTTGTCACACGCACCGCAAGAATGTTTTTATCCCTGCCGACAACGCTTAACGTATCCCCATCCGACAAATCCGTCATCTGGATTCTTTTATCTCCGGAAAACACAATCGTGTCATCCGTATAGCGATATTTTCCATCTCCGATCTTTAGCATGTCCAGATCCGGATTTACCGAAAACCGGGTGATATTGTCGTATACCCATGCCTGATCCGAAATCCGGGCTTCCGTGAGGATCCCTTCGCTGTCTACATCCCCGATGGTCACAAGCAGACCGGGTTCAAAACTTGTCACAGGTGTCCGGTTTCCGTATTTGTCATAAAAACGGGTGCCTGTTCCGTAATAATACCGGTATTCCATTCCATCCGCATACCGGTACAGCTGGAGACTTTCCTGAATCTGATCGACTGCGGTCAGCAGAAACTCTTCGGACTTTTCCGTTTCCGTGGAATTCTCCTGTGTTTCCTGTGTATTCCGGTCTGCGATGGAATGATGAAAATAGGTTACTCCGTCATCTGTCGTCTCCTCCTGCTGTCCACATGCCACAAGCAGACACAGCCAAAAAAGCAGACTCAAATATGTAATTGTTTTTTTAATTCTGTCTCTTCTCATATCCTTAGTATAGCTCATTCTTCACAGAAAAGAAAACAAATTTTCCAGAAAATGTTCCCTTGCCGGCTCCGCTGCAATCAGCCGGTTTAATTTTTCAATATCTCTGCCGGATACCCATGCTTTATGCGAGTTACTGTAGTGATTGGATACTTTCCAGAATTTCTCTGGAAACAGAAGCAGCACATGCAGCAGCTGTTTTTCTTCCTTGCACAATTTTCTCTGCTTTTCATAGGCTTCCAGAATATGTTTTCCCATGTCCGTACTCCAACTGTTTTTTTCCAGAATCTTACGCAGATAGTTTGCCAGATCCACCATCTGTTCTCCGTAAAACAGATTTTCATAATTTACGAGCCGGACCCCCTGTGCTGTACGAAGCATATTATGCTGGTTACAATCCCCGTGACAAAACCCCCTGGTTCTCCCCTGGTCTTTTCGCTCCTGCAGCATCCCGACCGCTTCTTTCGCCTGTGCGATATAATGCGTATACTGTTCCCAGAATGACCGCTCAAACTCGTTTCGGGTTTTTCTTGACTGCACAAAATTTTTTACCAGGATCAGTTCCCGGTAATGCCGGTAATAGAGCACTGCCGGTTCATTCTTTGTATTTTTCATAAAATCCGGAATTTCCGTAACACAGGATGAAACACAGCAATGAAACCCTGCCAGCGCCTGGGCACCGGCAGCTACATCTTTCTCCCGACCTGTCTGGCATTCATTTCCCTCTACCAGATCTTTCAGCCAGAAACGCATGCCACTTTCATCCGTTACCACACACTGCCCGTCTTTTGTCAGACTGACCTGTTCCACCGGATATCCCTTTTCCTGCATGCTGCATAATATTTCGCGCACAAATTTTGCGCGTTCTGCAGATCCCCGAAACGGTGCAAGTACTTTTTTCCCCTGATCCGTCTCACAGCAAAACACACCTCTGCCTTTCGTGATCTGTTTTATTTCTATGTCATATTGCTCCAACATTGCTTCCGGCTGATAATACAAAATGAAACCCCTCCCACATGACTTGAATCTATTTTCATCATATGGAAAGGGTGTCTTATTTATTCCTGTTTTGTCTGTTGCAATTGCAAAGCAAGTGCAAGCAGCGTCTCTTTATTATTCAGTTGCGGTTCATCAAGAACCTGTTCATACAGCGCCTGCAACACTTCTCCCATTTCTTTGCCCGTTTTCATTCCCTGTGCAATCAGATCCCTGCCGTTTATGGCAAGATCCTTTTTCTGCACACACTGGTGTTCTTTTAATATCTCACGATAAGTTTCTTCGTAAGCATCAATATAGGAAAGCTTTTTCTGCCGCTCATACATGCTCTGCGCCAGTGTATCTGCACGCTTTACCGCAAACAGAGCCTCCATATTTTCCACTCCGATCCTGCTGATCGCACGGCGCACATTGCGCGGTGTCACGGCCGGACGGTCATCATGATAGCGCACGAGCAGGCATACGCGTTTTATTGTTTCGTTGTCAAACTTCAACCGCCGCAAAATAACCCGTGCCATTTCCGCACCTTCCGCCGGATGTCCTTTAAAATGATTCTGCCCTTTTTCATCTGTCGTTACACACACCGGTTTGGCCACATCATGAAGCAGCATGGTCAGGCGCAGAATCCGGTCCTGTTGGACTTCCTGCATGGCATGAATGGTATGTTCCCCCACACTGTAACAATGATGTTTCGTAATCTGCGGGGTTTCCATCATCCTGTCAAACTCCGGGAGAAATACTCTGGAAAGTCCCAGCGCATATACCGTACGCATCTCCTCCGGATGTGCAGAGGTGAGCAATTTCACCATTTCGGTCTGGATTCTCTCCGCACTGACTTTCTGTAAATTGTCTGCCAGATCTGCCACAGCCTGTCTGGTTTTCTCCTCAATGGAAAATCCAAGCTGTGCGGCAAAACGCACGGCGCGCAGCATACGCAGCGCGTCCTCTCCAAACCGGTCATGCGGTATCCCCACACAACGGATCACGTGCCGTTTGAGATCCCCCATCCCGTCAAATGCATCCACCAGTCCTGCGGTATCATTATATGCCATGGCATTGATCGTAAAATCCCGGCGTTTTAAATCCTCTACCAGATTTCCCGTAAAAGTCACGGTCTTCGGATGTCTGGCATCTTCATATTCTCCATCGATCCGGTAAGTCGTCACTTCATACCCTGTATGATCCAGCATAACCGTAACAGTTCCATGCGCAATGCCCGTATCAACCGTATGGGAAAACAGGGCTTTCACCTCCTGCGGCTTCGCGGAAGTTGTAATGTCCCAGTCCTGTGGGCTGCGTCCTAAAAGGGTATCCCTGACACATCCACCCACGGCATAGGCATCATACCCCTCCTGCTGAAGTCTGTGTATAATTTGCTTTACGTGTTCTGGTAATTGAATTTTCATAAAAATGCGTAGTGTCCCTTTTCCCCTGTTTTGACTTTATATAAAATCTCATCTGCGCTTCGGATTAATTCATTAATATCTTCCTCTTTGTTCACATCCCCCGCGCTTGCGATTCCGATGGAACAGGTAATCCGTGATTTTTCGGTCGTTGTGATCGCATGACCGAGATATTTTTCAATCTGCTGCTGGAATCCCTGCGTGGAATTGATTTTCTCATAGATTCCTTTTGCGATCTGTTCAAGAATTTCCCGGGCATCGGTATTTAAGATCATAATAAATTCATCCCCGCCATATCTGGCGACAAATCCTCTTCCCTTTACCGCCTTGCGGAAAATCTTTGCCATTTCCTTTAAGATCAGATCCCCGACGTCATGTCCGAATGTATCATTATAATGCTTGAAATTGTCCAGATCAATAAACATCAGCCCGACATGATGTGTCTTTTCTGACACACGATAACTCTCAATCATCTGCCGGATCTCTTCGTACATACCGGCACGGTTATAAATACCGGTAAGCATGTCCGTAACCGCAGCCTCCTGCAGCTTGCGGTTCATCATATAAATCTTGTCGTTTGCCTCCATGCGATTGATCGAATACTCCATCTCCCGAAAAAGCAGGGAATAGATTCTCAGGTCATCCTCGTTCAGCATGTAGCGTTCGATCGAACCATGCCAGTTATCCTTCATGCGGACATATGTGATCAGAAGGCTGGTCAGCTTTCCGTTTTTGAGAAACGGTGCTGCCACAAACGAACATACATCATCTATTCCGAAATAACCGATCGTATCCTGATGTTCCAGAAAACTGTCGCTGATCTTTGATACCGCAAACCCCTGTGGATATTCCAGCATGGTATTTCCGATCGCCGCAATGTCCGCTTCCGTCATCTCACATTTGGTATCGTTATAAAGTACATGGGCACCATCTTCATGGTAACAGATATACAATGCACAATCCAGGCTGAAATGATTCATAAACGTATTGAACGCATTCTGTACCATACCCTCTACGTTGCTTCCGTTCACATCAATCAGTTTCTGCCATGTGGAAATAAACTCCATCTGTCTCCGGGACGTTGCATAATCCTGCAAAAGGCCTTCCTGTTTGATCAGGGCTTCAATTTCTTCCTCCCGCACGGCACACGTTTGCGGATGCTCTCCCAGATCAATTTCCTTCAGGAGATTCATGGGAAGCAGCCGTGCCGCCTGGGAATTAATCTCCTCATGCTGCAAAAGCGTTGCGCGTTCCATCTGGCAGCGCTCACTGCGCCCCATTTCCTCAAACAGCTTCATTCTCTCTTTCCGGAATAAACGATAACTGAAAAACTCATTTCCCTCTGCCTGAAGCAGGAAACGCTCTGCCTGTTCAAAACTGACCAGTACCTCTTCCTTCTTTCCATCCATGCGGTTAAGCATTGCCATGGAAAATGTGTATAGAAACATATCCTCATCACACTTGGCATAGTCATGGATGATTTCCTTGTTTTCATTTTCTTTTTCTTTCTCAATAATATAATTCAGGAACTGCCGGCAGTTAAGCAAGTAACGTTCACAGTTAAACCGGTCTTTCTGCATGATGCTCACAAGTGCTAAAAGACCATATAATTTTGACAGATTACATACACGCAGACTGTTAAGATGCAGTTTTTCTATTACCTTCATCGCCATCAGCAGATCATGTTCCGCCTTCGCATAGTTCTCCTGCATAATATAATTCAGTGCACGGTTGTAAAACACTTCCGCAATATCCTCCAGAAGACGCAAATGGTAAAACACCTCAATGGCACGGTTATAATAATGCTCCGCAAGCCGGTTTTTTCCCATGGCACTCAGATTATATCCGATGCCGGACAAAATTCTGCCCTCATAAACATCATCCCTTGATTTCATGAACTGGTATGTACGCACGGAATACAGCATGGCAATCTCATTCATACCATTCGTTGATGCAAGCATAATATTTTTCTGATATGCATCATATACCAGCTGCTCATTTCCAATCTCTTTTGCCAGTGCCACCCCTTTACTGAAATATAAAAGAGATGCCTCGGAACGGTAGGCCCTTGCAACCATCTCCGGCCGATTATCATATGCATAAATATAAATATGTGCCAGATGATTCCGGTAATTGTTCTGCATCAGCTTTTCAATCAGCCCTTCATGAATCGGGATATCCTGTATACAGAAAAAAATATTGTACCAGCCGGACATACGCGCCATAACAGACAAGAGTTCCGCCTTGAATATCTGTTTCTCATTCCCACTTTTTTGTGCTTCCTCCAGGGCATACTGTGCATACATTTCCGCCTGTTGCAGTTTGCCCTGATACATCAGGCACGTTCCCTTTAAAAAGGAACATTCACTGCGGTAAAACAGATCTTTGCAAACGGATGGCAGACGCATTGCTGAATCAACCATCTCCAGTGCCTTAGAAAGCTCTGCACGCAAAATAGCGGTACGGGTATACAATAGATAAAATTCCCGCAGGGTTATATCATCCACAAAAATATCTTCAAATTTAAGTTTATATTCAAGTTTCTGCAAGTACCATTTTGCCTGGTCACAATCCAGAAACGTAATGATTGTCTCTACCTTCGCAAGCATGTGGCTGTAATTTTTCTCTTCTGCCACATCCTCCGCATTCTCCCGGTTTCTGTGTTTCCCGGAACTTCCAATATGATAAATCTGGCTGCTGTCTTCAAGTTTTTCCACGATTGCATCCCACATGTTGACGGCCATATCCAGCCGCGGCTGCATTTCGTTTACTCCAAGCACAATCCCGATTTCCGTACACGGTTCTGTCAGCAGCCGGTAAATAAGTTCCATGGAACTGCGTCCTGCCAGCTGGAAACGGTTAATTACAATCATAATCGGCCGGTATTCCGTGAGTTTTTTTAGCATGGCAACGATGGCTTCTGTCATGCGCCGCTGCTCATATTCCACTTCATTTAACAGCACCCCTTCTTCCCTTTTGCAGATACCATCTTCATAGTACCCCAGAAACAAAGACCGGTGCAGTTCATAAGTTCCGCATTCGCGCAAAAAAGCTTCAAAATCTCCCTTTACAAATTTGCGGAACATGTCACAGATAATGTCCAGAAAAGGTGTATATGCCCCGGACAACGTCTCATATTGCAGTTCACAACAGGCAAAAAAAACGTTATCGTCTTCCTGATAACGTTTTTTATTCTCCCATCCGGACACAGAGAAATCATTGTTATAGCTTGCCATAACAATGTTCTTTTCTGTATTTCCGATTCTGTGATATACCTGTTCTATGACACCATTAAAGTACTTTTCAATCATGGCTCCAACCCCCTATTTGAAATCCATAATCCCGGCTGATTTTTAATATGCCTTGCCCCAATATACCAGCTTATGTGCCGGTTTTCCACAGCATACACAAACATCTGAAATCTGTTCCTGATCATTAAACGGCATACAGCGTGAGGTTACTGCCAGATCTTCTTTGATCTTGTCCTCACATGCCTGATCTCCGCACCACATACCACGGATGAATCCCGGTTTATTTTCTGCAATATCCTTAAATTCTTCGTAATTATGTGCATCCCAGATATGTGCATCACGATGTGCCTTTGCACGCGCAAACATATCTTTCTGAACGGTCTCTAACAGTTCCGGAATCTTTGTCTCGATCTCATCCAGGGAAACCTCAATTTTCTCTCTGGTATCTCTGCGGACAACCACACATTTATTTGCCGCAATATCTTTCGGTCCCAGTTCCACACGAAGCGGAATTCCACGCATCTCCTGCTCAGAGAATTTCCATCCCGGACTCTTATCGGAATCGTCCAGTTTTGCACGGCAGACTTTTCCCAGACGCTCACGCACTTCGTTTGCCTTATCCAATACGCCATCCTTCTGCATCTGGATCGGGATAACCATTACCTGTGTCGGTGCTACCTTAGGTGGCAGAACCAGACCATCATTGTCGCCGTGAACCATGATGATGGCTCCGATCAGACGTGTTGTCATTCCCCACGAAGTCTGGTGTACATACTGTAATTTATTCTGTTTATCGGTATACTGGATACCAAATGCCTTTGCAAATCCATCTCCGAAGTTGTGACTGGTTCCGGACTGCAGGGCTTTTCCATCATGCATCAGTGCCTCGATGGTATAGGTGTCTTCCGCACCGGCAAATTTTTCTTTTTCCGTCTTCTGTCCGCGGACAACCGGCATGGCAAGGAACTCTTCACAGAAATCTGCATACAGATTCAGCATCTGAATTGTACGTGCCTGTGCCTCCTCTGCGGTTGCATGCGCCGTATGCCCCTCCTGCCACAGGAATTCTCTGGAACGCAGAAACGGACGGGTTTCCTTTTCCCAGCGTACTACGGAACACCACTGGTTGTACACCTTTGGCAGATCACGGTAAGACTGGATCAGATTTTTATAAAAATCGCAGAACAGTGTCTCAGAAGTAGGTCTGACGCACAGACGCTCCGGCAGCTGATTGAGTCCGCCGTAAGTCACCCACGCAACTTCCGGTGCAAATCCTTCCACATGATCCTTCTCTTTTTCCAGAAGGCTCTCCGGAATAAACATCGGCATATATACATTCTCTACGCCTGTTTCTTTGAATCTGCGGTCTAATTCATGCTGTATATTTTCCCAGATAGCATACCCATCGGGCTTAATGATCATGCAGCCCTTTACTGCGGAGTAATCAATCAGCTCTGCTTTCTTTACGACGTCGGTATACCATTGTGCAAAATCTTCCTCCATGGAAGTAATGGCTTCAACAAGTTTCTTCTCTTTCGCCATGTCTTTCTCCTTTTCTGCGACCACTGTGCGGTCATTTTTTACGTTATACTCGTGTAAGAGTTTTCCTTTTCTGCCCACAAAACGCGCAGAAAAGCCCAAATATATAATATGACGAACACAGCCGATTGTCAAGATTGAGCAGAGCATCCCACCTATTCTAAAATGCGATTCCGAAATTTCTCGGTTTTATATCATACGTCATCGTTTTTCCGCTGACCGGATGTATAAAATCGATATGATAACTGCACAATTCCGGCATACCGCCTGCAGCATTCCCATACTTATGATCCCCGCAGATGGGCGTTCCGAGATGTGCCAGCTGCACACGGATCTGATGATGTCGTCCGGTATGCAGCGTGATATCCAGCAACGCTGTTTTTTCTTCTTCCTTTATGACACGGTAATCCAGTAAGGCTTCCTGCACCCCGTTTTTACTGTTTACATTCTTCTGCTCCTTCCGTGGCTGCTCCACCACACAGGATTTATTCTCTTTCCGGTCAAACTGCATCCAGTCCCGCAGCGTTCCCTCTGTGGCATGACCGGTAGCTTCCGCAAAAGTTTTTCCTTCCGTAAGCTGTACTCTGGCATAATATTTTTTCCCGAAGGAATGGTCTTTCATCTGTGCCGACAATTTTGCTGCCGCCTGTTTTGTTTTTGCAAACACCATCACGCCTTCCACCGGCTGGTCCAGCCGATGGACTACACCGATAAACGGCTGTCCGGTTCCTTCCTGTGCTATGTGATTCGAAAGTATGCTGACCATGTCTTTTTGTCCCAGTTTTTTTGTCTGCGTTGCAATGCCTGCCGGTTTGTAACAGACGATCAGCTGTGCATCTTCATATAAAATTTCCGGTTGTGTCATGATTTGTTTTTCCTTATGTTTTCTTTATCTTTATGTCCCGCCCATCTATACTGTTGGGACATATACATTTTTTCCTTGCTTCTATGTCCCTCCTGTTCATACAATCAGGATTTATAACCGGGAATAATGATTTCCCGTGCATGTTCCACCTGCTCTTTGGTCGGCGGCTCCACATCTTCCAGTGCATAAGGAATCCCAAGTTCTTTCCATTTAAATACCCCCAGCGTGTGATATGGCAAAATTTCCACACGTTCCACGGTTTTTAACGTATCAATAAATGCACGGAGCCTGTGTAACTGCCCATCATCATCGGTAATGCCCGGCACAAGTACGTGCCGAATCCACATCGCTTTACCGTGATCCGACAGACAGGTTGCCATATCCAGAATATTTTTATTCGTCTGGCCTGTCAGTTGTTTATGCTCGTCCTCATCAATTTCCTTTATGTCGAGCATAAACAGATCCGTCACTTCCATCAGTTTTTCAAACTTAGAATAGAATGGTTTCTCACGGGTAAACGGGTTGCCCGCTGTATCCAGACAGGTATTGACGCCTTTTTCTTTGGCAAGCGTAAACAATTCTGTGACAAAATCAATCTGCAACAGTGCTTCTCCGCCACTTACGGTAATACCTCCCTTTTTGCCCCAGTATCTTTTATACCGCAGCGCCTGTTGTAAAATTTCTTCTGCGCTTTTCATTTCCCCCTCGGTTTTTGCCCAGGTATCGGGATTATGGCAGTATTTGCAGCGCATATTGCAGCCCTTCAAAAAAATCAGATAACGCACACCCGGTCCGTCTGCGGAACCGAATGTCTCGATTGAATGTATATTTCCTAGCATTGTTTTACCTCGTTTTTAACCAAACCAATAAAAGCATCGAATTATCATTTCATTAGTATGTGCAAATTATATCATAAAAACAGGGCTAATACACAAATATTCATTCATGTATTAACCCTGATTTCTTATTCATTCCAACGGATATGATCTACGAATTACTCTGTTGCTTCGCAACTCTCGTGACTCCTTAGATCCTATTACATATGATCGTGGCAGGTACGTGCGATAACGTCCATCTGCTGCTCTTTGGTCAGATCAATGAACTTCACAGCGTAACCGGATACACGGATGGTGAAGTTTGCGTACTCTTCTTTCTCCGGATGCTCCATAGCGTCGATAAGCTTCTCCTTGCCAAACACGTTAACATTGAGGTGATGCGCACCCTGGTCAAAATATCCGTCCATAACGTTTACAAGGTTCTCAATACGCTCGCCTTCTTCATTTCCAAGTGCACCAGGGTTGATAGTCTGGGTATTGGAAATTCCGTCAAGTGCCCACTCATACGGGATCTTTGTCAGAGAGTTCAGGGAAGCAAGAAGTCCGCTCTTCTCTGCGCCGTAGCTTGGGTTAGCTCCCGGTGAAAGTGGCTCGCCAGCCTTACGTCCGTCTGGCATTGCTCCTGTAGCTTTACCATATACAACGTTAGAAGTAATTGTAAGGATAGAAGTTGTAGGCTCAGAATCACGGTAAGTGTGATGCTTCTTTAACTTATCCATGAATGTCTGTAACAGCCATACTCCGATATCATCGGCACGGTCATCATCGTTACCGTATCTTGGGAAGTCTCCCTCGATCTCGAAGTCTTTTGCAATTCCGTTCTCGTCACGGATAACTTTAACCTTTGCGTACTTAATTGCAGAAAGAGAATCGATTACGTGTGAAAATCCTGCAATACCGGTTGCGAACGTTCTCTTCAGATCAGTATCCATCAGAGAAAGTTCTGCTGCTTCATAGTAATATTTGTCATGCATATACTGGATCAGGTTTAAGGTATTTACATAAATATCTACTAACCAGTCCATCATCTTATCGTACTTCTCCATGACTTCATCATAATCAAGGTACTCAGATGTAATTGGCTTGTAATCCGGTCCTACCTGCTGGCCGGTCTTCTCATCCACACCACCGTTGATTGCATACAGGAGACACTTTGCAAGGTTTGCACGGGCACCGAAGAACTGCATTTCCTTACCTGTCTGTGTAGCAGATACACAGCAGCAGATGGCATAATCATCGCCCCATACCGGTTTCATAGCGTCATCGTTCTCGTACTGGATGGAACTTGTATCAATAGAGATACGTGCCGCATAATCCTTGAATGCTTCCGGAAGTCTGGAAGAATATAATACGGTAAGGTTCGGCTCCGGAGCCGGTCCCATGTTCTCTAAGGTGTGCAGGAAACGGAAGTCGGACTTTGTAACCATGGAACGTCCGTCTACGCCTGTACCCGCAACGTCAAGTGTTGCCCAGACCGGGTCACCTGAGAACAGCTGGTTGTAAGAAGGAATACGTGCGAATTTTACCATGCGAAGCTTCATGGTAAAGTGGTCAACCAATTCCTGTACTTCCTGCTCTGTGATGATGCCTTTCTTTAAGTCTCTCTCGAAGTAGATATCAAGGAAGGTGGAAACACGACCAACGGACATTGCTGCACCGTTCTGTGTCTTGATTGCTGCAAGGTATCCGAAGTATAACCACTGTACGGCTTCCTTTGCGTTTGTTGCAGGTCTGGAAATATCGTATCCGTAGATCTCTGCAAGCTTCTTCATATCCTCTAAACACTTGATCTGCTCGGCGATCTCTTCTCTTAAACGGATCACATTGTCTGTCATCTCACCACAGCCACAGTTTGCCTTATCTTTCTTCTTCTCCTCGATGAGATGGTCGATACCGTATAAAGCAACACGGCGGTAATCACCAACAATACGTCCGCGTCCGTATGTATCTGGCAGACCTGTTAAGATCTTATTGTGACGTACTTTCATCATCTCCGGTGTGTAAGCATCGAATACGGCTGTGTTGTGTGTCTTGTGATACTTGGTAAAAATCTCCTTTAATTGGTCACTTACCTGATATCCGTATGTCTCACATGCCTGAACAGCCATCTTGATTCCACCGTAAGGCATGAATGCACGCTTTAACGGCTTGTCTGTCTGTAAACCTACAATTGTCTCTAAATCCTTTAAAGATTCATCAATATATCCCGGACCATAAGCTGTAATACCGGTTACAACCTCGGTCTCCATATCGAGGACTCCGCCCTTTGCGCGCTCTTGCTTCTGCAGTTTCTGCAGTGCTCCCCAAAGTTGATTGGTAGCCTCTGTAGGTCCTGCAAGGAAATCCTCGTTACCATCATATGGTGTGTAGTTATCCTGAATGAACTGGCGGACATTAATCTCTTCTTTCCAAAGACGTCCTTCGAATCCATCCCACTCTTTCATTTCTAACATGGTGATCCTCCTTCTCTTATTGGTTAGTATTCTCTAATCATTGATAGATTACACTAACGTTCATCATTTTGTCAATACCCACGCATGTCTTTATTTTCGTACAATATATTTACCAAAAACCGGAAAATATAAATGAACGCAAAAAACCGCCTGGGTTTTTTATCTTTTGCCCAGACGGTACGGCTCATGCCTTTGTTATACTTCACGTGGTGCTCCACATTATCCGTCAGTCATATAACAAGGTCATTATAAGTCATATGATATTTTTTATCAAGTAGTACTTTTGTCCCATTTTATGAAATAACTACCATTCTTTCATACTGTTATAGTATCCGGTAATCGCACGGCTGTTTTTCCGCACCGCCTTTGCCTGTCTGTGAATTGTGGCAAACTTTTCACGCATCAGTTCTTTGTTGCGGGCTTCCTGCGCCTGAATCTTGACACTTTTGTCCGTTACCCGGCGAATGCACTGCTGCATGTCACGAATTTCCTTTGCATAATCTTCACGGTTCTGATCCAGTTCTTCTGCCACCTGTGCATAGAGCTTCTCAAAACCACTGTCCAGCTGGTTCAGCTGATCAATACACGCACTTTTTGCCTCCACAGTTTCATCAAACACATCAAACGGGCATTCCGGATCCGTCAGGGTATCTTTCTGCCGGTCATCCAGCCGGATAATTTCATCCAGAACCTGTTCCTTTTTTTTCAGGCTCTGCAGCATAATTGCAATATATGTATCTGGCATACTGTCTCCTGCCGGCATTACGCTACCGGTTCCTTTGTCTTGATATTGTTTCCGTTTGCGGTCTTTGCCATAACTTCTTTCCATGTATCCCGCATGGTACGGAGATGCCTTAAAACTTCCTCAAGGATTTCCGGATCTTTCCGGATATTCGCATCAAATAACCGCTTCAGAAGATATGAATATACTGCTTCAAAATCCTTGGCTACCGGATACTTGTGATCGAGTGTTGCCTGAAATTCCTCGATGATCTTCTCCGTCTTCATAATGTTATCATGTGCTTTCTGCACATCATTTTTTTCCATTGCAACAATCGCAATGTTTGTAAATTTAATAGCTCCCTCATAGAGTAACAGCGTCAGTTCTGCCGGTGTTGCCGTCTGGATCTTACTGTTGTTATACGCTGCATATGGATTTTTCTGAATCATCCTGATTCCCCCTATTATTTCCTGTATATTTTATTTTGCAAAAGATTACCCTGCGTGATACTGATTAACTGCTGAACATACCTGAAAGAGAACTTGTCTGGCTGTTTAACTTGGAAAGCGCAGTCTCCATCTTGGAGAATTTCTTGTAATAATAATCTTCTTTATCCGAAATTTTTGTCTCCCACTCTGCAATGGTCTTCGTATAGCTTGTATACTGGGAAGTCATCTCCTTATCATTGTAAATGCTGTATCTGCTTCGCAGGGAATTACTCTGCATCTGCTTGTCGATTGCCGTATACAGATTGGTCGACAACTGCTTCATGAAATCAATCACGGTATCCGGATCACTGCTTAATGCAGCCATCAGCTTATCTTTATTTCCTGATGTATTTTCATCATCCTCATCACCGTCAATATGATAAGCATTCTGCTCATTCTCTGCCGCATTCATATAACCAAGTGTACTGATTCCAAAACTGGAAAGCGAATAATTCTTTCCATTGATGGAAATTGCCTTGGTCATGGAAGTCGTCATGACATTCATAATCGTGCTCAGATTGGAATCACGGCGAAGCAGGGAGTCCTTGATCTTTGTCTCCCACTTTTCTACTTCCGAATCAGACATCTGCGACTTCTCATCATCTGTCAATGGCTCGTAATTCTTTGCAGAATCTGCGTTATACAGTTTCGTCATCTTATTGATGATGTTGTTGTAACTGGTCAGGAAGTCTTTAATCTTGTCATAAATTCCCTGTGTATCGGTCGTTGTGGAAATAGAAACTGCCTTGCTGTCATCTAAGGCATCGACATCGACATGTTCAAGATCATCGACTTTGTCTGTCACTCCATTGACGGAAATGGATAATCCATTGATAGAAAAATTATTCGTTGTACTGGTATATTTTACGCCATTTAAAACAATAACCGCATCGCTTCCGTCAATCTTCTTTGCCGTATTGCCCAGACCCAGTGCGTTTAATAATGTTGTAGAATTTGTATCGCTACTGTCCGCAGTAATATTAAAATCCGTTGCATATCCGGAATCTGAAGAACTCAGATAAAAGCGTCCGTTTCCGGCATCAAAATTTGCATTCAGTCCCGCATCCTTCAGCTGGTTTACAACGTCACTGATTGTGCTGTCTTTTCCTACTTTGATCTGTTTTGTGGTTCCAGATGCAGAATTATTTGCCGATCCCACATGAAAGGTAATTTCATCTGCTGTAACACCCAGATCCGAAAGCTTTGTAGACGTAGTAACTTTCTCGTTGGCTGTTGTCTTAATCTCAGCCCCCGTCAGATAACCCGACTGTGCAGTAGAAAGCACATGCAGTTTCTGTGTTCCGACAGTCGCATTTCCGCTCGCACTGACGGTTGCCTTCGTGCTGTCGGACGATGTTGTCTTTTTGGTATTGTATCCGCTGTCAAACCGCAGATTACCAGCACTCTTATAAAAACTGTTTACTTCTTTATTCAGACTTTTCCAGATCTCCTGCTTCCAGCCAAGTTTTGTCTGCTCTTTTTCGTATTTTTCCTTTTTGGTACTGTATGCAGAAACGAGTTCTTTTACGATAGAATCGGTATCCAGTCCGGACACCATGCCCGTCATTCTGATTGCCATAATTTTTCCTCCCCTTTTTTATCTTTTTTCATCTACCATAAGGCCAGCAAGTTCCCACACCTTTGCAATCATATCCAGTGTTTTCTCCGGTGGGATCTCTTTGAGTACTTTTTTGGTATCTTTATCAATAATTTTTATGGTCACACGATTGGTTGCCTCATGGATGCCGAATATTGCTTCCGAGTTGACCGCCTTTTTATTCACTTCATCCACGGCTTTTTTGATCTGCGCATTTGTATTCCGCTGATCTGCTCCCTGGGAAGTGTTTACGTTCTCCTCACCAGCCTGCTTTATATTCTCCGATACGATGCCCTTTTCAGGTGCATCGGTCTCTGCTGCTTTTACCGCAGAATCTGTTTTGGGCTGGCTTTCTGCAGATGACACACTTCCCTGATACGTCATTCCTGCACCTTTAATAGCCTCCATTGCCATGATGATTACCTCCTGTCTCCATCATCCGCCGCCGGTTATGCCGGCTGCATAGCCAATCTATCACTGTCATTCTATAAATAATTATCGGAGCGTGTCAGTAAAAACTTAACACCCTCCGATTGTTTTTCCGATTTATCCAAGAATTCCTTTTAATGCTTCGATACCATCAAGGCTGATTGCCTCCTGGTTTTCTTTCTGAATCTGAAGATACACTTCCTTACGGTATACCGGAACATCTTTCGGTGCCGTAATTCCAAGTTTGATCTGGTCTCCCCGGATTTCAAGTACGGTGATCTCGATATTGTTGTTGATTACAAGGGCCTCCCCCTTTTTTCTTGTCAATGCCAGCATATCTTATTCACCCGCCTTTTCTTTCTTTGCCTTAAGCACATCATATACTTTATATTTTACCGGATAATCATCCTCCACTATCATCTGTACCCCTTTGCGGTTATCCATATTGATCACAACCGGTGCTTTCAGGTTTACGGAAAAATCTTTTATATTTTTCGGAACCGTTACCGTCACAAGAATATATGTGTTTTCCGGTGTCAGCTTTCCGAGTGGTGCAATCATTTCCTCACTTACATTCGGGTTGTAATCTTCCTTGACGATATGCGGCATCATAACCGGAAATGCAATGTCCGGATCATCCATCGACTGCAGCCACATAATGGAATTGTATTTTTTTTCTTTCTCTTCATCATAAATCAGTGCAAAATGATTAAGATCCGGAAAACCGATCATACCTTTCTCTAACGTGATGATTTTATCATCTTCTATTTCAATTTTTCCAAAAATACGTGAATCAGCCTTCATGGTCTTTCTCCTTCGCTCCGCGTTTTTTATAAATAGTTCAGTAATGTCTGGCTTCCAACTTTCGATGCAGCCGTCAGACTGGACGTATATGCATTGTAAGCAGCATAGTAATCAATGATAATATCCGAAATGTCACGGTTATCATTGTTAGACTTCAATTCTTCTACCGTCTCTTTCTGGTTTTCCACACGGGTCTTTGTCAGCTCCACGCGCTGCTGCAATCCACCCACATTGGTATGTGCCACATTTACTTTATTCAGGTATCCGTCAAAATTCGAGATAAACTGCTGGTAGGTTTTTGACAGATTATCGTCTGCATAGGTAGCTTCTTTATTTGCGGCATCCAGATAGGTCTGAAGTTTCTTCTGGCTCTCCTCATCCGAATACTTATCCATCGACATCATCTTTTCAATTCGTGAAACTTTGTCATGTGCCTGTGTGGAAGCAGAAACAAGCGTCATCATCTCTGTCATGTCCCGTCCAATGTCAGTGCTTAAAACATCGCTTGCCTGTGTATTTGCCGCGAGCATGATTCCACTGGAAATTTCGAAATTGATCGGCTGGTCTTCCTTGGTATACTGTACTGCTTTCTGCATATCCGGAGTCTTCATCTTACAGTCATAGTAATATTCCGGACGAACCTCTCCTGCATCAAATCCGGTTTTGGTGTACGTGATGCTAAGATCTGCCTCTTCCCTCTTTAATGTATTGGACAAATCTTTTCCGAGAATCATTTCACCGGTATCTTTGATAAATACCATGTCCTTGTCTCCGACTTTGGCTTCCCCGTTGTTCGCCTTATCCTTAAGCCACTCCTCCTTGGATTCGTACATGGTAAACTTGCCGGTTGCTGCCCCATTTTCATCTACAAATTGTCCGCTAGTCTGTCCCGGTGCAAGATTTAATTCCACTTTCTTTCCTGCGGCTGTCGTATAACTCATACTGGAAATCGGATCAATTGCTCCCGTTCCATCCGAATTATCTTTTCCGTTAATCTTTCCATACGCCAGACGCAGCCGGTCGTAGGTATTTTCCCCGATGGAAATCGTTTCATTAAAGCTGTTTGCCGCATCCGTTGGTACATCTACGTTTCCGTATGTGTAGCGTGCCTCGGAAATATCTTTATAGGATAATTTCTGATCAATCGTGTAGGATGTTGTCTCTTCATCTGTCTTAAATGTCAGCTGCTCGGTTGTACGATATCCGGTAAATACCGTTCTGCCGGAAAAATCTGCATTTCCCTCTGCATAAATCTGATCACTTAAAGATTTCAGCTGATTCAGAATTGTTCTGCGGTCATCTTCTTTTAAGGTATCCGTTGCCCCTTTGACACATAATGAGCGGATGTCTGTCAAGATTGTTTTCATATTTTCCAGCGCCGTATCCGTCACATTCAGCCAGGAATTGGCATCCGAAATGTTATTGTTCAGATACTGGTCAATATGGGACAAACTGGTCTGCATACGCAGGGAGCGAATCGCAATGACCGGATCATCCGACGGTTTATTGATCTTCTTCTGCGTTGTCATCTGGGTATTATATTTATCCACAAGCACCTTATTTGCATTGATATTGCTCTTTGTGTTGCTTGTGATCATATTATTGGTAACTCTCATAGGATCTCCCTCCTAAGTTTTATGCTGTCAGCTCACACGGTTTCGTCCGCAGGCATCATACCACCCCGGTCTCATTGATCAGTTTGTCATACATCTCAGACATCACGGAAATCATCTTAGATGCCAGATTGTACGCATTCTGGAATTTGATCAGGTTCATCGCTTCCTCGTCTTCATCCACACCGGATACCGAGGTACGCTGTGTCGCGATCGCGGTAGACAGGTTCGAATAATTATTGGAACTTGTTGTTGTCTTGTTCACGTCAACCGTCACATCTGAAATCAGTGTTTCGAGAAACGTCTCCGCAGAATCTCCGCGGAACATCCGCACATCCTTCTGCAGCTTCAAAAGATCCTCAACGGTATCGTATTTCGCCTCACCCTGTGTAATCTGGGTTGACGTTGCAAAGTAATTGGAATCCTTTAATGATTTGCTGTTTACTGCAAGGGTTGTCGCTGTAAACTGATAATAGCTGTCCCCATCGGATGACAGTTCAATATCCGTTGTCCATCCGGCTTTCTTTGCCGCCTGTACTTTCGCATCCCACGAATCTGCATCAAACGTGTTTCCGGTTGGGGAAGTTCCCACAAAAAAGGCTCCCATTTTATCGCCATCTAATGTAACACCCTGTTTTTCAATATCATTGAATGCCTGGGTAAAATTACGCAGGAACTCATTGATCTGATTCTGATAATATGGAATTCCCATTGCATCCATGGAAGAACCGGTTGTCAGATAATTGCTCTGCCCGTCTCCCTTGACACGGTCAGCTTCTGCCTGATCTGCCATCTGCGATTCCGGAGCAAGCTTAAATGTTACACTGTTTACCCCGTTTTCACCGACTTTTGCTGTCCATCCATCATAGTAATAAAACTTATTATTTACCATAATCCGGCCTTTATTCGCCAGTGACAGTTCATTCACTTTTGTATCCGGAATCTTTATCGTAATAGAAGACAGATCTGCAGCCGAGACCGTTCCCTTCATATTTTCATTGTTATTTCCGTCACGGATCATAAACAATGCCTTGAGGCTTCCGTTGGCACTGGCACCTTTGGCATTAAATTCCATTCCGGTATCTTCCCAGGTAATGGCATACATGCCCTCGGCATCCATCTGATTGTTCAGATACTTTGAAGAGGTGCATTTTAATGTCCGGTAATCGTTTCCGTCTACAAGTGTCTGTCCGTTGATATATACGCGGTAATTGGTTCCTCCTAAGTTTTGTCCGTTGGAGTTTGTCACCTCGAATTCTTTCGTCTCTACATCTGCAATCCCTGAAAGCTCATCAATCAGATTCGCGCGTTGGTCGCGCAGCTCATTTGCATGCCCACCACGCACTTCAATGTTGTTAATCTGCTTGTTGAGCACCGAAATTTTCTCTGCAATGGAATTGATATTATCCACAGAAGCCTTGATCTCTTCGTTGGTATCCTCCTGAATCTCCGTCAGGCTCTTGGACAAAGCATTAAAATAAGTGCAAAGGCTCTGTGCCTGATGAATAAACTGATTGCGGACGGCTTTCACTTCTCCCTGTGTCTTTAAGGTATCCAGATCCTTAAACATCTGGGAAAAAATACTGGAAAATCCTTTCTGCGATTCCTCATCATCCCGGAAGATTGTCTGGACCTGATCCACATAATACAGTTTCTGTTCGAAAAATCCCCGGCTTGAATTACTCTGCCAGTATTTTTCATCATAATAGAGATTTCGCTCCTGTGTCACGGAAGTCACTTCCACACCGGTTCCGACACTTCCGTATCTGGTATATACACGGATCGGATCGGTTGCGGACAGATTTGCCGTCTGTCTGGTATATCCTTTGGTCTGCACATTTGCAACGTTGTTTGCCGCTGTATTCACTGAGGTCTGAAATGCCGACAACGCACTTGCCCCGATATTCAATCCAAAAAACTGTGATGGCATAACTACGCCTCCTTATCTCTATTTCAATCCTGTCACGATCAGTTCTGTCATCTGACTGATTACCGTCATAAAACGGCTGGACGCATTATATGCAGACTGGAATTTGATCATGTGTGTCAGTTCCTCATCGGAGGAAACGCCCATCGTCTGCTGTCTCTGGTTGTCGATGGAAGACAGTGCCCCCGTCAATGTCTCACTTGCCGACTGGAAAGTGCTTCCATCATTTCCGATCTGCCCGATCAGCTTGTCATAATAGCCTTCAAACGTACACGGCTTTTTGTCGTACGGATTCAGTGTCATTTCCTTGTCGTTCCAAAGGCTCATCAGTTTTTCACCCAATGGATAATCCGTTCCGTTCTGATTCTTGTACGGCATCAGTGTGATCTGTTTGCGCAATTCCTTATTGATACTGATATTGTTCAGGGAATACAGTGTCGTGGAATCATTTTCGTCCTCTTCGTTGTATACATAGTAGGTATTCCCATCATCTCCTGTCACCTTGGTATAACGATCCATTCCCACACGGGTAAACAATTCCCTCGGCGGCAGCTGTCCGTCTTCCCCGACCGCACAGTTTGCGGCATCCAGAACTTTCTTTCCCTTTAATGATACCTGATTCCCATCGGCATCGGTATAGGTGACATCCGTATCTACTGTCTTATTCGGACAGTATGCATCGTTGATTTTTGTCACAATATTGTGAAGCAGTGCAGAAACCTGTGCTTCTGTCTCCATCATGGTACAACCGGAAATACGGTCATACGCCTCTTCGCTTTCCAGATCCTGATACGTTCCGTATCCGTCCCCACGGGCAAGAAGTTTGGCTTTAATACTTCCCACATCGGTATTTAAATCCGTGGAAATCACTTCGTTCTTTTTAAATACGCGGACATACTGCTGCTTGTCCACATCAGAAAGCTGCGTCCAGTACGGTGTGTAAAATCCGGTTTCTTTGTCTTCCTGCAGTCCGATGTTATAGCACTTATTGTCATCGATAAACGGTGTGCTTTCAAAATCTACATACGTAAATCCCGTCGCATCTTCCTTAATGGAGACACTCCCGTATCCGCCCAGCTCATCCAGCAGATTGTCACGCTCATCTCGCAGGGTCATTGCAGTTTCCTGTCCGCCAGCTTCTACTTTCTGAATCTGCAGGTTCAGTTCATAGATACGGTTTCCGATCTCGTTTACACGGTCAACATCATCTTTAATTTGTTCATTGATATTGGATTGGTACGATTTCATATCATCATACAATGACTTCGTACGGCTCAGCAGAAGATCCGCTTTTTCAAGTACCAGATTCTGTTGTGTGGAATTATCCATATTAGGCTCCAGTTCCTGAAATGCCTGATGCAGATCACTGACGCTCTGTTTGAACTGTTCTCCGTTTAATTCCTGAAACAGATCCTGCACATAATCCGTGATTTCATAAAAAGAAGTATAAAATCCCTTGCGTCCATTCTCCTGCCGATAAGATTTGTCTAAGAAAATATCTCTTGCATGAACCACATCTCCAATGGATACACCCAGCCCATACTGCTGCATGTTCACATTTTTATTCGGGTCCTTTAATTTATTATAAGTTTTATCTGCAAAACGAACCTGCTGGCGGACATATCCTGTTGTGTTCACATTTGCAAGGTTGTTTGCCGTTGTATTCAGTGCATACTGGGCATTCTGAAGTCCAGACGCCCCAATATATAAGCTTCCGAATCCGTTTCCCATTCTTTTGTTCCTCCTTAACTCATTGCGTCAAATCCGCTGCTGCCCAGCAAGCTTCCTGTATTGCAGGCAGTTTTGTCATAATTGGCGGTCTCAGGGGCCTGCCGCAAACTCTTGAACAACGTAAGGTCGAATTCGTTTAACTCTATGGCCTGTTTAATCAGAGCCACGTTCTGATCATTCAGATGATTCATCCGGTCTGCTGCCGCAAGCAGACGGTCTCTCGCTTCGGTCAGTTTTTTCTGTACATCCGGCTGCGACTCCAGCAAAGTGATCAGTCTGGTAACTGTCATCTTTTCTTCTGTACGTCCGAGTACATTGGCAATATCCTTTAAGAGCTGTACCTGCTGGTTGCTGTGTGTCACCAGATCATCACTTGCCAGCTGTTCCAGACATGTCAGTTTTTCCAGTTCCGGAACATCTGCCCGAATCAGGATGTCTGTCTTTTTTTCTCCATAAGAAATCAATGTCTGGTAAATCTTTTCTTCTTCTTCCAGTACTGTTACAAGCTCTTCTACTAAACTAGCCACTTCAAAAACCTCTCTCGTCTGCCTTTTGCATCAGGCATTATACTTTTCAAGTAATTTGCTGGCAAAATCGCCAGGCTCAACGGAATATGTTCCTGCATCAATCATTGATCTGAGCTGACTTACCTTATCTTCCCTGATATCCGAAGCTTCTGATACTGCACTTTTTGCGACCTGATAATCACGTCCGGCCTGTGAAATGGACACCTGATCTCTCGGACCTGCTGCATTCTGCGCCTTCTGTGTCTTTAAATTCTTTTGTATACCGTATAACTGTGCCACCTGGTTATATGCATCTATACGCATGCTCAGCATCTCCTTTCTTCCTTGAAATAAGCTTCCGAAATGCATCTGTTCTTGCATCTCTATACATTGTTTATCGGTTCGTTTGGCAGATACTTTAGCTTTTTTTTAAATTTACAGATGCGGGCAGTTTTGCTTGACAAGAGCCTCTGATATGAATTATACTTAAATCTCCGAGTAGCCGGGGTGGTAGCGGTACCTTGTACCAACAATCCGCTATAGTTGGGGTGATATCCCGCAGAGGGTCAGGGCGGTGGAGCTGCCCTTCGCAAGTGGCGTTGACGTCTGGGTCTTGCGCAATGGGAATTCGTGAACCGGGTCAGGGTAGGAATACAGCAGCCCTAAGCGAAAGCTCTCATGTGACGTGAGGGTGCCTGGGGGGAGTTAACTGCAAAGGTAACGTCTATTGTTTCTGATTCGAAGCGGGATACTCGGTTCTTGTTGTATTCTGTTTTTAAGAATACAACCTGCACATTTATGAAATTTTAAAAGGAGGCCGCATTATGCGCCTCCTTCTTTTATTTCCTATATTTCCCCGGTCTATTCCGCATATTGTGCATCAAACAGTTCCAACAAAAAATCATGGTACAAACGCTGATACTCTTCATGAAAAGCTGCCGCAATATTCGCATCCCCGCCTTCCATCTGTGCCGCCTCAAATAATGCAAATGCATTCTCATAAACCTGCGGATTCTTCTCATAAAACGCTTCCGTCAATCCATCCTGAAACGCGAACTGCGCCGCCTGTGAAAGATTGTCCATAAAATCCTCCCGGCTGACATTACCGGATTCCTCATAATCCGACAGAAAAATATGCTTATCCGCAGATTTTACAAAATCCTCGTATGCTTCCCTTACATCCTCATAAGTAAGCGGAACATAATGTTCTTTCCAGTAGGCATCAAATGCATCCTTATCTTTAAACTGTTCAAAAATTTCTTCCATAATAACTCCATTCTCCTTATCTTATCTTTCCTTACCGCCTGTCAGATTTGCAGCGCCGATGATTCCCGCCTTATTTCCAAGAACCGCACATGCAACTTTCGGAATAAACGCCTTGCTGCCACCAAAGCATTTATCCTGAATGTATGTTTCAAGAGGCTCTGTCAGTTTTTTCCCCTGATTGCAGATGCCTCCCGATAACAAAACAATATCCGGCCGGAAAATATTGACAAAATTTGTAATGGTTTCTCCAAGATAGCAAATATAATCATTTACTACTTTTTCTGCTGCTGTATCCCCATCCTGTGCGGCATCAAACGGAATTTTTCCATTCATGTGCGAAAGATCTCCCTGACACATTGTATTCAGGATGGATTCCGGGTGCTGCTGCGCGGCTCTTTTTGCATCGCGGATCAGCGCTGTCGCCGATACATATGCCTCCACGCAGCCTTTCCGTCCGCATGTGCACGGCTCACCGCCACATATCAGACTTGTGTGTCCGAGTTCGGCACCGCCTGCATGTGCGCCCTCAAACACCTTTCCATCGAGAATAATTCCGCCGCCCACACCGGTTCCAAGAGTCAGCAGAATCGCATTTTTTGTATTCTGCGCCGCACCGGCTTTTACTTCACCCAAAGCCGCACAGTTTGCATCATTGGAAACTGCAATCGGACAGGAAAAGTACTTCTTTAACTGCTCTGTGAGCGGAACATTTTCCCACCCGAAATTATTGGAATACAACACAACTCCATGTACTGCATCAATCGTTCCCGGGCTTCCGATTCCTATACTCTTCAGCTGTGTTTCCCCGATACCTTTCTGCTTCAAAAGCGTTTTTACCAGTTCTGCCATATCCCTTATGATGTCCTGATACGGTCTCTCTACATTCGTCGGCACAGATGCTTCTGCAATTATATGCTGTTGTTCGTCAACAATCCCTGCTTTTATATTGGTTCCACCAAGATCAATCCCTGCTCTGTACATTTCTTCCTCACTCAGTCTGTTATGATTCTAATCATACTTACTCTGTCAATATATTGGTTTCAAAGAAAAAAGTCAAATAGTAACTTCAAAAACACGCGCCATGACCGGCTGCTCATATTCCACCGTGATTGTATGATCCTGATTGATGCGCACATGCTGTGCCTCTTCCACCGGATAAATCTGTTTTACTGTCATATCCGCCCCGTTCCAGTCCGGTGTGTTATATGCAGGTACCGGGAGAAATGTGCATGCTTTCTGCTCCCCGCCTCTTCTCCAGACAGACAGATAAAATGTTCTGGTTTTCGCACCTTCCTGTGCGGGTGCTTCCATTCCGTATGCCATCCATGAATCCCCTGCTTTTGCAAGTCCAAACGGCCAGTACGGATGCCCGTTTTTGATGTCTTTGCGGATCTGTTTATAACAGTCAATCCCCTCTTTTACAAGCTGGAACCGTTCCTGTGAAAGCTGTGCCAGATGTCCGCTCTGGTGAATGCGAAGCAGCATCGCATTTACCATATTAAAGATGGTTTCCTCGCGGTCTCCCTGCTCTAACGGATAGGACCACACTGCTGCCTGCTCCGGTGCGACACCGGTAGCTGCATTTGCAGAAATCTGTGCATACATATCATATTCTTCCTGATCACTGGTAGACTGGATACTTAACCGGGACAACAGGGCATAGTCCATGCGCAAGCCTCCACTAGAACAATTTTCGATCACAAGATCCGGGTATTTTTCAAATACCGTATCCAGCCAGGCCAGATATGCTCTCTCATGTGCAAGCAGTCCTTCTCCAAAACTGTCTGCATCCAGTTCCGTTCCGATCCCCGGCTCAATGTTATAATCCATCTTAATATAACCGACGCCATATTCATTCACAACACGGTCGATCACTTCATTGGCATGGGCGATCACCTCCGGATTCCGGAAATCCAGCTGATAGCGGCTTCTGTCATATATCCGTCTGCCATGCCGTTTGAAAAAGCAGTCATCACTTAATTCTGCAAGTTTCGGACTGTGGATTCCAATTACTTCCAGTTCCAGCCAGATTCCCGGTATCATCCCTTTGCTCCGGATATAATCGGTCACCTGCCGGATTCCCTTTGGGAAACGCTCGCGGCTTTCTTTCCATTCTCCTACGCTGTCCCACCAGATTCCCTTTGCGTACCATCCGGCATCAATAACAAAATATTCACATCCGGCCTTTGCTGCAGCATCAATCAGCGGTAATTCTTTTTCCGTCGTTGGATCTGCCCACAGACAATTCATATAATCATTAAAAATTACCGGGAGTGTATCATTGTCGCGGTTTTTTCTGCGGATTCTTCGCCGGTATTCCGTTATTGCAGAAAATGCATCTGATATATCTGCCCGCACTGCACCCACTGCTGCCGGCACACTTTCAAATGTCTCTCCCGGGCGCAGCACCTTACTGAAATGTGACTGTATCTCGTTTGGCCCGCTGACATTCAAAACATAATGATCATTCTGGTCTGCGATCTCATAATGCCAGGAACCATTGTTTTCAATCTGCCAGATCAGCCCCGCGCCACTCTGCGGATGGCTCAGAAATCCCATCGGCAGATACTCTTTTGTGGACCAGTTCCCGGTATTGTAAACTTCTATTGTTTTGGAACTTCTTCGGATACTTTTCGTCTGTGTCACCGGGAATCCAAGCTCTTCAAACGAATATCTGCGCCAGTTCAGCTCTTTCTGCCACCCATTATGCGGAATATACAAAAAGTTTCCATCTCTCTTAATTCCAGAGCAGGTAAAGGAGGACAGGTACGTCAGTACCTGTTCCTCCTCTCCCTCATTCGTTACATGGTTGACAAATCTTGCCACCGGCACTCCGTCATAAAACTGTATGTCGGTCTGTACACAGACTCCGGTAAGAGGATCTTTCTGCCGGATCTGAAGCATTCTCCCGGATTCATTCTTTGTATCCTGCATATTTTCATATTTCAGATAACATCCGGGAGAAGTCACCACATATTTATTTCCATGCCGCTCATATGGACGATCATAGCCAGCCAGTTCCAGCTGCACCAGAGGAAATCCTTCATCCATCATCCGGCATTCATCCTCCTGCCTGCATTCCTGTACGGACATATCCTCTGCCTGTGGAACGGAAGAAAAGTGTAAAAATTTGATCTGATCATTCCGTGTAATTCCAAAAACCAGAAAAATCCCATTTTCTTCTATTTCTATCATCTGCTTCCAATATGCATGTTCCATATGATTAAATAACTCCTTTGTCTGTATAATTTACTTCAAGCTCTGTCTGAATTGCAACCCCCGTCATACCATGCACCATAACCGACGGATGGTATTGCGGATGATCCACGGTTACAGAAACCGTATTGCCCTCTCTCTTTGTATTTGCAGTAAGTACGGTTTTTCCGGACACATCGGTTACTTCCGTCGTAATCTTGGCACCATCTTTGATTTCAAACAGATGCAGTACTACATTCTCTGCATATTCATAATCCGGCAGCTGATCATTTTCGCCCATGGCAAGTACTGTATTTTCACGTACAAATACCGGCAGTGAAAAATAATCATAGACTTTGGTATACCATCTTCCTCCTTCCCGGCGCTCTCCGGAAAGCAGATGGGTCCAGGTTCCTTCCGGAAGATAAAACTCTCCCACGGAATCCTCCCGGAAAATCGGAGCCACAAGAATGGAATCCCCAAGCATATACTGCATATCCAGATCTTTTACCCCCATCTCCTGTGGAAATTCCAGAATCATCGGACGCATCATCGGAATGCCTGTCTCATGGGAATAAACAGCCATGCGATACAGATACGGCATCATCCGGCACTTTAAATTTACAAAGAATCTTGCCACATCACATGCCTCTTCATCGAACAGCCATGGCACACGGTAGCTGGTTGAGCCATGTAGACGGCTGTGGGAAGAAAAGATACCAAACTGCAGCCATCTCTTATAAATATCCGGTGTCGCAGTCTGCTCAAATCCCGAGATATCATGACTCCAGAAGGAAAATCCACTCATGGCAAAACTCAGACCGCCCCGCAGCGTCTCTGCCATGGATGGATAAGTCGCGGAACAATCGCCTCCCCAGTGTACCGGGAACTGCTGACCTCCGGCTGTGGCACTTCTTGCAAAAAGAACCGCTTCTCCTTCCCCCTTAACCTCTTTGAGCAATGTAAAAACTGCCTGATTATATAAAAATGTATAATAATTGTGCATACTTACCGGATCGGCTCCATTATGATAGGTTACATCAACCGGAATCCGCTCACCAAAGTCTGTCTTAAAGCAGTCCACACCCATATCCAGAAGTGTACGCAGTTTATCGGTATACCATTTTGTTGCTGCAGGATTTGTAAAATCCACCAGTGCCATGCCCGGCTGCCAGAAATCCAGCTGACGTGGTCCTTTTCCATCCTTGCGCATAACAAAGTATCCATGTTCTAATCCTTCCCGGAAGAAGTCGGTTCCCTGTGCAATGTACGGATTGATCCAGCAGCAGATTTTCAGGCCCTTTTCGGTTTTGTACCGATGCAACATTTCCTCCACATCACTGAACGTTTCATCATCCCAGGTAAAATCACACCAATGAAAGGCTTTCATCCAGTAGCAGTCAAAATGAAATACCCGGAGTGGAATATTTCTCTCTGCCATTCCATCAATAAAAGAACTTGTTGTCTTTTCATCATAGTTTGTAGTAAAGGAAGTTGTCAACCATAATCCAAAACTCCATGCCGGTGGAAGTGCCGGTTTTCCTGTCATATCGGTATAACGGCTTAAAATTTCTTTTGGTGACGGTCCATAGATCAGATGATAGCGGATTTCCTCTCCCGGAACGGAAAATCCAACATACTCTACTTTTTCACTTGCAACTTCAAATGAAACCGGTGTGGTATGATCCACAAAAATCCCATATCCTTCATTGGTCATGTAAAACGGAATATTTTTATATGCGACTTCGGAAGCGGTTCCTCCGTCTTCATTAAACATATTGATTACCTGTCCGTTCTTGACAAATGCTGTAAACTGTTCTCCAAATCCATATACCCGCTCTCCTGCCTTTAAGGAAAGTTCTGCTACCATATATGGTTTATAATCTTCTGCCAGATAGTTTTCTTCCGGCAGTACCGATGCCGGTTTTCTATCATACCGGACATATCCGAGATTTCTCAGCCCACTGTCGGTAAGGATCTTACCATCCGCCTCGAACCGGTAAAATCCATTGGTCCGGTCATAACGGACGGTCACATCCCCGGTTTCAAGAACTGCTTCCTGTTCGGTAATTGTAACTTCAAACGGCACCTTCTCCTGCTGAAGTTCAAAACGGGCTTCTCCATTCTCATATCCCTCATAATGTTTTGCTTTCACCAGAATATTGTTTTTTGCATATGCAATAAAATCAATGGTAATCGTAGAAATATTCATCGCATCCGCACGATTTAATACCGGACGCTCCGGTGCCACAATCTGCATGCCATATGCAGTCTTCTTTGCATAAAATCCCTGTGATGCATAAGAGGCATTTGCCCGCTCACTTCTGACCCAAAAACCCTCTGTAAATTTCATTTGTTATACCTGCCTTTCTTTTCATAAAAAATGCGGCACAGTCTGTCCGGACTGTGCCACATTTAAAAACTACATCATTTACGCGTTCTACTGTGCGCCGTCAATAGCTTTCCACTGTGATTCAATCTGTGCACAAGTCGCATCCTTATCCGTTGTTCCTGCAAGGTATCCCTGCATAATCTCGCCAAATGACTGATGCCAGCTGTCAGTTGAGTAGCAGATTGCCAGATCAGCAGTGCCATTGGTCTTTGAAAGTTCATCTCCCTGTTTGATGATTTCATATTTGCTCTCTGTCGTAGATTCTACCGGAGGAACTACACCGGCAACATCCGTAAACCATGATTTTCCATAATCAGATGTATACCACCAGTTCAGGAAATCCAGTGTCTGCTGTAATACCTTTGAATCCTTGTTTACATGTAATGCCTGATCAGAACCGGAGATTACCTGGCACTGGGAAGCATCCTCTGTTACAGGATATCCGTTAAATCCAATATTCAGATCCGGATTGATGGATAAGCAGTCTGCCTCAATCCATGCGCCCTGTCCTAATACCATGGCTGCTTTTCCTGTACCAAATGCGGATTCCTCACCGTCAAGTGCAGTTTCCAGAGGTTTCTCATCCCCATATTTTACAGCCAGATCAATAAAGTCAAAATAGTTGTTGTAAAGTTCCGGATAATCGGATACCTTTGCTTCGCCCTTCTCAAACTTAGCGATCAGATCAGAAGCAGAAAGTCCCGCATCCTTTGCAGCTGCATCCAGGAAATGCTGCCAGATATGTTTAAATACCCACCACTCATTAAAGCCTGTGGTAAATGGCTGATATCCTTTTGCAGAAATTTTTTCGCATGCATCTTTCATGGCAGAAACCGTACTCGGAAATTCCGTAATACCGCACTCCTCAAAAATGTCTTTGTTGTATACAATACCGAAATAATTTCCCTTAATTGCCACACCATAGCATCCATTTCCATCCGACGGGCTCTGCATGGTTGCTGCCACGGAGTCAAGCATGGTTTCTGTCAGCGGCTGGCCGGTCAGATCATAGGAATATTCCTTATAAGTATCAATCTCTTTTCCGGAAGTAGAGGAGAAAATATCAGGGGTCTCTCCGGAATTTAATTTTGCTTTCAACAGCGTCGGATAATCGTTCTGTGTAGTCTCATAATTGATCGTAACATTCGGAGCCACTTTTTTGTACTCATCGATCAGTTCCCCTATCGCATCCGCATACTCCGGCTGGCTGATAAACATATAAATTTCTCCGGAATCATCGCTTTTTGCTGATGCCGACTGACTGGAATCTCCACCGTTTCCCCCAGAAGATCCACAACCTGCCAACATTGTTACTCCCATTGCTGCACAAAGAATTGCGCTTAAAAATTTTTTCTTCATAAGAATACCCTCCCTATCCTTTTACTGCACCGGCTACTACGCCTTCTACGATATGCTTCTGTAACAGAATAAACACGATGATGGACGGAACTACGGTCAGCACCATAGCGGTCAATGCGTAATTCCACTTGGTATTCATCTGTCCCACAAACGTATATGCGGCAAGTACCAGCGTTTTTGTTTGATTGTTACTGTTTACCATCAAAAGCGGAAGCAGAAAATCGTTCCAGATCCACATTACATCCAGTACAATGACGGTCACGGTTACCGGCTTTAATAATGGAAAAATAATGGATGTATAGGTACGGAACGTCGATGCTCCGTCAATGGTCGCGCTCTCATCAAGTTCCTTTGGCACTGTCTTCATAAAGTTAAAGAAAATAAAGGTTGCCATCGGAATTCCAAATCCCCAGTACTGGATACCCAGTCCGATCTTGCTGCCGGACAGATGCAGTACATTCATGGATTTTAACAGTGTGATCATAATTGTCTGAAACGGAATCAGCATTGGTGTTGTAATGATTGCATATGCAATCTTTGTATATCTTCCGTCTTTCCGGTCGAGCATGTATGCTGCCATGGAAGAAAAGACCACAATTCCGGCAATACCTATCACGGTAATGATCACATTGTTCCGGAACAGCAATGCATAATCCATTTTTTTGATTACATATGTATAGTTGCTCAGGTCAAAATGTTTTGGAAATGCCAGTACATCTGCAACAATCTCACCAAATGGTTTGAACGAATTCATAAACATCAGATATACCGGATAAATAAATACAATTGCAATCAGAATCAGGCAGATGATCATGATTCCCATATTTCTTTTACGTTTTGCTTTCAGGCTCATTAGATTTCTACCTCCTTCCGGCTAAATCCTTTCAGTACCAGTTGTGTTACAACCAATACGAATAAGAAGTAAATGATGGATTCTGCGGAACCTAATCCATAATTATTGTTCGTAAATGCTTCTTTGTAAATCTGCAGTGTAACACTGTTGGATGCAGTTCCCGGACCACCTTTGGTTAATGCCAGAATGATATCGAAAACTTTCAGACCGTTGGTTAATGACATAAAAATACAGGTTGTAAAGGACGGTCCCAGAAGCGGAAGTGTTACTTTAAAAAATGACTGTCTGGAATTTGCACCATCCACAACTGCTGCCTCCAAAACATCCTTTGGAACCGCCTGCAGTCCTGCAATATAAAGTACAATGTAAAAGCCAAGTGACTGCCATACACCAACCAGCACAACGGAGAAAAATACCAGTTTGGAATCTCCCAGCCAGCTGTAATTCCAGAAATTCCATCCTGTCATCTCATACAGTTTCTGAAATCCGTTGGTAAAAATGAATTTCCATACAAATCCAACAATTGTCATGCTCATGATATATGGAATAAAAAATACACCCCTCAGGAAATTGGCTCCTTTAAACTTCTTTGTCAACATCACTGCTAAAGCAAGTGCAATCACATTTGAAAAAATCACAAAGCAGATCGTATACTTTGTAGTAAATCCAAGTGCCGGAAGGAAATCTCCTCCAGATGTAAACAATATCTTAAAATTTGCCAACCCCACAAATTTTGCTGACTTTGAAATACCGTTCCATTCCGTCAGCGAGTAATATCCACTTAAAATAAATGGAATGTACATCATAATGCACACAAGTACAATCGACGGAAGTGTGAACACGGCCATTTCAAAACCTTTTTTCACTTTCTTGTTCATATTATCCCTCCCTCTACGTTTTGGTTGTTCCTTACAATACAGAGTATAAATGAACTTCAAGCGAATAGAAATGGAATATTATGAACCATGAGGGGGAAAAAACAGAACAACATGCACAACACCAGTTTTGTTTTTTATACTTTTTTAGTTATTATAACGAATATATTGTACTCAACCACTTGCCTGCATGAAAAAGAATGGATATAATGAATCTGAAAAAATATACAAAAAATGTCTGGGGAACTACGAATGAAACGAAAACAAACCATACCTTCCCGCATCCGGGATTTTTTAAATTGCTGCCCCCTCTGGGTGGAACTGTCTCTGCTGATTGTCCTTGTGATCACGCTGGTACTGCATGTACTCACCTGCTCCAACTATACGGAAACCAAGGACTTAACCATCTCCAATTATCAGTCCACAACTGAGCGTATTCTTTCCCTGGAAGCGGAAGATTTTGATGAATATCTGAATGCACTGGCAACCTTCTGCCTTCAGCCTTATTATGATTCTACCTTTTCCAGAGTGATTGATCTGTCCACTCCTGTTACCAGTGAACAGCTTCGCTATGTCAAACGCCAGATGTACTATTATTATTACACGCGCAGTGATATCGGTGATTATGAAATCTATCTTGTAAATCACGGTCTCGTCATCGGTAAAACAGGTAATCAGCAGCATTTTGTCGATTCTCCAGGCAATTCGAAAGATTTCTCCACTGCTATCCGTGCGTGCCAGAAGGATGCCCGGAACCAGTACCTCACCACGGATGCAGACGGTCATCTGTGCTACTATCACACGCTGGTCTCTGTTTCCACGCAGGAAGTTCAGGCCGTTGTCCGACTGTCACTGAAACCAAAAAATCTGAAAACATTAAAAACGAATCATGCCTCCAGCCATGAAAGCATCCTGCTTCTCAACAACAGACATGCTTTGCTTTACCGCGGAAACAATAACGCTTCATTTAAATTTTCAGATGTTTCCAAAGCTCTGAAAAACAAGGAAAGAATTTTATGTTCGGGGGATACCAGTTACATCATGACAAGCACAACCAGCCAGGTCTCCGGCATCACCTTTATCTGTCTGATTCCGGAGAAGCTGATCAATATGGAAATCCAGCAGCTGGAAAAAAATGTACAAATTAATGCAGCTGTCATCTGGCTGCTTTCTCTCCTTTTGATCTATCCGTTCCTTCTGCTGATCACCTCTCCGCTCAAACGCCTTTCCCTGCAAATGGCAAAAACCGGGGAAGGAGATTTTACCACGCGGATACACGAAGGGGGCAGCCGGGAAATCTGTGAACTATCCAACAGTTTTAATTCCATGGTGAAGCATATTTATAAATTGATCCGTAAAACATATGTCGCGGAACTGAATGCAAAAGATGCACGGCTTGCCGCCTTAGAGGCACAGATCAACCCCCATTTTTTATACAATACCCTGCAGGCCATATCTACCGAGGCACTGCTCAATGATCAGATGAAAATTCATCGCATGATTACTTCTCTGGCATCCAATCTGCGATACACGATCAAGGGAAGCGTACTTGTCCCTTTAAGTGCCGAGATGGAATATGTAAAAAATTATATTTTTCTTCAGAAAATGCGAAATGAAGATCTCTTCGAATTCCATGCGGATATCGATGAAGCTGCCAAAAACTGTATGATTCCAAAGATCAGCATACAGACGCTGATTGAAAATTCCATTATTCACGGAAGAAACCAGAATGATTTTCGTATTCACATTACCCTGACAGTAAAAAAACAGGCAGATACCATTGTGATCACGGAGGAAGATGATGGATGCGGTATTCCGGAGGATCAGTTAGAGACCATCCAGCACTCCTTCGAAATCCAGAAAACTACCGGACAGGACGGAATCGGACTCGCCAATCTGTATAATCGTCTGCAGATTTTATATGAAAAACCTACAAATTTCACAATTGAATCCCAGGAAGGCGCGTATACACGGATTACCCTTGTACTTCCTGCTGCACCTGACCATTCAAAAGATATTTTCAAAAGAAAGGAATAAGACTTATGTTTAAAGCATTGATTATAGATGATGAAAAACCTGTACAGATTGCCGTATCCAAACTGGGACGCTGGAGCTATTACGGCATCGAGCCACCGGCTACGGCAATCAATGGAAAAGATGGGCTCTCCTGCATGCGTGAACTGCATCCTGATGTCGTTTTCGTTGATATGAATATGCCAGTCATGGACGGATGTACCTTTCTGGAAAAAGCCCATCACGAATTTCCGGACAGCCAGTACATCGTTATCAGCGGATATGACGAATTCCATTATGCCCAGCAGGCACTCCGTTTCGGTGCATGCGATTATCTGCTCAAACCCATTGAAGAAAATGCCTTAAATTCCGCCATAGAAAAGGCGTTACACCGCATTGACCCGGATCTGGTGTTTGGGCAGAATGCCGCAAAAACCACAAATACTTCCCCGGAAGAAGTGATTTCCATCATCAAGGAATTTGTGGAAAGCAACTATTGCACCAATATCAAAATTTCCATGTTTGCCGATAAATATTTCTTTTCGCAGGAATATCTCAACAAACTATTCAAAAACAAATACGATTATACCATCTACGAATATGTTTTAAAACTTCGCATGGAACGTGCCAAAGAGCTCTTAGGGCAGCCTGATATAAAAATCATGGATATTGCGGAACGTTTAGGCTATGCCGATAACCACTATTTCAGCAAAGCATTCCGGACCTATTACCATGTCACGCCAACGCAATACCGCAATCAGCTGCAGAACCCTTAAGGGTTCTGCACGCGTGTCCATACCTGCATTTCGTTTTCTCCGCGGTTTGCCCATGTGTAATACGGAATATAATGCAAACGTACCTTTTGCTTCTGCGGCTTTTGATACATGTGATAGAGAGTCTCCTCTGCATCCCCACTCTCTGTCAGCCGCCACCCGTCTGTTTCTACCATTTTTACTACGGTATCGCAGATTTTTCCCTCCGACACCGATGCATGCATATCTGTATCGACCAGCAGTTCATGCAGGTTCTTTCCATTGTCTTTCTCTTCAAGGCAGTAAACCACAGGGCCGCGCATAATCGCTGCCTTGCCAATATCCTCGCGGACACACTCCGATGCTGCAAACATCTGTACCTCCATTGGAAAATCAATACAGAAGGTTTCTTCCCTGTTCCACACTTTTTTCAAATACAGGTATCCATCTTTTTCTTCCTGTGCGGCATCCTCTATTCCGGAAATTTTATAATTTTTACACCATCCCGGTATCCGGAGTGCCAGCGTCATTTTTGCATTTTCAGCCTGCACACGGATCTTTATGTTTCCTTCCCATGGCATATCTGATTCCATCTGCACGTTTACCGTTTTCCCATTCACCGTTTTTTCCACATTGCTTCCCATATACAAATGCACAAACAGCGTATCCTCATTTTCTGTAAATGCATAAGATCCAATGGAACTGATCAGGCGCGCAAGATTTGGCGGGCAGCATGCACATCCGAACCATTTCTGCCGTACCGGTTTGACATGAAATTTCCGTTCATCTTTGTGGCACGCCTCCGGCAGCACCTCCAGCGGATTCACATAGAAAAAGCTTTTTCCGTCCAAAGCCATTCCGCTTAATACGCCATTATACAATGCCCGCTCCATAATATCTGCATATTTTGCATCCGGAACAATTTCCAGCATACGCCGCGCCCAGAACATCAGTCCGATCGATGCACAGGTCTCTGCGTATGCCGTATCATTCGGAAGATCATACGGAAAAGAAAAGGCTTCTCCCAAATGTGTTGCACCGATGCCCCCTGTAATATACATTTTCTTTTTCGTCACATTATTCCACAGACGTACACATGCCTGATACAGTTCTTCGTCCTTTGTAATACGTGCAATATCTGCCATACCGGAATACAGGTACACGGCACGGACTGCGTGACCAAACGCCTCATCCTGCTGCCGTACCGGCAGATGTGCCTGATAATAGCTATACCGCAATTCATTCTCATGCCCTTTCTTTACGGTTTCCGGATGTTCTTTATCAAAGTAATATGGTTTTGTGCCTCTTTCATCAATAAAAAAGCGGCTTAAATCCAGATACTTTTGTTCTCCTGTAACTTCATAAAGACGGACGAGTGCCATTTCTGCAATTTCATGTCCCGGATATCCCTTGCATTTTCCTTCCTCCGGTCCGAAATAATCTGTAGCATAATCCGCGAATCGTTCCGCCGCATGAAGCAGTTTATCTTTTCCCGTTGCCTCATAATATGCCACAGCACCTTCGATCAGATGCCCCATACAGTACAATTCATGATGGTCGCGTAAGTTGGTAAAAATACCATCTTTTCCATTGATAATATAATACGTGTCCAGATATCCGTCTTCCTGCTGTGCCGCACAGACAATATCAATTGCAGCATCTGCAACCTTTTCCAGATCCGGATCGGGATGCTGTGTCAGCGAATATCCGACCGCTTCTACCCACTTGGAAAAATCCGTATCCTGAAATACATATCCATAAAACTCATCCTTGAGATTTTCTGGATCTTCTGGTAACATCTCAAATCCACGGTATGTATACGAAGGTTCTTTATACGCAGCTCCCTGTTTTCTCTTTTGCCGGTTCATTTCTGCCGCCACTTTAAAATTATGCATACAATAACTTGGTGCTGCGCCTTCTACTTTATCATTCAACGCATTCCACTGATAAGGGATCACCTCCGTACGCACCAGTTCCATCTCATTTTTCCAGAATTTATCTGTAATCTGCATCCTGCGCAATGAAACAGGATATGAAAATTTTTCTTTTTCCATATGCATTCCTCCTAATGTATAATCAAGAAATCACTATCCAATTTATCTTCTTTGTTATATACTTATAGTATATATTTTATGTCAAAAAATCCATTGTCAAACCGGAAAGCAGCATGTATAAAATGGAAAGGATTTCGATATGGTATTATTAGAAAAAATGGGAATGCACACCATAAGCAGCGGTAATTATGTAACTTCTGTCAACGGAATGATTCATCCCGACCGCATTATGAAAGAACATGATTTCTTATATATGCTTGATGGCAGCTGGGAAATCTGTGAAGATCACGAAACTTATCAGATGCAGACCAATGATCTTTTAATTCTTCCCGCCGGAAGGCACCATTATGGTCAAAAACTCTGTAATCCCGGAAACCGTCATATGTATCTGCATGTTCAGCCTACTCCGGCAGAATCTCTCCCTTCTGCCTCTTTTTCCCCATCCCTTTGTTCCTTTCCGTCTCTGCTGCACTGTCAGTCCGATATGCGCATCCGCCAGCTTATGCAGGAAATGATTTCTCTCACCTGGTCCCAGACACCAGAACGGGAAAACCGCCTTTTTCTGCTGTTTTCCCTGCTGTTATGTGAAATTTCTGAATTATGTGCCGATACAACAAACCGGATGATCTCCGATCCCGTTGTCGAAGAAATCATCCGGCTCATTCACGCAACTCCACAAACCTTTTTCTCTGCACATGAAATTGCTTCCCGCTATTTTATTTGTGAACGTACATTAAACAATCGGTTCCATCAGGCCTGCGGAAAAACTTTTTCCGCCTTCCAGATGGAATCCAAACTGGAAATGGTTCGTCAGTTTCTTCTTACCCAGCCGGAAACCACCTTGCGGGAAGTCGCACTGAACTATGGATTTTATGACGAATTTCATCTGAGCAAGGCATTTAAAAAACAGTTTGGAGTATCCCCTTCCAAATACAGAAAAGCATTCTGTCAATATCTTGTTTCCACATAGAAACCACTTTCCTGCAGCTCCTTTTTTGTTATTTTTCTTCCCCAGTGAACGGTGGCATTATAGTTTCCTTCCACGACGGTAAGCGTATTTCCGTTCTTCTGGAGAACCATAACGGAATGTTCGTTTCCGATGCGGATATGATCGCCTGCCTTGATCCTGCCGAAATTGCTGTGTTTTGTCACCGGTGCATATTTGCCAAACACTTTATCACTGATTTCTCCACACAGGGCAATACATCCATAACACTGACAGTTCGTGGCTTCCCAGAAATACTGCCGGTTTTCGTTTGTCCAGGACAGCCCCTCTTTGTAAGTCTTTTTCATAGCCATAATCTTACGTCTGGCCTGTTTTGTGGTAATTTTTTTACTCACACCGACCTTGCAGGTCATAGAGCCGATCAGATTCCCACCGGAAACCGAAATCATTGCTTTTCCCGGTTTGATTGCTTTTACCAGACCTTTTTTATCTACTGTTGCGACCTTCGGATTGGATGATTTCCACACCATCTTTCCGGTCGTTCCATTACACACAAGCTGCTTTGTTTTTCCAACACGGAGTGCCACATCATATGTATTCATCGACGCGGTACCAACGATGTCTATGTTTTTCTGATCGCTGTTTGCCGCCATAACCACTCCCTCTGAGGGATACTGGACAAGAACGCACATGAACAGTATAAAACTGATCCATCTCTTTATATATCTCTTCACAACTACAACCTCCCACCTTGCTCTTTTTTGTCACTGTTTTCAGTAACACTTTTCTATATTCTATAATCATGCGACTTCTGCTGTCAATAGTTTTCCCTCCGAACGGGCATGGAAAACAGATGATTTGCTGCAGCAAAAAAAGGATAGACAGTCAGACAACCATCTATCCTCTGAAATGCTTATTTTATGCGTTTTAAAGATTAACCAAAATATCTCTTTAACAAACCGGCAAATGCCTTGCCATGTCTTGCCTCGTCTCTAGCCATCTCATGAACGGTATCATGGATTGCATCAAGGTTTGCAGCCTTTGCTCTCTTTGCAAGATCTGTCTTTCCTGCAGTTGCTCCATTCTCAGCTTCTACTCTCATTTCTAGGTTCTTCTTTGTAGAATCTGTCACCACTTCACCAAGAAGCTCTGCAAATTTTGCAGCGTGCTCTGCCTCTTCATAAGCAGCTTTTTCATAATACATTCCGATCTCCGGATATCCCTCACGGTGGGCAACTCTTGCCATAGCCAGATACATACCAACTTCAGAGCACTCTCCCTCGAAATTTGCGCGAAGATCTGCAAGAATGTCTTCACTCACGCCTTTTGCAACACCAACTACATGTTCGGAAGCCCAGGTCATTTCACCCTCCTGCTTTACGAACTTCTCTGCCGGTGCATGGCAGATCGGGCACTCTGCCGGTGCAGCCTCACCTTCATAAACATAACCACATACGGTACATACAAACTTTGCCATTTTAAATGTCCTCCTTATTAAAAATTTAATTAATGGGTGTTTTTCTTTTTGCAGTCCGGGCATAATCCGGAAAACAAAATAGAATGGTTTTCAATTGTTCCATCAAACTGCTCCGCTGCAATCTGATTTAACTGTTCCTGGGAAGGCATGTCCAGATCCATCACACATCCACACTCTCTGCAAGAAAAGTGGTAATGCGGTGCCGGGTTTCCGTCAAATCTGTCCGGGCCTCCACTGACAGTAATTTTTTGAACCTCCCCCAGATCAGACAAAAGAGAAAGATTCCGGTAAACAGTTCCGAGACTGATATTTGGAAATTCGTCTTTGATACTCATATAAACCGTTTCCGCAGTCGGATGATCATAGCGGCCTGTCAGGCACTGCCGGATCGCCTCCCGCTGACGACTTCGTTTTATCATAATACTCTCCCTCATTTCTTCATTAGTCCAAAACAATAATAGGAACTGTTACTGACATTATAATAATACTTTAGTACCAAAATGTCAATCCTTTTTTCAAAATAAACGACATATTTTTTTTCCCGGCTCATAAACTATACAAGACATCAAATACAAAACAGGAGAATTCTTCAATTGAGACGATTTATTACTTATATTTATGAATATGAACAGGGAAACCGCGGACGAAATACCGGGTTCATCCGCACCGATCTGCGCGAAAACAGCTGCCGTATGGAACTTCAGATCCGGGGGTTTGACCGTTTCAAGGGAAAATGTCCGGTCTATCTGACAGTATATGAAAATGGTCTGCAGGCTATACCTGTTACCGAATTATTGCTCACGCAGGGTATGGGAACCTGCAGCTTTACCTGTGAAAATAATCGGATCGGAAACAGTGGTTTTGACGTGCATCAGGCACAGACCCTGACCATTGCCTGTGGCAACGGAAGGTTTCTGACCGGATGCCTTTCTTCCGCTCCGGTTCCGGAGGCACTCCGGGGAGAATTTTTAATCTTTCAGAAAAAAGAAGCGGTACCGCCTGCCGCTCAGGCACAGACAGAGCCGGTCATACAGACGCAATCTACAACCGAACCAGAGCGATTCCGTCAGCCGCAAGCCATGCCAGAACCGGTACCCGTCCGACAGTCACAAGCCATGCCAGAACCGGAACCCATCCGGCAGCCCGAAACTACTCCTCAACCGGAAACGATCCAACAGCCGAAAACAATCCCTCAACCAGAAGCAGTCCGGCAGCCACAAGCCTCTTATCAGAAAGTAGAAATTCAGGATATCCGAAAGCTTCCAAAAAGCAACTGGAATCTGTGCAACAACCGTTTTCTTCTGCACGGTTTTTTCAATTATCACTATCTCATGTTGAAAACGCTGGAAATGAATGGAGAAAAACAACAGTTTCTTGGAATTCCTGGAATCTATGAGCAGCCGGAACGTATGATGGCAATGCTCTTTGGTTTCCCGGAATTTGAGGCAGCAGCCGCAGTATCCTCAGACTCCAAAGACATGACCGGAGTTTTCGGATACTGGATGTGTCCGCTTAATCAGGATTAATCATGCAAAACTGCGCATGATCCCGCCACTTTTGATTGAGCATCATATAATCATGGCAGATGCCTTCGTACACGAACCCCACCCGTTCAAGCAGCCGGATACTTGCCGTATTATCCGGAAGTGCCCATGCCATGGCACGGTGAAGTTTTAAATCCCGGAACACCAGATCCATAATAAAACGCAGCGATTCTGTTGCGTATCCGCGATGATGATATGCGCTGGAAAACTTATATCCAACCTCACACTGTTCAGAAAATCCACGCGTAATATGATGTACGCATATCGTCCCTATGATATGCTCCGGATGCTCTTTCTCATATACATAAAACCGGAACAGCGTTCCCTGTACTGCCATGTTATACTCAAACAGGAGCATCTGTCTCTGGAACTGGCGGGTATAAAAATTCGGCATCCGGTCCGGCTCAAATTTTTCAAACAGTTCTTTATCCCGCATATAAAAATCCAGCACCGCATCTGCCTGATCCGGCTTTATTATTTTTAAAAGAAGACGTTCTGTCTCATATGCAAATAACATACTTCTTCCTTCCATATGATTTCTATGGTATAGTATTATACTGTAATTAAAAGGTTACTTATCCCCATAATTATCATAACGATTTCAAGGAAGAATGTCTATGACTGATGATGAAAAATTTATGAAAGAAGCCTTAAAACAGGCGAAAAAAGCCTATGCGATCGATGAAGTCCCGATTGGATGTGTGATTGTCCAAAACGGTAAAATCATCGCAAGAGGATATAACCGGCGCAACATTGATAAAAATACGCTTGCCCATGCAGAACTGTCTGCCATCCGCAAAGCAAGTAAAAAAACAGGTGACTGGCGGCTTGAGGACTGCGACCTCTACGTCACATTGGAGCCATGCCAGATGTGTGCCGGTGCAATTGTACAATCCCGTATGCGGCGGGTAATCATCGGTTCCATGAATCCCAAAGCCGGATGTGCAGGATCTGTCCTGAATCTTCTGCAAATGCAGCAATTTAACCATCAGGTGGAAATTACCAGAGGTGTTCTTGAAGAGACCTGTTCTTCCATGCTTTCTGCTTTTTTCCGGGAACTGCGCCAGCGCAAAAAGAAGCCGGCTAAATCTGAATGATCTTCGCCTCGTGATGCATTGCAGGAATGATTTTTTCCATCAGATCTGCAGTGCGCACACGCAGGCTGGACGTATTAATACACGGATGACATCCCACATATTCTCCCTTTAAAACATCTTCATCAATGACCAGCTGCACATGATTTTCCACATCATTCATAAGCCCCATTACACTGACCGATCCCGGTGTAATATCGAGATACTCTTCCATATACGATTCATTAGCAAAAGAAAGCCGGCTTGTACCAAGCTTTTTTGACACATCCTTTGTCACGAGACGCTTATCTCCCACAATCATCAGAAGATAAAATTCTTTTTTATTTGCCGTACACAAAAACAGATTCTTGCATATGGTAGCTTCCAGCACGCGGTCTGCCTCCTCACATGCTTCCATCGTCATCAGGGCTTCATGATCCACCCTGTCATATATAACGCCAAGTTTATCTAAAAAATCATACACACGGATCTCCTTTTCCAGTCTTCCTGCCGTATCCGCGGGTCTTCCCTGTTCCAGTTTCAACATAATTCTTCCTCTTTTTCTTGTATTTTGTACTCATCATACCCCTCTTTTTTGCATTTGTATAGAAATTTCTGCATAGACTAAAACTAAGATGGCTGCTTTTAGAGCCGCAGCCCAACGGTAAGGAGACAAATTATGTGTGGAATTTCAGGCTTTTGCGATTTTTCATTAAACTACTATGACAAAAAACCCTTCTGGGAAACGATCCTTGTACAAATGCACGAAACTTTAAAGCACCGCGGTCCGGATCAGGCGATGATTGATCTGCAGCCACATGTGGGGCTGTCACATGCACGCCTTTCCATCCGCGATCTTAAAAGCGGTATCCAACCTATGACACGTACTTTCCACGGGAAAACCTGTTCCATTGTTTACAATGGAGAAATTTATAATCACCGGGAACTGCTGCCCGAACTGCAGGCAGCCGGATATCACTTTACTACAACATCCGACACGGAAATTATTCTGTGCGCTTATATGCATTTTGGAAAAAATTTTGTTGAAAAATTAAATGGAATTTTCGCATTTGCAATCTGGGACGATACCAACAGAGAACTGCTTCTCTACCGTGACCGTGCCGGCACAAAGCCTTTGTTTTATACCCAGACCGGAAGCTCCTTTGTTTTCGGATCGGAACCCAAAGCATTATTTTGTCATCCGGATGTCACTCCATCCATTGACAAAAACAGTCTGCAGGAAATTCTGGCGGTCGGTCCGGCACGCACCTCCGGAAACGGCGTATTCACAGGCGTAAAGGAAGTTATGCCGGGACATTATCATATATTCTGTCCGGACGGACAGCACGACATTCTCTACTGGGATCTGCCCTGCCGGGAACATAAAGATTCCTATGCCCAAACCGTACAGACCGTTTCTTTTCTCGTGCGTGACACTGTAAAACGACAAATGGTGTCCGATGTTCCGGTATGCACCTTTCTCTCCGGCGGCATTGATTCTTCGATTGTCACTGCATTAGCCGCCCGCCATATGCAAAAAGAAGGAAAAATTTTAAACACGTTTTCTTTTGACTTCTCTGAAAACGAGAAATATTTTAAGTCCAATGCCTTTCAGCCGGAACGGGATCTTCCTTACGTCAACCGGATGCTGCAATATTGTAAAACATCCCACACCTATTTAGAGTGCAGCCAGGAGTCTCTCTTTGCCGCCCTGTCCGATGCGGTCACCGCCAAAGACCTTCCCGGAATGACCGATGTGGACGCCTCTCTTTTGTATTTTTGTTCCGAAGTCGCCAAACATAATAAAGTAACACTCACCGGAGAATGTGCCGATGAAATTTTCGGCGGCTATCCATGGTTTTACCGACCGGAACTTATGAACCGGGATGGTTTTCCGTGGTCTGCCGATCCTGCTGCACGTACCTCCATTCTTTCCGATGACGTGCTTCGCACGCTGGATCTGGCAGAATATTCTCATGCACGCTATGAGGAAACACTCTCCCACGTTCCGCATCTGGATGGCGAATCCCCTGAGGAAGCCCGCCGTCGTGACATTGGCTATCTGAATATCAAATGGTTCATGCAGACCCTGCTCGACCGCATGGATCGCACCAGCATGTACTCTTCCCTGGAAGCCCGTGTCCCATTTGCCGATCACCGGATCATGGAATATGTTTTCAATGTGCCGTGGCAGATGAAATATCGGAATGGAGTCGAAAAATCCTTGTTGCGGGATGCCTGTGCCGATCTGCTGCCACGGGAACTTCTCTGGCGCAAAAAAAGCCCGTATCCAAAGACATACCATCCGGCCTACGAACAGATGCTGATCAGGCGCATGCGGGAAATTCTGAACGATCCGAATTCTCCGGTACTGCCGCTTCTGGACCGTTCCAAAACAGAAGCTTTCCTTGCCGCACCAAAGGAACTCGGCAAACCATGGTTCGGCCAGTTGATGGCAGGTCCGCAGCTCATTGCTTACTTTATCCAGATCAACACCTGGATGCAGATCTATCATTTGTCCATCTGACGTCCCGACACCGGATATCCATCATTCTTCACTAAAAAAGGAGTTGCCCCGCAAAAGGCAACTCCTTTTTGTAGTACAGCATCAACTGCAGTTTTTAACGTTATATTTCACATTATCCCTTGACACTTCCCAGTGCAATACCCTGAACGATATGCTTGGAAAGAATCAGATATACAACAATAACCGGCAGGATCGAGAATGTAATCATCACATATACCTGGCCCATATCAAACTTCAACCAGTCTGCTGCACGAAGCTGTGCAATCAGAATTGGAAGTGTTTTCTTTTTATCATCATGCAGAATCAGTGCCGGTGTAAAATAATTGTTCCAGCTGCTGACGAATGTAAAAATTGCCTGTACGGCAATCGCCGGTTTCATGAGCGGAAGTACGATACTGTTGAAAGTACGGAACTCACCGGAACCATCAATCCGTGCTGCCTCAATCAAAGATAACGGAAGTGCACTCTCCATGTACTGCTTCATGTAAAAGAATACAACCGGAGAAGCAATCGTTGGAACAATGAGTGGAATAAAGGAATCCATCAATCCCATCTTTGTTACCAGCTTGATAAATCCAAGTGCGGTAACCTGTGTCGGAATCATCATGATCATCAGAATAAATGGATAAATAAACCGTTTCATCCTAAACTCATACGCATGAATCGCATATGCGGTCATGGTTGAGAAATATGTACAAAGCACTGCTGAGCAGGCAGCGATGATCAGACTGTTGAACATTCCATACCAGATTGGAAGCGTTCCGTGCACCAGATTGTTCCAGTTTTTTAACAGGTTCGTACTTGGAATCGCGGTAAATCCGGATTGTAACTCTCCGTTTGATCTGGTTGCATTGATAAACATAATGTAAAACCAGAACAGACAGAAAAATGAGATAATAATCAATACTACATAGGCGATGACGCGCCGTGCGTGAAGTCCTACACCCTTCTGGATGTCATTTTTATTTGTCTTTGCCATATCAATTACCCCTTTCTCTTGTCATTGCCGGTAACCTTAAATACGATCAGGCTTAAGACTGTAGTAAGAATGAACAGTACAACGGACAGTGCTCCTGCCATACCATAGTTCTTACTGAACAGATGCTTATTCAGATACATGATCAAGGTCATGGTAGATCTCATCGGATCACCGGTTCCGTTTGTCAAAATCTGTGGTACATCGAACAGCTGCAGACCACCGATCAGGGATGTGATAATTACATACACCAGAATCGGGCGAAGCAGTGGAAGTGTTATCTTGAAAAATACCTGTGTGGAAGTAGCTCCATCCACCTCGGCTGCCTCAAACAGAGAAGTATCAATTCCCATCATTCCGGCCATCAGAAGAATGGTCGTATTACCAAACCACATCAGGCAGTTCATCATGGCGATCAGGCCTCTGGCACTTCCTGCGTGTGATAAAAATTTATAAGGTTCTGAGATAAATCCGATCTGCATCAGTAAAGAGTTGATTGGTCCTCCATCTGAAAAGAGAGTGAAGAACAACATGGAAAATGCAGATGCCATAATCAGGTTCGGCAGATAAATAACCGTTTTGAAGAATCTGGACCCTTTTAATTTCAGACGGACATCGGAAAACCATGCACCTAATAAAAGGGAGAGGAAAATCTGTGGTATGAAGCACATGATCCAGAGAACCATCGTGTTCTTAAAATATGTCCAGATATCTCCACTGCTGAACAAAGCCTTATAGTTATCTAATCCAACAAATCTCGGTCCAACCTGTGTCAGACCAGACATATAATTTTCAAAAAAACTGTTATAAATGGTGTTTACTAACGGTACCAGCTGAAATATTACAAATACAACGATAAATGGAATCAGAAATATGTAGCCCCATTTATTATATCTGACCGCTTTGCCTCCACTATTACTTTTCATAAGACCTACCTCCCAACTGGTATGTTATGATGAATATAGTTTTTGTTACACATAGTTTTTGTTAAAATGACCGTGCCTCCATTCCTGTATGGCAGGCACGGTCCCTGTGGTAAGGCTTGCTCCTTCTGGTAAGGCGCAAGCCTTATCACCTACTTTAGTATGTCAGTTCTGGGTACTTCTCAGTTACAGCCTTGTAGAAGAGATCAAGTGCCTCATCCTTTGTTGCTTTTCCTTCGAAGTAGTTCTTCATAGCGTTCTGGAATTCCTCGTTACATCCCTGATCGTATGAAGAAAGGTTGCTTAAATCAAGTGTCTCAACACCTGCACAGTACATAGACAATGGGTTCTGTCCACCAAGGATCTTGCTTTCATAAGGCTTGTTGTCTTTGCCCATGATAGATCCATCTGCCATTCCGTTCATAACCGTGCTGTTGTTTACGAAATCATCATCATCAACTACGATATCTTTCATAATATCGTCATCGGTTGTCATCTTTAACATAATGTCTTTTACAAGGCTTGCATTGTCTGTTCCCTGAGCTGCACAAATCCATGTACCACCCCAGAAGAATCCCTGCGGTCCCTGAGCTGCGCCCCATCCACCGTTGTAACCGATAGATCCTTCTGTATCAGCTGCCATAGAGAAGTTTACTAACCATGCAGGTCCAAAGTAGCAGAATACTTTACCCTGTGGATAGAAGCCTTTTGACCAGTCATCTGACCAGAGATCACATGTACCTGTCTCTCCTGCATCTACCTGAGCCTTGGAATCATCAACCCATTTCATAATATTGTCATCAATGCTGATCTTGTTTCCGTCTACCCACTTGGATGTTACATTGTTGGAGTATACACGGTAAGTATCGTTTGCAGAAGCGGTCATCTTGTAACCGGCATCTTTCATTTTCTTTGCGGTATCGTTATATGCATCCCAGTCCTTTACACTTTCCTGAACCTTATCCGGATCATCTGTTCCAAGAACTTCTTTTGCTGCATCTCTGTTATAGAAAAGAACACCCGGGCAGCCCTGCCATGAAAGGCCTTTTAACACTCCCTTAGAATCCGTAACAATATCCTTTGTGTACTGATACTGCTTAGACAGATCATCATCGGTAATTCCAAGATCCTTAACTGGCACAGTGTAATCGGTATCAACATACTTCAATGCGTAGTCAGCTTCTACAAGAAACAGATCAATCTTGTCATCTGCAGGAGCATCTGCCTGATTTAATAATGTTGCATCCAGATTATTCTGATAAGCGTTGTCATCATTTGGTGTAATGTTCCAGACAACATCTACATCCCCGATCTTACCATGTGTTGCATCTACTTCCTGATAATCCGGATAATGAGCGGTAATACGGCTCTTGAACTCCTCGTTCCAACAGTAAATATTCAATACCTTTCCATCATCTGAGAGATTGCTGCTTGCTGCATCGGCTGCATCCGCTGTATCTTCTGCTGCAGAAGTATCTCCCGTATTTTTGTCCGATGTGTTACTGTCGTTCTTACTTCCACATCCGGCAAACATTGTTGCTACCATTGTTGCGCACAGCAGTGCACTTACGACTTTCTTTTTCATATAAAACCCTCCTTAATATTGTTGACCTTCTGGTCTGTTTGTTTTGAAGAAATCTTCTGGTTTATTCCTTCGGCTGAATTGCACCTACGGATTGTCCCGGAACTAAACTTCCTTCTATAACGACTCTCTCAACGAGAGTTGTTCTCGGTTTTTCAATGGTTCCGATGAGCCTTGTTGCTGCTTCACTTCCAATTATTTCTGTATTCTGACGAATTGTTGTGAGTTTTGGATATAAAAGCTGCGAAATCATCGTACCGTCATATCCGGCTACCGAAATGTCTCTCGGGATGCGAAGTCCCATTTCAATAATGACATTTCTTCCTCCTATTAAAGAAGTATCATCCGGATAAATGATACAGGTCGGTGGAGCCTCTAAGTTCAACAGTTCCCTTGTCTGTTTTGCTGCTCCTTTGGTTTCCAGATAATCGGCTGTCCGGACGTATGTATCGGGAATTTCAAGTCCAAGCTCATCAATCGTCCGATAAAAGCTTGCCAGCCGGTCCCTTGTAACACTAGACCCTTCCTGTCCATGAATATATGCAATTTTTCTGTGTCCCTGACTGTATATGTACTTTACTAAATCTTCCATACCCTGTATGTTGTTGGAAGTAACTGCGGTGCAGTTATGATGCACATAATCAATCGTAACTACAGGTATTTCACTGTTCATCAGCTCGGTCACATCCGGGTCATCAAAATTGGCACATACAATTACGACCCCCTCAAAATTCCGGTACCGGCAATGTTCATAATAGGACATTTTCCGATTTTCAAAGCAGGTGTTGATAAATGTAATATCATATCCTAACTTTTCTGCCTGAATCTTAAGTCCGTTCAGCACACCGGAGAAATATTCATGAGTCAGGCCCCTTCCGGCTTCCTCCTCGAAGAGTACCCCGATATTATATGAGCGGTTTGTCTTAAGTGCTCTGGCCGCTGCATTCGGAAAATATCCAAGTGCTTCTGCCGTTTGCTTTACCCGGTTTTTTGTCTCTTCACTGATATCTTTATGATCATTCAGTGCTTTGCTTACAGTCGCAGTAGAGACACCACATCGTTCAGCAATTGTTTTTAAAGATACCATATCGTTCCTCCAATGTTTCGGAAAACTTTCTTAATCGTTTTCGTAGCTTTAATATACCCCCGTATGGTCAGAAATGCAATAGCTTTTTGTCATTTCGTCAATTTAAACATTTTATTCTTGACGGTTTTATGCATATTGTATGTGTATTTTGTGTCCGTGCATGCGCACGCTATTTTATTCTTATACGTTTACGTAATTTTTTGGTTTTTTAATGTTGCGCACACATTTGTTGCTTTCTTATATTTTTTGTTTTCGTTTTTGTTCAAGTTGCTGGATTTGCCTGTTTTAAGCCATTTTGTGTTGATTTTTTAAATTTCAGAGACTATACTCTATTTATAAAAGAGAGTGCTTAAACGTTTTCGCTCTCATAGATAAGTGGCATTTAAAACAAGCACGATGGATTGATTACTCCACCAAATGCTTCTTTCCACTTTCATCTACTATGTCACAAGTAAATAATTTTATATGGAGGATACACACATGAAATTTGGATATTTCGATGATGCGAACAAAGAATATGTTATTACCTCTCCTAAGACACCACTCCCATGGATCAACTATCTGGGTTCTGAGAATTTCTTTTCTCTGATCTCCAATACCTGCGGTGGCTATAGCTTCTATAAAGATGCAAAGCTTCTTCGTCTGACGAGATACCGTTATAACAATGTTCCTTTCGACAGCAATGGACACTACTACTATATTAAAGAGGGCGATACCATCTGGAATCCCGGATGGATGCCAGCCAAGACCGATCTGGACGCTTATGAGTGTCATCACGGTATGGGCTACTCCACCTTCCGGAGCAGTAAAAATGATCTGCAGGCAGAGCTGACCGCATTTGTTCCGGTTGGAAAGAACTGTGAGATCAATCAGCTGACTCTTACCAATAACAGTAAAGAGACGAAAGATTTTTCTGTTTTTTCTTATGTAGAATTCTGTTTATGGAATGCAATGGACGACATGACCAACTTCCAGCGTAATTTCTCTACCGGTGAAGTAGAAGTTCATGGATCTGCAATTTATCATAAGACCGAATACCGTGAGCGTCGTAATCACTATGCACTGTATGCAGTGAATGCCCCGGTAGACGGATTTGATACTGACCGCGATTCCTTCCTTGGAGCATACGGAGAAAACTCTGCTCCTGAAGTTGTCGTGTCCGATCAGTCCAAAAACTCCATTGCCAGCGGATGGGCTCCGGTAGGCTCCCATCATCTGAAAGTGTCTCTTGCTCCCGGCGAATCCAAAACTTTCGTATTTATTCTGGCATACATAGAGAATCCTGTTGAAGAAAAATGGATCGGACGTGCCGAAGATGGAAAGATTAACCGCACACGTGCGGAAGCTCTGATGAAAGAATTTGATACCAAAGAAAAATCAGAAGCAGCACTGGCTGAACTGAAAAAATACTGGGATGAACTGCTTTCTCACTTTACGGTATCCTCTTCCGAGGAAAAACTGGATCGTATGGTAAATATCTGGCATCAGTATCAGTGTATGGTCACATTTAATATGAGCCGTTCTGCTTCCTACTTCGAATCCGGTATCGGACGAGGCATGGGATTCCGTGATTCCTGTCAGGATCTGCTTGGTTTCGTACATCTGATTCCGGACCGCGCAAGAGAGCGTATTCTGGATATTGCAGCAACACAGTTTGAAGACGGAAGTGCATATCATCAGTATCAGCCTCTGACCAAGAAAGGTAATTCTGATATCGGAAGCGGTTTCAACGATGATCCGCTCTGGCTGATTGCAGGTACCGCAGCATACATCAAAGAAACCGGGGATTACACCATCCTGGATGAAAAAACGCCGTATGACAGTGATCCTTCCAAGGCAACTGATTTTATGGAGCATTTACGCCGTTCCTTCCACTACACCATCGATCATCTCGGACCGCATAAACTTCCGCTGATCGGCCGTGCAGACTGGAATGACTGCCTGAACTTAAACTGCTTCTCCACAGAACCGGGAGAATCCTTCCAGACATTCGGCCCATCCGAAGGACCAAATGCAGAGTCTGTTTTCATTGCCGGTATGTTTGTCCGTTACGGTAAAGATTATGTAGAGATCTGCCGTCACAGAGGGCTTGAGGATGAAGCAAAACTGGCAGAAAATGCTATCGCAGAAATGGAAAAGACGGTTCTTGATGCTGGCTGGGATGGAGAATGGTTCCTGCGGGCATACGATCATTACAAAAACAAGATTGGTTCTAAAGAATGTGAAGACGGTAAAATTTTTATCGAGCCACAAGGCTTCTGCGTTATGGCAGAGATCGGTCTGAAAGAAGGAAACTGTCTGAAAGCCATGGAATCCGTAGAAAAATATCTGGATACCAAATACGGTATTGTACTTCTTCAGCCACCTTATCACAGATACCATGTAGAACTTGGTGAAATTTCCTCTTATCCACCAGGATATAAAGAAAATGCCGGTATCTTCTGCCACAACAATCCTTGGATTTCCATTGCAGAAACCGTTGTCGGACGTGGAAACCGTGCATGGCAGGTATATACAAGAACCTGTCCTGCATATATCGAAGATATCAGCGAAATTCACCGTACCGAACCTTATGTATATTCGCAGATGATTGCCGGAAAAGATGCTCCAAACTTTGGAGAAGCCAAGAACAGCTGGCTGACCGGTACTGCAGCGTGGACATTCCTGGACGTTTCCCAGTATATTCTCGGAATTCGTCCGGATTACGACGGATTGACCGTCGATCCATGTATTCCATCCACTCTGGATGGTTTCGAAGCAAAACGTGACTTCCGTGGTGTGACCTATCACATCAGCGTCCGTAACCCAAAACACGTAGAAAAGGGTGTTGCTTCCATGACCGTTGATGGCATTGCCGTAGACGGAAATACGATTCCATTACCAACCGGCAAGACAGAAGTCTCTGTCGAAGTGGTTATGGGCTAATACTTAATCACAGTAATTCTTGTTTCCGGTTTTGTGCCAGAAGCAGTTTTACCATTTTTCATTATTTTCCTACCCCCAAAAAGAGGGTGCGCATTATGCGCACCCTCTTTTTATTCATGATGATTTTATTTATGATGAATCGCTTTTTTCACCCATGTAAATAAGTTTCTTACAAATACTCCTCCAAAAAAGATCTGCCAGCATAATGCCATTGGGAAGTTTAATGCAAATTTTTGCAGCCACACTGCGATCACCTGATTTCCCGGATGTGCAAACAAAACTGTGGCAATCAGACTCATTACCGGACACATCAGACATACAATCATAGAACAGATTGCAAGTGTCACAAAGACCGGCTTGTCTTCTTTCGGATTTACCAGACGAAATGCCAGCATCGTTGCCAATTTCTCCACTACAAAATACTCCAGGATACATGCGATCGGCCACATAATCGGTATTTCATGAAACGCCAGCAGAAAAACTTCGTTTGTCATTCCGCCTTTGTCAATTGCGATGTTATAGCATACCATGGCATACACCATGACAAACGCCATAACAAGTGTAAATAAAATATTTTCGAGTCTACTCTTCTTTGGCATAATTTTGCCCTCCTTTAATATAAATAAATTTGAGCATAGAAAAACACACGCGTGTTGTTCGTTAATCAGTGGTTACTGTTCACAGGTTACCCTGCGAACAGTAACTTCGCAGCCCCATATAAAGTTTTGCTTTGCAAAAGGGGGCTGCTCACACCCACATCATGTTCATACGCACCTGAACAGCATGGTGTTCAGGTGCTGAATGAGCCGTAACAATCAGTGAGTAATGCACACATGTGTCGTTTCCAATTATACCAATATATTCTCTATACAATTAAAAGTGCCTAGTTCCGGAATCGAACCAGAGACACGAGGATTTTCAGTCCTCTGCTCTACCAACTGAGCTAACTAGGCACATAGTTGCGGGAATAGGATTTGAACCTATGACCTCCGGGTTATGAGCCCGGCGAGCTTCCAGACTGCTCCATCCCGCGATAATATATTTTATTATATGCAATTACTGAAAAAGTAATTCCAATGGGCAGAGGTGGATTCGAACCACCGAAGCAATTTGCAGCAGATTTACAGTCTGTCCCCTTTGGCCACTCGGGAATC
>PPYF01000027.1_pt1 | contig 94591 bp, 104 predicted proteins | sample 1559871 | NCBI WGS metagenome assembly PPYF01 (sample SAMN08240021, study PRJNA423297) | Human gut metagenome, whole genome shotgun sequencing project.
TCAAGAACATTCAAGTGTTTGATATTGCTCAGGTTCAAATCAAGGCTGCTGTGGATCAACTTCTAAAAAAGCTAAAATAACTGAGTGCCGCAGATCCTGAATATTTACATCTTAACTTTAACCACTTCACTATCTTTGAACGTGAACTCCATGTAACGTTGAAAGATGGTGATTTTTTCGATTAGGCGGCGGACAAGTAGCGGATCGAATTCTTGGATGCCGTGCTGGTGCTCATCTACGAAATCGCTGACCTGGTTGATATTGTGTAGTTTAACTTGATTTTCTTTTTCTATGCTCTGCACCTTTTCCTTTTGTTTCCGTAGAGCCATGACCTCTTGAGTGAGATCGTCACAGTTTTGGTACTGGTTAGCAGCTTGAATTAGTTTTAACTGTGCATCTTCCAGTTGCTTATCAAGTTCTTCAATTGTTGGCCCTTTGGAATTCTTCACGATCTTCATGATGTTAGCCTTAATTTGTTTATCGGCTAGCTCATGACTTTCGATTAGCTGATTGATGGCATCAAGGGTTGCCACTTTTAATAATGGTTCCTTAATATTACGGATCATACAACGTCGACCTTTCTTGCTGCGTCTAATTCGGCTGGCACAACGCCAAACAGCAACTTTGGTTGGCCGATACCACATGTTTCTCTGGAAGATGTCACCGCATTTTCCGCAAAAGACCCGTTGCGAAAAGCAGTATTTGCCGTTAACTCTACGGTGACGACCATTTTTGGTAGTAATGCCGTTACGCCATTGACGGATTAGATTCTGTACTTGCATGAAGACCGATTTAGGAATAATAGCTGGATGGTCATTTTCAACATAGTATTGGGGCATGATCCCTTTATTCTTAACTCGTTTCTTGGTTAAAAAGTCAGCGGTATAAGTTTTCTGGAGGAGTGCATCCCCCATATATTTCTCATTTTTGAGGATCCGATTAACGCCACTAGATCCCCAATTGGTTCCTTTGCCACCGGTTAAGACACCATCTACCTTGAGTGATTCGGCAATTTGTTTCATCTTCATGCCTTGCAGGTAGCTATAGAAGATTCGTTTAACCGTTTTAGCTTATTCTGGTTCAATCACTAAATTGCCATCTTTATCCTTGGTATAGCCCAAAAAGTGATTATGGTTAATCAGAACCTTGCCTTGCTGGTAACGATATTGCAAACCAAGTTTAACATTTTGCGATAAAGATTCACTTTCTTGCTGGGCGAGGGAAGCCATGATAGTAATCAACACTTCTCCTTTGGCATCCATCGTGTTGATGTTTTCTTTTTCAAAGAAAATTGCCACGTTGATGGCTTTTAGGTCACGAATGTATTTTAGGCAATCAATTGTATTTCGGGCAAAACGACTAATTGATTTAGTAACGATTAAGTCAATTTTACCGGCTTTACAAGCGGCAATCATTTTATTGAACTGTTCTCGCTTCTTGGTGCTGGTTCCAGAGATTCCATCATCGGCGAATATGCCAGCCATTTCCCAGCTGGGATCTTTTTGAATCAGCTCTTTATAGTGACTAACTTGTGTTTCATATGAGTTAGCTAGTTCAGTTGAAACCCGACAGTAGGCCGCAACTCGTAGTTTTTCTGATTGTGGTTCATTTGGTAAACGGTGGACACTATTACCACGTTGCTGATGAGCAGGAATGATATGTACTTTACCCAATTAGGTCCACCTCACTTTTAATGGTACTGTATAGATATTCAGCCTGTTTAACAGGTTCATTGAACCGTTGATGAATAACATCTCGATAGAAGCGCTCACTGACAGGCTGTTTATTGACAAGATGTTCGATCAAACTCAACCTGCATTTAAGCTGGAAACTAATTTCGTGCTGATTAAGGATCTTAATTGATTGGACATAGGTTTGAAACAGTGCCGGATCAAATGCATTTAGAAATTGATTTTGCTGGCACCAGCGGAGAATTTCGCGAAAGTCCTCTAGATTATTGGCATCGTCAGTGTGATTACTGTTAATTTGTTTAATTCGCTGTTGAATCTGATAGGTGCTTTGTTCCAGTTCAGCGGTTTGATTGATATACAATGACTGATCAATTAAACCTGTCTGTAACAGCTTATTTAATGTTTCCGCCTTGTCATCATTTTCTTTAATCTGCTTGGCAAATTGACTTAGCTTCCCGGCAGGATCATTGATAAAGTTGTCCCTTAATTGTTGCGCTAAAGTCAACATTAAGAACTTTTTACTGAAGGTCAGTTTATTCATCATGTTGCAAAATGCGTTTTGAATCCATTCCTCGGGAATTGCTCTCACTGGGCATAGCTTTGCCGAATGCAAATGCTTCTGACAAGCCCAGCAGATTTTATTTGGCCGCGTCTGTCGTTTGAACGCAGAACCGCAATAATCACAAATGAGTTTCCCGGTGAATAGGTAGTGTTGCTGGTATTGGTGATTTCCGGACTCAATGTGCCGTTCTTGTGCGACTTGTTTCAATCGATCTTGGACTTGATTAAAGTCATGATGGTTGATTATTCCTTTATGATGGTCCTCAATTAAATACTGTGCTAGTTCGCCTTGATTAAAATGCCGGTGGTATTGATCATTGCGGTAGGTTTTCTGGCATAGCATATCACGGGTATAGTTAATATTACGCAGGATATTAATGATGGTACTGCTCCAACAATGATAACCACGCTGGGTTTGAATTTGCTGAGTATTTAACTGCTTGGCAATATGTCCAGTTGATTGACCTTGTAAGAAGCTGGTGAAAATCTGCTTAATAATTTTCGCTTCACTGGGCTTAATAACTAAGTTGCCATCCTGAATAGAGTAGCCGTATGGTGCTGAAGAAACTTTGAAACTGCCATCCGCAAAACGCTTTTGAATGGACCAGCGTAAGTTACCTGCAGTCGAGTGTGATTCATCCTGGGCAATACTGCTAATAAGAATAGTTCACTAGCCATCTCGCCGGTATTGATACGTTCTTTTTCAAAGTAGATGGGAATATTTAATTGCTGCAGTTCACGAACAATCCTCAAACAATCTGTTGTATTGCGTGATAGCCGGCTGATCGACTTAGTAATCACTAGGTCAATTCGGTGGTTGCGACAATCAGATAATAACTTCTTTAGGGCATTGCGCTGATGCAGTTTGGTGCCTGAAATACCTTCATCAAAGTAGATTCTGACTAACTGCCAATTTGGATGGCAGTTGATATATTCCTGATAATGTTGCAGTTGATTTTCCAGACTTTCGAGCTGTGCGATGTTATCGGTCGAAACTCGACAGTAGGCAGCGACTCTCAGTTGCTGGACATTACGCTGGTAGCTATTAATTTTTGTAATGGTTGACATGGCAAACCTCCTTTCGTCAGTGTGGTATGTTAGCTCTGAACTGTTGATGTATCAACACTTTCCGGGCCGATTAAAGGAGGAAAGGATTGTCGATGCAATTGATCAATTTGGTGAAATTCATGGCTAGAGATTAGCCCTTTTTGCAAGAGTTTCAACGTTACTTGACGAGCCTGCTGGTAGTGAAGTTCATCTAATAGTTGTGATGATGTCACACTAGTGTTAACTGATATCAATGGTTGGTGTGTGACGGTTTTTACTTTCTTAGTCATTGTAATTACCTCCACTGATAAGCCAGCCAAAGTAAAAAAGGTAAACCATGACAAAATAAAAAAGCCTGCAGACTGCAGTTCACAGGTGAAAAGTAATTATTGATGGTTGTTCTTGGTATGCAATTGCTGGAGGGCACTTTTTAATTTATCAGGAATGGACAAACCGAGCTGACTCGCATTTTCAAGAAGTGAAATTCCTTCATTGGAAATGTAAAAGAAGATGGTAGCAGTTCTAATCGCCGAGCCATTCTTTAATAAGTGGATGTCGAGCATATTGGCAATACCCACTAAGGCTAAAATTAAAACTTTACGTGTCAGTCCTCGAAAGCCGATTTCACTCGAGAGCTTATGTTCACTGATGGCACAAAGAATACCGGTTAGGTAATCAACTACCATAAAAATTAAGAGGGCATACAAAAAGTCATCCATACCACCTAGATACCAGCCGAGGAAGGCTCCAATTGCACCCCAGCAAGAATTAATCGTAATTGCGCTAATCTTCAAGTGTAATCCCCCTTTTGTATTCGGCCTTCAACTCCATAAATTCATGACCATATTTAACATCGTCAATAAAACCGATGTCATAGCCACGCCCCTCAAACCAGATATTGGTATCTTCATCAACGTCAGGGCGATAACGAATAATAAAGGAAAGCTGCTTTTCTAGTTTGACCGTAACGGCGGTGTAGTATTCCTGCCCGTGAAGGGAAGAAACCTTGGCCCAAACGTTACCTAATTTGACGTTTTTATACATACTCATCCCGGTATTCGGATTTTCGCCCACGTACTTTTCTTTCATGAGGGTGATTTGCTTGTTTAATTCGCCAATATCAGCGATTTTACTGACACGATTATTTTATTGCTGCACTTAAAATTCCTCCTTTCGGTAGGGGGATAGGATTGCACGGAGAAATTTGATCATGGCATCAAAGTCAGCCGTTTCACGATACTCATAGAGATAAGCAGTTGTGTAAAGAATGGCGGTATGAATATCATCGGGAAGAGAATCAAAAGCAGACAAGGGTTGCCGTAGAACATTTTCAACGGTGGCGGTAGCTGATCCAATCAATTTAGTAATCAGATCGTCTTCCGTTGTACTATCAACCCTTAAGTAGGTTTTTGCTTCGGCCAGAGTAACAGTAGCCACATTTCATCATTCCTTTCTACTTTGCAACCATTGCTAGGGTTTTGATAGCTGCGGGGAGGATAACTTTAGCGTCGACCCGTTGTGAACCTAAAAAGCCCACTTGACCAGTAACAGCGTAAAGTTTGTTAAGACGCTTGAAAGTTCGTCCTTGGCGATCGGCAATCCAATAGTAATTGAAATCGCCGAAGAGGATGGGTTTATTTCCAGCAGCCAAGTTAGGCATGTAGGGGCTGGTGTAAACTGGGCAGTTTAGAATGCGATCCGGTTGTCCCGCTTGGACCGATGGTTGCCAAACGTATTGGTCATTCTTATCTTTCAGCTTACGAATTGTCTTGATAGTGTCATCGCTCATTAAAAATACGGCATTCTGCCGGTAAGGTGCTTTCAGTGAATAGAACAGGTCAATTAGGTCATCAAATGTTAAGGTATCGGTTTTTGCTGCGGTTGATCCAGCTGATGTACCGGTGGTATCTGTTAAAATCCCGGTTGGTTGATTGGTCCCTGTCCCGGTTAAGAAAGCTTGTTCCTCAGCATTACCCAGTCGGCGACCAAATTCGTCAGAGAGATAGGCCATCAAATCAAAAGCTGAGTCATTGAGTAATTCTTCAGATACCTTAATTAATGTTCCTAATTTATGGGCAGCCATGGATACTTGGCTGAACCGGGTGTTGGATTCCGTGTAGGCAGCTTCTTCGTCCAGCCAAGCGGCGGTACCTTCACTGGCCACAACTGGAATTTTGTGTTCGCCGCTATTGGTTTGGATAACATGACTGATAGTTCACAACACGTTAGCTTCTTGCAGCTTTTGGATTAATTGATTTTCGAATTCATCAGGAACCAGGAAGCCGCCATCAGGATCGGCACCTTCTTTTAAGGTATTGACCACACCACGTCCACGCATCATTTGCCAAAAGTCTTTTGTATACCCTGTTTGTTTATTGGATAGAGTTCCATCAGCCGGAGTATTAGTAATGGCCTGGGAAGTCGGCTGATTTAGAGCAGCTTCGATTTCTTCTTGTTTGTGACGACGGTCGATTTCCTTACCGAGGTTAACGACATCTTGTTCCATCTTTTCGTAGGTTGCATTATCTTCAGCAGACAGTACATCTGATTCTTTCTGCTTGGCGTCAAGGAAATCTTTTGCCTGCTTCCAGATCCGGGCACGCTTATCTTGTAATTCAGTAATCTTAGTCATATTTAGGGTTCCTCCTCAAATTTAATGTGATAACAAAGAAAGCCGCTTTTGCAGCGACTTTACAGAGATAGTTGTTTTAGTTGTTGGTTTGAGTTTGTTCAGTAGAACAAGGTTCGACTGTTTATCAGAGTAGGAGTAACAATCTGTTACGTTCTTGTTTTGCCCGAGCATCTCGTCAGCAAAACCAAGTTCAATTGCCTTATTAACGTTCATCCAGGTTTCGTTGTCCATCATTGTTGAAATCTTAGCTCGGGGCAGATTAGTTTTCAGTTCATAGGCGTTTACGATTGATTCCTTGGTTTCAGTTAGCATTTGTGCAGCCTGGTCCAAATCTTTCTTTTGCCCACCTACAATTGTTAACGGATTGTGGATCATTAACATGGCGGTTGGTGCCATTGAAACGGTTGTGCCAGCCATCGCAATCACGGAAGCTGCCGAAGCAGCAATTCCATCAACTTTGACATTTACATCATTAGGGTAGTTCATCAGCATGGTGTAAATACGGCTGGCTGCAGTACAGTCACCACCAGGAGAGTTAAGCCAGAGATCAATTGGTCCTTGATCTTCATTTAGTTCATCTTGGAATACTTGCGGTGAAATATCGTCATTTACCCAGCTATCAGGTGCAATTACTCCAGAAATAGATAATTGACGCTGGTCACCGTCATGGTTCCAGTTCCAGAATCGTTTCAAATTGATTTATCCTTGCTTTCTTGTTTTGCCTTTGGATTATAGAAATTACCGGCTTGACTTAGCGGCAGCATATTGCCATTAGCTAAGTACTGATCACCGCCTTCACTGGCGGGAATTTGGTTGAGGTCTTCCAGTTCACGAATGTCGTTAGCAGATAACCAGCCGTTTTGCCGACCAATTGCGTAGCCGTTCATCCGGCTTTCATAGTCACCCCGAAGCAAGCCATCCACGTTAAATTTAATGAAGTGTTTCTGCTGGTCGTCAGGTGAGAGCAGTTGCTGGTTCATGGCTTGCTCCCAGCGAACACACCAGGGATTTGAGGTATACTTCACGAATTCCAGTGATTGTTGTTCGATATTTGAAAAAGTTGATCGATCCAGATCACCGACCATATGAGGCGGGACGCGAAAGATCCGTGCGATTTCGTCTAACTGAAATTTCCGAGTATCCAAAAATTGGGCTTGGTCGGGTGGAATTGAAAGCTGGTGAAAAGTCATGCCTCTTTCTAGAACCGCAATACTATGGTTGTTAGAACCCGAGAACTGGGCTTGCCAGCTTTTACGTAGGCGTTCCGGATCCTTGACCACGTTAGGGTGTTCAAGTACGCCACCGGGTGTGGCATCGTTTTTAAAGAAAGTTGACCCATATTGTTCAGCGGCCATCGATAAGCCAATTGCATTTTTAGCCATCGCAATCGGACTATAGCCAATCAACCCATCAAAACCTAGTCCGGCAATATGAAGAACTTCATCAGATAAGAGAATGACTTGCTTGGGTTTATTCTTGGCTTGGTAATCATCATAGTTTTGGGTATAAGTGTAGTAGAGGTCACCGTTGGCAGTTATAAATAATAAATTTTCCTTCATTTTCTGTAATTTGTTAAAAATAAATCAAGGCGGTATTTTGATTCTTGGGTAATGTGTTAGAATAACTAAGTAAAAATTGGATTGTTTTCATTAGTAATATTTGTAAAAAAGAAGTAGATAGAAGTAAATAAATGATAATTAAACCGTTAATTTCTGAAGACGAAGCAAAACAAACTAGTAAACTTTTTCAAAAATCTTGGCAAGATGCATATAAGGGACTTTTGCCTAATGTGTTTTTAGATAATATTCCTCAAGATGCTTGGGTGAAGCAACTTAACGAAAGTGGTCGCCATAATTTAATCTTTGAAGATGATAATAATGTTGTTCAAGCTGCTGTTAGCTATGGCCGTCCGCGAGACACCAGAATGCTTGGCTGTGGTGAATTGATGGCATTATACGTCAGTCCAGAGTATAAAGGCTACAATGTTGGCAAGACTTTATTGAATGCCGCCGAAAATGAATTGAAAAAGATGGGCTATGGTAAGATCTATTTATGGTGCATTGATGGTGATGAAAATGCTCAAAAATTCTTTGAACATTTTGGCTGGCGTAATATTGCTACCGAAAGATTTGTCGAAATTGCAGATAAAGAATATAAATATTTACTGTACCAAAAGAATTTACATGATTAAACAAACAGATATTGCCATGATTTTGCAATATCTGTATTTTTTTACAAAAAGTACTTGCTTATTTATCTCACTCTAGTATAATAATATCTGTTCGGCTATGGAGGATTACCCAAGTGGCTTAAGGGGACGGTTTTGAAAACCGTTAGGCGGTTCTGCCGCGCGTGGGTTCAAATCCCACATCCTCCTTTGTTTGGTCCATTGGAGCAGTGGTTTATCTCGCCTCCCTGTCACGGAGGAGATCGTGGGTTCAAATCCCACATGGACCGTATATGGCGGAATTGGTGAAGGGGTTAACACACTGGTTTGTGGATCCAGCATGCATGGGTTCGAATCCCATATTCCGCCCCATAATGGAGGATTAGCTCAGCTGGGAGAGCATCTGCCTTACAAGCAGGAGGTCACAGGTTCGAGCCCTGTATCCTCCATATTTTTTTGTTTAAAAGTCTGAGAAGAATTTCTCAGACTTTTTATGTTGAAACAGGGGATAAGAATGAATAAAAAACAAATTACGATGGTTACGATTGCGCTAATGCTAGGGAATGTTATGTCGGGTCTTGATGGAACGATTATTAATACAGCTATTCCAGCGATTGTTGCTGCATTACATGGAATTCAATTTATGGGCTGGATTGTAGCGATCTTTTTGTTAGGAATGTCAATTTCTATCCCCATTTGGACTAAAGTAGGAGAAAAGATTACTAACAAGCGTGCATTTGAAATTTCGTTGGTCTTATTTGTAGTTGGATCAACTTTGCAAGGTATAGCTCCTAACATCATTTTCTTCTTATGTTCTCGATTTATCATGGGTATTGGCGCCGGCGGTATGGGGTCTCTACCTTACATAATTGCTGGTTATGTTTTTAAAAATATTAAGACTAGAACTAAGGTGTTAGGATATTTAACTGCTAGTTGGAATGGTGCTGCTATTTTAGGGCCACTTATTGGTGGGTGGTTAATTGATGCTTTTTCATGGCACTGGGTATTTTATATTAATATTCCAATTGGATTATTAGCAATTATTATCTGCTTGGTTTACTACAAACCTGTTACACCAGAAAAGACACCAGTTTTCGATATCCCTGGTGCAAGCTTGTTAGTTGTCAGCTTGTTGCTTTTCTTAATGGGTGTCCAACTCGTTGGGTTAACCGCTAACTGGATTGTGATTAGTCTAATCATTGTCAGCGTGGTATTTATTATTTTATTCTTTATTCGGGAAACTCATGCTGAAAATCCGATTATTCCGATATCTTTGTTTAAAAACAAAAATCTTGATGGTGATTTTCTTTTATTTGCCTTTACTTGGGGAGCATTTATTGCTGTTAACACTTACTTACCTATGTGGGCACAGGCTCTTCTTGGCTTATCAGCCCTTCTTGGCGGAATGACTTTAATTCCTAATTCAATTGTGGAGATTATTGCTTCTCAAAGTGTAGCGGCTATTCAAGAAAAAATGACAACTTTTATGTTGGTTCTTATTGGTATTATTGCTATGCTTATTTCTTCCGGCGGCTTATACTTAGCAGATTTGCATACACCAATTCAATTCTTAACTTTTATTGGTGCTTTTTCAGGAATCGGAGTTGGCTTTATATTCGTTGCTTTGCAATTAAAGGTGCAGCTTGATGCTGGTCTTAAGAATATGGCAACGGCTACTTCAACTTCATATTTGATTAGAATTTTAGCTCAAACGGTAATGGCCGCAGTATATGGCGTAATTATGAACTTGAATTTAGCAAGCGGCGTTCATACTCATCCTGGCATTACAATGACGATGATGAATAAGTTAAGTGATGCCAAAAGTGCTAGATTGTTGCCACAGAGTTTGGTGCCAACAATGAGAAGTATTTTCCATTCTGGGATTAAAGAAATTATGCTAGTTTCTGTGATCTTGTTGGTGATTGCTTTGGTGTTGAACTGCTACTTTAACTTCGGTAAGAAACAAAAGAAATTACAATAAATAAAAAGTTGATTTTCAATCTAGGAATCAACTTTTTTATTAGGCTTTAGCTTCATTGTACAATCTGTTGAAGTTCCAAATGAACAATAAATAGATAACGGTAAGAATACCAAAAATTATGTAAACTAGTGACAGTCTTTGAGCGTTGATTGCAAATACCGCATTTTTAGGTACGATTGTAAAATCAAAGGCAGCATGAGCTAAGATAGCTGGTCAAAGATAGTTAGACATTAAACGCAGGTATGCAAACATTAATCCGCTGGCAAAAGCGTAAAAAACTTGTGCACCTACAGAGGGTAGTGGCTCACCGGAAAGCAAATTGACTGAGTGCATTAGTCCAAAAAGAATTGAAGTAACTAAAGCTGTTTCAAGCCAAATATACCGATGTTTTTTCAAATAATTAGCGCAGATATTAAACAGCATCCCTCTAAACAAGGCTTCCTCACAAAATCCTGCACAAACTGCAATCAGTAAAGAATTGATTAATCCGCTTCTTTGAGTAGTAAATAATTCAATCCAAATTGGCAGGCGGAAAAATAAATAGAAGATAGCAACAATAATAAAAATAGTGTTATAAATTTTAATATGTCACAAATTAAGCTCGTTAGAATAAAGCTTGCTGCCATGCATAAAATAAAAACAGCATCCTGTAATAACTAGAGCAATAAAACAACGGATCGCTAAGCGTAAGGTTAAATTATTGATTGGTCGCAGTACTAGACCAGCCAAAGTATACACTAATAATAAACAGATCCAGATAGCAATTGATTTCTTGAAATTTCGTTTTCAATCATCTTATTTCTCCTATAACATAATGTGTTTTTGCGCATAATCGATTAACACAGCTAAGTCCGTCTGATAATCCTGCTTAACCCACCAGACTAAGAGCATATAAATGCCACCGGATTGATAGGCGATAGCATAATCTTCCAAATGCAAGTCTGGATGATAAATCTTTAATAATTTATTTAAGTAGCGAGTTTGGAAATTAAGTAGGCTTCCCTCGAGACCGGCCGCAAGAAGTGATTTCATCAATTGCGGATTTTTCTTTAAAAAATCTAGGTAGGTTTTCAGTTGATCTTTTAAAGTCTTAATTTGATGACTATTAATATCATCAATAAATTTTTGGTATTGCTTAGCTAAAAATTGTGCCAAAACGGCATCTTTATTTTCATAATTACGGTAAAAAGAGGTCCGTGAAACTTCTGCCTTGCGGGTTATCTCTGCAATAGAGATATCTATGTAAGGCTTTTTTGGTAGTAATGAAAATAAAGTTTTTTCGATTTGTTGCTGCGTTCGCATGCTTTTCATGTTCATAGTGTATCATCCCTTATATTTGTATTAGTTGACACATGAAAGCACTTACATTATCATTATAGCTGTAAATAGTTGCAGATGTAACGATTTTTGAAAGAAGTGTAAATTATGCATTATAGTAGTGGTAATTATGAAGCTTTTGTAAACGCAAGTAAACCTAAGGATGTCGATCAAAAGTCCGCATATCTTGTTGGTTCAGGTCTGGCATCGCTTGCTAGTGCTGTATTTTTAATTCGTGATGGTCACATGAAGGGTGATAGAATTCATATCTTTGAAGAATTGAGCCTTCCAGGCGGTTCAATGGATGGGATCTATAATAAGCAAAAAGAAAGCTACATTATTCGTGGTGGTCGTGAAATGGAAGCCCATTTTGAATGCTTGTGGGACTTGTTTAGATCGATTCCATCAGCTGAAAATAAAGATGAATCGGTCCTGGATGAATTTTACCGTTTAAATAGAAAAGATCCAAGTTTTGCAAAGACTCGTGTCATTGTTAACCGCGGACATGAACTTCCAACTGACGGTCAATTACTTCTTACTCCCAAGTCTGTTAAAGAAATTATTGATCTTTGCTTAACTCCTGAAAAAGATTTACAAAATAAAAAAATTAATGAAGTCTTTAGTAAAGAATTTTTTGAATCAAACTTCTGGCTTTACTGGTCAACGATGTTTGCCTTTGAGCCATGGGCAAGTGCGATGGAAATGCGTCGTTACTTAATGCGTTTTGTTCAACACGTTTCTACACTTAAGAATTTATCATCACTACGCTTTACTAAGTATAACCAATATGAATCATTAATTTTACCAATGGTTAAATACTTGAAAGATCGCGGCGTGCAATTCCATTACAACACCGTTGTTGATAATATCTTTGTTAACCGTTCAAATGGTGAAAAGATTGCTAAGCAAATTCTTTTAACTGAAAACGGTGAAAAAAAGAGCATCGATTTAACAGAAAATGACCTCGTCTTCGTTACTAACGGTTCAATTACTGAAAGTACAACTTATGGTGATAACTTGCACCCAGCTTCTGAAGAACATAAATTAGGTGCTACGTGGAAATTATGGCAGAACTTGGCAGCGCAGGATGATGACTTCGGTCACCCAGATGTCTTCTGCAAGGATATTCCAAAAGCTAACTGGGTAATGTCTGCTACAATTACTTTTAAGAATAATGATATTGTGCCATTCATTGAAGCAGTTAATAAGAAGGATCCACATAGCGGCTCAATTGTAACTAGTGGGCCTACTACGATTAAGGATTCTAACTGGCTACTTGGTTATTCAATCAGTCGTCAGCCTCACTTTGAAGCACAAAAGCCTAACGAATTGATTGTATGGCTTTATGGTTTGTTCTCAGACACCAAAGGTAACTATGTTGAAAAGACTATGCCTGACTGTAACGGTATTGAATTATGTGAAGAATGGCTTTACCACATGGGTGTTCCTGAAGAAAGAATCCCAGAAATGGCTTCAGCTGCTACGACTATTCCAGCACACATGCCATATATTACTTCATACTTCATGCCAAGAGCATTAGGCGACAGACCAAAGGTTGTGCCAGACCACTCAAAGAACTTGGCTTTCATTGGTAACTTTGCTGAAACGCCAAGAGATACTGTCTTCACTACTGAATATTCTGTCAGAACGGCGATGGAAGCTGTTTACACCTTACTTGATATTGATCGTGGTGTACCAGAAGTATTCGCTTCTGCCTTCGATGTCAGAATGCTCATGAACGCAATGTACTACTTGAATGATCAAAAGAAGCTTGAAGATCTTGATTTGCCTATTGCTGAAAAGTTGGCAATTAAGGGGATGCTCAAGAAGGTTAAGGGCACTTACGTAGAAGAATTGCTTAAGAAGTATAAGTTGGTATAAAATAAACGTTACAAATTATACATAAAAGATCGTATTTCGATGACGTTGAATATAGTTTTTATAACTATTTCAACGTCTTTTTCGTTGCTACGCGTGTACTTAGGCATGTATTTTAGTGGCTAATTTTCAAATTACTTTAATTTTTTAATTTAAGGTTAATATATTGGCTGATATATTATAAAATAATTTATTTATATGGAGGTAAAGCTAATGAAGAATAAGAAATTTTATTTAAGCTTATTAGTGACATCTGCTCTACTACCTGTTGTTGCACCACTGATAAGTGAAAAAGTTGAAGCGAATGCTATACCAGTTAAAGGTTCACATGGATTGCCTTTAATTTCCGAAGATGCGGGATTAGATGACGATAGAGAAAAACAAGTGTGGTCGGATGAAAAGGTTGATCAATTTACAGAAACTTTAAGTGAACTACATCCAGAATTTACTAAAGCATATTTAAAAAGATTAATAGAAAGCCAATTAAATGATGAAGGAATTCCTACATTATCTAAAAGCGATATTGTTACTTCACATTTAACGGGACGCTTTCTGCTAAAGAAAACTGGAAAGGGATTACTGTAGCACAAATGGGAGCTGTGCTCGATACCCTGATAGGTACGATTGTTGGTGGTATTACTGCTGGAACTTTTACTCGTGCTGGGCTTAATGCTGCGATTAAGAGAGTAAGAAGAAAAGAATTAACGAGATTAGTTCGTCAAAAACTTATTAGAAAATTCGGAACTGCTGGAGCAATTAGCTCTAAAATCATTGATACTGCGTTAAACTATACATCTCCTGGTACATTTATTGCTAAATATTGGGATAAGCATGATGCATATCCTAATAATGGGAGAATAAATTTTTGGTAAAAATGAAAAAACACATTCCTAAGTTGTTATTAACAACGTTTGTTTTGGTGGTAATTTGTTATATTCTTCAAAAATTAACACACAATAATCGTAATTTTTGGAGTATTATTCCGATTTATTGGGCTAGCTCAGCAGCATATTGGTTTCAAATGAATACTTCTGTATCTAGAAAAGTAAGAATAATAGTTGATATGTTATTAATAGTTTTAGCAATAGTATTATTAATAACTTTCATTTACATTTTGATTCATAGTTAAAATAGAACTTACCGTAAGAAAGTAGTTCTGTCCTTTTTGCTTGTTATCGCATTTTTTTGATAAAATATGTGTGTAAAAATATTATATTTTTAGTCAAATAGAAAAGAAGGATACTATTTTAGATTCTAAGCCCGCCCGATGGGGCACAAAAGCATATCGTGACGCTAAGCAACTCTACATGAAGGCATTCCCAGCTTGGGAAAGATTCTCAATGTTTTCACTCTTAGCAATGTCACTTCACCATAATGTTAAGTTTCACGCAATCTATGATGATGATCAATTTTGCGGCATTACCTATTATGCCGAAAATGACAACACTGTCTACCTGACTTATTTAGCAGTCAGCGAGAAGTTGCGCGGACAAGGATATGGCTCGAAGATTTTAACTATGCTGGAAGATAATTTCCCAGATAAGCAAATCGTGATTGATATTGAACCTGTGACTAAGAAGGCGAAAAATTACAAACAACGTGTTAGTCGGTTGAAATTCTATGAAAGAAATGGCTTCCATAGAACTGATCAAAAGCTGAAAGATCCAGATGGGGAATTTGAAGCTTTGACGACTGGTGAAAGATTAGATAAAAATAGTTTCATTAAAACTTTACGTCAAATGAGTTTTGGCTTTTATCAAGCTAAGGTCGAAAAATAAAAAGGAAAGCACTGCTGTCGCTTATGCAAGCAGTGCTTTCTTGTTAGATTCATATTGTTTTGTAAAAATTAACTTGTGAGGTGAAAGAGATGGAATTTAGTGATCAAATTAAACAACTGAGAAGGGAAAATAATTTATCGCAAACACAGTTTGGAGAGAAATTGCATATCACAAGGCAGGCAGTATCAAATTGGGAAAATAATCGTAATTTGCCCGACTTAGAAATGCTAATCGAGATTAGTCAGGTCTTTCATACCTCACTAGATTAGTTGATTTTGGGAGATAGTAATATGAATAAAATGACAGAAAAATTGATTAAAGATACAGATGAAAATCGTAAGGCTAAGTACAACATGATTACGGCTTTGATTGGTGGATTCTTGATGATTCTTGGCTTTGTCTGCTTCTTTATTAAGGCTCATTCAGTGGAATATGTTGATAAACAAGGCATTTTGCATAAAAATTTTTATTTGCTTCCGGTGGGTTATATTTTCTTATTTGCGGGAATCGTCGTGCTTATTTCCGGGGGAATAGTTTATTTGAGAAGTAAATGTAAGTAGAAGAGAAGTGAATGAAATGATAGTAAAATTAAGAAAAGTGGGTAATTTAAATTGGGATTTTGTATGACAAGACAATATTGAGGATCAAAACTAATGTGATCATATCGATATTAAAAGGTATACGATGCCTTTGCTGTAATAGCATTAGAAATCAGTGCTTCAATCATCGTAGATGTGTTTAATTTGTTTGAAGAAAGTAATAAAGCCATCTTCAATAGTGTCAAGCTGAAGCAGCTGAGTTTCGTAGATTATTTCTTTAACATCTCTGTCATCTTTTATTTTTATATACTTGATCATTGCTCTGTAGATTTTTATATGTATTTTTTTAAAAGCAAATCTATCGGAAATTGGGAGTTTTTCAAAATTATTTAATACACTTTCCGCATAATGCTAATCTCATTTGATCAAAATAGCTATTGCATTTATTAATGCAGTAAGAACCTCATCGTACCAACGTTTATAATTCAATTTGTTATTGAAAGAATAACTAATCAAAGAATTAGCCAAACGATGAATGGTTTTAACATCTAATAAACCAAGTGTATTGCAGAAATAAAATATCTTTTTGTAGTTTCATTCAGAAATATTGAATAGTATGTTGGTTAAACGTTTTTGATCATTTTTAGTAAAAGTCTTATTCTCACTGAGGTCTTGATAAAAAGTACAGGCATAACAATATTCTATGAAATATTCTTGGTTTTGAGGGTATGCTTTAGATAATTCAGATTTTTCGGTCACATATTTACGTAGAGTAACAAGATCACTTGCAAAATATGCAGTGTCAATTTCTCTGGCCATGTTGATCAATTTAGGAGAGATTAGATCATTGATAAATTCAATTGGTTGAATGTGGATTCGTTTAATGAGTCTAAGTACTTGATTAAACGATAAATTATCTTTTCCTTGTTCCCATAAAGAAAGCGAAGATTTAGAAGTGATACCTTTAGCTGCTTTTAACAAAGTAATATCTTGCTCTTTTCTTAGTTCACGGAATTTGGGTCCATAAGTATTTTTTGACATATTTTATATCTCTTAAGTTTAATTATTACAGATTATAGTATTTAAAATTAATTAGTAATTTTAAATTCCTAAGAATAGGAATTTAGTGATGGAAAATATATAAATGTTATAAAATATATTTTATCAAGGAGATTTTGATAAAATGAATAGAAAGTATATAAAAATATTATTGAGTACGATTTTTAATGGGATTTTAGTAAGCAGAGGCGGAAGATTTGCTGTTTTATTAATGCAGTTAATGAATAATATAAAATAAAATCCTACTACTAGGAATAATACTCGAAAGCTTCTAATAAGGGAGTATAACTGTATATGCCTTGAGGAAGTTCTTAAAAGTATAAATAACGCAATACTTTATTGTGCGTTTTTTATGAAATAATATAGACAATAGATAATTATTACCTAAATGATGTTAATGACAAAATCTGTTATGTAGCTATCCAAAGTACAAGCTTAGAGTAAAGCTATACTAACAAGTAATAATCACAGTCATCTTTAAGGTAATAGTAAAATTAGAAAGAAATGACCGATGAATTTTAAAAAATTATTAATTAACTCAACAATGTTAATAACTGCTGGATTAGCTTTTGTAATGTCTACTAATACCCATCAAGTTAAAGCTGCGTCTTCAAATCAAACATGGTACAATTACTATCCGTTTCGACGGGGTGAGAGTCTATAACAAGAATGGTGAGCAAATGGATAGCTATCCTGGTGCAGAAACTTATCTTGAAAAAGCCCTCATTAAAGAAGGTACAACTGTAAATTATTATGGCAAACCTGTATACATGAACTGGCATAACAATGATGAAAATAAAAAAGCAATTTTTTATAACATTGGTAAAGGCGGATATGTATTAGGCTATAATATTGCATCACTTAATGGTAAGGGAACGCTTAGTGTTTACCGCAATTCATACGTTTATGATAAAAATTGTAAGAGACTTTCTACTTATCAAGGAAGTAGAGCTAATACATTGATTAGAAAAGGTACAGCAGTTAATTACGTTGGCAAGTTAAATGAAATGCCTAATACGGATAAGAATATGCCGAAGTTTTATTATTTCAATAAAGCCATACAACGCTTATCTGATAAAATGCTTTGGCCAACCTATCGTACTATAAAAGGTAAGCAGTATTATAACATTGGCGATGGTGGTTATATTAAGGCGATTAACATTGGCTATATAAATGGTGTATTGTTGCGTGCATCGGAAGTTACTGTTACTATTGGAAAAGCTTGGTCTGACGATGGAAAATATTATGCTAGGACTAGCAAAGGCAAAGTAACTAAAACAGTATTACCATTTAAAGAAGGTCAAAAAATCATTGTTGATCGAAAACTTATTAGTGGGAGAACCTTTTGGAGAATAAAAGGTTCTAATAAGTATATTTTTGGACCAGATATTAAAACATTCCCACTTCAATCATTACGCTATTAGTTTTTGTCTAAGGAAGCAGTATTATGATAGATTTAAATACAACATTTTTGGATAAACCAAGATTTATTTTTAACAATGATTATCCAAAGATGATTCAAAAAGGTAATGTTGGAAGTAAATACGTATATGCGCTTCAGTTATATAATGGACATACTTATGTTTTAAGAAGGTTTTAGAACATACTAAAATACTTTAAAAATTAGTGTAAAATATCTTGTTTGACAAAAACTAAGTCATAAACGAAAGACGATCATCTCGATCGTCTTTTTTCTTTCCCCAGGTAATAGATGCTAAAATAAATTAAAAATTATCTTTCAGAGGAAAACAATATGGAAAAATTCGTCACACTAAACAATGGAATCAAAATGCCACGCCTTGGCTTCGGTGTTTACCAAATCGATGATCTAGCACAAGCTCAACAAGTTGTCGAAGATGGACTGGAGGTCGGATATCGTTTAGTCGATACCGCACAAATTTACGGCAATGAACAAGCCGTTGGGGATGCAATCAAACATAGCAATGTCCCACGTGAAGATATCTTTGTTACTTCAAAAATCTGGGTCGATGACTATGGTTACGACAACACTCTCAAGGTCTTTGATGATTCGATGAAGAAGCTGCAACTGGATTACATTGATCTTTACCTGATTCACAAGCCATACAACGATTATTATGGTACTTGGCGTGTACTTGAGCGCTTATACCAAGAAGGTCGCATCCGTGCGATTGGCGTCAGCAGCTTTTGGAATGAACGTCTTGCTGACCTGATTACGTTCAATGACGTGAAGCCAGCCGTGAACCAAATTGAAACCAATGTTTGGAATCAAGAGTGGAAGTCGCAACAATACATGGAAAAAGAGGGCGTGCAACCTGAAGCTTGGGCACCATTTGCGGAAGGTGCTAACCATATCTTTACCAATCCAGTTTTAGAAGAGATTGCCGAAAAGCATCATAAGACTACCGCGCAAGTGATGCTCAGATGGTTCTTGCAAAGAAATTATGTGGTGATCCCTAAGTCAGTACATAAGAAGAGATTAGCCGAAAACTTTGATGTCTTTGATTTCGAACTAGATGCTGACGATATGAAGAAGATCAAGACTTTGGATCAAAGCCATAGCATCTTAGAGGATGAGATGGATCCGGAAATAGCCGAAAGTTTTAGATAAAATAACTAACAAAATAAGAGTTCCACTGGAGCTCTTATTTTTATCTGGTAACGTCAATTATGAATTTAGTATTTATTTTAATAAAAAAATAATTTTTTAATAATCTTACTTAAATATTTAATATTTAGGGTATATAACTAGACCAACTTTAAAAATACTTTTTTTAAATATAAAAATAAAAGTGGGTGAAAGTATGGATCTAAAAGGACTATATAAAAGCAATCGTAGAAGATATAGCTTAATTATATTATTACTATTTCTAACTGCATTTGCTAATACTATGTCGAGTTATCTTTATAAGCCAGCAGTAGATTATTTGGCAAAGGATAATCTTAAGAATACGCTCTATTACTTTTTTATTATGATTTTAATTGGACTTTTAAGTATTGTGATTGAAGTATTTGCTCAAACTGTGTATTCTAAACAAGTTCAAGAATATTTAGGTTTATTAAGACAAAAAATCGTAGCCCATTTTTATGCTAAAAATAACACATCTGTTTCAGAGATGCAAAACGATCTAAGTAGTAACTTGGATATGTTGGCAGATAATTATGCTATGCCATTGCAAACGATCATTGGTAATAGTTTTACATTGATCATGATTATTGGGGTCCTAATACAATTGAATTGGAGCTTATTAGTCTTAACTGCAGTCCTAGCTGTAATCAGCTTACTTACGCTTAAGATAATAGAAAAGGCTACCGATAAAGCTAATAAACAGGTGTCTATTGAAAATAGTAGATTATTGAAAATTGGATGGGTGGAATGAAAGAACTGCGTAGATATAGTTCTTTTTTGGCCCTTTTTAATGCTATGAATAAATCAAATCAAAAACTTGAAGATAGCAATGTTCAAAGCACTAAAACGATGTCACTTTCAATATTTATCAGTGATTTTGCTAACGTTGCTTCACAAATACTACTTGGAGTATGGGCGGGAATTTTATTTTTTCAAGGAAAATTGTCAATTGGTGCAACTTTAGTTGCCGAAGGTTTTGCTAGTCAAATATTTAATGCCCTTTTTGTATATGAGCAAGCAATAATTCAGTTTAAATCTATTAAAACCGTCAATAATCAAATAAAAGAACTAGAAAAAGATATATCTGAGTCTAATGAAAAATTAGATTCAGACTTAGCTGAATTAGAGATTAAGGATTTAACAGTTAAATATGATCAAGGGGAGAAATTAGCTATCCAAATATTCAAGTTAGTCGCGGTGAAAAAATCCTTTTATCTGGTGATAGTGGTACTGGTAAATCTACTTTATTGAAAGCAATTTTAGGCCAAATAAAACCGCAAAAAGTCAAAATTTTATTCAAAAATTCTGAAGGTAAGGCAATTAAACCAAATTTAGGTAAAATCGGTTATATTGCGCAAGATTCCGTGCTTTTTCCTGATACGATAAAAAATAATATCACTATGTTTAATAGTAAATTAGATGATCAGGTCGATCGGATAACTAAAGATGTTCAATTAGAAACAGATTTAGCTCGATTTCCTGATGGGACATCTACAGTTATTGATCTAGATTCAGATAATCTATCAGGTGGGCAAAAACAAAAAATAATTTTGTCTAGAACACAGATTCATCATAGTCAATTTGTCTTGATGGATGAGGCTACTAGTGCAATTGATAGCACCGCTACAAAAAAGATTTTACAAAAGTTGTTGGAATCAGACGCAACATTAATACTAATTGCACACAATTTTGATCAACAATTACGTAGTATGTTTGATCGAGAAATTCATTTAGTGGGAGGAAATTATGAAGATTAAGGCTTTGTATCAAATAACCCCCCTACGCTTTATTTTAACTGTCATTTCATTTGTTTTGATACCTTTATCTGCAATTGGACAATCATATATTTTAATGTATAATGTCACGGCTTTATCTAAGCGACAGTTTTGGCTTTGGTTATGGTTAACAGTTTTTGAATTGATTATTCTCGGAATAGGCACATTAGGTCAATCATTTGCTATGTACTTATCAACCAAGCAGATTCAAGAATACAATCATAAAGTTAGATCCGATATAATTAAACATTACTACTATGATGATCAAAATTATCGAGTAGCCGCAATGCAAAATAGATTAATTACTGACATCAAGAATACTGATGATAACTATTTAATGAAAATTTTTAATTGTATTCAAATGTTTAGCTATATTCTGTTTTCGATAATTGTGTTACTTCTAATTCATTGGAGCTTATTATTAGTAACGATAGTACTAGGGGGTATATCTATTTATTTGCCTAAATTATTAGAAAGAAAAATGCAGGTGGCTTTTTCAGATATTTCTGATTCTAATAAAAAATATCTTGATGTAATTGGAAAATGGCTAGTGGGATTAAATGTATTGCAAAGATATCTTGCTGGTGGCAAATTGTTTAAAGTAATGAACGATAGTGCTAAAGCAGTTGAAGCAGCAAAAGTAAGGCAAACTAAAGCTAATCAAGAATTGGCTGTAATGAATGGCTTAGTTTCTAATATTTTGTTACTAGTCCTTTTTTCTTTTACCGCAGTTTTAATTACCAATAAGCTCATTGTTTTTGGTGCGATTACTACCGTTGAAAATTTACAGTATTACATGACAATTGGTCTGCAATATTTAGGAAATTATCGTGGGCAAATTAAGTCAACTAAGCCTATTAATGAACAAATTGTTCAAGACAGTGTTGCGATCAAAAATGATAAGCAAAATAATACTGAAACACCAGCCTCATTTGCTGCTGAAGATCTGAGTTTGAAATTCCCTAATGGTGAAAGTCTTATTTTTCCAGATTTTGAAATTAAAAAAGTTGAAAAAATATTATTAACTGGTGATAGTGGAACGGGAAAATCTACTTTGTTTAAATTGATTTTAGGTGAGTTAAAGCCAACCACTGGTAAAATTAATTATTTTGATAAAAATAATCAGAAAATTTCCCCTGACTTAAGTAAAATCGGTTATATTTCTCAAAAACCAAGACTATTTCCGGCTACGATTGCGGACAATATTACTATGTTTAATTCTAAATTGTCTAATAGAGTTGAGCAGATGATAAGTGAGGTTGATCTGACAAAAGACATTAAGAAGTTTGAAAAAGGAATAGATCAAAAGATTAATTTAGATCATTTAAATATTTCAGGAGGACAACGTCAAAAAATAGTACTTGCAAGAGCCAAAATTCATAAAAGTGATATAATTTTAATTGATGAGGGAACAAGTGCTATCGATCAAAATGCTACGATTTCTATTTTAGAAAAATTGCTAAAAAGTAAAGCTACGATTGTGTTTATTGCTCATAATTTTAGTGAAGAAATGCTAGATATGTTTAATCGTGAGATAAGACTACAAAAATAAGTTAATTTATGTCTTTATTGATAAATCTTACCGTCTTGTTTTTGCTTGGCTTTGTTCTTTTCTTCAAGTGCCTTTTCACTAGCAGCCCTCTTAGGTAATAACCAGTTCAAAAGCATACCAATGATAGTTGAAAGAGCAACTGAAGTTAATTGGAAACTACCAAGTTGTAAGTAGGCACCACCAATACCGATAACCAAGATAACTGAAGCAATCAACATGTTACGCTTTTCGCCAAAGTCAATTTGGTCATCAACTAAAATCTTCAAACCGTTTGAAGCAATAGTACCAAAGAGCAAGAATGAGATACCACCAATAACTGGCATTGGAATTGATTCGATCAGTGCGGCAAGTTTACCTACGAAACTGAAGACGATCGCACAAACTGCAGCACCTGCAAGTACCCATACTGAGTGAACCTTAGTCATTGCCAAAACACCAATATTTTCACCATATGAAGTAGTAGGAGGACCACCGATGAAACCGGCAATAATTGTTGAAAGACCGTCACCCATCATTGTTCTGTGAAGGCCAGGATTCTTGAAGAAGTCACGCTTAGTAAGTGAGTTAAGCACCATAATGTGCCCCATGTGTTCAGTCATCGTAACAAAGGCAATTGGTGCCATAGCTAGAATGGCTGCTGGATACCATTTGAAGTGGTAACTAATACCCATTACATCAAGAGATGGTATTGAGAACCAAGCTGCTTTTTCAACGCCAGAAAAGTCTACAATACCCAAGAAGCAAGCAAGGATATATCCACAGACAATTCCTAGCATGATTGAAACTAGACTAGTGAAGCCCTTAAAGCACATTTGGAAGATTAAAGTCATTACCAAAGTAAAGATGGCAACACCGAAGTAAGTTAAATCGTACTTTTCGTGATTCATCATAGCATCGTTAGCTGCAGTAGTTGCAAGCGACAAACCGATAACGATGATAATTGGGCCAACTACAATTGGTGGCAAAACCTTGTTAACCCAGCCTGAACCAACTTTAGCGATGACCAAGGCAACGATTACATAAACTAAACCAGAAGCAATCGCACCTTGAGCAACTGCAGGGTAGCCGTCAGCCTTCATTAAGGCTTGCATTGTTGCTACAAAGGCAAAACTTGAACCTAAGTATGCTGGAATTTTAAAGCGGGTTAAGATCATGTGCACCAAAGTACCGATACCTGATGAAAGGAGAGCGATACTTGGGTTGATTCCGATTAAAATTGGAACTAAAACAGTAGAACCGAACATGGCGAACATGTGCTGCAAGGAGAGCAGTATGCCTTGACCGAGTTCAGGCTTTTCGTAGACGTCTAAAATCGCTTCCGGGTTTCTAAACTTTTCTTTGCCACTCATTCTAACCACTCCTATTTGCTCGTAATATCAATACCGTCTTTGTCATCGACTTCGGTCATTGATACTTTAACTTCTTCATTTAACGCTGTAGGAATATTCTTGCCGATAAAGTCAGGGCGGATCGGCAATTCGCGGTGACCACGATCGATGAGGACAGCCAAGTTGATCTTAGCTGGGCGACCTTGATCTATGATTGCATCAAGTCCGGCCCTGATTGTTCGGCCAGTAAATAAAACATCGTCGACCAAGATTACATTTTTATCAGTAATATCGAAGTCAAGTTGTTGGCTGTGAATCACTTTTTCTTTTTCACTTTCAGGAAGATCATCGCGGTATTGTGAGACATCGATTGCACCAACCGGTACGTCAACGCCTTCAAGATTCTTAAGATTTTTAGCAATTCTTTGTGCTAAATAAAGGCCACGAGTCTTGATCCCAACTAAAACTAGATTTTCAGTACCTTTATTACGTTCAATGATTTCATAGGTCATTCGCATCAAGGCACGTTTCATACTAATAGCATCAACAATTTCTTTTGCCATATATTTTTCCTTTCTGGAGATGACCGAAAGAAAAAGACCACCAAGGACACTGAGTCCAAGATGGTCTTTCTGTTTCTGCTAGCACAAAAAAGACTAGCACACGCAGATTTCCTTCTTAGCCTCACGGGACTAATTTTAAAGGTCATCACTATATTTTTTCTTATATTAAACTAGCAAATGCAGATATTGTCAAGATTTATCCTACAAAATATTCTTTTCAATATAGTTCAAAACGCCTTCTTCATCGTTAGTATCTGTAACGTGGTTAGCCACTTCAAGTAGAGCGGGAACAGCGTTCTTCATCGCAACGCCATCGCCAACTTCGCTGATCATTTCTAAGTCATTGCCGCCATCACCGAAGGCACACATTTCGCTTAACTTAATGTCTAAGATATCACCTAATTCTTTTAAACCATTAGCCTTGTGAATCCCTGGTTGAATAATATCGATATACCCATGGCCGCTACTAGTAACATCGCTATATTGATTTAATTTGTCTTTGAAAAGTTGAATGAAGTAGTCAGTCTTTTCAACAGGACATTCAATGGCAAATTTTAGAATCTTGTCATGGATATCACTGAAAGACTTAACTTTTTCCAAACGATGATAGTAGTGGCTGGACATCTTAAAATATTTTTCTGGTAAAATATCAAGCCCATACGCTGCCTTTTCACCGCAGACTAAGAAGTTAAGGTTAGGAACTTGATCAAACAAGAACTTTTCGATTTTTTAACAGCTTCGGTAGAATAAGAATGAACTGCGTAAACTTTTTCTGGGTTTCGAATTAACGCGCCATTTTCGGCAACATAGTCAATATCATTGTAATTGGTGAAAAAGTCTTTGAGCTGATAATACTGGTTGCCGCTAGCTACGACAAAATGAATGCCTTTTTTATTAAGCAGATCATGAATTTTCTTAAATCTAACTACATTGTATTTGCTTTCTGAGTTTAAAAACGTTCCATCCATGTCGACAGCAATTAATTTAATCATAAAAAATTTCTCCTTTAATTTTGATGATTTTAATTTATCATGAAATCGCTTACTGTTTTGACAAAAATAGAGAAAATCTTGCATACTAGTTTTAGTTAACTTTACAAGTAAAAGGGTGAGATTGAATGAATAAAAAGCAAATTTCAATGGTAACGTGGTCCTTATTATTAGCCAATATTATGTCAGGACTAGACGCTACCATTATTAATACTGCAATTCCGGCAATCGTTTCTGATCTACATGGAATTCAATATATGGGCTGGATCGTTGCCTGCTTCTTGCTAGGAATGTCTGTTTCAGTGCCAATTTGGAGCAAATTAGGTGAAAGAATGGGTAATAAATTTGCTTTTGAACTTTCGCTAGTGCTCTTTATTTTAGGATCGGTACTTGAAGGGGTGGCACCTGATATTTACTTCTTCCTCATTTCCCGGGTGTTAATGGGAGTAGGAGCTGGCGGCATGGGCTCTCTTCCCTATGTTATTGTCGGCTTTATCTATCCTAATATTAAACGAAGAACGGTTATTTTGAGTTATATCGCTGCTAGCTTTAGTGCGGCATGTATTGCTGGACCCTTAGTTGGTGGCTGGATCGTTGATGCACTTTCTTGGCATTGGGTCTTTTATATCAACGTACCATTAGGACTTATTTCAATTATTTTAAGTATTGCCTTTTATCGCGATGCCCATAAGTCTAAAGAAAAAGTACAGTTTGACAAAATGGGTGCCTTTACTTTGATTGCAGGGTTGACCTGCTTTTTGATTGGTATTCAGATGTTAGGCTTAGCAAGTAACGTAATGGTTGCTTTATTTGTCATTGTGGGTATTATTTTGCTTATTAGCTTTATTTTTATTGAGAAAAAAGCGAAGAGCCCCATTGTTCCCCTAAATGTTTTTCTTAATAAAGCACTTGTCGGCGACTTTGTATTGTTTGCTTTAGCATGGGGTGCATATATTGCCGTCAATACTTATTTACCAATGTGGTCACAGGCTATTTTAGGTACATCTGCCTTAATTGGGGGAATGACTTTAATTCCTAACTCGATCTTAGATATTGCCGGTTCGCAGACTGCACCATATTTCTTGCGACGTTTTAGTAATTATCATTTGTTAATCGTTGATTTTACTTTGATTGTAATTACCATTTTAGTGTTGATTTTAGTACCGCTAAATACTTCATATTGGATTTTAATGCTTATTGCGGCTTTTTCTGGGTTAGGTGTTGGTTCGATTTTCGTTATTTTGCAGATTAAGGTACAGATTGATGCTAGTGAAAAAGACATGGCACCAGCAACTTCGCTTAGTTTTTTGATTAGAATTTTGGCTCAAACGATCATGGCGGCCATTTATGGAGTAATCATGAACTTGGCTCTAGCTAGAGGAATCGCGGGCCACCGTGGTATTACTATGACCATGATGAATAAGTTGAGTGATGCAGAGTCAGCTAAGAGTTTACCGACTGCAATGTTGCCAACAATGCGGACAATTTTCCATTCGGGAATTATTGAGATTATGTGTGTTGCTTTATTCTTAGTGGTCTGCGCATATGTCATTAACTTTATTTATAATCGCAAAGAAGCTAAAAAGGTGGCAGAATAAAAAGCTTGAGCTAGCTCAAGCTTTATTTTTTTGCCAAATTTTGAATGACATTGATTCTGAAAAGAAGTAGATTGATCAGCACAATTATTGTAGTGACAATAAAGACCATACTATAGTTAAACATCCCTGATACAAATGATCCTAGTAGCGGGCCCACAATATTTCCAATATACATGGCTGTCTGATTCCATGAAAAAATACGACCCGTTACAGCGGCAGGAGAGTTTTTAGTTAACATCGTTTGAACTTGAGGGAATAAGCAGGCATCAGAAAAGCCAACCAAAAAGCGCAAAATTCCTAATTCGACTGTGTTTTGTACAAAAGCCGTTAAGAAAAAGAAAATTGATGCCGCGATGAAGCCGGCAACAATGATTTTATGAGTGCCAATTTTATCACCAAGTGCGCCAAAGCGGGATGCTACTAAAAATGTGGCAATCCCAGGAAGAGCAGCAATGACACCGGAAATAAAAACAACATTGCCATGGTCATTAAGTAATTGACGTACATAGAGTGAAACAATTGGATTAATTGAATTGTTAGCTGCTTGAATAATTAAGGTGGTTAATAATAAGCCAAAAATTAAATGAGGTGAACGAAGCGACTTGATTACACCACTTGCTTTATCCAATTTTTTAGTAGTGACTGGCTTGAAGTCATCTTCATGAACAAAGAATAATACTAAAATTGAGCAGATTAAAAGCAAGCAGCCAGTGATCATAAAGGTAATTCGGTATGAAAAAATAGAAGTTAAAGCACCACCAACAAGCGGTCCAAGCAAAGTCCCAGCAGTGGTAGCTGAAGCGACAGTCCCTAAAGCCTGGCCAGAATTTATTTTAGGTGTTTCGGTAGCTACTAACGCATTGGAGTTGGAAATAAAACCGGCAAATACCCCTTGCAACATTCTGAATAAAAGTAGTTGCCAAACATTTTGCACTAGTCCCATACTGGCTATTACAAGCGACATTCCAATTCCAGCTCGTAAGATCATCGGCTTGCGTCCTTTTTTATCAGCTAATTTGCCCCACCAAGGAGAGACGATTGCTGAAACAATGAACGTACCAGAATAAACTATCCCAGACCAGAAATTAAGTTGTTGGTGAGAGAAATTACCTAACGTGTTAATGTATAACGATAAAAAAGGCATAATTTCTGAAAAAGCGATCCCTGCGATAAAGACCGCAATTGATAAGACAGATAAATTACGCTTCCAAATGGGTTTTTCTTTCAAAATAAACTCCTCCCCTTGTATCAATAGTATCAAAAATAGACAATAAATAGATAGAACATTATAGTAGAAATAGGTTCAATAATGAAAGGATGTTGATACAGTGGCATTTATTATTCCGACTAAGCAGGTCATTATTATGTTTATCCTAATGGCGATCGGCTGGCTATGTTATAAAGTTGAATTCATTCACACACAAACGGCCAAGGATTTAACTAATTTATTACTTTATATTGTTTCACCGTGTTTAATTATCAATTCTTTTAAACAAAAATTTACATATGCAAGATTCGTGGAATTTGGTGTGCTTTTTGCTCTGGTTGCATTTTTATTCATCTTTAAAATTTTACTTAGTGCTGGTATTTTTAATAAAAAGACTGTGGCAGATGAGCAAAAAAGAACGATTTTGCGTTATGCAGGTACCTATACTAACGCAGGTTTTATGGGGATTCCGCTTGTACAGGCAATTTTAGGTGCTAACGGTGTATTCTTCGCTGTCCCATATTTAATCGTCTACAATATTTTTATGTGGACGCATGGCATCAGCATGTTTCAAGATAGGCATCATTCTTTTGGTCAGCAGGTACGTCAAGCTGTTCTTAATCCCAATATTATTGCTGCAGTGATTGGATTGCTTTTGTTTATAACTCAATTTAAGATTCCAGATTTGATTGCAACTCCAATGAATTATATTGCCGATATTAATACGCCATTAAGTATGATCGTCATTGGTACAAATTTAGGTGCGATTGATTTGAAAAATGATTGGCATGATCGCTTGGCTTGGAGCGGCGTTTTAGTTAGAAATATCATCTTTCCATTACTTATTTTAGGAATATTACTTTTAATGCCACTTAGTTATACTGCTAAAATAACTACGTTAATTATGGCTGCCTGTCCTGTAGCTGGTGTTGTCGTTTTATTTAGTTTGATTAGTGACTATGATGTAAAGTTTCCAACTAAGTTGATGTGTCTTTCTACATTAAGTGCGGTAGCTACTATTCCATTAATTATCTTTTTAGCTACTTTAATTAAACTTTGAGATAATAAATATAAATGATCGATAAAGGAGAAAAAAATGGAAAAAGCACAGGAAATTGAGATGCTTAAAGATTTTTCAGATGCTAATGCTACATCTGGCTTTGAAGAAGAATTCGTTAAACTTTTTATTAGCTACGCAGAAAAAACTGCCAATATTGAGACTGACGGGATGCTGAATGTATATGCATCAAAGAAGGAAAATAAAGGTAATCGCCCAGTAATTCAACTTGATGCACACTCAGATGCTGTTGGTTTTATTACTCAAGCTGTTCGTCCAAATGGTTTAATTAAATTTGTGCCACTTGGTGGTTGGGTAAAATACAACATTCCTGCTCTAAAAGTGAAGGTGAGAAATCGTGATGGTGAATATATCTCTGGCGTTGTAGCTACTAAACCACCACACTTTATGACTGCTGCTGAAAGAAATAATGTCCCTGATGTAGCAGATATGTCAATTGATGTTGGTTCAAGTAGCCGCGAAGAAACCATTAATGATTATAAGATCGATACGGGCTGTCCAATCTTTGTCGATGTTAAGTGTGAATATCATGAAAAATCAGGGTTATTCTTTGGTAAAGACTTCGATGATCGTTTCGGTGCTGGAGCGGTGATTGATGTTTTGGATAATTTAAAGGATGAAGAAACTAACTTTGATGTTGTGGCAGCCTTGTCTAGTCAAGAAGAAGTAGGGCTTCGCGGCGCTTACGTAACTGCTAGAAAAGTTAAGCCAGATCTATGCATTGTGCTTGAAAGCTGTCCAGCAGATGATACTTTTACTCCAGACTGGCTTTCTCAAACTGGTTTAAAGCGAGGACCAATGTTACGTGATATGGATACTACTTTCTTGCCAAATCCTAAGTTCCAACAATATGCTTGCGACCTAGCTGACAAGAACAACATTCCATACACTCGTTCAGTTAGAACCGGTGGTGGACAAGATGGTGCCGCAATTTACTACGAAAACGGTGCGCCAACTATTGTTATCGGTATCCCAGTTCGTTATGAACACTCACCATATTGCTTCAGTAGCTATAAGGACTTCAAGGCTTCTGTAGATTTGGCTACTGCAATTATCCGTGATATTACCCAGGAAAAGTTGGATAGTTTCAAGAAGTTTTAAGTATCATTAAAAAAGCAGTTTTCCTATTTATTGGGAACTGCTTTTTTAGTATACTTATACATTATTTTATATTTTAAAAGTGAGGTATGACGATTGATTACAGTATCCGACTTAAGTCTTAAATTTGGTGGTCGAACACTTTATGAAGATGTAAACTTGAAATTTACTCCTGGTAATTGCTATGGCGTAATTGGGGCAAATGGTGCCGGCAAGTCAACTTTTCTTAAATTATTAGAAGGTAAGCTTGATCCAACAACTGGTTCAATTAGTATCGATCCTAATGAACGTATGTCTAGCTTGAATCAGGATCACTTTGCTTTTGATGATTTCACTGTTATGGACACCGTAATTCAAGGGCATAAAGAACTTTATCAGGTAATGAAGGAAAAAGATGCTCTTTACGCAAAGCCTGATTTTGGTGATGAAGATGGTGTAAAAGCAGCGGAACTGGAAAGTAAATTTGCCGAACTTGATGGTTGGAATGCCGAAGCCGATGCTTCGAAGCTGCTCCAATCTTTAGGTATTCCTGAAGATGAACATCAAGTACTTATGAAAGAATTGCCAGAATCTGAAAAGGTTAAAGTGCTTCTTGCACAAGCATTATTTGGCAACCCCGATATTCTTTTACTTGACGAACCAACTAACGGTCTTGATGTGCACACTGTTGAGTGGCTTGAAAACTTTTTGGCTGATTATCCTAACATTGTGATCGTTGTTTCCCACGACCGTCACTTCTTAAATCAAGTATGTACGGAAATGTGTGATGTCGATCGTGGCAAGATTCAACTTTATGTTGGTAATTACGATTTCTGGTATGAATCAAGTAAGCTGGCTAATGAACTTGCAGCTAACCAAAATGCTAAGAAGGAAGAAAAGATTAAGCAATTACAAGAATTTATTGCTCGTTTTTCAGCTAATGCTTCTAAATCACGTCAAGCTACTTCACGTAAGAAGCAACTGGATAAGATTACTTTAGACGATATTAAACCATCTTCTCGTAAGTATCCATTTGTAAAATTTGAAATGCACCGTGATCTTGGTAACGACTTGGTTAAAGTGGAAAACGTTTCTTATTCAGTTGACGGCGAAAAGATTTTGGATAATGTTTCATTTATCGTTCGTCCAAGAGATAAGGTAGCGTTTTTGTCACGCAACTCTTTAGCTGCGACTGCTTTGCTTGATATCATTGCCGGTAAGATTGAGCCCGATACAGGTAGTGTTACATGGGGTCAAACTACTGCCTTTAACTACATGTCACGTGATTTAAATGCTAACTTCAATAATGATGATTTAACTATCTTAGACTGGTTAAGACAATATGCTACTAAGGAACAAGATGACAATACCTTCCTTAGAGGATTTTTAGGTAGAATGCTCTTTAGCGGTGAAGAAATTGAAAAGAAGATTAAAGTTCTTTCCGGTGGGGAAAAGGTTCGTTGTCAGTTGTCTCGTATGATGCTTGAACCTGCTAATGTATTGATTATGGATGATCCAACTAATCACCTTGATTTGGAATCAATCACCGCATTAAATGATGCATTGGTCTCCTACCCAGGCTCCATTTTATTCACTTCTCATGACCATGAATTTATTCAAACTATTGCTAACCATATTATTGAAGTAGGTCCTAAGGGAATTGTTAGTCGACAAGACACAACCTATGATGAATTTTTGGATAAAAGTAGTATTCAAGAACAAGTGGAAAAGATTTATAACAAAAAAAGTTAGCCAATTAAGCTAACTTTTTTTGTTATAATAACGACGATAATAAATTTATTATAGTATTATAAGGACTGGTTGAAAGGGGACTTGAGGTAAGAGATCAAAGCATTATTTTTGAAGATTTTGTTCAAGATCGTGAAGTAAAAATGTTTATCGATCTTGAAAAGGAAAGTTATTCAGTTTATGTCCAAGTTTTTACTACTGATAATCTACCTTTTTCACCGATGAATGGGGGTAAAGAAGGGATGTTCTTTAATTATGCCAACGTGACTGATGATAAAGTAACATTTGGAGGCGTAGTTGGAGATAATCTTAATCCAACAACTAAGGTATATGAAGTGACAGATCATACCTTTGTTGTGGGAAAAATGAATGGGAAAAATATTTCTGAAAATACAGCTATTGCTACGATGAAAAAATCGGCGAACAATGTCATTTCAGAATTGGATAAATCAATTCCAATGCCCAAAATGCTGAATGAACCACATGTTTTAACTGATATTCAAAGATGTGAGCAATTGTTATCCGATAGGGATGTTAGGATTACAACGTTGAGTAAGGCGACAGGAATTCCCACATTTGCCCTTTATAATTATCGAAGAAATCCAGCTGCTTTACAGCGAGCTTCTTATCAGCGAATAAATCGCTTAGTTGCTAAATATTATGAAACTTATTTCAATAGAAATGAGTTTGAAAGATTTCGTTTTATGTTGATAAATATAGTAGGAGCTTATTTAGGAAAGCATGAAAATGAACCAACTGCATATAATTCCGCTTTTGAATTGTATGAAATGTGTCAACATGGTGATTGGCATAGATTAGCTAAGATGGAAGAAATGTGGAAGGCGTTTTATAACGCACAAAAATAGATAATAGATGATAAACAAAAAGTCTAGGAAATAAGTCTTAATGTGGCCTAATTTCTAGACTTTTTTAATACTTCTCAATTTCTTTTACATTAAATCCAGGAATATTACCAAACCATTTTTCAACTAAACGATTATAGGTGCCATCTTTTTCTAATTGAGTTAATGCCAAATTGATGTGCTCCATCATCTCGTTTTGTCCTTTATTAACAGCGATACCATATGGTTGGTTAGTGAAAGTACCACCGGCTATTTTGTAACCAGGATTATCACGCAAAATACCAGCTAAGATACCATTATCGGTTACAAATGCATCCCCTTGATCAGCCTTTAAAGCTGCAAAGGCTTGACCATAATCATCGAATTGCAAAATTTCAGCTTTGGGGGCAAATTTACGTACTGCATCTGCAGAAGTGGTCCCTTTAACAATAAGCACACGTTTATTATTAAGATCTTTAACATTATTTATTTTGCTATTTTTAGCAACCATAATTGATTGTCCAGCAGGAAAATAAGGCTTACTGAACTCAACCTGTTTTTTACGTTCTGGTGTAATTGTCATTGCGGCAATAACCGCATCGACGTTTCTATTTTTTAATAATTGAATTTTAGTGTTAGCAGTTGTAGTAACAAAGTTAGCTTTAGCGTGCTTTCCAAGTATTTTATGAGTTAATGCTTCGGCAAGATCGATTTCAAAACCGCGAACCTTGCCGTCTTTAATACTCATTGAGCCAAATAATGGTGTATCTGCTTTGACTCCCCAGGTAATTGATTTGGTTTCTTTAACCGTTTGATAAATGCTTTGATTTTTGTTTTGGCCACATGCAGATAGTGTGATAGCAAGCAAAGCTATTAAGAAAGTAGACAAAAAATATTTTTTGCGCATATACCTCCACCTTATCTTTAATATTGATTTTTTTATTATAACAGATAGTTCTTACGAAAATAAAAACCTTAATTTAGCAAGCTTAAAAATTATAACTATATTAATAATAACATTTTTCAGGATAAGGTTTGACAATAGTCTCTGTATGTACTAATATAGCGATTAGTACATAAGGAGACTAATTGCGAGGCGATGGAATGAAAATTAACGATACAGAAAAATTAAATCTGGCAATCGTTCATGGCGGTCGTGCCTATAATTATTGGGATCAAACTCATGGTATGACTAGCTACTTAACGATGATTTTATATGAGTTAACAATTCGTAAAAGGTTAACTCAAAAGCAGTTAGTAGATATGACAGATTTGCCTAAGCAATCAATTAACAAGGGAATAAAGCAATTAAGTGCGGCAGGTTATTTGACGATGACGGTTGATCCAGAAGATAAACGAGTACGCTTTTGTGAATTAACAGCAGATGGAAGAAAATTTGCTCATAAGAAGTTGCAATCTTTATTTGAAATTGAAGAGAAGACAGCTCAGAAAATGGGTAAAGAAAAAATGGAGCAGTTAACTGCTTTAAATGAGGAATGGAGTAACACATTTTGGCATTTTTTATTAAATGAAGAAAGGAGCAATTAATGCAAACTTTTAAGATTTTAACACCATATTTCAAACGCTATAAAAAAGACGTTTTTGCAGCAATGATTGCAATTATAGTTTCAGCTTTTGCTACATTATATCAGCCCAGGCTACTTGAAAATATTCAACGAGCAATTATGGCTGATCAAAGACAATTTGTAATTAGAGATGGAATTGTTCTAATTATTTTAGGAATAATTGCGATCATTGCTGGGATTTTTAATGTTTATTATGCAGCAAGAATAGCGCAAGGTGTAACGAGTGATTTGCGTGAAGATACTTATGCTAAGATCCAAAGTTTTTCTTTTGGTAATATTGAAAAATTTTCGGCCGGTTCATTAACTACACGTTTAATTAACGATATGAACCAGATCATGAATATGATCATGCAGCTTTTTATGCAATTACTTAGAATGCCGATTTTAATTGTTGGTTCGTTTATTTTTTGTATTGTGATCATTCCGCGCTTTTGGTGGGCAACCGTTGTGATGGTTATCTTAATCATGGGTTTTGGTACTTATGTATTAAAACAAATGAATAGCTTGTTTGAAAAATTTCAACAAACAATGGACAAAATTTCAGGTCAAGCCCAAGAAACTTTGCAAGGTGTTCGAGTAGTTAAATCATTTAATCAAGGACCACAAGAGATTAAAAAATTTGATAAAACTTCAGATAGATTAAATAACTACAATATTACAATCGGTTATTGGTTTTCAGCAATCATGCCAGCCTTCCAATTAATTGCATACTTAGTTATTACCTTAGTTGTTTATTTAATCGGTCGCAGCATTAGTCAACATCCTACCGATGTTGCAGTTATTAGTCCATTTGTTAATTATATATTGACCCTTCTTTGGACAATTATGATCGCTGGTATGACTATGATGCAATTTGCCAGAGGTAATATTTCACTTGGTCGTATTAAAGAAGTTTTTGATACAGAGCCAGACGTTAAATTTGTTAAAAATGGCTCAACTAAGCCACTAAAGGGTAGTGTGGAATTTGATCATGTTTCATTTACTTATCCTGATGGTAATGACGAAACTCTTAAGGATATTTCTTTTAAAGTAAAACCTGGACAAATGGTTGGTATTGTTGGGGCAACGGGATCAGGTAAATCTACTTTGGCTCAATTAATTGCTAGACTATATGATCCAACTAAAGGTGAAATTAAAATTGGCGGAAAAAATATTAAAGATATAACTGAGACTGCCTTGCGTAATACTGTTTCTTTTGTTTTGCAACGTGCAATTTTATTTTCAGGAACAATTGCTTCTAACTTACGTCAAGGTAAGGAACAAGCTAAACTTCATGAATTGCAAAGAGCAGCTAATATGGCACAGGCTTCAGAATTCATTAACCGCTATAATGATTCGTTTGAACATGAAGTAGAAGAACGATCTGCTAACTTTTCGGGTGGACAAAAACAAAGATTATCTATTGCTCGTGGTTTAATTTCTGAGTCTCCAATTTTAATTTTGGATGATTCAACTTCAGCCTTGGATGCTGAATCAGAAAAGAAAGTTCAACAAGCACTAGAAAATGAATTATCTGATACAACTACATTTATTATTGCAGAAAAGATTGTTTCTGTAGTTAATGCAGATACAATCTTAGTTTTAGATGATGGTAAACTTGTTGCACAAGGTGCACATGAAGAATTGTTGAAGACATCTCCTGTCTATCAAGAAATCTTTAAGACACAAAAGGGTAGGAAAGGACTGGAATAATGGGTGATACACAAAAGGCAATCAAATACTTTATTAAATATTTAAAGCCATATTGGAAAGGGATTATTATTGTAGTTGTTCTTTCCTTAGTTTCAAGTGGTGCACAAGTTGTTGCTCCCGCATTCTTGGGGCAAGCTGTAACAGATTTAACTACCTATTTATCTGACTTAAGAAAAGGTACAGCTAGTCTATCTACTTTTTATAGTGCACTGTGGTCAATGCTGTTTTTCTATGTGTTAAGTCAAGTAGCTATCTTAATCGCTTGGATGGTTATGTCAAAATTTAACGCAGATTCTACTAATGATATGAGAGAAAATCTTTTCTCTAAATTCCAAAGAATGTTAGTGCGTTATTTTGATACTCATCAAGATGGTAAACTCCTTTCATTATTTACTTCTGATCTTGATAACATTTTCAATGCAATGAACAACGCTATTTTTGAAATTATTTCACAGGGAATAATGTTCATTGGTACGATTATCATTATGTTTACTGTAAATGCACAATTAGCATGGACTACGATAGCAACAACTCCATTGATTCTTATTGTTAGTGTATTTATTATGCGAAAAGCAAGAATTTATCTTGATAAACAACAAGATGAAATTGGTGATCTTAACGGTTATATTACTGAACAAATCAATGGTGAAAAGGTAATTATTACTAATAATTTACGTAAAGAATCAGTTGATGGCTTCAAAATTTACAACAATCGTGTTAGAAATGCGATGTTTAAAGGACAATTTTATTCAGGGATTCTTTTCCCATTAATGAATGGTTTGAACTTGCTTAACTTAGCAATTGTTATCGCAATGGGTGCTTGGATGATTATTTCAGGTCAAGTAACTCAAGCAGTGGGACTGGGATTAATTGTAACTTTCGTTGAATATTCCCAAACTTACTTCCAACCATTGACTCAAATTACTTCAATTTATTCAATGATTCAGCTTGCCTTAACTGGTGCTAGAAGACTAGCTACAGTGGAAGAACAAAAGGATGAAGATACAGTACCTAATGGTAAAATCTTGGATGGCTTAAAGAAATCAGTTAAATTGGAAGATGTTCATTTTGGCTATGACAAGAATAAAGAAATTTTACATGGTGTAAGTATTTCTGTAGATAAAGGTAAATCTGTAGCTGTAGTGGGTCCAACTGGTTCCGGTAAAACTACTATCATGAACTTACTTAACCGTTTCTATGATGTGAATTCTGGTAAAGTAACGTTTGATGGTACTGATGTACGTGATATTCAATTGGAATCACTGCGTAATAATGTAGGAATTGTTTTGCAAGATTCCATTTTATTTAGTGGTACGATTGCGGATAATATTCGCTATGGTAAACCTGATGCAAGCATGGATGAAGTAGTCAGTGTTGCTAAGCAAGCAAATATTCATGATTTTATTGAAAGTTTACCAGATGGCTATGAAACTCAAGTAAGCGATAGTAGTTCTGTCTTTTCAACCGGACAAAAACAATTGGTTTCAATCGCTAGAACTATTTTGATTAATCCGGATTTCTTAATTTTGGATGAAGCAACTTCTAACGTGGATACCGTTACAGAAGAAAAGATTCAAAAGGCGATGGATGCTGTTATTGCTGGTAGAACTAGTTTCGTGATTGCGCACCGTTTAAAGACAATTTTGAATTCAGATAAGATAGTTGTCTTAAAAGACGGGAATGTAATTGAAGAAGGTAGCCATGAAAAGCTATTAAAAGATAAAGGATTTTACTACAAACTTTACACTGATCAGATGGCTTTCGAATAATGTGGTATACTAAAACTAATTAAACGATAAGTCACTAGGGGTGCTGAAAAGCTGAGATATACCCTTCGAACTTGAACAAGGTAATGCTTGCGATAAGGAAAGTGCTAATTATAGATCTTATTTTTTGTACTCCTTCTGACTATAAATAGTTAGTTAGGAGTATTTTTATGTTTACACGTTCATCGAAATGGAATGTTAAGTCGATTATTTTGGTTGCACTTATTGGGATAATTATGGGAGTCATTTATACATATGGCTTCAATAATATTTATAATGTTGTAAAGTTAAGCTTTTTACCAACAGGTTATGCACCAGTGGTTGATAATATTTTTACTGGGTTGTGGTATATGGCTGCTCCGCTTGCAATGTATTTTGTCCCAACTGTTGGTTCAGGTACTATTGGTGAATTATTGGCTGCAACAGTGGAAATGGCTATTGGTGGCCAGTGGGGTGCTCTTACCGTGCTTGAGGGATTAATTCAAGGGGCAGCGAATGAAATTGGCTTTTTCCCTAAAAAAACACGCTATGAAAGATTTTCATGGGCAAGCGTGTTAACTGGGGCGTTTTTTGCTAACTTGGGAGGCTTTATTCCATCATACTTTTTATATGGTTGGAGTCATTACAGTGTAAATTTACAAATTATGATGTTTATCACTAGTATAATTTCAGCACTTTTATTTGATGGAGTTTTGGTAAAGTTAATTACTAATTTGTTTGATAAAGCTTTAAAGCCGAAAGTTGCTTAGATAAAATAAAAAAATGGTACGAAAATTTTCCGTACCATTTTTATTTTAGTTTAAAACTGATTGAATTTTAGTAGTTAACATATCGATTGCAACATCGTTTTCTCCGCCTTCAGGAACAATGATGTCTGCATAACGCTTAGTTGGTTCGATAAATTGATTGTACATAGGCTTAACGGTGCCGAGGTACTGATTAATTACAGAATCAAGGGAACGACCGCGCTCCTTCATATCACGTTCTAAACGTCGGATAAAGCGAATATCATCATCTGTATCAACATAAACCTTAATATCCATCAAGTTGCGAATGTCTTCATTAAATAGAACTAAAATACCTTCTAAAATAATGATATCAGCAGGCTCAACATGGATAGTTTCGTTACTTCTAGTATGCTCAGTAAAGTCATATATAGGCATTTCGATTGGCTTTCTGTGCATTAGTTGACTAAGTTGGGCTTCAAGCAAGGGCATATCAAAAGCGTCTGGATGATCATAGTTGATCTTCATTCTTTCTTCCACTGGTACGCCAGTGTTATCTTTATAATAAGAATCTTGTGTCATCGTCACAATACGATCGTGAGCCCCAATATTATTTCCAATTTCGTGAGCAATAGTAGTCTTACCGCTTCCTGATCCACCAGCTATTCCGATAATGACAGGTTTTTCAAGTTTTCCCATATAAACTCCTTTATTTTCTATATATCAATAAATATTTTAAGACATTTTCCGAATATTAACAGTTTTTTATTTGCTTGAAATCGAATTCATTTCTATAAAATTAGTGAATTCTATGTCTAATTTACTTGAAAAAGAAAATAGCTTGCTTTTTTGTAAGAAATAATGTTAAATACATATAAACAAATTAAAAAGCGATGAAAAAGACGAGTAAATGATTCAATCTTTTAGTGAGTTGGCGACAGTGGAAATCCGACAGACCCTGAATCATTGAAAAACACTTTTAGCAGCTCACCGAAATAATAATTCTTAAAGTAGGTTGAGACGTCTCCGGTACGTTACCACGCCGGTGGAGCATGACTGTGCTTCATGAGGAGGTCTATTACTAGACAATTTGGGTGGTACCGCGGAAAACTTTCGTCCCTTGATTACAAGGACGAAGGTTTTTTCTTTACTCTAAAATATATTGTGAATTTTATGCTAAATTCGTAAAATGCTACAATTAAATATTTTTTATTAAGAAAAATACTGGAGTCTGTCAAAAAAGACGAATAAAAGATATATAGTATAATACAATTGTCTCATTTTGTCTTTTGGAAGTATTTAGTTTTAGTTAAAAAAAGGGTAAAATAATAGTATTACATACAATGGAGGAAAGGTAGAAACCATGACAGCAATTATTGAATTTAAGCATGTTGATAAATATTATGGAAAGCTCCATGCATTGAAAGATATTAATTTGAAAATTGATGAAGGCCAAGTGGTTTCAATTATTGGTCCATCAGGCTCTGGTAAGAGTACTTTAATTAGAACAATCAATGGATTAGAACCAATTAACAGTGGTCAATTAATTGTAACTGGTTATGATTTAGCTGATAAAAAGACCGACATAAATAAAATTCGTAAAAATGTAGGGATGGTATTCCAACACTTCAATCTCTACAATAACCATACTGTACTTGAAAATGTTATGTTGGCTCCTAAGATTGTATTAAAGCGTCCTGATGATGAAAATCGTAAGATCGCAATGCAATATCTTGAAAAGGTGGGTATGGCAGATAAGATTAACTCATATCCACGTCAATTATCAGGTGGGCAACAACAACGTGTGGCTATTGCTAGATCACTTGCAATGGATCCTAAAGTTATTTTGTTTGATGAACCAACTAGTGCTTTGGACCCTGAAATGATTGAAGATGTTCTTGAAGTTATGAAATTCGTTGCTGAACAAGGTATCACAATGGTTGTAGTTACTCATGAAATGGGCTTTGCTAGAGAAGTAAGTAATCGTTTGATTTTCTTTGATCAAGGACATGTTTTAGAAGACCGTAAGCCAGAAGAATTCTTTGATCATCCTAATACAGAACGTGCACGTCAATTCTTGAGCAAGATTATTTCAAAAGACTAAAAGGTGACGTGCCATGAAAAAATTAAGAAAATTTCTTTTCCTGCCTTTGCTGATGCTGCTAGCACTGACTTTGTCTGCTTGTGGCAATAAGAGTTCTCAAAATGTCTATCAAAAAGTTAAAGCAGATAAACAAATTGTTTGGGGCGTTAGAGCTGATACTAGACTTTTTGGTTTAACTAATGTTAAAACCGGTAAAATTGAAGGTTTCGAAATTGATTTAGCTAGAGCTTTAACTAAACAAATGTTAGGTAAAAATGCAAAAGCAGACTTTGTAACTACAACTGCTAATACTAGAATTCCGCTCTTAAAAAATGGTAATGTTGATGCAGTTTTGGCTACTATGACTATTACCCCAGAGCGTGCTAAACAAGTAACCTTTAGTAAGCCATATTTCCCAGCGGGATCATCTCTATTGGTACCAAACGATAGTAAAATTAAAAGTGTTAAGGATTTGAACAACAAGACTGTTTTAGCAGTAAAAGGTACTACCGCGGTTGATGATGTTCATAAATCTGCACCTAAAGCACGCGTTCTTCAATTTGATGATTATGGTCAAGCAATGTCCGCATTAAAAGCCAACCAAGGTGTAGCTTTGACAACAGATAATGGTCTTCTTGCTGGTATTGCTCAAGAAAATCCAGGTTATAAATTAGTTGGTGGCGTTTATAGTGATGCTCCATATGGTATTGCCGTTAATAAAGGACAAAAAGATATGGCTGATCATATTGACAAAGCTCTAGATGAACTCGAAGCAAATGGTACATATAACCGTTTGCTTAGAAAATGGTTTGCAGGAATTCCTGGTTTTAGTCTGAAGGGGGTTTTGAAATAATGTGGCAGATTCTCACAAACAATTGGGGCAGCTTTTTAACAGGTTTTTGGAATACTATTTTATGTAGTATTATCGCATTGATTTTTAGTTTGATTTTAGGTGTTGTCTTTGCGCTACTTGAAGTTGCACCGCCTAAGTTTGGACGCGTAATTGCCAAAATTTACATTGAAGTTTTTCGTAATATTCCATTATTAGTTATCGTTATGATCTTTTACTTGATTGTACCGCGTTATATTGTTAAGTTATCAGGTTTCCAAGCCGGAACGATCGGACTTACTTTATATACTTCAGCTTTTATTGCTGAAACTGTACGTTCAGGTATTAATTCCATTGGTGAGGGTCAAATGGAAGGTGCACTTTCAAATGGTATGACTTACACACAAGCGATGCGTTACGTTATCTTGCCCCAAGCTATGAAGATCGTGATTCCACCGCTTGGCAATCAGTTCGTTAACTTAGTTAAGAACTCTTCAGTCTTAGCCTTTGTTGCTGGATTTGACTTGATGTATCAAGCACAATTGATCGCTTTTTCAACCTTCCGAACTATTGATACATATATTATCGTTGGACTTTTCTATTTGATTTTGACTATGCCGCTTAGTTACTACATGCGTCACTTAGAAAAGAAAATGGCTAAATAGGAAGGGGATAGAAAATGGAAACTTTTATTCATGCTTATTCATGGGTCGATATCCGCTTCTTATTACAAGGTCTCTGGGTAACGATTTATGTTTCATTAATTTCAATTGCGCTTAGTTTTGTAGTTGGTCTTATCTTAGGGCTAGTTCGCTATATGAAAATTAAGTATCTTTCAGCAATTGTCGGTTTTATTATTGATGTTATTCGTAACTTGCCATTGCTTTTGATCATCTTCTTCACTTACTTTGGTTTGCCACAACTGGGTATCGTGACTAATCCAACGACGGCTTCAATTGCAGCCTTAGTAATTTTTGAGGGTGCAATGCTGGCAGAAATCGTGCGTTCAGGTATTGGTTCAGTTGATCCAGGTCAAATGGAAGGTGCTCGTTCAAACGGGATGACTTATGGTCAAGCAATGTATCATGTTGTAATGCCCCAAGCTTTACACAATATGATTCCAGCTCTTCTTTCACAGTTCGTATCACTTGTTAAGGATACTTCACTTGCAACAATCATTGTGTTGCCTGAACTTCTTTATCACGCACAAATTATTTACAGTCAAAACACGACTTACTTAATTCCAATGTATGTAATCATTGCGATTATGTACTTCATTGTCTGCTTCTGCTTGTCTCAAGTAGCTAACTACTTACAAAAGAAGTACAACAATTAAGGGTTATAATCTTATTCAAAAAAACTAACTCATGCTACTATGGTGGTAAGAGTTAGTTTTTTTATTTAGGAAAATATTATGAGTGTAAATGAACAATTAACTGATCAAGAACGAGTTGAATTAACTAAGAAATCTTATGAAAATTTGCAATTAGGTGAAAGTATTACTATCGATCAACATCATCTTGGTATCGTCTGTCGAGTTGAGTGCGCTGAAGACGGCATGCGAGCATTTGTGATTAGCAATCCGAACGAAATTACTATCCTGTATAAGGGCTCTTATGGCATTAAAAAGGGTACGCCACAGACTTGGCGTGATGAATGGTTTAAAACTAATTTGCCAATACTAAGAGCGATGCTATCACATGAAAGACGAATTCCTAGTCAGTTAAAGTCAGCGAGCAAATTTTTAAATCATGTAATTAGCCAATTTAGAGGGAGTCGCGTTTATATTTATGGGCATTCTTTAGGCTCGATAAATGCGCAATTTGCTTTGGCTAATTGTAGGCATCCAGAGGCAATTGCAGCCGCTTATTTATATGAGGGAACTAATATATGGTTATTGCTTACATTAAAAGAGCGGCGGTGTGTAGCCAAGATACGTGAGCGGATTTATAATTATGTAGATATTTATGATCCCGTTACTTTAGGTATTACGGAAACGCACCACATGGTAGGTAAGTTGTGTTATGTCGATAGTGAACCAATGAAACCAATTAAGCAGCACATGTGGGGCGGATATCAGTTTAATGCGGATGGCAGCTTGAAGTTGCGGAAAGTGGATCAGGCATTTTTAGCTGAAAGTCGTAGTGAACATAAATTACTTAGTCGGTCAGGTGAAGTATCAGACTTTATTGAAAAGATTGGCTCTAGCGAACAAATTAAGAAAATGGCAATGGCAAAGATTGATCAATTAGCGCAGCGTTATCCTGATCATAAGAGTTTGTCGAAGTTGGCTGCTATGTTTAAGAATGAGTTGTTAAAGGATGAAGATAAGTGAAACTAGAGGAATTGGCTACTAAGCAAGTGATTGATGATGAAGTGATTGATCATTTTGATGATGATTTTTACGGTGATTTTTACGATTTCTTTGTGAACTTCATGAAGTTTAAGGAATTGACGGGGCAGATGAAGAAAGATCCTAACGAGTTGGAGTTTGTTTTTTATTTAAAAAATGAGGCTAACCGTTATGGTTATAAGTTAGTCTTTGATCATGAGCTGCGTTTTTTGCCAGAGAAGTCGGATGTGAGTGCTACGATGCTTGGAGCGGAATCGGTGGAAGATTTTGTGAGAAGCAGGGATGCAGTGATTGCGGATCTAGAAATGAAATTTAGTGCGGAGAACACCCATGATTTGATCCAGAATTTCAATGTAGAGATTGGCAAGTTGTTTGATCAGTATAACTTGGGCAAGGATAATACTTGCTATGTGTTGCGATAGAAAAATAATTCCCACTATTGGGAATTTTGTACACTAAATTTTGAATTCATGTTTGATTAATACTGGGCTTCGTGTATCTAATGCAGAGTCCAACATTCTGACCACATAGAAAAGGCATCGCTCAAATTTAAGCGATGCCTTTTAATTATCTAAATAAATTTTTATTGCTTCCAAGAAGCGTCAAGTTTAGCCTTGCCAGATTTAATATCGCTGGTCCAGTTTTGACCCTTGCTTGCCTTAGCCAAAATGTTTTGCATATTCACATTAACTTGATCATATGCAGTAATTGAGTTCTTAGTTACAGGTAAGAAGTATAAATTCCTTGAAGTCTTAGACAAAATTGCAGGAATCTTGCTGTTCTTAGCCTTTTGGTAAGCTGAATCATTCAAAGCGGCAGTGTTAACTGGCATGTAACCAGTTTGCTTTGCCCAGTAAAGTTGGGAAGACTTAGAAGTCAAGAACTTAAGGTACTTGAATGCAGCAGCCTTTTGCATTGCACTAGCCTTCTTGAACATGTAGATGTCAGTACCTTGTTGGACATTCATTGAACTTGGACGAGCAGCTACACCATAAACGTAGCCCTTCTTAAGTCCTTGCTTAAGGTAAGCTTCATTAGCAGTTGAACCGATGAACATGGCAACTTGACCATTGTTGAATGGAGTTGACATGTACTTTTGCGTACCAGCTTGCATGAAGTAACCAGCCTTGACGCCTTCTGCGTAGTAGTTGATTGCCTTAACGGAATCCTTAGCAGCAAAGTTGACGTTCTTGTTGAAGTCCTTGCCATAAGTTTCCTTCATTTGCATCATGAAGTAGTTGTTAAGTGCGTCAAAGCCAGCACCACGTACCTTGTGGTTACTCTTACGGTAGATTTCAGCGGAAGCACTAGCAAGTTGACTCATGTTAGTAGGCACCTTTACGCCATACTTATCAAGCAAGGTCTTGTTGTAGAAGAGTACTTCAACTGACTTGTTGAATGGGACACCATATTGAGTACCGTTGATCTTAGCTCCATCCCAAAGAGCTTGCTTAATGCCGCTATCCTTGTATGAGCCCCAGCCAATTGTTTTGTTGTTAACATATGGAGTTAAGTTAACCAGCATATTATTCTTAGCTGCGTTGTAAAGCCAACCTGGATAAGCTTGTGTAATAGTTGGCAAGTCCTTAGGTGATTGCAAGCCTGAAACAAGCTTTGCTTGTAAATCAGAATAGTTACCACCTTGGCTTTGCAATTTAATATTGATATTAGGATTTTTCTTTTCAAAATCCTTAGTCAATTTTTTCAAAGCGTTTTGTGAAGTTCCAGTTAATGAATACCAGAAGTTAATAGTAGTCTTCTTGGTAATTTTAGTTGGAATCTTTGTAGAACTTGAACTTGAATTATTACTATTGTTTGAACAAGCGCTAAGGCTGATTAAACCGATTGCTGCTGCACTAACGAGTGCGAGTTTTTTATAAAATTTCATTCTATTTTTCTTTTGCCTCTCAATTTCTTTCCTACAAAGAGAAGTTTAACATAAACATACGGACTATTCATAGACAAATTTGATTAAATGTTCTTAAATGTACACTAGATAATTTAATCTCTAAGATGAAAACAGGTAATTTTTTAGCAGGTGAAAATTATGGATAAAAATCCTTTAGTTTATGAATATTCAATCGGTAAGCGTAAGCCATATGATTACGATTATGGTAACCGCCAAGGTAACCAGAATGCTGGCTGTCCCTTCTGTGAGGTCCGTCATTTAGTAAATATCTTCGAAAAAGACGGTGATAAGATTTGGTTAAAAAATAAATATCCAACCTTACAGGATACTGATCAGACCATTTTAATTGAATCAAGTGACCATCAAGGTGATATTTCAACTTATACGCGTGAAGATAATCAAGAATTAATGAAGTTTGCACTTAAATGTTTTCAAAAAATGTATAACTCCGGTAGATATAAGAGCGTTTTATGGTACAAAAACTTCGGGCCAAAATCAGATGGTTCTTTGACACACCCACACATGCAAATTGTTGGACTTTATCATAAAGATGGCTATCACGATATAGGGCTGGATAACTTTAAAGGATTTGAAGTTGGCAAATCTGGTTCCGTTGAAATGAATCTTTCAGCTTACCCTGTTCAAGGCTATCAAGAAGTGAATATCATTACTCATGACAATACTAATTTGGGTACTTGGGCAGATTTGATTCAAAAAGGGACGCAATATGTTCGTTCAGTTTTGTCCCATGGTGTAGATTCGTATAACTTATTCTTTTATCCAATTAATGATGGACAGGGGACATGTTGTAAAATTATTCCACGTTTTTATGCTTCGCCTTATTTTGTTGGTTACAAAATTTCGCAAGTTGATGATTCCGATACATTGAAGTGGGAAGCAGAACGATTAAAAGGTTTCGTTAATGGTGGTATTTTACATTAGGATTTCAAAAAACGTGTTCAGATATTTGGATGCGTTTTTTTGATATAATTGAAATGATTAAATACATTTCTAAGAAGGGATGCTCAATGAAGAAGATTGTTGTTATTGGTTCAAGCAATGTAGATACTACATTGCTTGTAAAGGATTTTCCAAAACCTGGTGAAACTATCAACGCTACAGAAATTACTACTGCAGCTGGTGGTAAGGGAGCCAATCAGGCTATTGCTGCTGCTAAAAGTGGCGCAGAGACTTATTTTATTAATCGTGTGGGAGAAGATGGTGAAGGCGGCTATATTACTCATCAATTAAAGAGTTATGGTGTAGATACTACTTATGTTCAAACTACGATGGGTGTTAAGACCGGGCATGCGTATATTACATTAAATGAAGCTGGTCAAAATAGTATTATTATCGACCATGGTGCAAATTATGAATTAACTGTTGAAGATATTAAAGCAGCAGGTGATTTAATTAAGAGCTGGGACTGTATTATTGCCCAATTTGAAACACCAATTGAAGTAACTACAGCGGCTTTTAAGATGGCCAAAAAGGCTGGTAAAATTACTATTTTAAACCCAGCTCCTGCAGTTGAAGAAATTCCAGAAGAATTATTGAAGTATACAGATATCATTACACCAAATGAAACTGAAAGTGCTAAGATTACAGGAATTCAAATTAAAGATAAGTCATCTTTGGTTGCGAATGCTGAAAAGTTGCATTTACTTGGTGTAAAGAACGTTGTAATAACTTATGGTGATAAGGGATCATATATTTCTACTAAAGACATTGAAACTTTAATCCCCGCATATAAGGTTGAAGCAACTGATACTACTGGTGCAGGCGATACCTTTATTGGATATTTGGCAAGTAACTTAAATGAAGATTTATCTAACTTTGAAGATGCTGCCAAAATTGCCAGTCGTGCTTCATCAATTGCTGTACAACGTTTAGGTGCCCAACCATCAATTCCTACTGCTCAAGAAGTCGAGCAAGCAATGGAGGACGAATAAATGGATAAAAAAGAACAAGATCGTTTGAAAAAAGAAGCTGCTGAAAAAGCAGCAAATATGGTTCAATCCGGCATGATCTTAGGTGTAGGTACCGGATCTACTGTAGCCTTTTTCATTGACGCTTTAGGTAAGCGCAAAGATGAAGAGGATTTGAAGTTGAAAGCGATCGTGACCACCAGTAATAGAAGTAAGAAGCAACTTGAGAGTTTAGGCTTTGAAGTTAGCGAACTTGCTGATATTGATCAAGCTGATTTGACTGTCGATGGATCAGATCGTGTTGCTGATAACTTAGACGGAATTAAAGGCGGTGGCGGTGCCTTAACTCTTGAAAAGAACGTTGCCATTAACTCAAAGAAGATTATCTGGATTGTTGATGAATCAAAATTGGTTCATCGTTTAGGCGGCTTCCCACTTCCTGTTGAAGTATTACCAATTTCTTGTGAGCAAAACTTTAAACGCTTTAAGCAAGAAGACTTAAAGCCGCAATGGCGTATGGATGGCGACAAGCGCTACATTACCCACTATGGTAACTACATTATTGACTTAGCTGTTGATCCAATTCCAGCACCTCATGGCTTAGCCGATTATCTCGATCATACTGTTGGTGTAGTTGAACATGGATTGTTCCTTGATATGTGTGATGAAGTAATCATTGCACATAGTGATGGTACGATTGAAGATAAGAAAAAATAGAATTAATATTGAACAAATAAAAAGTGGTTTGGTTCGAACCACTTTTTTTATTGGTTGATTTCTTGTATTATTAAGTTAATTAATACGCTTAGAAAGGGTAAATTTTATGACCAAAAAACCTTTAATTATTAGTACTGATCCAGGAATTGACGACATCGCTGCAATGACTATCAGCCTTTTTGCGGACGAACTCGATGTCCGATTGATCGTTCCAACTTGGGGGAATGTAGCACTTAAATATACTGTGCAAAATACGCTTAGTTTGGAAAAATTTTTATATACCAAGGTTCCTGTAGTAGTTGGTGCCAACCAACCACTGGTTGCACCAATGATTAGTGCTGCATCAGTACATGGAGAAACTGGAATTGCCGGTTTTGAATTTAAAAAGGCGAATACTGATCTTATTAAGCCGGGGCTTGCTGCTACTTTAATGGCTGAAGAAATTAAGAATAGTCCAGAAAAAGTGACATTGATGGGGATTGGGCCTTTGACTGATTTTGCTTTACTTTTTAAGCAATATCCTGAAGTAAGGGATAATGTTGAACAAATCGTGATCATGGGTGGAAATATTGGTCGCGGTAACCATAGTCCGCTTGCCGAATACAATATCGCTGGTGACCCAGAAGCAGCTCAAGTGGTCTTTCATAGCGGTTTGCCAATCAAGGTGGCTCCACTTGAAATTGGTAATAAAGCCCATCTTACACCGGATCAAATGAGTAAGATTGAAAAATGTGGTGAAGTGGGCAATATGCTTTACTCACTCTTTTCACACATTCACGAACCAGATGGTGATCCTAGAATCAAGATCTATGATCCAACAGCCGTAGGCATTTTGCTTCATCCTGAAATGTTTACAATGAAAAAGGCCAACGTTGAAATTGAACTTCGTGGCCAATTCACTTATGGTGCAAGTGCCATCAACTTCATGGATCATGAGCATGCAAATGCGGAAATTGCGACTGATGTTGATTTAGACAAGTTTGCAAAATGGTTTATCGATAGTATCAAAAAAGCTGATCAAGGAAGAGAATAATAATGGCTAATTACGTTTATCGGACAGTAATGCAGGATATAAAACAGAATATTTTAAATAATAAATATGATGGGATGCGGATTCCCGATGAGCGTAGTTTAGCAGAACACTATGGCGTTAGTCGCTCATCGATGAAAAGAGCGTTGGAACTGCTCGCTCAACAAGGAATCGTCTTTAAAAAGCGAGGCAGTGGGACTTTTATTAATCCGCTGTATTTAAAGAATCAGGCGATGTTTCGCTATGATGGCTCAAATTTAGGGATTACTGATAGCTTTAAGGTGCCTGGCAAAAAGCAGCAGATTAAGTTGCTCGATTTTCATGTAGTTAAGGCTACTAGGGAAATTGCAGAAGATTTATTTTTGAATGAAAATGATTTCGTTTATGAATTTAAGCGTCTGCGTCTTTTAGATGAACAACCATTTTTGATTGAAACAGGGTATTTACCAATTAAGATTATGCCGGAATTGAAGCCTGAAACGCTTCAAGGGTCATTGTTCAATTATTTAGAAGACGAGCAAAACAAGACCGTTACTAAGGCATTTTTGAATATCACGGTTGAGCCATCAAATAAGACAGATCAAGAGCAATTACATTTAAAGCCTACGGAACCTGTGGGTGTGATGGATGGTATCTTCTTCTTAGATGACGGTACGCCGTTTGAGGTTTCGAATATGCGGGTGCACTACCACTATATGAATTTCAATACTTTTGTGAATTTGGGCAAATAAAGCGATTATAAAGCATTTTATATATGCAAAAAATTGGAATTATAAATCATTATTTACTATACTGATTATATTAAATATATAATTGGTATAGTAAATATGAAAGTAGGTGGCAGATATGGCCCAACTTAATTTAGACATGTTAAGAAGATTAGCTACTGTGGGCAGTCAGTATAATGTTGTAATGAGTGCAATTCATGCATATAAAGCAAAAGATTATGCTCAGGTATTAGAGTATGGCCGTCAATTGGTTCAAAGTTTGGCTCAAAGCGATAAAAATTTCTCAAAAATGGCCGATGCACAGACTAGTCAATTTACTAGTTTAGGATCTGTTTTGGATTTCTTGAAAGACCAAAATACTTACCCAACAGATACAATGGATGCCTTCTACAATGTAAGAAAGCTAGCCAAAGCAGCATATAAAGATCCAAGTCAAGCTACTGAACAAAACGCCAAAGAGGCGATGCAAGATATTCAAAATATTTACAGCTACTTGGATAGAAAGAGCAATATGGCGTAAAAAAAGCTAGACATTTGTCTAGCTTTTTTGTATACGTTAATCAGTCAAATATTTTTCTAATACCTGTAAAACGCCGTCATTATTGTTACTTGGAGCAATATATTTAGCTATTTTTTTGAGTGCAGGTTCAGCATTTGCCATTACGTAGCTGTAGCTAGCCAGCTCTAGCATTTCTTTATCATTCATTCCATCGCCGAAGGCAATTAATTCGCTAGGCTTAGCGTCAAAGTAGCGTAGGAAGTATTGTAAAGCACTACCTTTATTAACGCTGTATGGCACAATATCAAGCAACCCAAAACCACTTGAAGTACAGTGAATTTTTTCAGTGTGGTGTTTGTTAAATTCTTTTTCAAGTTCCGCCGAAAAGTCTTTTCGGTAACTTAAAGTGATTTTAGTAATTTGATCATCAGGTGTGACTGCTGCTAAGAGATCGTTGACTTCAATGCTTTCTGGATAGTAAAAGCTCATTTTTTTCTTAAAGTCAGGAGATGCATCAATGGTGGTATATGAATGATATACCCCGGTGACGATAACTGAGCTTTCAGGATAATGCTTTTGCACAAATTTGATTAGATCAACAGTAGTTTGATAAGTAAGCAGGTGGCTACTGATAATTTCATTATCCTTGAGGAGTAATGACCCATTATCTGCAATCATATCGATTCTAGTTAAAAATCCTGCAAAGTCTTCTCGCAATCTGGTGTAAGGTCGACCACTTGAAACAATAAAGTGAGCGCCGTCTGCTCGTAATTGATTCAAAATACGATTAAATCTTTGATGATCAAAGGTTTGATCGTCACGCATAAAAGTGCCGTCCATATCGACAGCAACAACTTTAAAGGGTAATTTACTCATATATTATTTGTCCTTTTTAAAAATCTATATCTTTTCATATTCTATTATAAGCTAAAAATTAAGCGCTAACAATTATAATACTTAGCTATCTAACTGTTATAATTAATAAAAACGAAAAGAGTTATAACTAGTCTTGATTTTAATGTATATTAATGTGTCCTTGTGTTTATTTGTGCGTTAGAATAAGATTCATCGTGAGGTGAATTTTTTTCATGACTAAAAAAATAATGACAAGATATTTACTACGGGCCAAGCGGCTAAGTACCTTGATTTAAATATTAAAACTTTGCAGAGATGGGATCGTGAAGGCAGAGTTAAAGCTCATAGGAATCAAGTTTCTAATCGCAGATACTATTATCAGTCTGAATTTGATGAAATATTAGGCAAGCCTGCTCTAGAAAAAGAAAAGCGTAAAATTGTAGCTTATGGTCGAGTATCTTCTAACGGGCAAAAAGATGATCTTAAAGATCAAATGGATTATTTAAGGCAGTTCATTAATGCCCGTGGAATTATTGCAGATGAATATATCGCAGATATTGGCAGTGGGCTTAATTATAAGCGTCCTAAGTGGTTGAAATTGCTTAAAGAAATAGATCAAAACAAGGTGGAATGTGTTTATGTCACTTATCAAGACCGTTTTATCCGCTTTGGGTATGAATTCTTTGAACGCTTCTGCAGTTGGCACAATTGTGAAATAGTTGTTTTAAATAACGAAAATACCTCTCCAAGCAAGGAATTAGTAGACGATTTAGTTTCAATCATTCATGTCTTTTCTTGCCGTTTATATGGTTTAAGAAGGTATAAAAATAAGATCAAAAATGATCCAAATTTAAAGTAAAAATTATTAATTAGAATGGTGGTGAAATAAATGAAAAGACAAAGCACTAGCAAGGCAGATAATATTTTCATCAGAACGGTGGTTTATCGCTTGTACCCTAGTAAACGAGATCAAGAGCGCTTTAGTAAATATTGCGACTATCGCAGATATGTCTGGAACAAGTTTAAAAGTCTTAATGACCATGCTTATCAAAATTATCGTTATGAAAAAGAATACTATTCTAAAGTAGGCATTAAGGTTAAAAACAAGGACTTTTGCGCTAAATATCCTACACTTTATTCTCTAAAAGCTGATTTCAATTATGATAAAAAGCAATGGGAATATAAATTGCCATCTAAGATTGCTTTAATGGCCATAACTGACTACGACAATGCTTTAAGTAATTTCAAGAATAAAGCAATGCCTGATTGGGGACGGCCAAAATTTAAAAGCAAAAAGGCACCAAGACAAGGCTTTAAATTGCCTGCAGAAAGCTTAAGTTTGTCTGGTAAAACAATCACTTTGGCTAAAGGCAGGAAAGATAAAAAACACCCTAGGCTAGTTTTAAAAAGCAGACAAAACTTCTTAGATTATGCTTTTGGAACTGTTTCCTTTTACAGGGAAAAAGGCAGATATTATGCAGCTGTTCCCTATTATGTCCCGAAAGAAAATGTAGCTAGCGCTAATGCTTTAAGAGGGAAAGTAGGGATTGATCTTAATGTTAAACACTATAACTTTTTTGATGGTAAAAGTTACTCAATTGATTTAAATATCAAACGCTTAAATTACCATTATGAACGTATAAATCATTATCAAAGACTACTAGCTAAAAAGAAAGTTGTTTCTAGGACAAATGTTAACAGTAATAATTACTCGGCAGTGAGAACCAAACTGCAAAGAGAATATACACGTGTTAACAATTTACAAAATGACTTCCTCCAAAAGCTTACTACGAAGCTATGTCAAAAATATAAGCAGATCATTATTGAAGACCTAGACGTTAAGCACATGAAAATGGGCGTAGCTTCCAAAGGCTTGCATCGTGCAATGTTTGGGGAGTTTAGGCAGATATTAGCTTATAAAGCAGAGCAGTATGGTAATGACTTAATCATTGCCGATAGGCTTTATCCGTCAACTCAAATCTGTTCCAATTGTGGTTATCGCAAAACAGGCGATGAAAAGATTACTCTACGGGGCAATCAAAAACATCAAACTAAACATAACGAATATATTTGTTATGAATGCGGCAAGAAACTAGACCGAGATGACAATGCTTCAATTAACCTTTATCAATATCTGGAAAGTAATTGGCTAAAGGAAAAAGAAACTGAGAAAACAGCCTAAAATCAAAATTTAAAGAAAAGAATTTGGGTGGGCTACACCCTTATTAGGCAATGGCCTAATATAATGCTATCTAACGAGCCAATGTGGTGAGTGCTAATAGCCTGAGTCAGAAAGCTTGTCTTGATGCCGTGCTAAAAGTAGGCATTAATATGAAAATATTTAAGGGTAGTAAGAAAGAAAAGACTACGGTGAAATAGACCAAAGTTGAGTGCACGTTTATATACACAAATGAACACATCTTTCATAGCAGGAATACTATGCCAACAAAAAAAGAAAAATTTGCTGAAGTAAATCGCTTGCTTCGGCTTTACATGATTCAAACACAGCGTTTTATTATGCAACAGACCTCCATTCTACAAGTTACACCGCAACAAGCCCATACATTAGCTTATATTAAAAAGCATCCGGGTTTAATTCAGCGTGAACTTAGTGATTTCTTTCATTTACGAAATGCTTCAGTTACGAATATGGTGAAAAATTTAGAGCGTGATGGATTAATTGAACGAAAAATTGATCCTAAGTCTGCCAGGAATAAACGAATTTATTTAACTAAAAAAGGTGAAGAAATTGCCCAAGATATCGAGGATCAAATGAATCATTTAAACCAGCAAATTGTTGATAGATTAGATGAAAATGATATTGATAATTTGCTTACTAGTTTGGAAAACGTTATCCAAAGTCTTGATAGCAAAGATTAGATACCTAAGTGTTCAAATAATTAAAAAGTTAGATACTTAACTATTTAATTTGGGGGTATACCATGAACCATGAAGATATTTCTATAGATAATGGTGCTAAAGCGAATAAGTTTAAATTTAGCAGCTTTTTCAAATTAATTAATAGTTTAAAACCGCATTATTCCAAACTAATGATTGGAACAATTTTAGGATTTATTGCTACAGTTGCTAATTTATTTGTTCCTCAACTAGCACAGCGTTTAATTAATGGCTTTAAAAATTTGAGTCCTAATTTGATTATTTTAACGATTGTCATTTTTATTGGTGGATTAGTTATTAGTGCACTATCAGGACTTATTTTAGGTATTTTTGGTGAAGATGTTGTGGCTAAACTGCGCAAAAAATTATGGCAAAAATTGCTCAATATGCCTGTTTCATATTTTGATAATACTAAAACCGGTGAGATAAGTTCGCGTTTAGTAAATGATACTTCACAGGTTAAAGAATTACTTGCTTCAACCCTGCCTAATGCAATGACTTCAATTTTACAATTTTGGGGTGCATTGATTATTATGATGGCAATGGATTGGCAGATGACATTATTAATATTTATTGGTGTACCATTGATCGTCTTAGCGGTTATCCCAATTATACAAAAGTCGCGTAGTATTGGGAGTAAACGGCAAGATGAGTTGGCTAATTTTTCAAGCGATTCAACCAGTGTTTTAGGCGAAATTCGTTTGGTTAAATCATCTAATGGTGAAAAAAGGAACTAAGAGATGGTAATCACCGTATCGATAATCTCTATGGAATTGGTGTAAAAGAAGCTTGGATTAGTTCACTTACTTCACCTATTACTAACATGCTAATGATGATCATGTTCTTGGGGATTTTAGGTTATGGCGCAATTCGAGTAATGAATGGTTCAATGACCATGGGTGCATTAGTTTCTTTCTTAATGTATCTTTTCCAAATAATGTCTCCAGTAATTATTATTAGTCAATTCTTTAATCGCCTTTCCCAAACTAGTGGTTCAACAGAAAGAATCAACCAGATTTTGCAAGAAGATGAGGAAACAAAGACTGACAAAAAGAAGATAGATATTGCTGATAAGACTTTAAAATTTGAAGATGTTAGTTTTGAATATGAAAAGGATAAGCCAATTCTTCATAACGTTAATCTAAAGGCAGAACCTAATACTGTTGTAGCTTTTGCTGGACCATCTGGTGGTGGTAAATCGACTATCTTTTCATTAATTGAACAATTTTATCAGCCAACATCTGGCAAAATTGTAATTGGTAATACTGAAATTGATGATATTGATTTAAGTGATTGGCGTAAGCAAATTGGCTTGGTAGGGCAAAATTCTGCGGTAATGCCTGGCACAATTCGTGAAAATTTAGTTTATGGATTGAATAAAGATGTTACCGAGGCCGAGCTATGGCGTGTTTTGAAAATGGCATATGCTGATCAATTTGTAAAAGAAATGGATGATGGACTTGATATGCAAATTGGTGAACGTGGAATTAAATTGTCTGGTGGTCAAAGGCAAAGAATCGCAATTGCGCGTGCATTTTTACGTGATCCAAAGATTTTAATGCTTGATGAAGCAACTGCTAGCCTTGATTCAGAATGTACAAAAAGCATTAAATACCTTAATGAAGGATAGAACTACTCTAGTTATTGCGCACAGATTGAGTACAATTGTTGATGCCGATTGTATTTACTTTATTGATCACGGAACAGTTTCAGGCTCTGGAACTCATGAAGAATTAATCAAGTCAACACCGCTTTATGCACAATATGTTCATAATCAATTTAAGCGGATCTACTCCAGTAGTGTTTGGATTCATTTTTTTGATCTAGAGCAGGTCTAGCACATTAAATCTTAACAAATTGTTCTGCTGAATCAATTGGACTCAGATAAACATAAGAAAGATTTATATATTTTGTAGATTCTGTTAACTTTCTCATAATTTTTACTTGTTCATCAGTAAGGTGTAAATGACTCATTGCAACTCTGGCTTGAATGTACATTACTAATTTACTCGTATATTCAAGGGGATGATCGTTTTCATCGAACTTATTGATAACGAGACCAATTACATCTCTGATTTGACGGTAACGATCGATATTCATTTCATTGTAAATATCACTGAAAAAACTATCGTAGAATTCTTTAAGTTCTTGATATACTTCTTTTTCATTAGTTGTATGTGATTTAAAAAGGCTGAACATAATAATCACTCCTTTAGAACTGGGATAATTTGTGCTTTAGAATTAAAATGCTGTTTAATTTCATCAGATAAAGGTGTGTCAGTGATCAAGACATCAACTTTATCCAACGGAATTGACATATATGGAGAAGTAATTTGATTCGTGAATTTATACTTTTCAGCAACTAATACAATTTGATTGGCTCGATTGATTGCTGCACGTACAATTTCGGCATCTGCCATTGAAGTTGTATAAACACCATCAGTATCAACTTTAGAACCACCTATAAAAGCAGTATTAAAACGAATTCTCCTGATAGTTTCAAGTGTAGTTTCAGAATAAATATAACGTTGTTGCTTATTAATCATACCGCCCAATAATCTAACAGAAGGAAATTCGGTAGTAAGTAAGCTCAGAGCATTGTCAATTGAGTTGGTTACTATTTGCATATTTATACCATTAAGCATTGGGCAGAGCTGCTTGAGAATGGTAGAAGGACCTATAAAATCGCATTGGCCTGGATGGACGAATCTTTTTGCCATTTGGGCCATTTTCAATTTCACAGGAGACTGAACTTGATTTCTAGCTAAAAAATTAGGTACGTCATTTTGATTAATTTCCATCATACCGCCATGTATTCTTACAGCTTGGCCTGTTGTGGTCAGATGGATTACATCTCGGCGGGCAGTATCAAACGATACACCAAATTTTTGGGCAATTTCTTTAGTTGATACTTGATGCTCTTTTTTGAGCAAATGCTTAATTTGTATTAATCGTTCTTCTTGAATCATTTCGTATCTCCAGTAAGTAAATTATCATGATCAAATAAAAAAGTAATTATTTATTCAGCGTTTTATATTTATTTGTCAGTATTTATCAGCATATGAATGCTGAAACACTTATATTAAAAAACATAAATGTTGATGCTTCAAGCTTTTAGACATATTGATTTAAAATAAAGCCTCATTTGAATGGTAGGGTCCAATTTACAAAATAGTTGATATTTATTTTAAAATTGGTATTATAAGAGTATAAAGAAAAAGATAAGTAAAGAGTAATTGTTAGTGTGCTCAAAGGAGAAAAAATGACAGTTAATTACGATTCCAAAGATTACTTAAAGAGCGTTGACGCATATTGGCGTGCAGCTAATTATTTGTCAGTTGGACAATTATTTTTAATGAAAAATCCGTTGTTAAAGAAACCTTTAACAGCTGAAGATGTAAAACCTAAGCCGATCGGTCACTGGGGTACTATTGCTCCACAAAACTTTATTTATGCTCACTTAAATCGTGCGCTTAAAAAATATGACTTGGATATGTTCTATATTGAAGGTTCAGGTCACGGTGGCCAAGTAATGGTTTCAAATTCATATCTTGATGGTTCATATACTGAACGTTATCCAGAAATTACCCAAGATGAAAAGGGTATGGCTAAATTGTTTAAGCGCTTTAGTTTCCCAGGTGGTGTAGCTTCTCACGCTGCTCCTGAAACTCCAGGTTCTATTCATGAAGGTGGGGAATTAGGATACGCACTTTCACATGGGGTAGGTGCTATTTTAGACAATCCAGATGTAATTGCTGCCGTTGAAATTGGTGATGGTGAAGCAGAAACTGGTCCACTTGCAGCTAGCTGGTTCAGTGACAAGTTTATTAATCCAATTAAGGATGGTGCAGTTTTACCAATTCTTCAAATTAATGGTTTCAAGATTTCTAACCCAACTATCGTTTCAAGAATGAGCGATGAAGAATTAACTGAATACTTCCGTGGTATGGGTTGGGATCCGCACTTTGTTTCAGTATTTAAGGATGGACGCTTTGACGGTAAAAAGGATCCAATGCAAGTCCACGAAGAAATGGCTAAGACCATGGACGAAGTAATTGAAGAAATTAAGGCTATTCAAAAGCATGCTCGTGAAAATAATGATGCTACTTTGCCACATTGGCCATTGATTATTTTCCAATGTCCAAAGGGCTGGACCGGTCCAAAGAAGGATCTTGACGGCAATCCAATTGAAAACTCATTTAGAGCACATCAAATTCCAATTCCTGTCTCACAAGACGATATGAAACATGTTGATATGTTGACTGATTGGCTTGAAAGTTATAAGCCAAACGAATTATTCAACGAAGATGGTTCACCAAAGGAAATTGTTACTGAAAACACTGCTAAGGGTGATCAACGTATGGCAATAAATCCGATCACTAATGGTGGTAAGGATCCTAAACGTTTGAACTTACCAGATTATCGCGACTTTGCACTTAAGTTTGACAAGCCAGGTTCAGTTGAAGCACAAGACATGGTTGAATGGGCTAAATATTTAAACGAAGTTGCTAAACTTAACCCAACTACTTTCCGTGGCTTTGGTCCTGATGAATCTAAATCAAACCGTTTATTTAAACTTTTAGATGATCAAAAGCGTCAATGGGAACCTGAAGTTCATGAACCAAATGATGAAAACTTGGCACCAAGTGGACGCATTATCGATTCACAATTATCAGAACACCAAGACGAAGGCTTCCTTGAAGGCTACGTTTTAACTGGTCGTCACGGCTTCTTTGCAACCTACGAAGCATTTGGTCGTGTAGTAGATTCAATGCTTACTCAACATATGAAGTGGCTTAGAAAAGCTAAAGAACAATATTGGCGTCATGATTATCCATCACTTAACTTTGTTGCTACTTCAACAGTATTCCAACAAGATCACAATGGTTACACTCACCAAGATCCAGGCATTTTAACTCACTTATATGAAAAGAATCGTCCAGATTTAGTTCATGAATACTTGCCATCAGATACTAATACTTTACTTGCTGTAGGTAACAAGGCATTTACTGATCGTGAATGTATTAATGTTTTAGTAACTTCAAAGCAACCTCGTCCACAATGGTTCTCAATTGAGGAAGCACAAAAGTTAGTTGATAAAGGTTTAGGTTACATTGATTGGGCTTCAACTGATAAAGGTGTAAAACCAGATGTTGTCTTTGCTTCAACAGAAACTGAACCAACAATTGAAACTTTGGCAGCAATTGATATTTTGCATGACAAGTTCCCAGATCTTAAGATTCGCTACATTAACGTAGTTGATGTGATGAAATTAATGTCACCAAAGGACAATGAGAATGGTATTTCTGATGAAGAATTTGATCGCTTATTCCCAAAGGACGTTCCTGTAATCTTTGCATGGCACGGCTACAAGAGTATGATGGAATCAATTTGGTTTGCACGTAACCGTCATAATGTACATATTCACTGCTACGAAGAAAACGGTGATATTACTACTCCATTTGATATGCGTGTTTTGAACCACCTTGACAGATTTGATCTTGCCAAAGATGCTGTTGAAAGTGTTGATAAATTGAAGGGCAAGAACGCTGACTTTATCAGTCATATGGATGACTTGCTTGAAAAGCACCACCAATACATTCGTGATAATGGTAAAGATATGCCAGAAGTTACTGAATGGAAGTGGAAGGGCTTGAAGTAATTTATAAATAAGAATAAATTAGACCTATGCTAAAAACATAGGTCTTTTTTTGGAGGAAAAATGAAAACTGGGTTAGTGTTAGAAGGCGGTGCAATGCGTGGATTATTTACCGCTGGTGTGATCGATGTCTTAATGGAAAACAAGATTAATTTTGATGTAGCAATTGGAGTTTCCGCTGGAGCTGCTTTTGGCGTTAATCTGAAATCCAAACAGATTGGCCGAGTTCTGCGTTATAATTTACGTTTTGCAGGTAAACCTTATTATGCAAGTTGGAAGTCATGGCGTAGATCTGGTAATTTGTATGCTGCTAATTTTTGCTATCATATTTTGCCAGATAAGTTAGATATTTTTGATAAAGAAACTTTTATGGCTAATCCAATGCGATTCTGGTGTGTAGCGACTGATGCTGCAACGGGAGAGCCTGTTTATCATGAGTTGCACGATGCTGGGTATGTAGATTTAGAGTGGATTAGGGCATCCTCTTCAATTCCATTTTTTGCGCATCCTGTTGCTATTGGTGGCCATTATTATTTTGACGGCGGAGTTTCTGATTCTATTCCATATGATTTTTTGATAAAAAATGGAGTTTCTAAAAGGGTAGTAATTACAACACAACCTAAAGAATATCGTAAAAAGCAAAGTAAACTATATCCAATTGAAAAAATTGTACTACGTGAATATCCTGCTGTTTTAAAAAAATTAGCTACTAGAGCAGAAGATTATAATGCGGTTTTAGATAAGATGGAAGAAGATGAAAATCAGGGGAATGCATTTATTATTCGTCCGCCATATCCGCTAGAAATTGGAACTGTTGAACAAAATAAAGAAGAGATTAAACGGGTATATGAGATCGGACGAAAAAAGGCAGAAGAAATTCTGCCAGATTTGGTTGAATATTTGAAAGACTAATGTAAGAAGTCGGTATCATTTTGATGCCGATTATTTTTTACCGAATTTGAATTGATAATAACCGAATAAGAATGTAAATGCTAAAGTAAAACAAGACAAGAAAGAAAAAGGTGGATTATGTGACTACATATGATTTTGGCTTTATTTCAGGTGAGATAGTTTCAGTTATTATCGAGCTGACATTTTTTTATGCAATTACCAATACTAATTTTCAAAAGAAAGATATTTTATTCAGACTAGAAATCTTACTATGTGGCGTGATAACTTCTTCAGATTTGTTGCATATTCCTCAAGGATTAAGCAGTATTCTTTGGGCGTCATTAACTATTCTTAGCTATTATTATTACTTCCATCGAAAAGTAGGTAGTTTACTAGTACTGGCCGCAATTACTTTGATTCGTTCAGTTTTAATTTTGAATAGTTTAATTTGGGGACTTTTATTAGCAACTTTACCAATTGATGCTGCTCTTTTATGCCTACCAATAACATTGCTTTGTCTTTACGTTATGTTTATGAAATTCCGTCAGTATATTCATCGTTTTTTGATTGATGAAAATCATAAGACAGCTGATTGGCTAGTAATCTACCTATATGTTTGTGCATTAATTTTGGATCTTACGTGTACATATGGGATTAGTGCTCATTCAGAATTGCTTTTCTTTTTAATCATGCTAGTTCAGTCAATTTTTATCATTGCTGTTTACGTTTCTAGTGTAAATATACAAAAGAAATTACTAAAAAGGTAAGAGCAAGAGAATTTAAAGGTCTATTTACATAGTTTAGAAAAGAGTGAAGATCGGGTTCGTAAGTTTAAACATGATTATCTCAATCTGCTGTCTACTTTAAGAACTATGGCGGTAGTAAATAATGATCAAAAATTAATCCAGGAGCTCGAACAATACTCAAGTAAACAAATTAATGAAGAGAGTATGTGGCGATTTAAAGATGTAAATCATTTACGTAATGATGCATTAAAGAGTTTAGTCATCAATAAATTGAACAAGATAAGTGAATTAGGTATTAAGTATTCTTTTGAATGCGAAAAAGAGATTGAAACTTTGCCTGATCAGGTCAAATTGTTTGATCTATTAAGAATAATTGGCATTGTGTTTGATAACGCTATTGAAGCAAGTCAGGCAATGAAAAAGGAAAATGCTGAGATTAAGGTTATGTTTTACCAAAAAAAGCCTGGAGAATTAGAATTCAAGATTCAAAATAAGTGTCAACAAGTAGATATGAATCAAGTCAATAAAAAAGGCTATACCACTAAGGAAGATCATCATGGCTTAGGATTAGCCACGGCTCAGGAAATTAATGATAGTTATAGTAATATGTTTATTGAATACAGCAATAAAGATGGTTGGTTTAGTTTTACTTTGGTAATTATCTAGAAAAAAATGAAATATACAGTAATAATTTGTGATGACAATCTTAATCATGCCAGTAATTTAGCTTTGAAAATTAGCATAGCCGCAATGGGTGACTCAGGTGATAATCCTGATACAGAAATTGATTTAGAAATAGGCAAAATTGCGCAAAATGCTTTAGATGTAATTGAGTATTTGAAAGAGAATCCCGTTAGCGGTGGAATATATTTTTTAGATATTGAACTGAGTCAAGATAAAAATGCAATGAATGGTATCGATCTGGCTGAACAAGTTAAACAATTAGATCCACGTGCTCAAATCGTTTTTGTTACTGCCTATAACGAATACATGGAAATGACGTTTGAGCGGCGAATAGGCTCAGTTGACTACATTAATAAAAGTAATCCTCATTTGCAAAATCGCCTGAATGAGACATTGCAGGATACTGTAAGAAGGATTTCAAAGGAAAATTATAGTAAAAAAATGACTTTTTCCTATCGTCTGGGAAGAATTATTAAAAATATCAATATTGATGATATTTACTACATTTCAACTACGAAGGCACCACATAAATTGAAATTAGTTAAAAATGATGGAACTGCCGAATTTGCAGGGGATATTAAAAGTGTGGATAAGCAAAATAAATTTTTGACTAAGGTCTCACAATCATATTTGGTGAATCCTAAAAATATTGTCCAGATCAATTTGAAGAAAAAAGAGATTACTTTATCTAATGGGGATGCAATTAAGTTTTCTCGTCGATTTACTCACGTGATGAAAGACATAACCAATACTTACAATTTAAAGCAAAATAATTACCAGATTTGAATGAAAATAACCGAATTTGAAGTTCTCTTTCTGCTCTTGGCTGATAGTCGGATAATAATTTTGAGGTGAAGCAAAGAAAAATGAACTTAAAAAAGTGGGATTTTGGATTTAGGTGTGAAACTGCCATCGTTATCCTAGTTTGGTGGGGAATGGCAATTTTTAATATTAGTAAAGGGAAGTCAGCTACAGCAGGATTATGTATTGTGGCTAGTGTTTTGCCAGTACTTGTCTTTGTGTTTGATTTACTCAAGCGGCATTCAGACAAATGGACAGTAGCAGCAAATTGGCTAGCAATTGTATTAATGCCAGCAATTTTGTCGATTACGTGGTACATACTTTTTAGAAATATTTTGCAGCATGTCAGTTTTAAAATGTTCATTACGATCGTTTTTAGTTTAATTTTACTGGTGATGGACTTACCGGTTGCAGTTGTAGCAATTGGATAATTGAGAAATTGGCTTGGGCGATTAATTGCAGTATGTTATTTCAACATGGTACTTTTATCATCTACTGTAATTGAATTAAAGCCCCAGGGAATTAATGTTTTAATTACTTCAGGCTTAATGGCAGCAATCGCTACCTTTTTAGCTGCAATATTAATTGCAAAAAGGTGGAGCTTTAGTTTTAATCCCGATTTGAAATGGCAGGGGTCAAACGTAACTTTAATTTGGTTGGTGCTATTTTGTCTTATTTTCGCCTTCTGGGCAAAATTTTGCGGTCAAGGAAATAGTCTAGGAGAAATTTTATTAAAACCAGAGCTTGCTCCGCTAAAACCAACTTGGGTGTCATTTTGTAGAGCAATAGAAGCAGGGGTCTTTGAGGAAACTAACCGCTATTTGACGATTTTAGCTTTGATTGCTGGTTTTGCTTATAGTAGATATCGGGTTCAAATTGCTGTGATTGTTAGTGCCATATTCTTTGGTTTACTACATTTTACTAATTTGGTTGGTCAAGATTTTGCGGCTACGCTGAACCAAGCTGTCTATGCCGCAGCACTGGGCTTAGTTTTAGCAATTATGTATTTATATACTGACAAATTATGGCTAGCCATGTTGTATCACTTCGGGATCGATTTTCTTAATTATGCAGTTAATGGTGGAGTTAAAGCACAGGTTTGGTCTGGTACGCTTAGTGATTGGGTCAGCTCATTTGTTATTAGTTCTGGTGCCAGTAGCTATTGCCGTCTGGATGATGACAGGTAAGAGAAAGCAAGTTATGGATGAAAATATTGATGAGAAATTGAAAACGAATGAATAGCAAATAGGACTTAGTTGATGCTAGGTCCTATTTTTTCGCCTTTTGTGAAATATTTGCATTTATATCTTCAAAGCTAAGCTGCACAGAAAATTTTTAAACGGATAAGTTTCGTATGTAAAGCCAATTGCTAAACATAGAGCTTAGTTTTTCTCGGCTAAACTCTATGTTTGTTATTCTATAAAATGATTTAAAGCATTGCTGATGCCATCATTATCGTTAGAGGTGGTGACATAATCAGCATGCTTTTTTGCTTCTTCACTACCATTACCCATGCAAACTGCGGTGCCAGCAAAATCGAACATACTGATATCATTACCAGCATCCCCGATTGCCATTACTTCATCACGATTTATACCAAGTTTTTCAGTTAATTCTTTTAAACCGTTACCTTTATTTACTTTAGGGTTAAGTAATTCAAGAAAATGATCATCTGCTCGAACAATATATAAATCATTGCCAAATTCTTGGTGAATTTTTTCTTCCCATTGATCTAATAGTTCACTCTTACCAACAAAGCATCCCTTTGCAACTTCAAAATCAGAAGCAAAATCATCAGGTTCACGGATATACAAAGTTGCAGTATTTTCATAAGCTTGTAGATATACCATAAAATCTACATCATGATCGCTAGTAATAATTTCTGAATTTGGCGAAACCACATTGAAAGGAATATGGTTTTGCTTTCCAAAATCTGTCATCTTACGATAAAACTCATTTGAAACAAGATCTTCGGTCATTATCTTGCCGTCTGCAGTTCTAGTAATTGCCCCATTTAATGTGATTGCATATTGTTCTGGGCCTTCAATTCCTAACTCTTTCATAAAATGCTGTAAACCAGCAATAGGACGTCCAGAACAAAGGGTAACTTTTATTCCTTTATCTAAAGCATGTTTAATAGCTATTCTGGTGCTAGGTAAGATTTCTCCATTTGAATTTAGCAAGGTTCCATCAGTATCGATCGCTATAAATTTAATTGCCATATAAGACACTCCTTATCATGTAATCGATTTCATTATAATGCTAATTAATAAAAAACTCCATTTGTTTCATTTCATGAAATGAAATATTTTGCATTGATAAATTGGCTATCTGACTAGCATATAATTTGACAGACTAAGTTTATATGTAAAGTAAAAGGTTAAACATAAGCCACAAAAGGGCTGAAAAATACTAAAAAATCGGTCTATATTAATTTGTTGCCATGAAATATATTTCATCAAATGGAATGATGATTAAAAGAATGAAACACCTACTCACATTTCACAAAAGCGCTTACATAAGCTGAAAACTATGGTATAAATAAAAATGTAAGCTAGCTACTACAAAGATGAAAATAAATCTAAGCTGATATCATTAGATATTTTATCTTAATCATTTTTGAGGAGTAATATTCGGAATACTGGTTGTATGAGCACCTTGCAACTAGTTTGAACGAAATAATGTAGGTGTAGATTAAAGAATAAGTTAATGTTTAAACAATTAATTTATTTTTTCAGAGGTAAATTATTATGATGCAAAAGATCCAGCGGTTTGGGGCCGCAATGTTCGTCCCAGTTATGCTGTTCTCATTTGCGGGTATTGTCGTAGCTTTAGGAAGTTTGTTCAATAACCCGACTCTGTTTGGCTCTATTGCCAATCCAGGAACAACATGGAATTCAGTTTGGGACACAATTTCAGCTGGTGGTTGGACTGTCTTCAACCAAGAAGGTATTTTGTTTACGGTAGGTTTACCAATCGGTTTAGCTAATAAAGCCAGAGGTAGAGCAGCTATGGAGTCAGTAATTGCTTACTTGACTTATAACTACTTTATCGGTGCAATGCTTACTCACTGGGGTGCAGCATTTGGTATTCCTAATTTTGATAAGATTCAAATTGTTGCTAACTCTACTAACCATGGTTTGACTAACATTGCTGGTATTAAGACTCTTGATACTAGTATCTTAGCTGCTTTGGTTGTTGCTTTGATCGTTGTATGGTTACACAATAAATACTTTGACAAAAAATTACCTGACTGGCTTGGTACTTTCCAAGGTTCAACTTATGTTTATGCAATTAGTTTCTTTGTAATGATTCCTTTGGCACTCATTACTTGTTGGGGTTGGCCAAAAGTTCAAATGGGTATCACCGGTATGCAACACTTCATCGTAGATAGTGGATTTATCGGTGTTTGGATTTACCAATTCTTGAACCGTGTATTGATTCCTACCGGTCTTCACCACTTGGTATATATTCCATTCCAATTCGGTCCAGCTGTAGTTGCTGGTGGTCTTCAACCATATTGGTTAAAGCACCTTGCAGAATACGCAGCAAGTACAAAGCCACTTTCACAAATTGCTTCTGTTGAAGGATTCCAACTTTACGGTAATGAAAAGGTCTTCTTAGTTCCATTTATCTGTCTTGCCTTTTACGCAACTGCTAAAAAGAATAAGAAGAAGCAAACATCTGCTTTGCTTATTCCAGCAGCTTTAACTTCAGTTTTAGCTGGTATTACCGAACCTATCGACTTTACTTATTTGTTCGCCGCACCTGTACTTTGGGTTGTTTACTCAGTATTATCAGCTACTATGAACACTGTAATGTGGGCATTTGGTTTAAGAGGATTTATGTCAGATGGTGCAATTGGTATTGCATCAATGAACTGGTTGCCACTTTGGGAACACCATTGGCAAACATATGTAATGCAATTTATCGTTGGTATTATCTTCGGTATTATTACTTACTTTGTATTCAAGATTATGATTGAAAAGTTTAACTACATTACTCCAGGACGTGAAGCTGATGACCAGGATGTTAAGCTTATTAACAAGAAAGAATACAAACAGAAGATGGCTGCTAAAGCAGCAGGTAAGGATGCAAATGATCCTTACATTGCAAGAGCTACAGCTTACCTTGACTTGCTAGGTGGTCCTTCAAACATTACCGAATTGAGCTCATGTGCTACTAGATTACGTGTATCTGTTGCTGATCCAAGTAAGGTTGCACCAGATGCAGACTTTAAAGCAAATAAAGCTGTTAATGTTGTTCACCATGGTAAGGCATTACAAGTTATTGTAGGTCTTGATGTGCCACAAGTTCTTGATGAAATGACACAATTGATGCAACAAAGCGGTAATGAAGCAAAGGTTTCAACTGAACCAGATAATCCATATATTGAAAGAGCAACAGGTATTGTTGACCTGCTTGGCGGTGGTGAAAACATTAAAGATGTAATTGCTTGCTCAACTAGAGTAAGAGCTCATGTCTTTGATCCTAAGAAAGTTGCTCCAGATTCTGAATTCAAGAAGATTGCAGATTCATATGAAGTCCAACATAAGGATAACAATGAAATTGACATTGTTGTTGGATTAGATGCCGATCAAGTTGTTGATCAAATTAAACAATTACTATAAATTGTAAGCGTTTGTGTTATTATTGATATATAGATTATAAAATGATAAGGACACAAGTAACATGGCAAATTTAAGATCGATGGTCTATAACAGTGGTAACAAACTAAATGATTCTGAAAAGCAGATAATTCAGTTTGTGTTAAATAATCCGAAGGACTGTAGCAAATTAAGTCTGGCCAAATTAGCTAAAAAACTCTATGTATCCGAATCGGCAATATTTCGCTTATGTAAGAAACTGGGCTTAAGTGGTTACAGTGAACTTAAATTTGATTTAGTAGAACTAGCTGAATCAAGAAAAAAGCCAATAAAAATTGAAAATAATTTTGCAAGGGAACTCGGTAAAGTAAATAATGATGTCCTTAAGTATTTTAAACAAAGGGATTTCAATAGCTTATATCGTGATATAGATGATGCAGGAACAATTTACATTTATTCTACTGGGTGGCAACAAGAGTTAATTGCTCAATATTTAGCTCATGAACTCTTTGTGGTTGGTAAACAGGCTACAGTATTGCCGTCTGCGCTTGATGAATTAAAAGTTGCTGGACGCTATGCAAAAAAAGGCGACGTTTTATTCATCATCTCATTTACAGGTGATAATAAAACAATCAATGAAGAAATTACTAAGTTGGAATTGGTAAATGACAAGTTTAGATATGTTTCATTTACTAATATGATGCAAAATAAACTGGCTTCACTTTCGCAGCATAATATATACTTTCCAACTATTGCCTTCACTGATGATGCTGATTTTAAGACTGGTAAAGTTGCTTTTACCCCGGCATATTATTTAATCGATTTGCTTATTAGTGAATATGTAGCCTGGCAACAAGGCCAAAGAGAGGACGTTGAAGTTAATGTGGGCAATGAGTAAACAAAAAGTCGAAAACTTTTTTGGTCGAATGACCAAGAGCATGCAATTAGATGTCAAAAAAATTCTTAGTTGGTATGCATATGTGTTGTTCATTGCCCCCTTGTTCTTCTGGGCATTGATAGCAATGCGTGGCGGAGCTTCAGGTCAATCTATGCAGTCAATCATTATGAAGCAGCCTGCGGTGGCAATAGCTACAATTATTGCAATTGTAGACTTTGTACTGGGCTATTACTTATTGCTGAATAAAAAGAAATTTTTGGCTAATAGACAAACTTATCGTTTCTTAATGGTAAGCCAACTTGTTGGACAACTCTGCGTTGGTAATTTACTTTGTGTAGTTTTGTCTATCTTGGGAATGTATAAGTCAAAAGCATTAAAGAAAACACAAGATAATGTTAATCCTGTGATATGCGCAGCACTTATTACATCAACCGTTTTGTTAATCGGTTGCTTTGCACTGATATTATTACTTGAATTTTAGAAATCCAGAGGTTATGAATTATGTTTAATTTCTTTAAGAAAAAGAATAAAGGTTTAGAAGTGGTTGCAGTAGTTGATGGCGATATTATGCCTATTACTGATGTAAAAGATGATGTTTTCTCAACTAAAATGTTAGGTGATGGTTTTGCCATTAAGCCAAAAGACAGCCACATTTATACTCCTGTTGATGGGACTATTACAACACTTTTCCCAACTAAGCACGCCATTGGTATTAAGACTGAAAAGGGATTAGAAATTTTGATCCACTTGGGACTTGATACAGTAGAATTAGAAGGTGCTCCGTTTACAGTAGACGTTAAACAAGGCGATCAAGTGAAGAAGGGACAACCTTTAGCTACAATGGATTTCAAATTGATCACGGATAAAGGATATGATGATAGTTGTATCGTAGTCTATACGAATATGGATATTGTTAAGTCAGTTACTCCGATTGAAAAGGGTGCTGTCGAACATTCCCAAACAGTACAAACCGTTGAATTTAATTAGTTGACTTTTCCCCTCTCTCAAAAAAATATAGACTGGTTAAAAAATGTTTTTTAGCTTAGCTTCACGCAAGTGAAACTAAGCTTTTTTTGTTAAGATATATGTGATAGAGAAAGCGAGGGCGGATTATGAAGAGATATCGACCGAATACTAAAGCGGTTATTGTTGGAATTATCTTTATGCTTGTTGGAATTTTTTGCTGGGTGATTAAAGCCTCATTTATTCCTAAAGGTGCTGATTTCTTATTTCCACTAGGCTTATTATTAATCTGCATTGGTGGATTAACGCTTACAATCACAGCTTTTGTGGCCATGAGAAAGAATGACATGGCAATGAATGCTTATTTGAGAAAGCAAGATCAGGAAAGAAAAAAACTAGCAAAAGAAAAGAAATAATATAATATTTTGTTTTTTTAGTGAGGATAAGAGAATGAATTTCAAAGAAGTTTTTCAAAATGAACATGTAACAAGAAAATTTACTAATAGAAAAGTTCCAGAAAAAGCAATTGCTGAAATTGTTAAACAAGCACAGCAATCACCATCGTTACTTAATTCCCAGCCATGGTGTGCTTACGTTTTAATGGGGGTGCACTAGAAGAATTTAAGCAAGCTTCAATAAAAAATGATGAAGATGGTATAAAGCCACATGAAGACTTCGCTTCTATGCTATCTTTAGATTGGGACACTTTTCCAAGTAGCAATATGGCGACTATGGGTGCATCACAAAGTTTCTTTTTCAGAAATAAGCTACAATTGTTTTCTCATGCAAATAAAACAATGTTTAATGCACCAGCAATTATCTTTTTAACTATTCCCAGAAAGTCACCGGCCTGGTCTGTATTTGATTTAGGGATTTTTGCTCAAAGTATTATGCTGCTAGCCGTTAACAGAGGGTTAGGAATTATGCCAGCTCATTCAATGGTTTCTTATCCAGATTTAGTTAGAAAATATGCTGGTATTCCAGATGATGAATTTGTAGGTATGGCAATAGCAGTAGGTTACGTAGATAAAAATGCAGAGGTAAATGATCCTGTATATATTCCTAAGAGAGTACCCTTTGATAAAGTTTACAAGGTAAGTAAGTAGAAATCGTAAAAGCAAGCCTAATAAAATGCACTATTTTGCTCATAAATGATAAAATGAAGTTTAGTAAATAATTTGTAAAAAAGGTGAGAAAATTTTGAGTCCAGCTCAAATAACAACTAATTTAGTTGCAACTGTATTAATTTTTATTGTTGCTTCATTCTTTGTTGCTGCAGAGTTTGCTTTAGTACAAACAAGACCAAGTCAGCTTGAGGATATGCTGGCTAAAGGTCAAGGCAATAAAAAGAAATTACAGCGTGCGCTTAATATGACGCATAATTTGAATGAATATTTATCAACTACACAAGTTGGTACTACTCTTGTTGGAGTAGTATTAGGGTGGTTTTCTGCTGATACTTTTGCGGTTATTCTGGAAGATCTTTTTCATTTAACCCCAATGAGCCACTCACTTATTAAATCAGTGAGTGCAATTTTAGGTGTAATTTTGTTAACTTATTTAGAAGTGGTTTTAACAGAAGTTGTCCCTAAAAATATTGCAATTGATAAACCAGTAAATATGATGATGGTAATTGTTACTCCGCTTCATGTTTTTCATACATTGGTTTATCCGTTTGTATGGCTACTTAATACTAGTTCAAATGGTATTTTAAAGCTTTTAGGCTTTGATCCTGCTGATGAAGAAAATCAGGTTTATTCTCAGTCTGAAATTATTAAGCTATCTCGTAATGCGGTTCATGGTGGGTCTCTTGATAAAGAAGACTTAACTTATATGGAACGTGCCTTTGAATTAAATGACAAGGTAGCTAAGGACATTATGACTGACAGAACTAGATTGTCGGTACTTGATTCAACTGATTCAATTAAGTATGCTTTGAAAAAGTATCTTGAAGAAGGTTATAGTCGTTTTCCAGTTGTTCGTGATAACAATAAAGACGATGTAGTTGGATATGTTTATTCATACGATATTGTTCAGCAAAATCAAATTGATGGTTCTGTACCTGTAACTAGAATTATTAGAACAATTATTACCGTTCCAGAATCGATGCCAATTCAAGATATTTTGCATTTAATGATTTCTAAGCATACACCAATTGTTTTGGTGGTAGATGAATACGGTGGAACTAGTGGTATTGTAACCGATAAGGATATTTATGAAGAGCTATTTGGTTCCGTTAAAGATGAAATTGATGATGTTTCAGATGACTACATCATTAAGGATAAAGATGGAATCGTTCATGTTTCAGGTAAAACAACCTTGTACGACTTTGAAAGATTTTTCCATACTGATTTAAAGGCTTTTCAAGATAGTGACATTATCACTATCGGCGGATATATGATGGAACATTATCCTAACCTTCAAAAGGATGAATCAATTGACTTAGAAGGTTACAAATTTACGCTTGAAAGTATTGAACAAGGCTTTATGCGCTGGTTTATTGTTGAACCTATTAAAAAGAAAAAATCCGATCAATTAAAGGATGAAAAATAAGATTATTCTGAAAGAAGCGTCGATTTTGACGCTTTTTTTATGTAAAGATGTTATAATTTTTCTTATCTAGAAATGATGATTAAAAGTAATGAATTGAAGGGTAGACAAATGAGTAAAGGCGACAATATTAACGACATTATCGATCACAAGTTATTTTCTGAAAAAGATATTCATGATATGTGCGTTCGCTTAGGTAAGCAATTGACCGAAGATTATACAGGTAAAAAGCCATTAGTTGTTGGTGCATTAAAGGGCGCAATTTATTTCTTAACAGATTTAACTAGACAAATGGATGTGGCCCATCAATTAGACTTTCTTGATGTATCTAGCTATGGGGATGGCTTTGAATCAAGTGGTAAGGTTAAAGTGGTTACAGATTTAGCTGCGGATGTGAAAGATCGTGACGTTTTAATCGTTGAAGACATTGTTGATACTGGCTTAACTTTGAAGTTTATGAAGGATTTAATTAAAGAGCGTGGTGCAAAGAGTGTTAAATGTTGTGCAATGCTTAATAAAGAAGCCCGTAGAAATGTCGATGTGGATGTTGACTATTTCGGTTCAGAAGTTGGTAATGAATTCGTAGTTGGTTATGGCCTAGACTTTTTAAATATGTATCGTAACTTACCATACGTTGGTGTATTAAAACCAGAAGTAATTCAAAAATATGTAAATAAGTAAAGAAAAAAGGAATCATTTGATTCCTTTTAATTTTGATTTTTATTTTGCATATGATAATAAATAGGTAAGCCGATTAAGGTTAATCCTATTCCGATAATTGATAACAAGAATTGATTGATAATTGTTGAAATAACGATAAAAAGGCCACCTAAAACGGAAATAATCGGAATAATTGGATACCAAGGTACTTTAAATGGACGACGTAGTTCTGGCTCGCGTTTTCTTAAAATTACTACTGCGATTGATAGCATAGTGTTAAAAGTCCACATGACAAAAACAAGCATATCGGTTAAAACAGTAAAGTTACCAAGTATAATCATAATGATGGCAATTGCATCAACGATTAAAGCTCCAGTAACTGGGACACCTGTATGGATATTGGCCTTACCGATTTTATTAGAAAATGGTAATAATCTGTCTTGAGCTAGGATATATGGTGTACGCATCCCCGTTAGCATAAAGGCATTAGCTGCGCCATAAACTGAAATTAGAATGCCAATGGTAATTAATTTTCCGCCAAATTGTCCAAATAATTTCATTGAGGCTTCAAAGGCTGCATTGTCGTTATTTACAAGCTGGTTAATTGGTAGAACAGTTAAAAATGTATAATTAATTAAAACATAGATTAGTGTTACAATTGATAATCCTGAAATAATGGCACGAGATAAGTCATTTTCAGGATTTTTTACTTCATTTGCGAGATTAGTAACAACAATCCATCCTTCGAATGCAAATAGGGCAGAGAGTAGACCTTGACTCAATGAACCGATGAGATCCTTGCCACTACCTACAGTCACTGGAAAAATTGGTGCGCTAACCTTATTTTGGTTGAATAGTCCCAGAACAATAATTAAGATTATTGGGATTGTTTTTAAGATAGTAATAACTGATTGCATTTTACTAGAAAATTTAGTTCCAATTAAATTGATACTTAATAAAAATAAGACTAGTATAACTGCAATTAAGTTAGAATATTTAGCTTCGATTCCAAATAATGAAACAAATTGAACGCCAAAAATTGAGCTTAATGCACCGATTTGTGCGGGAAAATAAACAATCATTTGAGCCCAGCCAAATAAGAATCCCCAAACACGACCATAGGTATAGTCTAAATATTTAATAGCTCCGTTGATTTTAAGGCTGGCGGCAATTTCTGAAATTGTTAATCCTGATGCGATTGAAATAATCCCGGCAAGTACCCATACAAGTAGTGTCATCGAACTACTACCTGTTTGCGCAGTAATCGTACCAATTTTAAAGAAAACGCCAGCTCCAATTACAGAACCTACTACAGTGGCCAAAGCCTGACCAAAAGAAATCTGCCTTTTCACATATTTCACCTCGAAAAATAATGTCGAATTAATTTTAGCACAATAGATCATCTAAGGTTGGTATGGAGCACTTTTTTGGTTAAAATATAGCTAGGGGGAAAGGCTATGAAAAGATATCATCATAAATATACATTGCCAGCAATTTTGACTTTATTAATTTTGGCAATTGCTTTTCTTTTGATAGGCTTTTTTAATTTGAAAAAGCAAACAACTTTGCCGCCTAGCTCTAATTCAAGTGCAATTGGTATTCAACTTAATCAAGATGTTGATTATGTTGATTTGCGTAAATTACAGTCAAATGGTATCTCTTTTGTTTATTTAAAAGCTACGCAGGGTAGATCATATTTTGATGAAAATTATTTGTTATATCGTGATCAGATTTTGGGAACAAAACTTGCTTTTGGTAGTATGATCACTTATAGTAATGAATCTACGCCTTTGCAGCATTATCGCTATTTTTTTAGTCAGGTAGGGAATAATACTGGAAGTCTACCAATTTTGATTGAACCGATAAATAGTAGAAGCAAGAAATATTTAAGATCAATGGGACAATTCACTAGGATGTTGGAAAAACATGGTAAGAGTGTAATTATCAATATTGATTATAAATATCATAATTATTTCGATGCGCAGACTAAATTTATGTCTTCGGATGCAAAATCACCTAATAAATTGAAATATTCATTTTGGCGTTACACGACTAATGGACGGGTGAAAAATTTGGCAGGACTAGAAAAAGGCGTGACAATGTATTCGTATAATGGAACCGTTGGTCAGTATAAACAGAAATATGGGCAGTTAACACAATAATGTATCAAGAAAAAATAGAACAAGTTTTACAAAAAGAACATAAAACTAAACCTACTTTAATTCAAAAACAAACTTATGACGCTATTAAAAATAGTGCAAGTATAGTTGGTTTAGCTAAAACTGGAACTGGAAAGACTTTGGCATATGCCATTCCTAGCTTAGAAAAGATTCAAAAGGGTAGTGCTAATGGCGTTGTAATTATTGCACCTACTACTGAATTGGCTGTGCAAATTCGACATGCAATTAATCCATATCTTCATGTATTGGGTTTAAAGGGTGCTAGTTTAGTAGGCGCAGGAAACCGTAAAAGACAAGAAGATAACTTAAAGAAAAAGCATCCTGAAGTTATTGTGGCAACTCCAGGAAGATTCTTTGATTTCTTTTCAAGTGGTCGAATTAAGATTAATCAAATCAAGACTTTGATTATTGATGAAGCAGACGATATTTTGGAATTTACTAAGCTTGAATTATTGTCATCATTAGGTCAAAATTTGGGTCATGATAGTCAAGTTTTACTTTTTGGTGCAACTGATTCAGAAATTACTAAGGATGCCGAAGAAATATTTAATCGACATTTTCTTTTAGTTGATGTCAGAAATGAACAAGAATCAACTACTAAGCATTATTTTCTGCAAGTTGATAATCAACATAAAATTGAATTCTTACAAAGAATGACAAAATTGGATCATTTTAAAGGCATTCTTTTCTTTGATTCAAATAAAACGATGATGCGTTTTGCTGGAATTTTTGGGCATACTAAAACTAAGTTTGAACTACTAGCTAATGAATTTAGTAAACAAAGACGTGAAAAAGCTCTTAGTGACTTAGCTAGTGGCAAGACTAAGCTTCTTTTCGCTACAGATTTGGCTGCACGTGGGCTTGATATTCCAGGCGTAACATACGTGATTAATTTTGATATTCCTAGTGAGCAAAATACGTATATGCATCGCGCTGGTCGAACTGGAAGAATGAATGCGGAAGGATATGTTGTTACATTAGGTGATGATCATGATTTCCGTGATTTAAAAAAACTTTTAGCAGATCAAGTTGAAATTGAGCGAGCATACTTTGCCGGCTATCATTTAACAACGAAGAAGCCTAAAAATAAAAAAGATAAGAAAGATAAAGAAGATAAAAAGAAAATAACTGAACCTAAAAAGTCTGCTAAATCTAAGAAACGCAAGAAGCGAAATAAAAATAAGGGTTATCATCCACATTACTTGAAGGTGAAGAAATGAATCGATTAGTTAGATGGTTAGAAGATTATGTTTTACCTATAGCTAGTCGGTTGGGACAGATTAGATGGTTGGTGGCATTAAGGGATGCTTTTGTATCTTTGATGCCAATCACGATCGCGGGGTCATTGGCCGTTTTAATTAAGAGCTTAATAGAAGCAGCTCAAACTCATTTGGGCTGGACTACTTTTGCTTTTGCAATGCAGCCATTGGTTTCAATTAGTAATTTAGTATGGCGAGGTACATTTTCGCTATTTGCTTTTTTCTTTGCATTAGCGCTTGGCTATCAATTAGCTAAATCTTTTGAAGGAAATCGGCTAGCAGCGGCACTTGTTTCGCTGTCTTCATTTGCATTAAGTATTGCTAGTGTAGCTAAAATTAAATTTCATGGTGATAGTGTCACAATAAAAAATGCATTTGATATTAGCCAATTTTCAACTACTGGTCTATTTACAGCTATTTTATTTGGATCGATTGGTTTTGCAATATATTTGGCTTGTTATAAGGCTAGAATAATGCTTCATTTATCCGCTAATATGCCACATGCAGAGCAAGCCGCTTTTGATTCACTAATTCCAGCAATGATTGCAATTTTTGGTGTAGGTGGCATTAATTATCTGTTCCAAACTTTAACAGGTGAGTATTTTGGCACTTGGTTACTAAATAGTATTCAACTTCCTTTGGTTAAATGGGGGCAAGGCTTTGGTACTGTGCTTTTGGTTACGTTGCTTGTTCAGGTATTTTGGTTCTTTGGAATTAATGGACTTGGAGTTTTATCACCAATTCTTGATTCAATTTGGCTAACAGCACAAAACGGTAATATTACTGCGATTAAGAATGGTCATGTTCCTCCTTATGTTTGGGTACGTAGCTCATTTGACGTATTTGCATGGTTTGGAGGCGCCGGTGGTACATTAATGTTGATTGTTGCAATATTGATTTTTTCAAAAAGAAGTGACTACCGTACAATTGGCAAAATTGCCTTAGCGCCGGGAATTTTTAATATTGGAGAACCAATTTTGTTGGGCTTACCTGTAGTGTTAAATCCAGTTTATTTGATTCCATTTTTGTTAACGCCTGTAGTTAACGTGGCATTTTCATATTGGGTAAGCATCATGGGATTGGTTAATCCGGTTCAAGTGGCCGTGCCAAGTGTGATGCCGCCAATTATTGGACCGTTTTTAGCATGTAATTATGATTGGCGAGCAATTGTTTTAAGTATTGTAAATATGTTAATAGCACTTGCTATTTGGACTCCTTTTGTAATTGCGGCTGATAAAATTGCCAATAATAATCCTAAGAAATTTTTTATGACTCAATTCTAAAAAAAGATTAACTATTAGCCCAAAGTTTGGTAAAGTTAATCTTAGGTTTGACCCCGTAGTTCATCTGGATAGAACAATGGTCTCCTAAACCGTAGAGGTGAGTTCGAATCTCACCGGGGTCATAATGAAAAAAGATATTCAATGTTTTCAAAACATTGAATATCTTTTTAGTTAGCCCAACGGATTGAGCATTATAAACGTAATAAGTCCCCAAACTACAAATACACATATTAGAGCGGTATAGAGTAAGTATTTTCTGGTTTTAGGTGCTTTCGACTTATCTAAACCGAATACTAAGCAAAAGCAGCCGATAATAATGATTAATGCTGTTGTAACTAAAAGTAATAAACTTGAATTCATTTTTTATCCAACTTTCGTAACATTTAATTTTATTAAAGCACATAATTTTGATGCAAGATAGGGTTAAATCGGTTATAGTTAAGTTTAGTTATCGGAGGGAACTTATGAACAAGATTAAAGTAATGACTGTTTTTGGTACCCGACCAGAAGCAATCAAGATGGCACCACTTGTTTTAAAATTAAAGCAAGATGAACGTTTTGAAGAAGTTACGGTTGTTTCAGCGCAGCACCGTGAGATGCTTGATCAGGTACTCGATATTTTTAAAATTAAGCCAGACTATGACTTTAACATCATGCATAAGAACCAGACTTTGGAAGAAATTACTTCTAAAGTAATGATTGATTTGGCTAAAGTAATTAAGAAAGAAAAGCCTGATATTGTTTTAGTTCATGGCGATACTACAACTAGTTTTGCGGCAGGACTTGCCACCTTTTATGAACAAACAACTCTGGGGCACGTAGAAGCCGGTCTTCGTACTTGGAATAAATATTCACCGTTCCCTGAAGAAATGAATCGTCAAATGACTGATGACTTGGCAGACTTATATTTTGCTCCAACTGAAGTGTCCAAGGCAAACTTATTAAAAGAAAACCATCCAGCAGATAATATTTTTGTTACAGGTAATACAGCTATCGATGCGCTTCATGAAACTGTTCAAAAAGATTATCATCACGATGTTTTAGATGAAATTAAACCGGGAAATAAAGTTATCTTGGTGACAATGCATAGACGAGAAAATCAGGGTGAACCTATGCGTCGCGTATTTAAAGTCATGCGTCAAGTAATCGATAGCCATGATGATGTAGAAATTATTTATCCAGTCCATTTATCACCAAAAGTACAACAAGTAGCAAATGAGGTACTCGGAGGCGATCCGCGAATCCACTTGATTGAACCGCTTGATGTGGTTGATTTTCATAATTTAGCTAAGCGGAGCTACTTCATTATGACTGATTCTGGTGGCGTTCAAGAAGAAGCACCAAGTCTTGGTAAACCAGTACTTGTGCTTAGAGATACTACTGAACGTCCAGAAGGCGTTAAGGCTGGCACCTTGAAATTAGTGGGCACTGAAGTAGATAAGGTAAGAGAGAGTATGCTTGAACTGCTTGAAAATAAAGAAGCATATGACAAGATGGCTAATGCCAAGAATCCATATGGAGATGGTCATGCCAGCGATCGAATCATGGATGCAATTTATTATTACTTCAATAAAGATACCGCAATCAAACCTAAAGATTTTGAATAAAAAAGAAGCGACTTATTTGTCGCTTCTTTTATTTTTTTGTTCTTGAATGCGCATTTTTGCGCGTTCGATCATAGTGTGTTCTTGCTTTTGAAATACGGATCTAGTAGTAAGGTAGTTGAAAACGCCGACTAGTACTTGGTCTATAATCTTGACAAGTAAAGCATTTAAATGAAGCCAGGATAGACCCACAAGCATAATTAAGGTATCAGGAATCAGACTAATTACACGATACGTAAAAAAGACAATTAATTTATGCCAAGTACTGTGATCATGATCGACATTATTAATAAAAACGGCTTTTTGATTAAAATAAAAAGAGGCTAAATTTGACACAATGAAAGCAATGGTATTAGAAATAACCATTACATTATGCCACCATGAGTGTAAAATCATGAACACAACTGTGTTAATAAGCGCTGCAATAAAACCGAAAATCATGTATACCCATAAATTTCGGTGTCGTTTGAGTAATTTTTGACCTAATTTACGAATTTGAGCTTGATCGGTAGCAGTAATTTCTTTTTTATTTTTAGTCATTTAGCTTATCGGCCATTTCCTTTGCGGCGTTATCGATCAAATCGATAGCGTCATCATCTGGAGCATTTTCGATAGTTACAGGTTTAGTAATTTCAGTTGCATGACAATCCAAAAACGCTTTTTCAAAATCAAAAACATTCTCACAGTAATGTTCTCCGTATGTTTTGTCGCCTGAGCCCATTACCGCAAAATATTTACAGCTAAGATCTAATTTCTTTAATTCTTCGTAAAAATCCGCAAGTTCATCAGTCATTGCACCTTCACCATAAGTATAAGTAATGAAAATACAAATATCACTGTCTAAATAATCGCTTGCGTCAGTGAAACCAACATCACTAGTTTCAACATCGAAACCATAATCTTGAAGATCTTCTTCTAATATATCTGCCATATCTTCATCGTTACCAGTCATACTGGCATAGACAATTCTTGCTTTCATGATTTTTCATACCTTTCACTGCATTATACGACACCCTATTATACATGAAACCGTGAATTTTTCTCTCAGTTTTGATAAACTTTTAAAAATATTCATTAAAACGTTATAATATAGGGAGAATAATTATAAAGGAGAAATTATTTTGATTACAATTAAATCAATTCGTGAACTTAAAGGTATGCAAGCTTCAGGCCATCTTCTTGCAACAATGTTTGAAGGCTTACGTGATGTTATCAAGCCAGGAATTTCAACTTGGGAAATTGAAGAATTTTGTCAAGATTTTGTTAAAAGTCGTGGTGGTCGTCTTTCAGAACAAGGTTTTGAAGGCTACAAATATGGTACTTGTATTTCAGTTAATGATGAAATTGCTCACCAAACTCCAAGAAAAGATCGTATCTTAAAGGAGGGCGACATCGTTAAGGTTGATGTTACTTGCAACTTGAATGGCTATGAATCAGATTCTTGTACTACTTACCCAGTAGGTAAAATTTCAGAAGCTGATAAGAAGTTGATTGAAGTAACTAAGAAGGCAATGTATCTTGGAATCGATCAAGCTGTTTTGGGTAACCGTATTGGTGACATTGGTGCTGCAATTCAACATTATGTTGAAGTAGAAAATCATTATGGTGACGTTCGTGAATTAATTGGTCATGGTATTCAACCTTCAATTCACGAAGATCCAGAAGTTCCTCACTGGGGTAAAGCTGGTCATGGTCTTCGTCTTCGTGAAGGTATGACTATTACTTGTGAGCCAATGGTAGAAGCTGGTGGAGACTGGCATATTGATCAAAGAACAGTTGATGATCCAAACGATGATTGGGTATATTACGCAACTCCAGATGGTTCAAATGCTGCACAGTTTGAACATACTTTTGCTATTACTAAAGATGGTCCTAAGATTTTAACTTTACAACGTCCTTATGATGGCTTAGAAAAGTACATCCCACACTTTGATGAAATGGATGACTAGGTTTTTTAATGGAGAAAAAAGAAAATCAACTAAAGAATAAATTTGTTCAATTCATTCTTACGTTGCGAACAACTCTTTCACAAGGAGAAATATTCGATAGTTCGATTATAATTGCCTATTACATTTTATTTTCTATTTTTCCAATTATCATTATTATTGGAAATGTATTACCTTTATTCCATATTGATACTGCACCAATTGCTAAATACCTTAATATCGTTTTTCCTGATCAGGTGTCTAGTTTTATAATGCCTATTGTTAATTCCCTTTTAAAAACAACTTCAACGGGTTATATGTCTTTTGGTATTGTGCTTGCAATTTGGTCGTTCTCTAATTTAGTAAATGCAATTCGTTTAGGCGAAAATCGATTGTACGGTGTGCATCAGATCGAGTTAAGGTTATCAATTATTAATTTTATTTGGACAAGAGTTATTACTGTGGTATTTACTGCATTAATGATTATTATCTTTACTTTTGCAAGTATTGTCTTGGTATTTGGCCAACAGGTATTAAATTTCTTAAAGCCGATTACTAATTTACCTGTAGAAGAAATTAGTCGAGTCTTTAGTTATCGTTATCCGGTTGTATTGTTAATGATGGTTTTGGCGGTCTTTTACTTAAATTATGTATTACCAAACATCAAACTAAAAAAACGAGTAGTTTGGCCAGGTGTATTTGCAACAGTTATTGGTTGGCTGGCGTTATCATTTTTATTTAGTTTTTATCTCCATCATTTTCCAATTACATGGGAAAACTATGGTATTGTAGGGACATTTATTATCTTCATGCTTTGGCTTAATATAGCTGCATTTTTATTCCTTTTTGGAGTGGCAGTTAATGCGGCTATTATCCATAACCGAGTAGGAGAGTTAGAGTATTCTGCTGGTCGAATTGCTAGCTATATTCAAAACAAAAGAAAAAAACAAAGTAGATGAGAATCTAAAAATTTGCTATTATGATCTTAAATATAAGTTGAAAAAGAAAGTGTATATATATGAAAGTAAGAAAAGCTATTATTCCTGCAGCTGGGTTAGGTACTAGATTCTTACCTGCAACTAAAGCTTTGCCAAAAGAAATGTTACCAATTGTTGATAAGCCAACAATTCAATTTATTGTTGAAGAAGCTAAAAAATCTGGAATTGAAGATATCCTGATTGTTATTGGTAAAAATAAGCGCCCAATTGAAGACCATTTTGATGCAAATCCTGAACTAGAACAGGATCTGAAGGAAAAAGGGAAAGATGAACTTCTTGAATTAACTCAGGGAATTACTAATTTGGGTGTTAACTTATATTACACTAGACAACCTCATCCAGCAGGCCTTGGAGACGCAATTTATCGTGCCCGTAGTTTTGTTGGAGATGAACCTTTTGTAGTTATGCTTGGTGATGACTTGATGGACGACAAAGTTCCATTAACTAAGCAATTAATTGATCGATACAACAAGACTCATGCCTCAACTATTGCTGTTATGCCAGTACCACATGAAGAAGTATCAAAATATGGTGTTATCGAACCAGAAAATGAAATTTCACCTGGTTTAATTAACGTTAAGTCATTTGTCGAAAAACCAGATGTTGACAAGGCACCAAGTGACTATGCAATTATTGGCCGCTATTTGTTAATGCCTGAAATTTTTGAAATTTTAGCAAATCAAAAACCAGGTCGTGGTGGAGAAATCCAATTAACTGATGCCATTGATACAATGAATAAGACACAACGTGTATTTGCCCATGTCTTTAAGGGTGAACGTCATGATGTTGGTAACAAAGAAGGATATCTTGAAACTTCAATTGAATATGGTTTAAAGCATCCAGAAATTAAAGATCAATTGCGTGAATATATTCAACGCTTAGGCAAAAAATTTGAAGCTGAAGATAAGCGAAAAAATAAATAATTAGTTAAATTATTGAAAGGCTACGCATTTGCGTAGTCTTTTTATATAATCCTTAATATTTTTTTGTTATTATCATATTTGTTAAAATTTACATATGTAGAGGGATATTATGAAAGATATTTATATTGTCGCTGCTAAAAGAACCCCTTTTGGCAAATACCGTGGTTTATTTAAAGACGCTTCTGCAGTTGATATGGGAGTAATGGCACTTAAAGGAACTTTAAAAGCAAGTGGAATTAATCCTCAAGATGTGCAAGCTTTATTTATGGGAAATGTTTTAGGAACAGGACTTGGTGAAAATATGGCTCGTCAAGTTGCTCTTTATTCGGGAATGAAGGAAAGCTCTGCTGCAGTTACAATTAATGAAGTTTGTGGATCGAGTTTAAAGGCCGTCCGACTCGCACAAGGTCAAATGGAGATGGGAGATCTTGATTTAGTAGCCGTTGGTGGAAGCGAGAGTATGACTCGTGCACCATATTTTATCAATAAAGAAGATAAAGATAATCCAGAGAAGATGACCAGTACAATGCTTAATGACGGTCTAATGGATGCTTTTTCAGGTAAGCATATGGGAATTACTGCAGAAAATGTTGCAGAAAAATATAATGTTTCGCGTGAAGAAATGGATGAATTTAGTTTAGCATCACATCAAAAGGCTGCTAAAGCTACTGAAGCCGGTTTGTTAAAAAATGAAATTTTGGATGTTGAGATTGATGGTCAAGTATTGGATCACGATGAACCAATTCGTCCAGGCACTAGTTTAGAAGCATTGGGTAATTTGAAGCCAGTATTTAAAGAAGATGGTCAAGTAACAGCTGGAAATGCTTCACCGCTTACTGACGGTGCCAGCATGGTGATTTTGGCTACTAAAGAAAAGATGGAAGAATTAGATTTAACTCCTGTTGCTAAATTAGGTGATTTTGCGGAAGCCGGTTTTGATCCTGCATATATGGGGTATACCCCTTACTTTGCTGTAAAGAAGCTATTAGCCAAAACTGGTCGTTCAATTAATGACTATGATCTAATTGAATTAAATGAAGCTTTTGCAGCACAAAGTATTCCAGTTGCACGAGATTTAGAAATTCCGATGGATAAGTTGAATATCATGGGAGGAGCAATTTCTCTTGGTCACCCATTAGGTGCGACGGGTACTCGTTTGATTAGTACAGCAGTTAATGGATTGAAAAATAATGATGGCAAGTTGGCTTTAGTCACTCTATGTATTGGTGGTGGTCAAGCAATTGCTTATGAAATCGAGAACGTGTAATGAAGTTTTATCAATTAAAGCCTGAACAAAGACGAGAACTTTTACAAGCTGAAGGAATTAAATTAGAAAAAATTAATGAAGAAGTGCTTAATCGCTTAGATGAATTAAGTGAAAATGTGATTGGCCAATTGCGCTTACCATTAGGTGTTGTTCAACAATTACATGTGAATGGTCGTGAATTCTGGGTGCCAATGGCAGTGGAAGAACCGTCGGTTGTAGCTGCTGCTAATCATGGTGCAAGTATTTTTGCCAAAAATGGTGGAATTTTTGCACAAAGCATACGGACAGGAATTTATGGTCAAATTGTTTTAAAAGTAAATGATGAGTTCTCTTTGTCTAATTTAAATAATAAAATTCCAAAATTAATTGATTTAGCTAATCAGGAATTTGTTAGTTTAATTAAACATGGTGGCGGAACTAGAACTATCTCTGCTGATCAAAAAGAAAATCTAGTTTATCTTAAGGTATTGGTTGATCCTGCAGAAGCAATGGGAGCCAATAAAACTAATTCAATTCTGGAGTTTTTGGGAAGAAAGTTAGAACAATTTGCAGGTGTAGAAGAAAAACTTTTTGCTATTTTGTCTAACTATCCTAGTCAATTAACTAAGGCACGAGTAAAAATAGATCCAAATACAATTGGTGGTTTGAAAGTTGCTGAAAGAGTTGCACTATTAAGTAAAATTGGCTATGAAAACGTGTATCGTGCAGTTACTAATAACAAAGGAATTATGAACGGCGTGGATGCTGTTTTGCTAGCTACTGGCAATGATTATCGTGCAATTGAAAGTGCAGCTGCAGTACTGGCAAATCAAGATGGACATTATCGTAGTTTGTCTAAATGGACAATGGAAAATAACATGTTAATAGGCGAATTGACTTTGCCAATGGCAATTGGCGTTGTCGGTGGTTCGATTAAAGCACGAAAAGATGTCCAACAAAGTTTTGCAATTTTAGGGAAAAATGTTGATAGTAAAACTTTGGGTGAAATTATAGTTGGAATTGGGTTAGCTAATAATTTAGCTGCTTTATTAGCTATTTCGACTGTAGGCATTCAAGCAGGCCACATGAAACTCCAGGCTCGTAATTTTGTTGCTGAACTTAATGCAAGTGAGCAGGAAAAAAAGCAGGTTTTGGGTAGAATGATTGAGGAAAAGAAGTATTCTGAAAGCCATGCTAGAGAAATTTTACAAGAAATTAGAGAGGGTAATTAAATGCAAGTAGGAATTGATAAGATTGGACTTTTTACACCAAATAAATATGTAGATATGGTGGACCTAGCACATGCTAGAAATCAAGATCCCAATAAGTTTTTAATTGGGATTGGTCAAAGTGAAATGAGTGTAGCCGATCAAACCCAAGACGCAGTTTCAATGGGAATTAACGCTACAATGAAATATATTGACCGCATTGATAAAGATAAGGTTGGGTTGCTCGTTTTAGGTACAGAAAGTGGAATCGATCAATCAAAATCTGCGTCATTATTTGTAAAAACTGCTTTAAAATTAAAGCCTGAAGTTAGAACTTTTGAAGTTAAGGAAGCTTGCTTTGGGCTAACTGCGGCTGTAATGATTGCTAGAGACTTTGTTAGAGTTCATCCTGATCAAACTGCAATTGTAATTGGTAGTGATATTGCACGTTATGGTGTTAATACTGGGGGCGAAGTAACGCAAGGCGCTGGTAGTGTAAGTATGTTAATTAAGGCAGATCCAAAGATCCTTGCTTTAAATGATGGGCATAGTGCATATAGTGAAGATATTAATGATTTCTGGCGTCCCAATGCTTCTCGTGTTGCTATGGTTGATGGTAAATATTCCACTCAAGTATATTTAGACTTCTTTAAGAAGACTTTCAATGATTACAAGAAGCAAAAAAAACTAGAAACTAGTGCTTTTGATGCCATTGTTTACCATTTGCCGTTTACTAAGATGGGACTTAAGGCAAATAGAATTGCAGTTGAGGATCAAGATCAAGCTGTAACAGAAAACTTAGAAACTAGTTTTGAAGCTTCTAAGCAATTGTCTCGTCGTGTAGGTAATATTTATACTGCTTCTTTATACATGAGCTTACTTAGTTTATTAGAAAATGGTAATTTGGCAGCAGGATCATTAATAGGTTTATTCTCTTATGGTTCAGGGGCTATGGGTGAATTTTACAGTGGTAATTTAGTTGAAGGCTATGAAAAAGAAATAGATCAAATTAAGGATCAAGCAATGCTTGATCACCGTAAGAAGTTAACTATTTCAGAGTATGAAAATGTCTTCAATACTGCATTAGAAGATCCAGAAGATGGTGTAGTACTGGAAAGTGATGATAAAGAAGGTACTTGGTATTTTGCCGGTACGCAAGGCCATGTTCGTCAATACAAAGTTAAATAAAGCAAAAATGAGTTTGGATTTTTCCAAACTCATTTTACATTAGTACGGCGGTTCTGGTATCTTCTCTGATTTGTAAGCCAAAAAGAGGTATTTCTTGTTCATTTACTTTAACTCTTAAAGGGATGCCACGACCGTGGATATGAGCTACTAATTTAATTAATTTATTTTTGGTCATCGCAATTTTACCCGGATAGAGAAGACATTTATCGTTTTCAATAGTCAATTTACCCCAAGGTAAAATTTGATCATTGATTTTAAGATAAAGCTTAGTATTAGTATTTAAATCATTAATAAGTTGTAATAAGTCTGTTAAACGCATTTTCAAGTATAATAAACATTGGTAATAATTAATTTTTAGCACGTGTGTTCTAGCTATCTTGTTAATTATATCAAACGCACGTTTTAAAAATAAAGGAATAAGAATTAGTATTTAAGAATATTGGAAGTGCAAAATGAAGAAAAAAGTATTACTATCATTGATTACAGGTGCAGGTATTGGTCTGATTGCAGCTGGAGAGTATTTTTTTAAATATGCCATGACACCTTATAAGAAAAAGCCAGATCCTAAAAAAATATCACCTAAAGATTCGCTATATCGTGAAAAATTATGGTTTAAAAATTTTCCAAAACAGGAATGGCATTTGAATACTAATAATTTAACTTTATGTGCTCAATATTTAGATCATTATTCCAATAAAACTGTAATTTTATTGCATGGTTTCATGAGTGATAGCGATAGTATGGGTGGTTTTGCCAAGATGTTTTATGATTTTGGCTATAATGTACTTTTACCTGATGCACGTGCTCAAGGCAAAAGTGAAGGCCAATATATTGGCTATGGCTGGGTTGAAAAAGAAGATATTGCTAAATGGATTAATGAAATAATTCAAAAAAATGGAGCAGATTCGAAGATTGTAATAATGGGTCAAAGTATGGGCGGTGCTACAACCATGATGGTCAGTGGGATGAAATTACCAAAGCAAGTTAAAGCTTTTATTGAAGATTGTGGTTATAGTAATGTAAAAGAAGAAATAAAATACCAAGCGGATAATTTATTTAGCATTCCCAAGATAATTCAAACACCTTTGATTGAAACTGTTAGTGGCATTAATAAATTGAAAAACGGTTTTTTCTTAGGCAAAGCTTCATCAGCTAATCAATTAAGTAAGAATAACCGTCCATTTTTATTTATTCATGGTGGCAAGGATCATTTTGTCCCTACTAAAATGACTTATGAAAACTATCAGGCAAGTAATGGTCCAAAGGAAATATGGATTGCTCCATTAGCTGGACATGCATTGTCATATCCGATGTATAAAACAGAATATCGCAAACAAATAAAAGCTTTTTTAGATAAATATGTCCATTAATGTTGCAAGCGGTTACATAAGCGGATATAATAAATATTGTGGACGAGGTAGAAATAAAATTAACAAAATATGTAAGTTTTTATCTCCAGAATTGTATTATTGGAAACTTAAAAGATTCTCTATATGTAGAGGTGTCAGCCATAAATCATTTAGTTATATTCAAATTATCAGTGGCTGTTCGCAAAAAAATCCAATTCATTAAAAAGTTACGTTTTATGTAAAGACCCGAACAAGTGAATGTTAATATTGGTTGCGATGATGCCATTGTTTTAAGTACATACCAAACAACTAAAAATCGTGACTATCAAATTGATGAGCTACCTGATCCACTTGATTAGCAACTGCTATTAGACAGAATTGTCTAGCAGTTGCTTTTTTTGATAAATAAAAGAACTGGAATATTCCAGTTCTTTTATTAATATTTTATTTACGTAAAACTAACTTAGCGATTGCTTCACAACGTGGTGTTTGAGGTAACATATCAACATTTTGGATTACGCGAACATCGTATGCTTCGCTGAGCAAGACTAAATCTTGAGCAAGTGTTGATGGATTACATGAGATATATACAAAAGTTTGTGGTTTAACACGTAAAATTGTTTTGATAAGGCTCTTAGCTAAACCAGTTCTTGGCGGATCCACGATTAATGCATCAATTGGTACACCATTATTTTGCAATTCTGGCAAAATCTTTTCAGTGCTGCCTTGAATGTAATTGGCATTTTTAATATGGTTAAGTTTAACATTATGTTCAGCGTCTTTTACTGCTTCAGGAATAGTTTCAATTCCGATTACTTGTTTAACGCGATCAGCTGCTAGGATACCAAGGGTACCCACCCCACTATATGCATCAATTAAAGTTTGGTCAAGTGAAAGGTCTAAGTACTTTAATGCTTCTGAATAAAGGTTAACTGTTTGGACAGGGTTAAGTTGGAAGAATGCCCGAGGTGATAAAGCAAACTTCTTGTCTAAAATTTCTTCTGTGATTTGATTTTTACCCAGAAGTTTTTCTGTCTTATTTCCCCAAACTTGAGGATTTTGCCATTCAGTTTCATTTTGGTAAACACTCACAACATGATCTAACTTCATGATTTCTTTAGCAAGTGGCATTAAATTTTTAATTTTGTGGTCAATGGTAATCAAAGTAACTTGAATTTCTTTAGTTGCTTCAGATTGACGAACAACCACAGTTTTAATACCTGGTAAGCGGCGACGATAGTTGGCAATAGGAACATGAAGTTTATCAATTAAAACTTTAATTTCACGTTCTACTTTTTGTGTATCTTCACTTTGAGTAGGCATTTTTGGTAAATCAATCAAACGGTGTGAATTTGGAGCAAAAAGACCTAACTTAGTCTTACCATGCAAATTCTCAATTTGATATTGGGCTTTATTACGGTAATGCCATGGATTTGGGGCGGGAATAGTTTTCTTAACTTTGTATTTTGCATAACCCCTTGGATGATATTTTTTAAGAGACTCAAGTACGTTATTCCGTTTAAATTCAAGTTGCTTATCATAAGATAAATGAGCTAGCTCTAGTCCGCCAATTTCTGGATCTACACCTTCTGGGAAGTCAACACGGTCTGGACTCTTTTCTTTGATACGAACAAGTTCACCTTGGATATAGTGAGGATAATCTTTAATAATTTTAGCTACAACTACTTCATCAGGTAGTGCACCCGGAATAAAGATGATCTTCTTTTTATAGTAACCAATTCCTTCACCGTTAATACCTAAACGTTTAATGGTAATAATGACATTTTTTTCGTTTTTTTGTTTATTTTTAGTAAATTTTCTATTCATTACCTTATTCTTTCTACTATAAACTAATTACATTGTTATTAATTGTACTACGTGAAAAAAGTTCTTAGCAAGGATTTAAAAAATTTGCTAGCATGTAACTGAGAAACTTTGCGAGGTGAATTTTAATGCTGATAACTAAAATTAGTGCACAACGACGACAAGGTCGTTATAATATCTTTTTGGATAACAAATATGCTTTTTCTGCTAGCGAAAAGACCGTTGCAGAGTTTGTTCTTTTAAAAGGAAAAGAATTAAATGCTGAAGAAGTTGAAGAAATTAGACAATTTGATGCTGATGCTAAAGCTAGTGATCTTGCAGCGCATTATTTGAGTTACGAACCTCGAACTATCTTTGAAGTATTGCAATATTTAAAAAAGCATGATATTTCAGATGAGGCAGCGAATAATGCTGTAGGTCAGCTGAATGAATTAGGATATTTGGATGATGTGCAATATGCTAAATTGTTTATTAAAAATGATTTGCAAATTGGAACAGATGGTCCTAAAAATTTATTGCGTAAATTAACTCGAAAAGGTGTAGATCCAGCGATTAGTCAAAATGAACTTGCTAAAGTTAGTGATGCTGATTGGATCTTAGTTGGAAATCGAATTGTTAAATCACTGCTTAATCAAATAGGTAAAATATCAAGACGAGAGTTGGAGCGGAAAATGAGGACTAAGCTCTTGACGCATGGTTTTAATAGCGAAATTAGTAATGAAGTTATTTCTGCTTTAGAAATTGAAGAGGATGAAGATATCCAAAATGAAGCTTTAAGAAAACAAGGGATTAAAGCCTATAAACGTTTTCGTCGTTTTGATGAAGCTGAGCGTAAGTTTAAAATAAAAAAGTATTTGTATGGTCATGGCTTTTCATCCAGTGAGATTGACGCATTTTTAAATGGTGAAATAATTGATCTAGATGAGTTAGCTGAATATTAAGGAGAAAAAATGAAAAAGAATATTGAGAAGAAATTATTTGTCGGTCGTCCATTTCCAGATGCAATGATGAATGAACAAAAAAGTTTTACAGAAGTTAATCAACAAATGGAAAATGATGAAGTTTTCCAAAAATTTTTAGCAGATAATAATTTGGAAAACAAGCGTACAGTAATGGTTGTTTTCGGGCCTGAAAACTTCATGTATTGGTATGGCGTTTTAGTTGATGATATTGAAGTGCCTACAGGTTTAATGAAATTTGAATTACCTAAAGCAGAAGTAGCAGAAATAGAACAAGAAAATCAAAATTTGGTATTCTTTAATTTACCATTAAATGGTACTATGCCTGAATTTATCCATAAAATAGTTTCAGATGATATTGAAGTTTACCAAAATATCGGTGATAGCGATACTCCATATGTTACCTGGGATCTTGATATGGATACAAAAAAACTGACCCAAGATTTATACTTGAAAGTCAGTGAATAAATTTAATGCTGTTTAGGATCTATAGATAAGTTATCGTATTCGACATAAGCTCCAAGACAAGTTGACACAAACATAATCAATAGTACAAATCCAATTGAGTTGCCTACTATTTGATCTAAAGTTAATGCCCAGCGAACTAAGTAAGTTGAAGCAAAACAAAGAATAAAATCCAAAACGATATTAGCAAATAATAAAAAGTAACGACGACGGATACTGAAAAAACGTAAAAGTTGTTTCAATAAACCATCGTTAGTCTGCATTGCTAACAAGTCAACTGGACGCTGAATAGTTGCCTTTACTGCAAACATAATAATTGAGCCAACTAATGCACCAATGATTGTGCGATATAGTTCAGCTGAATGTAGTACCAGCGCATTGTAGCCTATTCCTATGATTAATAAGCTGCATACATATGGAATAAGTAGTAAAAATGTAAAAACAAGCAAGACATGGCTTTTTTTCATTGGTCTTACCTCCTATAGTCTTATGTGCTATTTTAACATAATGATAATTGCTCTATGCTATAATAACTTTATTTAGATGCTTTTTTAAGAAAGAGAGTAAAAAAATGAGTAGTGATCCTGGAGCAGGGAATCTTTTTGATCGCTTGAAGAATCGTTTATCCGGTGAGAAAAAAGAAAAGTCTAAAGATCATTTGGGAAAAGAAATCATCAATCTACATGATAATCATAAGATTGATGATACGGAATTTTCAATGTTAGAAGGAATTTTAGACTTTCAAGGTAAAACAGCGCGTGAAGTAATGGTTCCGCGCACAGATGCATTTATGGTTGATGCCGACGTTAGTTTTCAGGATAATTTGAATAAAATCTTGCGAGAACCATATTCAAGAATTCCGGTATATAAAAAAGATAAAGACAAAATTGTGGGCATTATTCACATTCGAAGTGTACTGCGTAAAGCTAGAGAAAAAGGTTTTAAGAATCTAGATTATGAAGACGTAATGACTGAGCCTTTGTTTGCACCAGAAACCGCCGAATTAGGTGACTTACTTATCGAAATGCAACAAACGCAGCGACAATTAGCAATTTTAGTAGATGAATATGGCGGAGTTACAGGACTAGCTACAATTGAAGATTTAATCGAAGAAATTGTAGGGGATATCGATGACGAAGTAGATCATACAGAAGTTTTGTACAATCAAATTGCACCTAATAAATATATTATTTATGGGAAAATGCCCTTAGATGATTTTAATGAGCAATTTGGTACAGATCTTAAAATGGAAGATGTTGATACAGTAGCAGGATATGTCATTAATACTTTAAAAGTAATTCCGGCAAAAGGTGAAAAATTAACTGTCGATATTGGCAATGATATGACTTTGACAACTAGAAGAATGAAGGGGTCAAGATTGCTTACTGTTTTGTTATCAATAAATAAGAAAAAGGAAGAAGATATAAAAGACTAATGGATAAAGAGTTAGCAGAGAAAGTTAAAAAGAGAAGAACGTTTGCAATTATTTCTCACCCAGACGCAGGTAAGACTACTATTACTGAGCAGATGCTATTGTTTGGTGGGGTGATTCGTAAGGCAGGTACTGTTAAAGCACGTAAAACTGGTAATTTCGCTACAAGTGACTGGATGGAAATTGAAAAAAAGCGTGGTATTTCAGTAACAAGTTCTGTTATGCAGTTTGAATACAAAGGTAAACGTATTAATATTTTGGATACACCAGGACACCAAGATTTCTCTGAAGATACGTATCGTACTTTGATGGCCGTTGACTCAGCAGTCATGGTTATTGATTCAGCCAAAGGTATCGAGCCGCAAACTAAGAAATTATTTAAGGTTGTAAAACAACGTGGTATTCCAATTTTTACGTTCATGAATAAGCTTGACCGTGATGGTCGTCCACCACTAGATTTAATTGCAGAACTTGAAGATTTACTTGGCATTGAAGGTGTAGCGATGAACTGGCCAATCGGCTCAGGTCAAACTTTGAAGGGGTTATACGACATTGCCAATAATCGGGTTGAACTTTATCGTAAAGATGGTGAAGATAGATTTTTACCATTAAATGATGATGGCACATTGCCTGATAGCGAAGCGCTTAGTCAGGATCCACAATTTAAAGATACTCTTGATGAAATTGAATTAATTAAAGAAGCTGGTAACAAATTTGATCGTGAAAAGATCGCAATGGGTGATCAAACCCCTGTCTTCTTTGGTTCAGCTTTAACTAACTTTGGTGTTGAAACTTTCTTAAATAGTTTTGTTGATTTGGCACCAGCTCCAGAAAGTCATACTGTCAATGAAGATGAAAAATTAAGCCCTGAAGATCCAGAATTTTCTGGTTTTGTATTTAAGATTCAAGCTAACATGAATCCTAACCACCGTGATCGTATTGCTTTTGTACGTATTGGTAGTGGTGAATTTAAAAAGGGTCTGGATGTAACTTTAGCTAGAACAGGTAAGCCAATTCGTTTGAATAATGCAACCGAATTTATGTCTAGTGAACGTGTGCAAGTCTCTGACGCAGTTGCAGGAGATATTGTTGGGCTTTACGATACTGGGAATTTTCAAATAGGTGACAGTATTTATTCTGGAAAACGAAAGATTGTTTATCCAGCTCTTCCAGAATTTACTCCTGAATTGTTTATGCGAGTAACTGCTAAGAACGTAATGAAGCAGAAGTCATTCCATAAGGGGATGAATCAGCTGGTACAAGAAGGTGCTATTCAGCTTTATCGTAATTACCAAACTGATGAATACATTTTGGGTGCAGTAGGTCAATTACAATTTGAAGTTTTCCAGTTTAGAATGAAAAACGAATATAATTCTGAAGTTGAGATGAACAGCATTGGTCACCGTGTTGCACGCTGGATTGATCCTGAACAGCTTGATCCACAAATGTCTAATAGTCGAAACTTACTTGTGAAAGATCGTTATGGTAATCCTTTGTTCTTGTTTGAAAATGAATTTGCAGAGCGTTTCTTCCGTGATAAGTATCCAGATATAAAATTGGCAGAAAAATTATAATCAATAAAAAAGTAGGGCTAAGATGAACTGAGACCTAAAAATTAGACAGTTTAAAATACAGGATTAATAGAGGCTTGATTCCGATATTCTTTCGGAGTTAA
>PPYF01098781.1_pt1 | contig 94465 bp, 73 predicted proteins | sample 1559871 | NCBI WGS metagenome assembly PPYF01 (sample SAMN08240021, study PRJNA423297) | Human gut metagenome, whole genome shotgun sequencing project.
GTAAACTATTGAACCGCGTAGTACCGAACGGTACGCTACGTGGTGTGGAAGGGGAGGTTAAAATCTCCCCTATCCGATGACGGAGAATATTGTACTTGGCCCCGGGATGTCTGGAACATGGGATGAACGGCATTTCCAGCATGTGGAATCACCTGTTCCGGACAAAACAAGGAATCCTTACCATCAGGGATGGAAGGCCGGCATCATCGTATACCAGGGTATTTTTCCGGCCTGTAAGCTTTTCCACGATTGTTTTAGCAGGAACTTTGTCTTGAAGCAAGGTATGAAAAAGCCTGGTCTGTCCGGATTGCAGGAGAAAAGGGGATGAAATATGGAAGATGCCATGTTCAGATATCCATATCCGGGGCAAGACAGACTCAGTCTGACTTGTTTTTCTTTCAATGCCGTTGTAGAATAACCTCAGAAGAAAAATCCCCCAAGAAAAAATCCCGCACAGAAAAGTGAGAAGAGATTCGTGAAATCCATACGAAAAGAAATGACAAGAAACCACCTGATTCTGCTGCTGGTGGCCTTTATCTTCATAGCATCCAATGCCCTTGTGAACGTGGGGTCATCTCGCCGGTACAATGGGCTTTTACAGGATTACCAGCAGGTGAACGGGCTGCTGGCAATCAATAACCGGAGGCAGACATATTTTAAGCTGTACAGCAAGAGCCATGACGAGGGAACGCTGAAGCAGTATTATGACGAATGCCAGCTGTTTGACAGCCAGCTGCGGGGCCTGGATGAAAAGATGAAGAATGACCGGAAGTGCAAGATGATGTACCGGATTGTGGGGCAGGTGGCTGAGTACAGGCGGGAGATGGCAGAGTCCTACATCCGGCCTGACAGGGATTACTATCCCAGTCTGATGGCTGATTTGGACGAAGTGGATTTGGAGATTGAGCGGTGTCTCAACCAGTTGATGAGCCAGTACCTGGAGTATTTAAATACTGCATTTGCCAGCCACAGCAGGACGCTGGGGATTACAAACAGTATCCTGATTGTGTTTTTCATGGCAGCCAGTCTCTTTGGCATGGTGCTGAACCATCAGATGAGTACCAGTATCCTGAATTCCATCAAACGGCTGACGGACGCTGCAAGGGAAATTATGAACAACAACCTGGAGACAGCGGATATTGAGGAAACGCCTTTTATGGAGCTGAACCAGGTATCCACCACATTTGACCAGATGAAGCGGCAAATCAGGACCATGATTACGGAATTACAGGAGACTCACCAGATGAAAGAGCGGCTGGCTGAGGCAAAAATCCGGGAACTGCAGATGCAGATGAATCCCCATTTCCTGTTTAATACACTGAGCCTGGTAATCCGCAGTATCCAGCTGGGAGAGCGGGACACCTCCATCCAGCTGGTCAAAGCCATTTCCAAAATCCTGTGAAGCAGCATTGAAATCAATACGGTTTCCATTCCGCTGGATGCTGAGATTGAACTGCTTCAGTCATACCTGTATATACAGAAGCTGCATTTAAAGGGGCGTGTGACCTTCTGCCTGGATGTGCGCAAATCATTTATGGGCGAGGATGTGATGATTCCGCCGCTGACAATCCAGCCTCTGGTGGAGAACAGTATCCAGCACGGGCTGAAGGACAGGGTCAGCGGGGGCAAGGTGGATATACTGATTACTGAGAAGCCGGATTATATCGAGGCGGTGGTGGCGGACAACGGCGTGGGTTTTCCGGAGGACCGGGAACCGCCGGAAATCAGCGGACCGTTTATGGACCTGAGCCAGCCGGAAACCGGAGGACGGCCGGAGGACAAGGACCATCCCGCCGGCCGGGAAACGCCCATGCCCAAAACCTCCATTGGTCTGAAAAACGTGAGGGAACGGTTAAAATTGTTTTATCGGAAAGAGGACGTGCTGCACATTGAGCGGTCAGAGGGCGTTACGAGGATTACGCTGAAGCTTTATAAATCAGACAGGCATTAGGAGGAAACAGTTATGTTGCGTGTAATATTGGCAGATGACGAGCAGTACGAGCGAAATTATCTGGAGAAGGTCATAAAGGAGAGCTATCCCGGTCTGCTGGAGATTGTCTACAAGGCAGTGGACGGCATGGATTTAATGGAGAAACTGGAGGAGTGCAAGCCGCAGATTGTGCTCCTGGACATTAAGATGCCCAGAATGAACGGGCTTAAGACAGCGGAGGAGGTACGTAAAAGGCATCCGGATATCCAGATTGTGCTGATTTCCGCTTACAGTGATTTCTCCTTTGCCAAACAGGCAATCAAGCTGGGAGTGACGGATTATCTCCTTAAGCCCTATCTGGACTCGGAGCTGCGGGAGACGCTGGATAAGGTCATTGCCCGGGTAAGGGAACGGGAGGATACCCTGTCCATGCTGTCTTATTCCAATTATCTGGTGGATGATGGAAAGGCTGCCTTTGATTTTTACAGGGATTTGGAGAAGGATTTGCTGTGGGATTTGTTCTTTGGCCGCAGGGACAGGGAAAAACTGGAAAAGGAATTTGCCATGTGGGGAGTTGGACCGGGGTGGTTTAAGGTGGTGCTGATTTCCAGCCCGGCCCTGGTTAGCATGGGAGGATTTTCCCAGGAAGTGCTTAAAAACTATTTCCACATGGCGGGGGTGACAGTGCTTAACAGTATCTGGATGGACCAGATGATTATCTGCCTTTATTCACCGCAGCAGGACGCATTTACGGAGCTGACCGGCTGCATTACCCGAGCCAGGGATTATCTGGCAGAGGAGCGGAAGATTCCGGTTGCCTGTGGTGTCAGCGGAGCTTATGAAGGAATGGAGCGGCTGACCGAGGCATATGGGGAGGCTGCATCTTTTATCAGGGAATATTCTGCGGAAGAGGCCAGGCTTGCCTTTGACGGCATGACGGACGGCATGAAACGAATCTGCGGGCTGGAGGACCGGATTATCCAGTCCCTGTCCAGGGAGGACCAGGACCAGAGCAGTGTCCTTCTTACGGAGATGATAGAGGAACTGGAGACACTTTTAGGATATCAGGATGTTTCGGTGAAGCTGAATTTCGGCCGCAGCCTGATGACAATCATCCGGGGAATCAACCAGATACCGGGAATACGTGTTAAGACTTCAGAGGCAGCCATGCGTTTTGAGAAGCTGGGACAGCTCAATTTTAACGGTGATAATTTAAAATATCACGTGGAGTACTTCTCCGAGATGAAGATTCAGAAGGAATGACTTTGAGGAAGTGGTTTCAGGGAGATGGTTCTCAGGAAAATGATTCTCAGGGAGATGGTTCTCAGGGAGATGGTTCTCAGGGAGATGATTCTTAGGAGGGTGATTCTCAGGGAGACCAGGGGATTGGTTCTGAGGAAACAATGTGTCCAGGTCAGGAGGAATGCGTTGAAAAAACAGTTGATAATAGGGGCTGCGGCCGCAGTGCTGATTGCAGGTCTGGCGGGCGGCTATGGAGTTTTAAGAAACAAGGGGGCCGTGGGAGCGGACAATGAACCGGAGATTGTGCTCTGCTACGGTGAGGTAAACCCGGAAGGCCATGTGCTGACAGATTCAGCCCAGTTTTTTGCTGATAGGGTCAGTGAACTGACAGGCGGCAAGGTGATGGTTGAAATCTATCCTTCCGGCCAGCTGGGGGATGATGCGCGCTGTTACCAGTCCATGGAAATGGGGGCATTGGATTTGTACCGGGGAAACAGCATGTCCCTGGCGGATTGCGGAAATCCCATGATGTCTGCCCTGGTGCTGCCCTATGTTTTCCGGGACAGGGAGCATTTCTGGAATGTGTGCAGCAGTGAGTTGGGAAGGGAAATACTGGATAATATCCAGGACTGTACCGGAATGATTGGACTGGCCTACCTGGACGAAGGGGCCAGAAACTTCTTTACCACAGACCGGCCGGTGCGGAGGCTGGAGGATATGAAGGGACTGAAAATCCGGGTACAGGTGGCGTCCATGATGGGCGATACCGTGGAAGCACTGGGTGCCGTGGCCGTGCCCATTGCCTATGCAGAGCTTTATACGGCCCTGGAGTCAGGGACCATTGACGGAGCCGAGAACCCGGCGGTGAGCTATTATTATAATAAATTTTATAAGGTTGCCCCCTATTATGTAAAGGACAGCCATACCTATACGCCAGGGGTAATTCTGATGAGCAAAATTACCTGGAAAAACCTGAAGAGGGAATATCAGGACGCTCTGGTGCAGGCGGCGAAGGAGACCCAGGAATATAACCGGACAGCCATAGAGGAAGCGGACAGGAAGGCATACGAGGCTCTGGAGAAGGAGGGCGTTACGATTCTGGAGCCCCAGGACCCGGACGCCTGGAGCCAGGCAATGGAGCCGGTATATCGGAAATACGGCGGAGAATATCTGGACCTGATTGAAAAAATCCGGCAGATGCAGTAAGACAGATACAATTAGACAGATACGGCAAGACAGATACAGTAAGACAAGTAAATCAAGACATATACACCATGACAGGAGGAAGGCCGCAATGGCAACAGGACTTATGAAACTGCCCGAAAACCGGGTGCGGAGAAATTACACAGGGGGAGCGGGAATTGACCGGCTCCACGGAAAGGAACAGTGGGCGGACAACAATATGCCCGAGGAATGGGTGGGTTCCATGGTGGAAGCCTCCAATCCGGGAATGGAGCCCATTGCACATGAGGGGCTGGCTGTGGTGGAAACTGAAGATGGTCCCAGGTTCTTACGGGACCTGATAGACGATGACCGGGAGTATTACCTGGGCTCCGGCGTTGGTAAGGACGGCAGCTGGCGTCTCAGCTTCCTGCTTAAGATTCTGGATTCAGCCATGCGGCTTCACGTACAGGCCCATCCCACCACCCGGTTTGCCAATGAAGTGATGGGAATGCCCTATGGAAAGCTTGAATGCTACTATATTCTACATGTGAGGGACGGCGTCAGTCCATACATCCGGCTGGGATTCCAGCATACGCCCGGAAGGGATGGCTGGAGGGAAATCGTGGAGAAACAGGACAAGGCCCGGATGGACGGCTGCTTTGAGAAGATTCCGGTACAGGTGGGGGAGGTCTGGTATATTCCTGGCGGAATGCCCCATGCCATAGGCGAGGGAATCACTATGCTGGAAATCATGGAGCCGTCTGATTTGGTGGTGCGGTGCGAATTTGAGCGTGAGGGAATCGTTGTGCCGGAGGACGGCCGGTTCATGGGACGGGGACTGGACTTCTGTCTGGATATTTTTGATTATACAGAGTATTCCAAAGAAGAAATCATGGAAAAATGCAGGATAGAGCCCCGGGTATTGGAGGAAACAGACGCCTTCCGGAGGGTGCGGCTGGTGGATGAAACGCTGACCTCCTGCTTCTTTGTGGAAAAACTGGAGGTGACCGGACCGGCTTTAGTAAGGCATAACCGGAAATTTAACCTGGGCGTGGTGTGTGCCGGAAGCTGCACCATGGAACAGGACGGCCAGGTGCTCAGCCTGAAGGCAGGGGACAGCTTCCTGATAGCAGCCGGGACAGAGACGTACCAAATCCTGCCAAAAGGCAGCGCCCAGCTGGTGATGGTGTATCCGGGAAAGGATATGGATACGCTCTAGGTTATGTTTCAGACATGGCCTAATCCAGATTCAGGTTGCGCACGGAATTCCGGATGACCAGGGAGGCTTTTAGCACCGGAAGCTCTGCCGGAACACCGGATTCCAGATAACCATGGATGAAGTCAATGGCGGTCTCGGCCAGCCTGCGGACAGGGACGCTGACCGTTGACAGGGGCGGAGTCACGAAATTGGCCATGATACAGTCATCGTAGCCAAATACAGACAGGTGGTCCGGAATCCGCAGCCCAAGAATATAACAGGCCCGGTAAATATTGAAGGCGGTCATGTCGTTGCAGGCAAAGATCGCCTCAGGGCGGCCGGGCTTTTGGAGCAGCTGCAGGATCCGGCCCGGAGTGGTCCCCATATCCTCCGGGTTGATGTCAAAGAGCATGTGGCTGGGGCGGCAGTCCAGCCCATGCTCCTTAAGGGCCTGGGCCATGCCGTCATAGCGGTCCCGGTAGGTGAGGTTGTCAAAGCTCTGGAAGATGCCGCCGATATTTTTGTGCCCCAGCTTAATCATGTAGGAAACCGCCTCGTAGGCGGCTTTTTTGTTGTCCAGGCGGAGACAGTGTTCCATGTCATCCTCGAAAGAACGGTTTAAATACACATAAGGGATGTCGTACTTTGCCAGGTTCATGATATGGTCGTGCTGGCTGGTGACCGGGGTAATGATGACCCCCGCTATGTCCATGCCGATTAAATTTTCTAAAATCTGTTTTTCTTTTTCCAAACTGTATTCCGTGTTGTTTAGGTAAATGATATAGCCCTTTTCTGCCGCGCAGGACTCCAGGTACTGTTCCAGCTTGGTATAGTAGATATTGGTCAGGGAAGGCAGGACCAGGGCCAGGGCCTGGCGGCGTCCGGTCTTCAGGTTGACGGCCAGGGTGTTGGGGCGGTATCCCAGTTCTGCAACTGTTTCCAGTATTTTCTGTTTTGTCTCTTCTTTCAGGTATCCTTTGCCGGAAAGGGCGCGGGATACCGTGCAGACGGAATAGCCGCATTTTTTTGCCACGTCTTTGATTGTTACCATATTCCGGTCCACCTCCCTGTGATTCTCTGAAAATGTATACACAGCTATTGTAAAGGTTTCTTGAAATAATGTCAAAATGAAAGCAGAAAAAAAGCAGGAACTTTTTAAAATAGTTTGAATTGTGAGGATTGCATAAAAATAACGTTAAAATTCTGTTAAACTTTTTTGCGGTAAGTGCTTGATGGAAAATATGTAAACGTTTATACTAAATGAGTAAAATATGTAAACGTTTAGCGAATGTTGTTACGCTGGACAACTTAAGGAAAGGGGATAACTATGAAAAAGAGAGTTTTATTAGCAGGTGTTCTTACAGCGGCAATGATGGCAATGACTGCATGCAACGGCATGCCGGGTATGGGGAATGCCCAGCCAGCAGCAACACAGGCCCAGGGAGGGGACAGCAGTGAGGCTGCCGCAGGCGATGACAAGGTATATGAGTTAAAGATTTCAACTTCCCAGACAGAGCAGGCCCTGATTACCAGGAACTACCAGAAGCTGGCTGATGTGTTAAATGAGAAATCAGGCGGTAGGCTGAAGGTAAGCGTGTTCCCGTCCGGCCAGCTTGGCAGTGACGAGGATGTGCTGGAGCAGGCCATCCAGGGCGCCAATGTGGCGGTTAACACGGATGCTTCCCGTATGGGACAGTATGTGAAGGATTTCTCCATTCTGATGATGGGCTACTTCGCAGATAACTACGATGAGTGCTATAAGATAACACAGACTGATACATTTAAGGGCTGGACAGATTCCCTGTCCAAGGACCACGGAATTAAAATCCTGTCCTTTACATTCTACGACGGCCCACGTCATTTTATGACCAACAAGCCAATCAACACGCCGGATGACCTGAAGGGCATGAGAATCCGTACCATCGGACAGGAAGTATGTACCGAGACGATCCAGGCCATGGGCGCCACTCCGATTTCCATGTCATGGGGCGAGGTTTACAACGGAATCCAGTCCAAGGCATTGGAGGGCTGCGAGGCACAGAACACATCTACATATCCATCCAGACTGTATGAAGTGTGTAAGTATCAGTCCAAGACAGGACATTTCCAGCTGATGCAGGGATTAATCTGCGGCCAGAGCTGGTTTGAGAGCCTGCCGGAAGATTTACAGACACTGCTGGTTGAGACCTCCATCGAGGTTGGCCAGGAAACAGCTGCTGACGTAATGACAGAGGCTGACGAGGCTGAGAAGGCAATGGTTGAGGCAGGAATGACCATCGTAGAGCCGGACCTAGCGCCATTTAAGGCAGCCGTTGATCCTGTATATGAGAAACTTGGCTATGCTGAACTGAGAGATAAACTGTACAAGGAGATTGGTAAGACCAATTAATCCCCAGGTACTTTCCGCAATACAGAAAGGAAGCTTTTAAATGAAAAAAATTACTGCTGTTATTTTAAAGACAGAGGAGCTTCTGGCCGGTGCAATGTTATGCATGATTGCCGTTCTGGTGTTCTGGTCCGCAGTGGCCAGAACCATCGGAATGCCGGTGAACTGGGCTCAGGATGTTTCGCTGCTGGCATTTGGATGGCTGACCTTTATCGGCTCTGATATCATCATTAAGAGCGGCGGCCTGATTCGAATCGACATGCTGTCCAACCGGTTCCCCAAGGCGGTCCAGAAGACTCTGATGCTGGTGTTTGACTTTTTCATGCTGCTGTTTTTATTGATTCTGATTGTTTACGGATTCCTGCTGGTGTCCCAGAGCTGGAACCGTACCTTTAATACCCTGAAGATGAGCTATGCCTGGTGTACCCTGGCAGTACCGGTGGGCTCCCTGCTGATGTTTTTCAGCATGATAGGCAAGGTGCTCGGTGATATCAGGAAACCAATGAAAGAATGGGGGGTTAATTAGTGTTAAGTGCGGTTGGATTTTTCTTAATTCTCCTGTTCCTTGGAATGCCGGTGGCCTTTGCGATTGCGGTGTCCGGATTTTCCTTCTTCCTGATGAGGCCGGAGATTCCGTGGACCATTCTGGTGCAGAAATCCCTGTCCACCACCCAGTCCTTTACCATGCTTGCGATTCCGCTGTTCATTTTTGCCGGTAACCTGATGAACAACACTGGCATCACATCCCGTCTGGTAAAGCTGGCAAACGTGCTGACCGGCCATATGTACGGTTCCATTGGACAGGTTTCCGTGGTTCTCTCAACCCTGATGGGCGGCGTATCCGGTTCCGCAGTTGCGGATGCAGCCATGGAATGCCGTATCCTTGGGCCTGAGATGACAAAGAGAGGCTATGCACCGGGCTGGGCCGCTGCAATCAACTGTCTGTCAGGACTGATTGTAGCCACAATTCCGCCGTCCATGGGCCTGATTCTGTACGGCACTGTGGGCGAGGTTTCCATTGGACGCCTGTTCGTAGCCGGATTCCTTCCAGGTATCATTATGTGTATCTTCATGATGATTGCCACCTCCTGGTCCGCGCGCCACTACGGATATCAGCCGGACCATGATAAGCCATCACCTCCAGGGGTTATCATCAAGTCCTGTTTTGAGAGTATATGGGCGCTTATGTTCCCAATACTGCTGATTGTGCTGATTCGTTTCGGCGTCATGACCCCGTCGGAATCCGGTGCCTTTGCCGTGTTCTATGCACTGTTTGTAGGTATCTTCATTTATAAGGAACTGAACCTTGAGAAGTTTAAGAAGTGTATCGTGGACAGCGTAAAGGATTTATCCGTGATTACCATGATTCTGGCTTTCTCCGGCATATTCAGCTACGGCGTTGTATTTGACCAGCTGCCAAAGACTTTGACCACTCTGCTGGTAGGTCTGACCAGCAATAAATACGTGCTTCTGCTGCTGATTTTAATTATGCTGACTGTGTTCGGTATGTTTATGGAGACTACGGTCATCACCCTGATCGTTACCCCGATACTGATTCCAATTATCACACAGTACGGCATTGACCCGGTTCACTTCGGCATCATCATGATGACCATTGTTACCATGGGCTGTTCCACGCCTCCGGTTGGAGTTGCACTGTACACCTGTTCCAATATCATGGACTGTTCGGTGCAGGAGACCACGAAGTATTCGCTGCCGTTGTTCATAGCTATCCTGGCAACGCTGGCTATCTGCGTATTCTTCCCGGATCTGGTGCTGTTCCTGCCAAATATGATTTATGGTGCGGGTATGTAATCCATTATTTTATAAGTCCTGCATGGGCTGCCTTAAAAGGGTAGGCCGTGCAGGGCTTTTTGTATTATGGGCTTTAGCCTGTTGAGCATGCCGGAATACAGGGCAGCCCATGGAGCTGGGAGTGCCTCTGGGGCAGGCTGTGGACGGCTCTGCCAGCAACGACGGATCTACCTTCTGGAGGAGATGCGGGTGGCCTATCTGCTTCACCGGCTCCGGTGGAGCCGGCAGGTTGTAAAGGAGGGAAGGCTGGTCCGCATGGATGAGGAGCGGACCGTGGTAAAAGTCAAACTGGTGGTAAAGGAATATATCATTTTTATTCACAGTATTTTCAAACTTACTAAAGGTTGGCTAAAGGTTTCTCCGCTATGATAGCTGGTAGAAAATACAGATGCCCGTACTGGGCAAAAGGAGGAAATTATGGAGGAAGCAATGGTAATCAGAAAGGACGGGACAGGTAAGCGGTTTGGATTTCTGGCAGTCCTCATGGCGGCTGTGTTCCTGGTATTTATGGGTGCTCATACGGTTTACGGGGCCGGCGGCCTGGACCTGAATACGGACTATCCGGGCATATCCGTGAAGCCGGGAGACAACCTGAATATCCCCATCACGCTGGAGAACTACACAGGGGCCAGCCTGGATGCGAATTTGGAGGTCACTGCCATGCCTGAGGGATGGGAGGGTTATCTCCAGGGCGGCAGCTATCAGGTGAGCCGTATCCATGTAAAGAACGGAGGCGACGGATCCCAGGTGACCCTTCATGTAACGGTTCCAAAGGAGCTGACAGAGGGAACCTATTCGGTGGAGGTGAAGGCGTCTGCGGGCGAGGGCCTCACAGCCAGTCTGCCCATCTCGTTCATGGTAAATGAGATGAATGCGGGAAAGGGAAGCTTTACTTCGGAGTACCCCCAGCAGGAGGGAACCACAGGCACTAATTTCTCTTTCAGTACCACACTGATTAACAACGGGCTTAAGACACAGTCCTACAGCTTATCATCCAATGCGCCGTCCGGCTGGGGTGTAAGCTTTACCCCCACCGGCGAGACAGCCAAGGTGGCTGCCCTCGAGGTGGAGTCCGGCGCCAGCAAGGGCATGACTGTGTCGGTGACGCCGCCGGAGGGGGTTGCGGCAGGGGAATATGACATATCCTGCAGCGCTGTGTCGGCTGAGGAGACATTGGACACCAGCCTGAAGGTGGTCATTACAGGCAGCTACGGCCTTAAGGTTTCCACCCCGGACGGCCGCCTGAGCTTTGACGCCTATGCGGGGCGGTCCTCGGATGTGACGCTTAACATCACCAATACTGGCAACGTGGACCTGGAAAATGTTTCTCTGAATTCATCCCTGCCAACAGGCTGGACCGTGACCTACAACACGGAGAACAACATTATCCCCTCCATACCGGCAGGAAGCACCACAGAGGTCATTGCCCATGTAAAGCCTTCTTCGGAAGCCGTCACAGGGGATTATGTGAACACATTCACCGCAGCCTGCGAGCAGACCCAGTCCAGCGCCGACTTCCGGGTATCGGTTAAGACAAAGACGGTCTGGGGCGTGGTTGCTGTTGTCATCATACTGTGTACGGCAGGGGGCCTGGGCTATGTGTTCCGCAAATACGGCAGAAGGTAGCCCCTATGGATAGTACGCTGGAAAGGGGTCATTGTTATGGATAATGAGGAAGAAATGATGATACGGACCGAACATTTGTCCAAATCCTATGGGGAAAAGGAAGCGGTCTGTGATTTGACACTGGAAATCCGGCGGGGAGAGATATTCGGGCTGCTGGGACCAAACGGAGCAGGAAAGACCACCACCACCCTTATGCTGTTAGGGCTGACGGAGCCCACCGGCGGCAGTGCGTACATAGACGGGAAGGACTGCGCCAGGCAGGCCATCGAAGTCAAGCGGATGGTGGGGTATCTGCCGGATAATGTGGGGTTTTATTCCGACATGACGGGGCGGGAGAACCTTCGATTTACAGGACAGCTTAACGGACTGTCCGGTGACGTGATAGACAGGCGGATGGAGGAACTGCTGGAAAAGGTGGGGATGACAGAGGCTGCCGACCAGAAGGCGGGAACCTATTCACGGGGCATGAGACAGCGTCTGGGAATCGCCGATGTCCTGATGAAGGACCCCAAGGTGGTTATCATGGATGAACCCACCCTGGGAATCGACCCGGAAGGAATGCGGGAGCTGATGACACTGATACGCAGCCTGGCGGAGGATGATAAAAGGACCATCCTCATATCCTCCCACCAGCTTTATCAGATTCAGCAGATTTGCGACCGGGTGGGGCTTTTTGTGGATGGAAGGCTCATTGCCTGTGGGCGGATTGACGAATTGGCAGGCCAGATTCGCCGTGAAGGGCATTATGCCCTGGAGGCATCTGCCTTTCCCGATGACAGCGGATTTGAGGAACTGTTAAGGAACCTTGGAAACGTGGAACAGGTGGAGCGGACCGGTGATTTTTACGTGGTCCATTCCAGGTCGGACCTGTGCAGGGAGTTAAACCGCAGGGCCCTGGAAAAGGGGTATACCCTGCGCCACTTAAGACAGCGGGGAAATGACCTGGATGAAATTTACCGCAGATATTTTGAGAAAGGAGAGCAGAAAAATGGTGGTCTCAATCAAAAGAAAAATAAAGGATTCCTTTCTTTCAGCAGGCAGAAGCGGTAAGAATATATCTGGCGGAGGCGCAAAGACGGGACCGGGTAAGGGCATGGGCGGCATGGCTGCCCTGTACCGCAAGGAGATGTCGGACCATATACGGAGCAAACGGTTCCTGATTGTGCTGGGGCTGATTCTGCTGACCAGCTGCGCCAGCATATACGGGGCCCTGACCAGCCTTTCGGATGCGGTTGCATCTGATTCCGGCTATATATTCCTGAAGCTTTTCACCTTAAGCGGAAGCTCCATTCCTTCCTTTACCTCCTTCATTGCGCTGTTAGGACCGTTTGTGGGGCTGAGCCTTGGGTTTGACGCAATCAACAGCGAGCGCTCCGAAGGCACCTTAAACCGCCTGGTGGCGCAGCCCATTTACCGGGATGCGGTCATAAACGGTAAGTTCCTGGCAGGCGCCACAATTATTTTCCTCATGGTCTTTTCCATGGGACTCATTGCAGGCGCCGTGGGGCTTTTGACCACAGGGGTGCCGCCTGCTGCCGAGGAAACTGGACGGGTGCTGGTGCTGCTGTTCTTTACCTCTGTCTATATCTGCTTCTGGCTGGCGCTGTCCATTCTCTGCTCAGTGCTGTGCCGCCATGCAGCCACCTCGGCCATGATTGTGATTGCGCTGTGGATTTTCTATGCGCTGTTCATGACGCTGGTGGTGAGCATTGTGGCAAATGCCCTGTATCCCATGGGGCAGACCGCATCGGCAGGCCGGATTCTGGACAATTACAGCTGCCAGATGAGCCTGAACCGTCTGTCTCCCTATTACCTGTACAGCGAGGCAGTGTCCACCATTATGAATCCCATGGTGCGCTCCACCAACATCATCCTGCCCCAGCAGATGTCGGGCGCTATCACCGGGTATCTGTCACTGGGACAGAGCTGCCTGCTGGTATGGCCCCATCTGACGGGTCTGCTGGCACTGACAGCCGTGGTGTTCGCCGCTTCCTACATCAGCTTCATGAGAAGGGAGATACGCAGCAGGTAAAAGCGCCATACAGCAGGTAAAAGAGCTGTACAGGCTGCATGACGGCATCAATTATACGGGTTTGTGAATTATCTGTGAAATCCACCTCTTATCTCTTGCGGTTCGTACAGAATTGAGAGAGAATACAGGTGGATTTTTCAGACATGACTCAACACAGGGAGAGATATAGATGAGGGTCTTGATTGTGGAGGATAACAGGCGGCTGGCAGAGTCCATCCGTGACATATTGAAGCACTGGTATGACTGCGATATCTGCGGAGACGGCAGTACCGGCTACTGGCTCTTAAAGGACGGCGGCTACGATGCAGCCATTCTGGACCTGATGCTGCCCGGAATGGACGGAATCACCCTGTTAAGGGAGGCCAGGAAAATGGGATGTCCTGTTCCCGTGCTGATACTATCAGCCAAAAGCGAGCTGGAGGACAGGGTGACGGGGCTGGAAAGCGGCGCTGATTACTATCTGACAAAGCCCTTCGACATGCAGGAGCTACTGGCTGTGATGAAGACCATCCTGAGGCGCAGGGGGGAGGTGATTCCCGAAAGCCTGAACCTGGGCAACATCTCACTGAGCCAGGCAGACTATACCTTAAGGGGGCCGGGCAAAAGCATACAGCTGGGCAAGAAAGAGTACGACATCATGCGGATTCTGATGGTGAACCGGGATATGGTGGTTTCCAAGGAAACCCTTTTGTCGAGGGTGTGGGGAAATGATGCGGAGGCAGTGGAAAATAATGTGGAGATTTACATATCTTTTCTGAGAAAGAAGCTGGATTTCCTCAAGGCAGATGTGATGATTGTCACTATCCGCAAGCTGGGATACAGGATTGTGGAAAAGAACAGCAGGGAGGTGCTTTGATGAAGGAAATAGGCAGGCTTCGGCTTAAGTTCATTATTTATAACATGCTGGTGGTGACAGCGGTCATAGGCATAACCTTCTGCGCAGTGACCTCCGTGGTAAAACGGAGGGTGAATGACCAGGGGAGCCTGGCTCTGTCCAGGGTGGTATCCCGGAAGGAACATCCCCTGATATTTGCAGCCATGTCCCCGGTTCAGATTCCGTATTTTACTGTTCTGGTGGGAGCGGACGGCGTGGTGACGCTGGGGGAAGGATATGACGCCTCCTGGGAACCGGGATTCCTGGAACAGATGGCTGTCCTGGGCATGACCGGGGAGGAGGATATGGGAATACTGGACGCGTATCATCTGAGATATTTAAGAATCAGCCAGCCGGCAGGGCATATGATTGCATTTGCAGATACCACCTATGAGGATTCACTGAGGAACGGGGTTATGAAATACGGGGGAATGGCCTGCGTGGCTATCTGGCTGGGATTCTTTGCGCTGTCCTATTTCTTTTCCCGGTGGGCCGTGAAGCCGGTGGAGGAATCTGTCCGCATGCAGAAGCAGTTTGTGGCAGATGCCTCCCATGAGTTAAAGACCCCGCTGACCGTGATTACGGCCAATGCAGAGCTTTTGCAGGAACGGTATGCAGGCATATCGGCGGAGGCGGACAAGTGGATGGAGCATGTGAACCAGGAGTGCAGGGAAATGCGATCCCTGGTGGAAAGTCTCCTGCTTCTGGCCAGGAACGATTCCTATGTACCGAGGAAGGGGGAATTTACCCGGTTCAGCTTAAGTGATTTGGTTATGGAGAAGATACTGATCTTTGAACCTGTATTTTACCAGGAGGAGAAGGTGCTGGAATATAAAATAGAGGATGATGTGATGATGATGGGGAACCCCTCCCGGATGGGGCAGTTAATCAAGGCCCTCATGGACAACGCGGTAAAATATTCCGTGCCAAGGGGGCGGACAGAGGTAAGGTTGGAGCCGGCCGGCCGCAGCAAGGCAAGGCTGTGGGTGTGCAGCCAGGGAGAACCCATACCTGAGGACAGACGCAGGCTGATTTTCAGAAGGTTTTACAGGGATGACAGCGCCAGGAGCAGCACAAACGGTTATGGCCTGGGGCTGGCCATAGCAGCAGAGACAGCCAGGAGCCACAGGGCAGGAATCGGGGTGGAGTACAGGGACGGGATGAACTGTTTTTACGTGACCGTGAAAAGGAAACGTCCTTTTTATTATTTTCCGTGAAGGGCACAGGCATCGGCATTGCGGCGGAAGCCCTGGACATCGGCATGAACGGCCACCTGTCCAAGCCCATCCCCATGGAGGAGCTGCTGCGGAAGCTGGATGCATGTCTGTAACTGGATACAGTTGTGGATATTAGATAAAAAAGTGGAAACCAGGTTCAGAAATCACGACAAAATTACTTGAAAAGCGGTTTTTACCCTCCTTCTTTTCTGCTATGATGAAACCATCAGAAATGAGAAGGAGGGTATTATTATGAAGAAAAAACTGGCACTTTTGCTGGCATGCTCCATGGCTTTAAGCCTTACTGCCTGCGGAGGCGGCAACAAGGCGGCAGAAACCACGGCTGCATCTGAGACTGCCACGGCAGCCGCTGCAGAGGCTGCAAAGGAGGAGAGCAAGGCTGAGGCAGCGGAAACCACGGCGGCTGAGGCTGCGGGCGGGGACATGGATGCCCTCATCGAGGCAGCCAAGGCTGAAGGCGAACTGACTGTATACGGCTCCTGCGAGGAGGAATATCTGTCTGCTGTCTGCCAGAATTTTGAGAAGCTGTACGGAATCAAGACAAAATACCAGAGACTTTCCACATCAGAGGTTTACACCAAGATATCCGAGGAAGCAGGCAAGCCATCTGCCGACGTATGGTTCGGCGGAACCACAGACCCCTATAACGAGGCAGTGGCCGACGGCCTTCTGATGGAGTATGACGCCATCAATGCCAAGAACCTGATTGGCGACCAGTACAAGGATCCGACCAACTGCTGGTACGGCATCTATAAGGGCATCCTGGGCTTCATGGTCAATACGGAAGAACTGGACCGTCTGGGTCTGGAAGCTCCCAAGACATGGGATGACCTGACCAAGGAAGAGTACAAGGGACTCATTATGCTGTCCAACCCCAACACGGCCGGCACGGCAAAACTGCTCATTAACACCATGGTTCAGATGAAGGGACATGACGAGGCCATGGAGTATTTCAAGGCCCTGGACAAGAACATTTCCCAGTACACCAAGTCCGGTTCCGGCCCATCCAAGATGGTAGGCCCGGGCGAGTGCGTAATCGGTATCGGATTCCTTCATGACGGCATTTACCAGATTCTTCAGGGCTATGATAATATCCAGTTAATCGTTCCTGAGGACGGAACCTCCTTTGAGGTAGGCGCTACCGCCATCTTCAACGGATGCGCACATCCAAACGCAGCCAAGCTGTGGATTGAATATGCCCTGTCTCCTGACTGTGTGGACCACGCCAAGGAGAATGGCTCCTATCAGTTCCTGGTATTAAGCAATGCCACCCAGCCTGAGGAAGCTACGAAATTTGGTCTGGATATGAACAATACCATTGACTATGATTTTGAGGATGCAAAGGAAAACAGTGCCAAGTATGTAGAGGACTTCTTCGCAGCTCTTGGAAGCTCCTCCGACAGCGCGGACTCCAGCCGTTTCTTGACAGAATAGGCAGGGCTCCAGCCGGTGTCCGGCACTTGAAAACGTAATGTAGTGTAAGCTTGCAGACGGGTGCTGCGTAATGGTTGTCATCATTCATTACGCAGCATTTGTTACATTATGGTCCTGGTTTGGCAAAAGGGACCGTAAGAAATCAAGAGGAAAAAATTCCTCGGGAAAGGGGGCCTCATTGTGGCCGGAAAACAGAGCGCTGAGCTGGAGCGCAGGAAATTTTTTTCAGACCCCATACTGGTGAGTATGATTGTGGTACTGCTGGTATTCCTGGCATTGTTTATCCTGTACCCCCTTCTGATGCTGCTGGTAGACAGCTTTTATTCGGAAGGTAAGATTACCCTGGAGGTATTCGGGAGGGTGCTGAGTCTGGAGCGGTTCCAGAAGGCTTTCAAAAACACCCTGGTGTTAGGCATGATTACGGGAATCGCGTCCACTGCCATCGGTCTGCTGTTCGCCTATGTGGGGGTGTATGTAAAGCTTAAGACAAGGGTGCTGGAGAAGCTGTTTGCCATGGTTTCCATGCTTCCCGTGGTTTCTCCGCCTTTTGTACTGTCACTGTCCATGATTATGCTGTTCGGACGAAGCGGCATCATCACCCGTTCCCTTTTGGGAATCTATGATTCCAATGTATACGGGCTGAAGGGAATCGCCATTGTACAGACACTGACCTTTTTCCCTGTATGCTATCTGATGCTGAAGGGACTATTGAAAAATATCGACCCCTCCCTGGAGGAGGCCACAAGGGACATGGGAGCTACCCGTTGGAAGGTATTAACCAGCGTCACATTTCCCCTTCTCCTTCCCGGACTGGGCAATGCATTCCTGGTAACCTTCATTGAATCCGTGGCGGATTTCGCCAACCCTATGCTGATTGGAGGCTCCTACGACACACTGGCCACCACCATCTACCTTCAGGTAACAGGGGCCTATGACTCCACCGGCGCAGCGGCCATGTCCGTGGTGCTCCTGTCCCTGACCGTGGTGCTGTTCCTGATTCAGAAGTATTATCTGGAGAAGAAGACAGCAGCCACCCTTACGGGAAAGGCCTCCCGCATGAGAATGCTCATAGAGGATAAGAGCGTTACGGTTCCGCTGACCATTTTCTGCGGCGCAGTGTCAGCCTTTGTCATGCTGATGTACATTATGGTGCCCTTTGAAGCCCTCTTCACCCTCTGGGGCAGGGATTACAGCCTGAGTCTTAAATGGTTCCAGTACATGTTCAAGACCAGCGGACTTAAGGCATTTAAGGACTCCTTTGTCCTGTCCCTGATTGCGGCTCCCCTGACAGCCTTCCTGTCCATGGTTATCTCCTATCTGGTGGTAAAGAAACGGTTTAAGGCCAAGGGATTTATTGAATTTGTATCCATGCTGGCCATGGCAGTGCCCGGCACCGTGCTGGGTATCGGATATATCAGGGGCTATGCCAACGGCCTGTTCAGGACCGGCGTCATGAGCGGACTTTACGGCACCGGCCTTATCCTGATTATCGTATTCATTGTGCGCAGCCTTCCCACCGGCACCAGAAGCGGCATCTCAGCCCTGCGCCAGATTGACAAGTCCATCGAGGAATCAGCCTGCGATATGGGCGCTAACTCCGCCAAGGTGTTTATGACCGTAACACTTCCACTGATTAAGGATTCCTTTTTCAGCGGCCTGGTGACAGCCTTTGTGCGGAGCATCACGGCAATTTCGGCCATCATTCTTCTGGTGACGCCCGACTTCTTACTCATCACCTGCCAGATCAATGAGCAGGCTGAGAAGGGCAATTACGGCGTGGCATGCGCCTATGCAACCGTTCTGATCATCATAACCTACGGCGCGGTACTTATCATGAATACCCTGATGAAGTTCTTCGGAGTCAGCAGGAAGATAAAGCAGGAGAACTAAGCGCTCACAGCGGGCCGCTGCGCTAAGCGGTCAAAGGACGCCCGCTAAGCGCCAGTGGCATGCATCGCACGTAAGCGTCTAAAGGACAGACGCTAAGTGCTCATAGCGAGGAGGAAAGTTTATATGGATAAACAGAAAAAAGGTGTTCGTCTGGAACACATTTCCAAAATATATACAGATCCAAAGACAGGAAAGGAATTCTATGCAGTGCAGGATACCACCCTGGATATCGAGCCCGGCACCTTCGTGACGCTCCTGGGGCCTTCGGGATGCGGCAAGACCACCACCCTGCGCATGATTGCGGGATTTGAGAGCCCGGATGAGGGGGATATCTACCTGGGGGATGAGGCCATCAATGCACTGACACCCAATAAGAGGGATACGGCCATGGTGTTCCAGAGCTACGCCCTTCTGCCCCATTACAATGTATTTGACAATGTGGCCTATGGCCTTAGGATACGCAAGCTCCCCAAGGAGGAGATTCATGAGAGGGTTATGAACATCCTTAAGCTGGTGGAGATGGAGGGCATGGAGTCCCGCATGACCAACCAGCTCTCCGGCGGCCAGCAGCAGCGTGTGGCCCTGGCCAGGGCCCTTGTCATCGAGCCCAGCGTACTGCTCTTTGACGAGCCCTTAAGCAACCTGGACGCCAAGCTGAGGGTCACCATGAGGACGGAAATCCGTAAAATCCAGCAGAAGGTGGGCATTACGGCCATCTATGTGACCCATGACCAGTCCGAGGCCATGAGCATTTCCGATAAAATCATTATCATGAGCAAGGGGAAGGTGGAGCAGATTGGGACGCCCAGGGAGATTTACTACCATCCCAATTCCAGGTTCGTGGCAGACTTCATCGGGGAGGCCAATTTCCTGGAGGCCAAGGTCAGGTCCGCAAGCGGTGAAAAGGCGGTCATCGACGTGGTGGGACAGGAGCTTACGGTCAACAATTTTGCAAAGGCAGGGCCAGGGGACGCAGCCGTGCTGGTCATCCGGCCTGAGGGGGCAACCCTGGCGGAGCAGGGGCTTTTGGAAGGCACTGTGACCCTGTCCACCTTCATGGGATCCTATCAGTACTATCAGGTTATGGTGGGGAACATGGAGATTCAGATTACGGATTACAATCCCGTGAACCGCAGGATATACGAGGTGGGGGAAAAGGCGTACCTGGATTTCGATCCCAAGGGGGTTTACATCCTGTAGACGCATTGGTATAATGTCGAAAGATATGATGCCCGGGCCGGTTCGGTTCCGGCCTGGCCGGAGAAAGGCCACCGGCCGGACCGTGTGCATACCCCGCAGGGGCAGGCCGGAGGACGTGGTTTGGCAGGCAGTATGAGGAATCGGATGAGTATGAAGAAGAGTTGGAACATATATATTGCAGTGATAGGGATGTCCCTCTGCCTGGCCGGCTGCGCAGGCAGCGGGACTTCTGCGGCTGCGGGCCATGTGGCAGATGTGGCAGGCGCGGATCATGTGGCAGGCGCGGATCATGTGGCAGGCGCGGATCATGTGGCAGGTGCGGATCATGTGGCAGGTGCGGACCATGCAGGGGATGAGGAGCTGGTGATTTACTGCCCTCATCCCCTTGAGTTCATCAACCCCATTGTGTCGGAATTTGAGGGACGGACCGGAATACGGGTCTATGTTCAGACCGGGGGCACGGGGGAGCTCCTTAAGATGGCGGAGGAGAGGAGCGCTCCTCCCTGCGACATATTCTGGGGCGGTTCCTTTTCCACCACCAGTCCCAAGAGGGAGCTGTTTGAGCCCTACATAAGCTGCAATGAGGATATGGTGCGGGATGAGTTTAAGAACAGGGAAGGCAATATGAGCCGGTTCACGGATATTCCCAGCGTAATCATGGTGAATACAAACCTGATTGGGGATGTGGAGGTGGAGGGCTACGAGGATTTGTTAAAGCCGGAGCTGAAAGGCAGAATTGCCATGTGCGACCCTGCCATGTCGTCCTCGGCCTACGAGCATCTCATCAATATGCTCTATGCCATGGGGGACGGGGAGCCGGAACAGGGCTGGGATTACGTGGAGGACTTCTGCCGGAACCTGGACGGCATCCTGTTAGGCGGATCCGGGGAGGTGTATCAGGGGGTGGCTCAGGGAAAATACGCCGTGGGCCTTACCTTTGAGGAGGCTGCCGCCCACTATGTGGCGGACAAAGGACCGGTAAAGCTGGTGTATATGAAGGAGGGGGTTATTTCCACGCCGGACAGCGTCTGTATCGTAAAGGGCAGCCGCCATGTGGAGGAGGCCAGGGATTTTGTGGACTTTGTAACGGGTAAGGACGCCCAGACCGTTATCTCCATGAGGCTGGACCGCCGTTCCGTGAGAAAGGATGTGGAGGAACCTTCCTATCTGCCGGATAAGGAGGACATCCACATCATATACAGCAGGGAGGACGAGGTGAATTCCAGAAAGGGGACGTGGCTGGAGCATTTTGCCTCTATTTACAACAGGGTGCTTGAGGAGGATGCAGGCATGTCCGGGGAGGTGGGAAGCCAGTGAAGAAGGAACGGTATTTCCGCCATGAACTGGAGCGCATGTTTATCGCCTATGCCATTGTCCCGGCGGTCATATTCACCCTGGTGTGCGGCCTGCTCTTCATGGCAGTGCTGCTCCACGGGAAAAAAAGCGGCAATATTGAGCACAACCGGTATGTGGCCGGCCTGCTGGACAATGTGCTGGCGCGGTATGAGGAGGGTGTGGAGGAGATGGCTTCGCGGCCAGGCTGCTTTGACAAAGTCCGCGACCAGAACAGAAAGGCTGAGCTGTTTGGGATATTTTACGGCATCACCAACAGCCTGGGCCTGGAGGGAGATTTGTTTGTCATGGACAGCAGCAGGAACATCCTTCTTTCCAGCCGCAGCGGCCTCCCCCAGTTCCTGGATGTGCCGGAGGATGTGTCCTGGGGCATATTTGACGATATGGACCGAGAACCCCATAAGACGGCCCTCAGTCTGGCGGAAGGATGGAAAAACGGCGGCAGTACGATCGCCATAGGGCGGAGCGTGATGGATGGGAACCGGAAGCTGGGCTATATCCTGTGTTCCATTCCCAGCAGCCAGTTTAAGGCCCTTGTGGACAAGCCGGATATCCAGACCATTATTGCCGATCCCTTTGGCTGGGCTTATGTCAGCAGTAATTACAGCTTCTTAAACAGCAGCAACCAGGTCATGAAGGTCCTCAGAGAGTCGGGCAGGTATTTAAGCCATGAGAAGCAGATGTACCTGGTGTCCAGGCAGCGGGTTCCCAGGGGAGGGTTTTCCGTGTATTCCATCTCCGATATCCAGAACATCGTCATTTCCCTGGGCCTGGGCAGCGGCCTGGTCATCACGGCCCTGGTGCTCATGACCCTGTGGATGCTTCTCAACTCCAGGAAGGTGACGGAGAAAAAGACAGAGGATTTCTATAAAATCCTGGATGTGATGGAGAATGCCAGGGACGGCGACCTGGAAGGTGTCATACGGATACAGAGCAACAATGAATTCAAAATCATTGCCGACGCCTATAACGAGACCATACAGAGCCTGAGAATCCAGATGGAGAACAACAGGAAGATGGCGGAGCTGGTGTCCATGGCCCAGAACAAGCAGCTGGAATCCCAGTTTAACCCCCATTTCCTGTACAATACCCTGGAAAACATCCGGTACATGTGCAAGCTGGAGCCTGCAACGGCGGAGCGGATGGTGTTCAGCCTGTCAAACCTTCTGCGCTACAGCCTGGACGGCAGCAAGGCAGAGGTGACCTTAAGGGAGGACTTAGAGCACCTGGAATCCTATCTGACCATATTAAAGCGCAGGTTCGGGGAACGGTTCCTCTGCCGGATTGACGTGGAGCCGGAAGCCATGGACCTGCGGATTCCCAAGCTGGTGCTCCAGCCCATGATTGAGAATGCGGTGAAATACGGGTTTGGAAAGCAGCTCAACCTGACCGTGGAGCTGAAAGCCTATATCCATGAGGGGAAACTAATCATGATATGCCGGGACGACGGGGTGGGAATCCCACAGGGAACCTTAAGCGGGCTGACAGCTCTGCTGGAACAGAAGGAAATTCCCAGAAGGCATTCGGGACTGTATAACATTCACAGAAGAATCGATATCCTGTACGGACGCCCCTGCGGGGTGGAGATCAGAAGCGCGGAGGGGCACGGCACCACCCTGGTGGTGACCCTGCCGGTGAAAAGAGAGGAATCAGACGGATGTTGCGTGTATTGATTGCGGAAGACGAAGAGATGATACGAAAGGGGCTGGTCTATACCACGGACTGGCTGTCCATGGACTGCGTGGTGGTGGCGGAGGCCGCCGACGGTCAGGACGGATATGAGAAGATTCTGGAGTACAGGCCGGATGTGGTCATAGCGGATATCTGCATGCCCTTTATGGACGGCATAGAGATGATAAAGAAAGCCTCGGAGCAGATAAGGTTTAAGAGCATCCTCCTGACCAGCTACGCGGATTTTGAGTATGCCAGGCGCGCCATCGAGGCCAGGGTCTGCGAGTACCTGCTAAAGCCTGTGGATGAGGAGGCCCTGGCAGGCATCATGGAACGGCTGGGGGAGGAAATCGTAAGCAGCCGCCAGGTGGAGCATGTGATGGAGCAGGCCGAGATAGAGGGGGGCAACCTGAACCTGGAGTACTACATGCAGCTGGACCTGTCGGAGAACCAGTATGTTTCCAGGGCTATAAAGGCCATACGGGAGGATTTTGCCAGGAAGCTGAGCATTGAGTCCATTTCAGATAACCTGGGGGTCAGCGCCAGCTACCTGAGCCGGAAATTCAAGGAGGTCACGGGACAGACCTTCCTGGATTTCCTCAACAAATACAGGGTCCAGCAGGCCATTGTGATGCTGGGCACCAGACAGTACAGAATCAGTGAGATATCAGAGGCCACCGGGTTTACGGACTACAAGCATTTCTGCTCCGTGTTCAAAAAGTACACCTCCAAATCTCCCACCAAGTTTATCAAAGGGGTGTCGTGAGAATTCGTAAGAAACCTTACAATTATCTCCAAGGACGAAAATGCCTTGACCTTAGAGCGGCTCCATGGTTTATGCTGTATATGTCAGAAATGACGCTGGCCCGGACTGCTTTGTATCAAAGCGCCGGGCCATCCCCCTTTTTACGGGGCAGTTAAACAATCAGGCATAGTGATATTTGGTCCTGTATCTGCGTAGAAAATAAAGGCACAGCAGTACTCCGCCGAATTCCGCTATGGGAATGGCCAGCCACACGCCGTCCATCCCGATGATGAGGGGCAGCACCAGCAGGCTGGTGATAATCAGGCCAAAGGTGCGCACGAAGGAGATGATGGCGGATATCCGTCCGTCGGACAGGGCCGTGAACAGGGCGGAGGCAAAGATGGTGAAGCCGGAAAAGAGGAAGCTGCATGCAAATATCATGAATCCGTGCCTTGCCAGTTCATAGACCGGTGTTCCCCTGCGGGCGAAAATCTCCACCACCAGGCTGCCGCCCAGCCGGGCCATGAGGAAAACAGCCAGGGAGGAGGCTGCCGTGAAAATGAGGGAGGTTATAAATACCTGTCTGAGCTGCTGGTGGTTCCTGCTTCCGTAGTTAAAGCTGATGACAGGAGACACGCCCCGGGAAAATCCCATAAACAATGCATTTAGCAGAAACTGGGAATACTGGATGATGGTGATGGCCGCCACCCCGTCCTCGCCTGCAAAATGCATCATCAGCAGATTGAACAGGAAGGTGATGACGCCGGAGGAAAGGTTTGTCACCATCTCGGAGGAACCGTTGAGACAGGCTTCTCCCAGCTCCCTTTTTACAATGCGGGGCCGTACGAACCACAGGCTCTTTCTGGCTGCGGCAAAGTAGATGAGGCCGATAAGGGCCGGTATGGTGTACCCGGTGACCGTGGCAATGGCTGCCCCGGCGATACCCATTCCCATGGGTACAATAAGCACATAGTCCAGCACTGCGTTGGCAATGCCTGCCAGCAGGGTGAGAAACAGACCGATGCCGGGCTTTCCCTCCGTGACAAAATACATCTGAAACTGAATCTGAAGCATGAGGGAGGGCGCAAAAGCCAGCTGCCAGCGCAGGTAGGTGACGCAGTCCGCCAGGAGCAGGTCGCTGGCTCCCAGCATACGGGAAAGGGGCACTGCCGCCAGGTTCCCAAGGATGGCAAAGGCCAGTCCGATTATGATATTCAGCAGGATAATGGTGGTGAAGGTTTCCCTGGCGCTGTCAGGCCGTCCTTCCCCCATTTTTTTTGCCACAATGGCATTGCTTCCCATGGACAGCATGACGGAGATGCCCAGCACGATGTTGATCACGGGGTAGACGATATTGACGGATGAAAGGGCGTTGGTGCTGACGAACCGGGATACGAAAACCCCGTCCACAATGGTGTACAGGGACATCACCACCATCATGACAGTGGTGGGCAGCGCAAACAGCAGCAGAGACCCGAATGTAAATTTTTTGGATAATGAATGACTCATGTTAACACTCCTGTTTTGATTCAATAGGTTAAGTATGGTTGGAACTTGATAATTTCAGCCGCAGGAGTCGGTGCGGCTGGCCATGAAGGCCGCGCTGGACGAGCCAAGGCTGGTGGAGAGGGACAGGGAATATCTGCTCGTGTCGGACATCAGCGCGGGATCGGAGCGGAAGGCTGCGGTGGAGATTGCGGAGCATGTCAGAATGCAGGAAAAGTACCATGGAGCAGTGGGCGCAGTGGGCTCCATTTATCTGGGGAAGGACCTGGACCGGGGCATATATGACCGCTACGTGAAGGTGTATACCAGGCTGGATAAGAAAACTGCCTCCCACCGGGTTCAGAAACGGCCGGAGGGAACTTATGTGGAGCTGTACAGCAGGGGTCACCTGTGGGACATGGAAAATCCCTACCGCCTCATCAGCGCCTTTGCGGGGGAGCGGGGAATCCGGCTGGGGCAGATGTGGTATGAGGATTTGATGCTGGATGAGCTGACGGTGAAGGAGTACGAACAGTATATAGTAAAGGTTATGGTACCGGTGGAGGATGGGGTGTCAGAGGGATGAGTATTACAGGAGGGCTTCTCAGAGGGCGCCGGATACCGGAATGGGAGGCGTGGTACTGGTACGGGGAGGCTGGATAAGCGGTTTTCCGATGGAGACCTGCCCATGGTGCTGGATATACACCGCCCCAACCTGTGTGAAGATTTTAAGGGGTAGGGCCCGAGCTGCCGCCCTCCATGAACTTGACCGGAGAGCATCCCACATATTTTTTAAATACTTTGATGAAATATTTATAATCCGAGAAGCCCACAAGGTCTGCAATTTCGTAGACCTTGTATTTATTTTCCTTCAGCAGGTCCACGGCCTTCTGCATCCGGTAGCGGTTCAGATAGTCGTTGAAGGTGTAGCCGGTAAAGCTTTTGAACTTGGAGTTCAGATAGGTGCAGGACATGCCGCACTGTTCGCTGATATCCGTAAGAGACAGGTGGGAGCTGTAGTGGTTTCGGATGCAGTCCATCATGTGATCCACATGGCGGTTTCCTTCGGGGCTGTCCCCTGTTTCCGGCTCGTCCAGTATGCCTAACTTCCGTTTTTCCATGTCCAGCTGCTTCATCTCATGCCTGAGCCTGGCCGCTGCCAGCTGCTTGGCTTTAATCTTTCCAAGAGCGTCATAGAGCTCGTTAAAATTCACAGGCTTAAGTAGGTATTCCGTGACTCCCAGGCGGATAGCCTTCCTGGCGTACTCAAAATCGCTGTAGCCGGACACGATGATGGCGTCATAGCCGTATTCTTCTATGCTGTCCTCCAGCATGGAAAGGCCGTCCTTTACAGGCATGTTGATGTCCACCACCACGATATCCGGGTTGGTATCCCGGATTTTTTCCAGTCCCTCCAGTCCGTCCGCTGCCTCCCCTACCACCACGCAGTCCGCGTCCTGCCAGTTTACCATGAACAGCAGGCCTTTGCGTATGATGTCCTCGTCCTCAACAATCAGGACTTTATACATATGTATCCTCCTCCATATCCGCGGGAAGTGTGACGCTCACCCGCGTTCCGTTTCCGGGGGAGCTCTCAATGGTCAGGCCGTAGGAAGGGCCGTAGAGGAGCCGCACTACCCGGTGGGAATTATATAATCCGATATGTTCCCTGTAAATATCCTCCTGCTCCAGGGCTTCCCGCAGCTCCGTCAGTTTTTCCCGGCTGATGCCGCTGCCGTTGTCCTCCACGCACAGCACCAGGGTGCTGTCCTCCATACGGGCCGTGATGGTGACGGATACACAGTGGGCATCCTTCATTCCGTGGACCAGGGAATTCTCCACCACCGGCTGCAGGAGCAGCTTTGGAATCCTTAAGTCCATCAGCTCCTCAGGGATGTCGATATGGTAATTCAGCCTGCGGTTATAGCGCATCTTCTGGAGCAGGAGATAGTCGTTGATGTATTCGATGTCGGTCTGCAGGGGCACGATGGTGCTGCCGTAATATATGCTGTAGCGCATCAGGTTGGCAAAGGCCATGACCATTTCCGAGGCCTTCTGGGAGTCAATGGCAATCTCATAGCGGAGGGTTTCCAATACATTAAAGATAAAATGGGGGTTAAACTGTTCCTCCAGCTGTTTGATTTCCATGGTGCGCTTGCGCTCCGCCAGCTCGCTGTTGTGAAGCATCAGCTCCTCGCGCTGAATCACCATGTTGCGGAACGCGTCGTTGAGCATACGGAATTCGTCAAACACCTGGCTCTTTAAGCGGTAGTCCATATTTCCCCGCCCCATTTCCTCCACCGAGGCCTGGAGCTCGTCAATGGCCTGCAGGTTCTTTTTTGTGATGCGCAGGGTCAGGGGAGGAATCATGATGACCATTAGAATTCCGGCCAGCCCCAGAAACAGAATGCCGTAGGTCACAAGGCTGCGCTGGAATTCCATGGATACCAGTGTGTATAGAATCAGGGAGCTCTCAGGAAGGGCTTCCTTGTGTATATGGTAATGCTTGTTGTTGACCTTCACAATATTGCCCTTCTGCCAGTCCATCCTGTATTTGCCGGCAGGATATTTCTCCATGGGATCTGCGTTCTGCCTTCCCACTGCAAAAATCAGGTTGTCGTACCGGTCTGTGATGACCACGTCGTCCAGGGGGTATTCCCGCACCGCCTCATAAATCTGTTCGTCCATCAGATCGAAAAACAGGTATCCGCAGATACCGTCCGCGTCCGCGAGGGAGTGGGCCAGGAGCAGGTCACCTGCCTGTCCGTGGGCAAAATTCAGGCGGCTGGGCATGGTATGGGGCATGGCAGGCTCTTCCTGCATTTTTTCCACCAGGCTCTTATAGACAGCGCTGTTCAGGAATATGTCCCGGTTTCCCTCAAAGAGGCTGGAGCTTACCATGCGTCCCTCTGTATCCGTGAGGGCAAAGGTACTCCGTATAGGCTGGGACGTGGTAAAGCCGTAGAGCAGGCGGTTGACCTGGGTGGCTGCATCTGCATTTTCCAGTTTCAGGGCATCCAAAAAGCGGTAATCCGTGGAAAAGTGCTCCAAACCCTCTTTATATGATGTCACCTGGCTGTCCAGGATAGATGCCAGAAGGGCGTTGTTCTTCCGATTGCTTCCCACACTGATCCACTGGACATTGATGAACAGGAACAGCCCCATCAGCACAAAGAGCAGTGAGATGATGGAGATTGCATATTTAAAGAAAGAACGCTTGATGTAATCCCTGTACTGGTTGCCTGCCATGGCGGGTACCTCCCGGAAGTAGTGAAGTACAGTGCCATTTGGACACTGTACCTTCTAATTATATCATAGATAGAGACTAAATGCTGATGTCGTTGCTGCCGGTAACTTTAAAGAACACCAGAAGGGACAGGATACTGGTCAGGGTCAGGATGGTGGAGTAGGCTGCGGCATTGCCGAAGTTGCTCCGGATGACCTCCGCGTAGATGGCCACTGTCAGGGTCTGGGTTCTGCTGGTATACAGGATAATGGAGGAACTGAGCTCGCTGATCAGGGTAATCCAGCTCATGATGGCCCCGGAGAGCACGCCGGACATCATCATGGGCACCGTCACCTTCACAAAGGATTTGGTCTCGGTGCATCCCAGGCTTATGGCTGCCTCCTCCACGCTGAGACTGATCTGGCCGATGATTGCGGTGCTGGAACGTATGGTGTAGGGCATCCGCCGTATGGACAGGGATATGATGATGATAATGGCAGTGCCGCTGAGCAGTAGGGGCCTGCTGTTAAACGCATACAGGAAGGAGATGCCGAGGACAGAGCCGGGGATGATGTAGGGGAACATGGTCACCGTGTCCAAAATGCCGGTGAGGAAGGACCTCTTCCTGACCGTCAGGTAGGAGATGAGGATACCGAACACCACCACGATGGCGATGGCGCATATTCCGAACAGGTAGGTGTTGAAGATAGCTGTGTTATTGTTCTTGGAGAACAGGGTATTCCTGTAGTTTTCCAGGGAAAAGCCTCCTGTGTAGACCGTTCCTCCGCCTGTTGCCAGGAAGGAGGTGACGATGACCGTAATCTGGGGCAGGATGGCGATGAGCACCACCGCATACACGAACAGGTGGGACAGGATGTTGCGGGTGCCGGTGCATTTTTCCGCCACCATGGGCTTTAAGGCAGTCATGGAATAGGTGAAGCGGCTGCCCAGATAGCGCTGGAGGAAGAACAGGACCAGGGTAATGCCGATGACAATGACGCAGAGTGCGGCGGCAAAATGGTCGTCCGTGCTGACCTCCCCCATGAACTGACTGTAAATCAGCACCGGAAAGGTCTTATAGCCCTCTCCGATGAGCATGGGAGTACCAAAGTCAGAGAACACGCGCATGAACACCAGCAGGGAGCTGGCCAGCATGTTGGGCATTACCAGCGGGACGATGATCCGCATCACCCTCTGGAATGCGGTACAGCCAAGGCTTTCGGCTGCCTCGTTCAGTGAATTGTCCAGGTTCTTCAGGGCGCCGGATATGTACATGTACACCAGGGGGAAGGACTGGAGGGAGAATACCAGCACGATGCCCGCAAAACCATAAATGCCGCCCAGCTTTATGTGAAAGAGGCTGTTGAGTATCTTGGTGAAGAAGCCGTTCCGCCCTAACAGCTGAATCCAGGCATAGGCCCCGATGAAAGGCGGAGACAGGTAGGAAATGACAATCAGGATGTTCAGGTATTTGCTTCCCTTAATCTGCACGCTCCGCAGCACATAGGCCATGGCCAGTCCCAGAACGGCGGCCACCAGGGTGGAGACAATGGTGACCTTGAAGCTGTTCACCAGGGTGCTCCAGTAGTATTTTCTTGCGAAGAATTTGGTGAAATAGGCAAAGCTTAAGTTTCCGTCCTCAGAAAGGACGCTTTTATAGAGCACCAGCACCAGGGGATAGACCACGAAGAGAAGGAACAGGGCCAGGATTCCCAGTGCCATTGCAACCCATATATTTAATTTTTTCTCTCCCGCATATCTCATGAATGGTCCCTCCTGACAATAAGGCTCTGACTTCCGTCCTCAGTGAACACGTTGATTTTATGGGACTGTACGCCCAGACGGATGGGGGTGTGGTCCGGGATGATATCCCAGATATCGGAGTTTTGTATAACCTCCATCTCCCTGCCGTCTGCGGTCTCCACAAAGTAGTGGGTGGTGATGCCGAGGAATACGCTGCTTCGCACAACGGCAGGTATGCCGTCGCTGCCCTCCCGGTTGATGATGAATTCCTCCGGCCGGATGGACACCTTCACGGTCTGGCCGTCGCCCGCGCTGTCAGAAAGGTTCTCCATGGGCACGCTGTAATCCCCGATGTGAAGCAGCGTCTGTCCGTCCCTTGCCTCAATGCGCCCGTCCATGATGTTGGACAGTCCGATGAAGGTGGAAACGAAGATGTTGGAGGGCCGCTGGTACACATTCTTGGGGGTGTCAATCTGCTGGATGACGCCGCCGTTCATGACTGCGATGCGGTCCGATACAGCCAGGGCCTCCTCCTGGTCATGGGTTACATATATGGTGGTGATGCCCACCTGCTGCTGGATGCGCTTGATGGCGTTCCTCATCTCCACCCTCAGCTTGGCGTCCAGGTTGGACAGGGGTTCGTCCATGAGCAGCACCTCCGGGTGAATGACAATGGCTCTGGCCAGGGCCACCCGCTGCTGCTGGCCGCCGGAGAGCTTGGAGGGCATCCGCTTTTTCAGGTGGTCAATCTTTACCACCTTCAGGATTTCGTCCACCTGGGACTCGGACTGGTCCTGGGGCACCTTGCGGTTTTTAAGGCCGAAGGCCACATTGTCCCGGACTGACATGTGGGGGAAAATGGCGTAGTTCTGGAACACCATGCCCATGTTCCTCTTGTTGGTGGGAATGCTGTTGATGACCTTGCCGTCAATCCTGATTTCACCGCCCTCAATGGAATTGAATCCTATAATCATGCGCAGCAGGGTGGTTTTCCCGCATCCGGAGGGCCCTAAGAGGGTGAAGAATTCACCGGGCCGCACGTCTAAGGACAGGCCGTTTATAATGGTATCCTTTCCGAACCGTTTGATTACATTTTCTATGCTGATAGCTACACTCATGGTTTGTAACCCTCCTTGTTATGAGTATTTAGCGCCTGTGTTTCAGGCGTTTAAAAAGGACTGCCGAATCTGACCGTTTCGAGCCGCCAAGAGGTGATGTGCGGTGACAGGATGATGTGGTCAGCGTAAGAGGCAGTCCTTTGGGGGCATGTTTATGCCGGTTTTGCGTGTTCTGTCAGATGAGCGGAGCAGGTGGTTAGTCCATGGATGACTCCATATGCTCGCTAAAGAGGTTGGTAATTTCTGTCTTGTGCTCGGCAACCCAGCCCTCGTCGTAGTTATCAAACAGTTTGATTTCAGACTGAGGCGTCATGTAGTCAGCCAGCTTGGCATCCTTTCTGAGGGGCCTTACAGTCAGGTTGGAGCCCACTGCGTTCTGAATCTTCTCGGAGAGCATATAGTCCACAAATTTCTTTGCATTTTCAGGATGCTTGCAGTCCTTTAAAATCTGTACGGACTCGCCGGGGAATATGGCTCCCTCTTTGGGGAATACCACCTCAACCGCGGCGCCTTCCTTCACATAGTTGGCAGCAGGGTCTTCCCAGGTCAGGCCCACCACATACTCGCCTTCCGCAACGCCCTTGTATACCTGGCTGGAGCTGTTGGCCATCTTGCCGTCCAGGTTTGCGATGAACTGGTCCACATAAGTCCATGCCTCGTCGGATAACGGGTTTCCGTCCTTGCCCATGCCGTAGAGCATGGCCAGCAGGGACTGGAACGCGGAACTGGAGTTTACAGGGTCGCCGAATGCAATCTTGCCCTTTAACTCAGGGTTTAACAAATCCTCAAAGCCGTCAATCTTCATGTCGCCCTTTAAGTCTTTATTGACAATCATGACCGTTGGGTCTGCAAAGGCAGGGGTGAAATAGCCGGTGGTATTGCAAAACGCATCCAGCATGTTTTCATCCTCAGGCGATACATACTCCATAAACAGTTCCTTAGAGGAGGAGAGCATGGTCTGGTCAGCTACCCAGAATATATCGCCCAGTGGGTTATCCTTTTCAGACTGGGCCCTCTTTAACAGCTCGCCGGTACCTGCCACCACCACCTCTACCTTGATTCCCGTATCCTTCTCAAACTCAGGAATCACGGCGTTGTTCAGGGCCTCGCTTCTGGCCGTATAGACGACCAGCACAGGCTCCTCTTCACCGGAAGCAGCATCCTTAGCTGCCTCTGTCTTATCAGCGCCGGCCGCTGCCTCTGTCTTGGCTGCCTCTGTGCCGGAAGGCTGCTGTGGGTCGCCGGTCTTTGCCCCGCCTGCGCTGCAGCCGGTGGCTGCCAGGGCTGCTGCCATGATGACTGCGGTTGCTTTTTGAAATTTTCTCATATGAACATTCCTCCCTTAAACATATTTTTTTGCTGCACCACATTTTTCATAACTTAATTTTAGCATTTGGGTGGGGAAAGTAAATCCGACAATCTCACAAAAAGGTGGAGAATAAACAACAGACGGAGTGAAATGATTGAAAATTTCCAGTCCGTCTGTTGATATAGCTGAATGTTTACTTGTTTTTCTTGCCTTCCTTCCCCTTTTTGCCCTCTTTTCCGTCTTTTGCAGCCTTTTTATCGCTCTTTTTTGATTTTGCGGATTTCTTGGGTTCAGACTTCTTGGGCTTTTCGCCTTTGGGGGAGTCGGATTTCCTGGATTTGGAGGAAGCTTCCTTTTCTCCGGAGACAGCTTCGGAAACAGGCGGTTTCTCTGGGGCGGGCTGTCCCTCTGGGATGTACTCTATGATATCGCCGATATCACAGCCCAGCAGCGTGCAGAGGGTATCCAGGGTGTGGGTGGATACATGCATGTTTTTTTTCAGCCGTCCTATCTGGCCCGCGCTGAAATTGTAATGTTTTATCAGTCTGTACTGAGTCATGCCCTGGGCTTCCATGGTTGCCCACAGCCGGTCATAGCGTATCATGGCTTATCCTCCTTTGGCTTTTAAAGTCCGTAAAACCGGGCTTTTAAATGGCTATTATCAATAAATGGATTATACCATGAAGCATGCATAAATACAAGGATCATTGGAAGAAATGGGAATAAAAGAGAGGAAAATGGGAATAGTAGGAATGACCATATGTCACACTGTTTTCATATATAATTAGGAGGAGAATCCATGACTGATTTTAAGACCAGCGAGACAGCTAAGAACCTTATGAGAGCCTTTGCGGGAGAGAGCCAGGCCAGGAACCGCTATACCTTTGCGGCGGGGCTGGCAAAGGAGCAGAAGATGCCCATGGTGGAGGCGGTATTTTGCTACACGGCAGACCAGGAAAAGGAGCATGCAGAAATATTTTATGACTATCTGAAGCCGTTAGATAAGGAAACCATATTCATAGACGGTGGTTATCCGGTGGATTTGGAAAAGAACACCCTGGCTCAGCTGAATGCGGCAGCCCACAACGAATACGAGGAGCATGACGTGGTGTACAAATCCTTTGGGGACATTGCGGAGAAGGAAGGCTTTTCTCAGATTGCAGCCACCTTCCGTATGATTGCAAAGATTGAGAAGACCCACGGAGAGCGTTTCCGGTATCTGGCAGACCTGCTGGGAGCCGGGAACCTGTATGTCAGCCAGCAGAAGGAGACCTGGATCTGCACCAACTGCGGATATATATATGAAGGAGAAGAACCCCCTCAGTACTGTCCGGTATGCCGCCACGACCAGGGCTATTTTGCCCGCAGGGAGCTGGCGCCATGGTATTTGAAGGAGAATAATCAGGCAAAGTAGCGGGACAGGCAAAATAAGATTTTACAAAGAGGGTGAGTGGGTGGTATAATGTCCACGCAGGCAAAGCCCGGGGCCCTGATGGAACACAGCCAAATCAGGGCCGGCCGCGCCTTTGCAAATGAGACAGAAAACTGATTACCACCTATTAAGGAGAACAGATATATGCCAAATCCAATTCAAGCAGTCATATTCGACCAGGACGGACTTATGTTTGACACGGAAAGCCTGGCCGCCACATCCTGGTTTGAAGTAGGACCTAAATACGGAATCCATGTGGACGGCAACTTCCTGCGGGGAATCCGGGGATGCAAACCTGACAAGGTAAAACAGGTCTGCACACTGCAGTTCGGTGAGGAGGCCATGAAGGACTATGACCGGTTCCGGGAAGAGAAGCGCCAATACTCCTACCGCTGGATTGCAGAGCACGGCGTCCCGGTAAAAAAGGGCCTTAAGGAACTGCTTATATACCTGAAAGACCACAACATAAAGACAGCCGTGGCCACGGCCAGCAGCGAGAGCTGGACCCAGGGCAATGTAAAGGGAGCCGGGGTGGAGGACTATTTCGACGATTACATATACGGGGACATGGTAAAGGAAGCAAAGCCAAACCCTGCCATCTTCCTGCTGGCAGCCCGGCGGCTGGGGGTGGAGCCGGAGGCATGCGTTGTCCTGGAAGACAGCTTTAACGGAATCAAAGCAGCCGCGGCAGGCGGTTTTAATCCGGTGATGATACCTGACCAGGACCAGCCGGATGAAGAAATCCGGAAGCTGCTCACTGCCTGCTGTGACAGTCTTACAGATGTCATCGGCCTCTTTGAGACCGGAAGGCTGTCATTGAAGCAGCCATAGCAGCCCTATAAAAGAAGCTGTCATCTAATAAAGGAATGAATTATATGTGGAAAGAAGCTGTTTCCCTGGCCGCGGCGGCAGGCGCTGCCTGTGTGCTGCGATCTGAGTACGAAAAAAAGCATTTTTCAGTGGAAGTGACAGAAATCATTTCCCCTAAGCTGGAAAAGGACAGGAACCTGATATTCCTGTCCGACCTTCACAACAACGAGTTCGGCCGGGACAACGGGGAACTGGTGGCGGCGATTCACCGTCTGAATCCGGACGCGGTATTATCCGGCGGAGACATGATGGTCTGCAAGGGAAAGCGGGACATAAAGGTCCCGCTAAAGCTGTTTCGCCAGCTGGCGGCCAGCTATCCGGTTTACTGCGGCAACGGAAACCATGAGAACCGCATGGTGTGGGAGCGCAGCTTATACGGGGACCTTTACGAGGAGTACAGGGATGCCATGACTGCCATGGGCGTTCATTACCTGGAGGACAGCTGTGCCTTCCTGGGAAGGGACCTGAGGATTGCCGGTCTGGATTTGTCGCCCTGTTTCTACCGGAAGGCCCTGTACCATAAGGTGCCGCTGATGCCCGCAGGCTATATGGAACGGAAACTGGGCAAAGGACCTTCTTCCTGTAAGGAGGAGCCGTTCACCATACTTCTGGCCCATTCCCCCCTGTATTTTGATTCCTATGCCCGCTGGGGAGCGGATTTGACCCTGGCCGGGCATTTTCACGGAGGCACCATCCGCATACCGGGGCTGGGGGGAGTCATGACGCCCCAGTACCAGTTCTTCCTGCCCTGGTGCGCCGGGGATTTTGAGCGGAACGGGAAGCGGATGATTGTCAGCCGGGGACTGGGAACCCACTCCATCAACATCCGCCTGAACAACAGGCCGCAGCTGGTGTTAATCCGTTTGAGAAGGGCGTGTCAGACATAATACCATAAAATGAATACCATTGACAGGTGAAAGAATGGAAACCATATCCTATAAGCTGGAGCATTTTGAAGGTCCCCTGGACCTGCTGCTACATCTCATTGAGAAAAACAAGATAAACATATATGATATTCCCATTGTGGAAATCACGGCCCAGTACCTGGATTATGTGCGCCATATGGAGCGGGAGGACTTAAATATTGTCAGCGAGTTCCTGGTGATGGCGGCCACGCTGCTTGACATTAAGGCCAGGATGCTCCTTCCCAAGGAAGTGGATGAGGAAGGGGAGGAAATAGATCCCAGAGCAGAGCTGGTTATGCGCCTGCTGGAATATAAAAAGTACAGGCTGATGGCCGATGAACTGGCTGACCGGGAGGATGGGGCTCTGAAGCATCTCTACAAGCCCTCCACCCTGCCGCCGGAGGTGGCAAAATACGAGCCTCCGGTGGACCTGGACAAGCTTTTGGACGGGCTTACACTGGCTAAGCTTCAGAGAATCTTTGAGCAGGTAATGAAGCGCAAGGAGGACAAGATAGACCCTATCCGAAGCAATTTCGGAACCATACACAGGGAACCCGTAAGCCTGGAACAGAAGATAGGCAACGTGCTGCTCTACGCCAGGAGGAAGCGCAGATTCAGCTTCAGGGAACTCCTGGAGGGACAGCCGGACAAGCTGGAGGTGGTGGTCACCTTCCTGGCAGTGCTGGAGCTGATGAAGATAGGAAAGATTCATCTGAGCCAGGAAGAGACCTTTGGGGACATGGACATAGAGACGCTGGAGCAGGAAGGCGAGGAAGAGGAGCTGGATTTGGCCCAGCTGGGTGATTTTGAAGGATGATGGATGGAATCATATGAGCAATCAAGACAGAATAGAAGCCCTGGAGGCCGGGGCCGGCGTGGTTGAAACCCGCACCGGAAAGCTGGCCGGAAGTGAGAAAAGAGAATCAAAGGAGCAGGAAGGGCAGACGGAGCTTGCCTATCCTCCCACAGAGGATGAAAAAGAGCAGGAGGCGGTCATAGAGGCAGTGCTCTTTACCATGGGAAGGTCGGTGGAGCTTCGCCAGCTGGCAGCAGCCATCGGCCAGCCGGAAGAAGTGGCCAGGAAGGCCGTGGAACGCCTGATGAAGCGGTACAGGTCAGCCAGAAGCGGCATGGAGATAACCCAGCTGGAGGACAGCTACCAGATGTGCACCAAGGCAGTCTACTACGAAAACCTGATACGGGTGGCGTCTGCCCCCAAGAAGCAGGTGCTGACGGAAGTAGTGTTAGAGACCCTGTCCATCATTGCCTATAAGCAGCCTGTTACCAAGATGGAGATTGAGAAGATACGCGGCGTCAAGTCCGACCATGCGGTAAACCGTCTGGTGGAATATAACCTGGTCTACGAGGTGGGCCGCCTGGACGCTCCCGGCCGTCCGGTCCTTTTTGGCACCACAGAGGAATTTCTGCGCAGGTTCGGCGTAGGATCGGTCCAGGATCTGCCGGACCTGGGTCCTGAGCAGGAAGCGGAAATCAAGGCAGAGGTGGAAGAGGAGCTGCAGCTTAAGCTGGAGGAACTGTCTCTTGAGGCTGCGGAAGGATTGGAGGGATCGTCTGAGGAAGCCGAGGAAGCGGCAGAGGAAGCCGAGGAAGCGGCAGAGGAAGCTGCTGTGACGGCCGAGGAATCTGTGGAAGCCGGCGAGGTCCGGGAACCGGAAGCCTGATGCCTGATGCCCCGTGTTTGTACACAGAGGAGATTCCCAAAGCAGTACATGAGGAATATACTAAAATAAAAAGAAAAGGTTGATATCATGCTTGGAAGTCTGATTTTAGTATTTGCCCTCTGTACAGATACCTTTGTGGCCAGCCTTGCATATGGAGCCAACCGGGTCCACGTGGGCTGGGGAAAGGTAGCTTTGTTAAATGGTATATGCAGCGGATGTCTGGGCCTGGCCCTGGGGCTGGGCAGCGTTATAAGCTCTGTCCTTCCGGGGGATGTGACCAGGCTCATCTGCTTTGTAAGCCTGTTTCTGCTGGGATTCATCAAATTCCTGGATTACAGCATCAAGGCCTATATCAACCGCCATTGCTGTATCCGCCGTAATTTGAGCTTTTCCCTGTCAGGAATGAAGGTCATAGTCAATATTTACGGGGATCCCATGGCAGCGGACGTGGACGGCTCCCAGTCCCTTGGATGGAAGGAGACCGTATTCCTGGCCCTGGCCATGTCCATTGACAGCCTGGTGGCCGGAACCATGGCAGCCCTGTTGGATATTCCCGTGGCAGCAACCCTGGCACTGTCCTTTGCCGTGGGAGTTTGTATGATGTACGGCGGCCTGTGGCTGGGGCGCAAGGTGGCTTCACGCTTCCGGTGCGACCTGTCCTGGATAAGCGGCGTCCTGCTGATGGTCCTGGCTCTGATGAAGGTCCTTCATTGACGCGGGGGATGGCTGAACGCGGGGGATGGCTGAGGATGGTTTTGGACCGTGCCTCATGGTGTCCTGCATCCTGATTTTTTGCCAGTTTATACGGAAAGAACATAAAAACACGAAAAAAGCAGCCCAGCCGGCGTACGGGAATTCCCATACGCCGGTCCGGGGCTGCTTTTGACTGCCGTTTTACCGCTATATATCCTTTGCCTTGGCTGACAGGCCTTCCATGTAAGCTTCTGCCTTTGATTTATCCAGAGGGTCCAATTTATCATACAGGTCCATAATCCGCCTCTGCTGTTCGTTCAGGGTAACCTGTATGCCATCGGTGCTGTAGAACTGGGCCATGGTTATCCCCATGACTTCGCAGATACGCCGTATGGTCGGTATACTGGGAACCGTGGTACGTCTGAACAGGTTCCCTATATTGTTAGGGGAAGTATCCATCTCCAGTGCCAGGCGGTAATGACTCCATCCCCTCTCTCTGCAAAGTTCTTCTATGCGCTCCAGCTCATAACTCATCATGTTTTTCACCACCATTGTCTATTATCTACAAAATCTTTTGTATTATTGTATCCCAGAGGTGAAAAAAACATTAGGCTGAAATGTAGTAGTGGGGGAATTCACTATATAATGCATAAATACACGTACAATGCATTGCTATACCAGACGGCCGTCATCCCCGTATCCCAGCAGGTCATTGGGGGTGATATGGAAATAGTCGCAAAGTATCTTAAGCTCAATGTCCGTCACAAGGCGTTTGCCTTTCTCAATTCTGAGGATGGTCAGTTCGCTGAAATAATAGCCCTGCACCTGGAGCTGGGCAGCCATTTCCTTCTGGGATAGTTTTCTGCTCTTGCGCAGCTTGAAAATCTGATTGCCAATCAGATTTTTCTGTGGCTGGGAATTGTAGGAAATTTTCATAGATGTCCCTCTGTTCGGTGTAATACTTCTAAAAGTGAAGTTCTTTTATGATTGTAATGAATATGAATATATCAAAGTTTCTAATAAAGAAGGAATAAAAAATAAAGTAGAAAATTCTGTGGGATTATGATAGACTTGTAAAAGTATGAAAGAGACAGGAGAAAATTATGCAGAGAATCGCGAAATTTCATAAAGTTAGTTTTGAACAGTTTAAGGCCGATTGGGCCGATACCTTCCCGGATACTCCGGAGGAAAAGATAATACATATTTATGAAGGAATCCGGCTTCCGGCCAGGGCCACGTCCGGCTCCGCTGGATATGATTTCTTTACCCCGGTTCCCCTTACCCTGGATCCTGGTGAGAGCATGAAGGTCCCCACAGGCGTCAGGGCGGAGATTGACGCAGGCTGGGTGCTCCAGATTTTTCCGCGCAGCAGCCTGGGATTTAAATTCAGGCTCCAGCTGAACAACACAGTGGGAATCATTGACAGCGACTATTTTTATTCAGACAATGAAGGCCATATGTTCATTAAGATAACCAATGATTCCAGGGAGGGAAAGACCGTGGAACTGGGACAGGGCGCGGGATTCGCACAGGGAATTTTCATTCCCTACGGCATCACCGTGGACGACGAATGCAGTGATGTGCGCAACGGCGGTTTTGGAAGTACGGATGCAAGGTAGGTAGGAATATATGGGAAGTCGTGGACAGAGGTCATACAGCAGCGGGCGAAGGCCCCAGTCAAAGGGGCAGCACCCTGGATACGGAGGCAAAAGGCCGGTCTCTAATGCAGCGCGCAGGCGCCGCAGGAGGAACCGGATTATCAGAGCAGTCATTGCATGGGCAATCTGCATCTTTCTCGTGGGGCTGATTGCAGTGGGAACATTCCGGCTGGTGGCGCACATGACCACCTCCAAGAAACGCCAGTTCCGTGCAGAGGGTATAGAGAAGCTGGAGGCAGGGGACTATGCAGGGGCCATCGGATCCTTTGATACGGCCCTTGAAAAGTCCGGCAGGGGAGCAGAGGATTTCAAACGGGATGTGCTCTTATACAGGGCGGACGCAGAGTTTATGTTAAAGGATTATAATGCGGCTATTCACACCTATGACCTTCTCCTGGAGATGAAGCCGGACACACCGGAGTATATGTACAGGCAGAGCAGCTGCTATGCCCGACTGGGAGATACGGATAATGCCATTAAGCGCTACCAGGAGGCGGAAGCACTGGATAAGAAGGACAAGCCGGTGCCCGGCAGGCAGGAGGCCCTGCTGGCCGCTGGAAGCGCCTGCGTGGATGCGAAGGAATACGATAAGGCTATGGCGCTTTATGAAGATGCACTTAAGGATGGGATGGAACATGGTGAAATCTATAATCAAATGGGTCTATGCCAGATGGCTGCGGAGGATTATCAGAGTGCTTATGATTCATTTGACAAAGGGTACCAGGTAGCAGCGGCTGCCCAGGCTGCGGCTCTACAGGAGAAAGACCGGAAAACAGGCAAAGAGACGGACAAAAAAGAAACGAAGGATGGGGACGGTTCTGGAGAGCTTTTGAAGGAGCTTTCGTATAACCGGGCCGTTGCCTGCGAACACTTACAGCAGTACGATAAAGCCCTGGCATTGTTTGAGGACTTTGTGAAGGAGTTTGGCTCCGATGAAGACGCGGAGCATGAGATTGCATTTTTGAAGACGAGGTAGGAATGGCGGAATTAATTGATTTGAGTGAACTGCAGGAAAAGGTAATACTGGTGGCGGTGAGCACTGCTGAGGAGGAGGACACGCCTGATTCCCTGGATGATCTGGAGGAGCTGGCCTCCACAGCCGGGGCTGTGACTGTGGCCAGAATCATCCAGAACCGGGAAAAGGTCCATCCGGGCACTTACCTGGGGAAGGGTAAGATAGACGAGGTGAGAGAGCTGTTATGGGATACCCGGGCCACAGGCGTTATCTGCGACGATGAGTTGTCACCGGCCCAGCTCAGGAACCTGGAGGATGCCCTGGACACCAAGGTCATGGACAGGACCATGGTCATACTGGATATCTTTGCCTCCCGTGCCAGCACAAGGGAGGGCAAGATTCAGGTGGAGCTGGCCCAGTTAAAATACAGGGCCGTGCGCCTGGTAGGCATGCGTAATTCCCTGTCGCGTCTGGGAGGCGGCATAGGCACCAGAGGGCCCGGCGAGAAAAAGCTGGAAACAGACCGCAGGCTTATCCACCAGCGAATCGGCCAGCTTAAGGAGGAGCTGGCGGATGTGAAGCGCCACCGGGAGGTGACCAGGCAGCAGAGAGAGAAGAATTTTGCCCTTTCCGCAGCTATTGTGGGCTACACCAATGCGGGAAAGTCCACCCTGCTCAACCGTCTGACCGGGGCGGGAATCCTGGCGGAGGATAAGCTTTTCGCCACTCTGGACCCCACTACCAGAAGCTATACCCTGGAGGATGGCCAGCAGATACTGCTTACAGATACTGTAGGATTTATCCGCAAGCTTCCCCATCATCTGATTGAGGCGTTCAAGAGTACATTGGAGGAGGCACGCTACAGCGATATACTCCTGCATGTGGTGGATTGTTCCAATCCGCAGATAGACATGCAGATGCACGTGGTGAAGGAAACCCTGAAGGAACTGGAGATCGTGGATAAGACCATAGTCACCGTGTTCAACAAGGTGGACCGGTTCCGTGAGCTGGAGGCCAGGGAGGACAGCAGTGTCATGCAGATTCCCAGGGATTTCTCATCCGACTACCAGGTGCGGATTTCGGCCAGGACCGGAGAGGGGCTGGAAGAACTTCAGAAGGTGCTTCAGGCCATTATACGCAGCAGGCGGATTCTGCTGGAAAAAGTATTTCCATACAGCCAGGCAGGACGCATTCAGACCATCCGCAAGTATGGTCAGCTTCTGGAGGAGGAATACCAGGAGGACGGAATCGCGGTAAAGGCATATGTGCCGGCAGAGCTTTTTGGAAAGCTTTATTCCGATTGAATTTAAGTGAATATGAAATAAAATGCCCCCTGTCCGAAAAACCACGCAGGTATGCGGCTTTGCGGGGATCTGGGAAAAAGAGTTATAAGTACAGTTAATAGGACACAATATCTGGGATAATATAAAATGTTATTCATAGATATTGTGTTTTGTATTTCCATCTGCTATAATGGGTGCGTAGCTCGCTCCATACGGAGCGGGCCCTGCGTTTTAACAGCCGTGAAACAGCTGTGTCATTCCGGGTTTAACAGACGCGGAAAAAGGGTTGAATAAAGTGTACGTGGGTTGAAAGGAGCAAGTGGTATGATTCAGGTAGTTAAAAGGGATGGGGAAGTTGCCGAGTTTAGTCTGAATAAGATAACAGAGGCTATCAAAAAGGCATTCAGGGCAACATCCAAAGATTACAACAATGAGATTCTGGAGTTGTTATCCTTAAGGGTGACTGCAGATTTTCAGAATAAGATGAAGGATGGAAAGATTTCTGTGGAAGAAATCCAGGACAGCGTGGAGCACGTCCTTGAACAGACCGGATATACAGATGTGGCAAAGGCTTACATTTTATATAGAAAGCAGCGGGAAAAGATACGGAACATGAACAGCACGATTCTGGATTATAAGGACGTGGTGAACAGCTATGTGAAGGTGGAGGACTGGCGTGTGAAGGAGAATTCCACGGTTACCTATTCCGTGGGAGGGCTGATTCTCAGCAACTCCGGCGCCGTGACAGCCAACTACTGGCTCAGCGAGATTTACGACCAGGAGATAGCAGAGGCACACCGCAATGCGGACATCCACATCCACGATTTGTCCATGCTCACAGGATACTGTGCGGGCTGGTCCTTAAAGCAGCTCCTTATGGAAGGCCTGGGAGGCATCACGGGAAAGATTACCTCCTCGCCGGCAAAGCACCTGTCCGTGCTCTGTAACCAGATGGTCAACTTCCTGGGAATCATGCAGAACGAATGGGCCGGAGCCCAGGCATTTTCTTCCTTTGATACATACCTTGCTCCCTTTGTGAAAGCAGATAATTTAAGTTATCCGGAGGTAAAAAAGTGCATTGAGTCCTTTGTCTACGGAGTGAATACCCCCAGCCGCTGGGGCACCCAGGCACCCTTCTCCAACATCACCCTGGACTGGACTGTTCCGGATGATATGGCAGAGATGAATGCTATTGTAGGCGGCAGGGAGATGGACTTCAAGTATAAAGACTGCAAGAAGGAGATGGACCTGATTAACAAGGCGTTCATCGAGACCATGATTGAAGGTGATGCCAATGGACGCGGATTCCAGTACCCCATCCCCACTTACTCCATTACCAATGAGTTTGACTGGTCAGATACAGAGAACAACCGGCTTCTGTTTGAGATGACATCCAAGTACGGAACGCCCTACTTCTCCAACTATATCAACAGCGATATGCAGCCCAGCGATGTCCGCAGCATGTGCTGCCGTCTCCGTCTGGATCTCAGGGAGCTGCGCAAGAAGACAGGCGGGTTCTTCGGCTCCGGCGAGAGCACCGGTTCCGTGGGCGTCGTGACCATCAACATGCCAAGAATCGCTTACCAGGCCAAGGACGAGGCTGACTTCTATGCAAAGCTGGACCACATGATGGATGTGTCTGCCCGCTCCTTAAAGACCAAGCGCCAGGTCATAACAAAGCTTTTGAACCAGGGCCTGTATCCCTACACAAAGAGATATCTGGGCACCTTTGAGAATCATTTTTCCACAATCGGCCTCATAGGCATGAACGAGGCAGGCCTCAATGCCAGATGGGTCGGAAAGGACCTGACCCACAGGGAATGCCAGGCGTTCACCAAGAACGTGCTGAACCATATGAGGGAACGCCTGTCGGATTATCAGGAGCTGTACGGCGACCTTTACAACCTGGAGGCTACGCCGGCTGAGTCCACCACCTACCGTCTGGCCAAGCATGACAAGGAGCGCTATCCCGACATTATCACTGCCGGGGCAGAGGGGGATACGCCGTATTACACCAATAGCTCCCATCTTCCTGTGGATTATACGGAGGATGTATTTGATGCCCTGGACATCCAGGATGAGCTTCAGACACTGTACACATCAGGAACCGTGTTCCACGCGTTCCTGGGTGAGAAGATGCCTGACTGGAAGGCCGCAGCCAACCTGGTGCGCACGATTGCTGAGAACTACAAGCTGCCTTACTATACCCTGTCGCCTACGTATTCCATCTGCAAGTGCCACGGATACCTGATTGGGGAGCATTTCACCTGTCCAATCTGCGGGGAGAAGGCAGAGGTCTACAGCCGTATTACCGGTTACTACCGTCCGGTCCAGAACTGGAACGAGGGCAAGACCCAGGAGTACAAGAACCGTACCAACTACAACATAGGCAAATCCCAGTTAAAGCATGGCGTGTCCAGAATCGTGGCAGATACCAGGGAGCGGGCGAACAGTGCCAGGACAGAGGCTTCCCACCAGGGGAAGGAAAAGGGAGCCGCCTCAGCCCGCCTGTATCTCTTTACCACCAAGACCTGTCCCAACTGTGTATCGGCAAAGGAGTTCTTAAAGGGACAGGATTACCAGATTATCGATGCGGAGGAGCGTCCTGACCTGGCAGAAAAATTCGGCATCATGCAGGCACCTACCCTGGTAATTGTAAGCGACGGCATCGTACAGAAGTTTGCCAATGCTTCCAACATCCGCAGGTTTGTGGAGCAGAATCATACAAGTACAGTAAAGGCATAAGGGCTGGAAGATGGATGTATTGCTCCACCAAAAAGGAGGACTATGACCTGAAAAAGGTGTTCCAGGTGGAGAAATGGATATTCCTTGTGGACGCTGCCTGCAGCTTCGGAGTGGTATTTAACCGGTTTACGGATGTGGTGGAATCCATTCTGCTGGTTGTGTTCGGAGCCTCAATGGCTGCCCATGTGTATGTGTTTAAGAGTAAGAAATTCCGAAAGGAAAGATAATAGGAATTCCTATAAGACATCTTTGGTGAGAGGATGGGGATTTGTCGGGAATGACGCGGACCGCCGCTCCCTTATCTGCATAGCCGAGGCAAACGGGAATCCGCTGCTGATTTGTTTCATTAAATCCATGGTGAGTCTTTGGAAGACAATCCTGCTCAGAGGGATTGTGACGCAGCAGGAGGGGCACCAGGATGGAATTGACACAGTAAGAAAGTTTCTCATTTTAATGCAAATAGGTAAAAGATGTAAAAAAGGACGGCCCGCCAGGTATTTTTACCGTGCGGCTGTCCTTTTGCTATATCGGATGCTCAGGCCGTCTCTTCTTGGATGCTACCCCTGAGCTTATCCACTGCAGCCTGGAACCGTTCATCATTCAGAAACTGTTTATAATACTCATCCTCCAGCAGGCCCTTAAGGAGCAGTTCACGCATTTCCTTTGTGGCGGCAGGATGTTCCCCATCTATCTTTACCGCAGGAGAGAACAGGATGGGATTAGGCTTCTGGACCGTGCTGGTGATGGCGTCCACAAACTGAATCATGCTGTCCAATGCCTGTTGGTCTTTTCCGGCCCGCTGGTAAGCCTGGGCAAAGAAGCCCGGGCTCATGCCATTTCCCACGCCCAGCAGTTCTTCTAGCTGGCGGTAAATGACGCACAGTTCCAGTGTCCTTGCGGTGTCAGGGGTCATTTCCGGGTTCATCATCTGAGTCAGGAAGCTCTGTACCTGGCGTGTCAGCACATACAGGCGTTTCTGTATGACCTCCAAGGCCTGGGGAGCTTCTCCTTTTTTCAGGTACAGCATTGCCCAGATAGAGGTGGAGTCAGTGCTGTGCTGGGGCAGTTCCTTTAAAAGGCTCTCTGCCTTCTCCAGCTCGCCTTCTACTATGGCGATGGAAGCCAGGTGGGATACCGCTGCCTGCCAGAAGGCCGCGGCACCGCTTGCACGCACGTCCTCCAGAAGCTGTTTCTTCTGCTTAATCCAGCCATCCTTAATCTGCTGGGGCTGGGCGGGAAACAGCATCGCGAACAGGTCAAACAAGGTAACTGCCCTGGATTTTAAGGGGATGCTTGAGGGATAGGTATGCAGAAGCGATTGTACCATGCCGTCCGCGGCTTCATACCCATGATTCCGGGCTGTCTCAACGATTTCATTCAGCCGGGCATCAATCTGTTCTTCTGTAAGGGTTTCCTCTTCGATTTCTGCTTTGCGGATTCGCTCATTTCCTTGATGTGGCTATTTCTGGTGGTGTTGGAATAATACTTGGTGTGCGTACCGTTGGAGATAATGAAAATCTGCACATACTCATACAAGCCGCTTGCCGCCCAAAAGCTATCTGGCTGATAGCGTTTGATCTATTAAAGGCTTCACGGATAGCAACGCCACGGCGTTTCAGTTCCACATAGACAAGGGGTAGACCGTTGACAAGAATAGACACATCATAGCGTGTGTATGCTTACCCTCGGTTTCCTCGTACTGGTTGATAACCTGCAAACGATTGTTGTGAATGTGCTTTTTGTCTATGAGCGCTACGGCTTTTATGTTAGAACGGGGTCTTGTTAAATACAGTCTCATTTCTCCTCACCGCCTTTCTCAAATCCGGCTTCATCCAGCATCTTAGGCACTTCTTCAATAATGGGTGCTAAAACTTTATAGCTTCCGGGCAGTTCCTCCGCTGTGCGGTAGGTTGCTACACCCATCGGCTTAGAATAGTCTCGGATTGCCAGTTCCACAACGCTCTTATTTGCTTCACGGCAGAGAAGAATACCGATAGCCGGGTTTTCGTCGTTCTTGCGTTCTTTCTCGTCCAAAGCTGACAAATAGAAATTGAGTTGTCCCAGATAAGCGGGCTTAAACTTGCCTTTTTTCAATTCAACTACAACCAACGCTTTCAAGTCACGCTGGAAGAACAGTAAATCAGCAAAGAATTCCTCGCCATCCACTTCAATGCGGTGCTGATTACCAACAAAGCAAAAACCAGAACCAAGACATTGAATAAAATTACGGATATGATTGATAATTTCTTTTTCCAGAACTCGCTCGTCCAAATCCTGCGGATCAGTCAAGTCCAGTTCTTCTGTATTGATAAAATCCAGAAAATATTCGTCCTTAAAGGTTTGAATAGCTTTCATATACTGCTTGTCATCCGGTATAGCCATGGAAAAATTATTGGTCAGTGCACCTTTATGCTGATACAGATTTTCTTTCAGTCTGGTTCTCAGTGCAGTTTTGCTCCAATGACCCAACGCACACTCACGAATATAAAACAGCCTTTCATCCAGTTCCTTTGTCTTGTGGAGAATTTCCATGTGGTGTGTAAAGCTGATTTCGTTAAATGCTTCCATCGGAAAATCGGTAGCCTCTGGCAACCGTTTTTGTGAAATTGCCAAAGCTACATCATCCGACTGTTCTAAATCGATAGCCGTGGCTACCGATTTGCTTTTCAGAAGAAACTCTGTGTTTGTTTGTAAATACGGCTGCCATGCTTCAAAAAAATGACGCATCAATTTGATATTTCCAGAGGAAAAACCACGCAATCCTGGCAGTTCTTCACGCAAACGGGCGCTGATTTCATCAATCGCTCCTGTTCCCCATGTTCCTTCTCTGGAATTGCCAGAAACATAACCGCCAATAGCATAATACAAAGATAGCATTTCGGTGTTTGTGTACTTGGCTGCTCTGTTCTGGCTTCTCAGAATTGCCGTTTTTATGATTTTTACGGCTTCCAAATACTTTTCGTTCATACGCCCACCTCGATTTATGCGATAATCTTCGCTATATCATCACGGAGAACCTGTTCACGGGCAACGATTTCCTCAATCTCGGCATTGGTCATTCCTTTATCAATCATGAGATGGAACAGTCTTTTATAGCTTACTGCCATTATTTTGCCCTCCTTTTCGCTTTATCTATTATCATATCACGCAAATGTGAAAAATTCAACGCGCCGACAAGAAAATCAAATTATATAACGACAAGAAAATCAGATTATATATTCTCTCATTTTACATCGGATAGGAAAGGATTAAGCTGTTCAATTTAGCAATAAATCAGTTCTGCAACTAATATTTCTTCTGCCTGTGCCTTTAAGCTATTCATATGAGCCACCCATGCAAGCTGTCGTTTTTCTTTGTCCGGCTCTGGATTCTTCGTCAACAACTCAGTCATCAGCAATTCCATTCGTTTCTCACATATTTGCTGTACTTTCCATAGATGCGGAAACAGAGTTTCTGTCAGAACCATATCATTAAATAGTATCGGATTATTCTGCTCCAAGAATGTTCTACGCATCCTGCCGTATTTCCCAAGCGGCTGTTTGCCTGTATATTCCTCTGTATAACATAATTGTCCGGCCGGATATAGTTAGTATAGACCATAGAAAGGCGCTGCGCAATGGAGGCGTCGTTAAACAGCGGGAGGATTTTCTTAACTGACGGTTATGTATGGAAGCCTGTCTGCCTGGCATAGGGCAGGAAGAGGAAGCTGTTTTTGCCAAAGAACATCCCGGGCTTATGGGCGTGGACAAAACGTGTGTTTGCCAACTTGACACGGGTCGGGAAACATGGTACGATAAAATATATTCTTTTGTAGGATAAGACGGTAGAGCAATCTGCCGTTTTTTACATTTGGTGCGTCGGAAAAGCCCCCGCCTTCATGACATGGGGCAGGAGCTTCAAGACGTGCAGGAGTGCTTTGGGATACATACACCCGCTTTTATCAATCCACTTTTGCTTTGTCCAGCGCCGTGTTGATGGCATTAAGCAGGGCAGTGGAGGTATAGCGGGAGGTGCTGGGATATGTAAGGTTCTCCGTGGACTGATTGCTTATAATCTGGCTGGCCAGGTCATCCAGGGTGGGCTGCATAAGCGGGTACATGGTGGTGACAGCCTCACTTAATGGAACCAGGTCAACGGAGGTAATGCGGTTGGCATCCACAGTTACCTTTACATTCACATCTTCGCTGCCAAGGGTCAGTGCCGCGCTGTATACGCCCGGCAGGTAGCCGGCAGGTTCAGCGGATACGGAAACGTTGTCCTTCCCAGGCCGGAACATGATGAAACAGAGGGTAATTAAAAGGATGGCAAGGCCTACGAAGATTGCGGTGTAGATGATTTCCTTCATCCTTAGTACCACAATTTTGGTTTTAGAGCTCATAGTCAGGACCTCTAAGATAGTTTGTTAAAGCTTATGTTGCAGGGCGGGTAAATATGAGAAGTTTTCGTTGTCCCGCCTGCCGGAAGGAGAGAGAAAACGTGGCGTTACAGTTCATATTGGGAGGGGCAGGCTCAGGAAAGACCAGGATGCTCTATGACCGGGTCATAAAGGAGTCCATGAAGCATCCGGAACAAAAGTACCTGGTGGTGGTGCCGGAGCAGTTTACCATGCAGACACAGAAGGAAATCATCCGGCTCCACCCCAGACACGGGATTATGAACATAGACATCCTCAGCTTTAAGCGTCTGGCTTACCGGGTATTCGAGGACCTGGGAGTCAGAATCCCGGTTGTGCTGGATGACATGGGAAAATCCATGGTGCTGCGCAAGGTGGCCGGGTTAAAGAGAGGAAAGCTGTCCCTCTATAAGGGGCATCTGGAGCAGACCGGTTTCATCAGCCAGCTTAAGTCCCAGATTTCGGAGCTGTACCAGTACGGTATTACGCCGGACATGCTGAGGGAAGTGCGGGAGGAGACGGATGCTCCTCTTCTGGTCCAGAAGCTGGAGGATCTGGAGGTGATTTACAGCGGTTTCAGGGAGTATATAGAGAGCCACTACATCACGGCTGAGGAGATTCTGGACATTCTGTGCAGGGAGCTTCCAAAGTGGGAGCCCCTTAAGGACAGCATTATCCTTCTGGACGGCTACACCGGCTTCACGCCGGTCCAGTACAGGCTGGTGGAGCTGTTCCTGATGCACGCCAGGGATGTGGTGTGCACGGTCACCATTGATTCCAGGGAAGAAGCCTACAAGGAGAGCAGCATCCAGCATCTGTTTTACATGAGCCGCCATACGGTATGCCGCGTGGCCGCCATGGCAAAGCAGCATGGGATACCGAAGAAGGAGGACATCATCTGTAACCGGCGTCCGGCCTGGCGGTATGATGAGAGCCCGGAGCTGGATTTCCTGGAACAGAACCTGTACCGGTATTCTGGCAGGACCTGGGAGGGAAATGCGGAGCGCATTCAGGTGTACAAGGGACGCAACCCGGCAGGGGAGGCAGCCTATGTGTGCAGCAGGATTGAGCAGATGATAAAGGAGGAAGGGATGCGTTACCGGGATGCTGCCGTCATTACCGGGGACCTTCAATCCTATGGACGGGAGCTGGCCCACCAGTTCGATGAGGCCGGGATTCCCTATTTCCTGGATGATAAGAAGAGTATTCTGGAAAATCCCATGGTGGAGCTGATACGGGCAGCGCTGGAGATGGTGAAGGATTTCTCCTATGAGAGCGTGTTCCGGTATCTGAAGACAGGGCTGGTGTATGAGAAGTCCGGCATGGATTTGGAGGCGGATGCAGATGCAGACAGGGCTATAGACAGGATTTCCCCAAAGCATGATAGTGAAACCGGGTTTGACGGTTCCAGGGAGCATGTGGAGCAGATGACGGACCGGCTGGAAAATTATGTGCGGGCCCTGGGCATACGCGGGTGGAAGCGCTGGGATTCCTGTTGGGAACGGCAGTACAGAGGCGGTGAAAAGCTGAACCTGAAGGAGCTGAACGAATACCGCATGTGGATACTGGAGCCTCTGCGGTCTCTGCGGGAGGCCTTTAAAGCAGAGGGAGCCACCATTGCCTCTGTCACGGCAGCCCTGCGCCAATTTTTAGAGCATATGAAGCTGAGGGAAAAGCTGGAGGAATACAGGGATTTCTTTCTGGAGCGAAGAGAGCCCGGGGACGAGAACCTGGCCAGGGAATACGGCCAGGTCTATGACCGTGTACTGGAACTGTTTGAGAGGCTGGAAGGGCTGCTGGGTGCGGAAAAGGCGGACATGAAGAATTATATCCAGATTCTGGACGCTGGTTTCCAGGAAATCCAGGTGGGAGTGATTCCAGCCACGGTTGACCAGGTCATGGTGGGGGATATCACCCGAAGCCGTCTGGAGGCAGTGAAGGTACTGTTCTTTGTGGGAGTGAACGAGGGTACGGTGCCTCAGAGAAAGAGCGGAGGAAGCCTTTTAACGGACCGTGACAGGGCGGCTCTCAGAAAAATGGATATAGAGCTGGCTCCCACGGTGAAAGAGGATGGCTGTATTCAGAAATTTTACCTGTATCTTATGATGTCAAAGCCCTCCAGACAGCTGGTGCTCACCTATGCCGGACTTACGTCGGACGGCAAGAGCCAGAGACCCTCCAATCTTATGGGAGAAGTGGGAAAGCTGTTTCCGGGAATGGAAACCCTGGACGAGCATTCCGTGGAATGGCCGGTGCAGACCGAGAGGGATGCCAGGGAGCTTCTTATACAGGGGCTCCGTGGAATGCAGGAACAGAGTGAGGATGACAGGGAGCGGGAGGAAGCAGCCTTTATGCAGCTCTTTCAGCATTTTTACACATCGGCGGGGCACCGGGATAAGGTTAGGCAGCTGGTGGACGCTGCTTTCTATTCCTATGAGGAAAGGGGAATCGGCCGTGCGGCTGCCAGGGCCCTTTACGGCAGGGAATTACAGGGCAGCGTGACCCGGCTGGAACAGTTCGCCTCCTGCGCCTACGCCCATTTCCTGCGGTATGGACTGGAACTGATGGAGCGGCAGGAGTATGAGCTGGAAGCTGTGGACATGGGCAACCTGTTCCACCAGTCCATCGACAGGTGCTTTGCCTGTATGAAGGACAGAGGGCAGGATTGGAGGGAGCTGACCGAAGAGGGGAGAAAGAGCCTTGTAAAGGAATGTGTGACCCGGGTGACGGAGGAATACGGCAACACAATTATGTCCAGCTCAGCCCGCAACGCATACCTGGCAGGCAGGGTGGAGCGGATTACGGACCGCACCATATGGGCCCTGGCAGAGCAGGTGAAAAAGGGCGACTTTGAGCCGGTGGGGTTCGAGGTGTCCTTTTCAGCCATTGATAACCTAAAGGCCATGCGCATCGGCCTGTCAGAGGATGAGGAGCTGCAGCTTCGGGGACGCATTGACCGCATGGACCTGTGCAGGGATGAGGACCATGTTTATGTAAAAATCATTGACTATAAGTCAGGAACCACATCCTTTGACCTGGCTGCCCTGTTTTATGGACTGCAGCTTCAGCTGGTGGTTTATATGGATGCGGCGGTGGAGATGGAGGAGAGGAAGCACCCGGACAAGGAGGTGGTGCCTGCCGGTATCTTCTACTACCACATAGGTGACCCGATAGCGGATAAGCAGGAAGGAATGGATGAAAAGGATATCGAGAAACAGATATTAAAGCAGCTCAGGATGAACGGGCTGGTAAACAGTGATCTGGATATTATCCATCATCTGGACAGGGAGATAGAGAAGGAATCCGATGTGATACCAGTAGCAATAAAGAACGGTTATGTCCAGGAAAGCCGCTCGTCCGTGGCCAGCACCAGACGCTTCCGGGACCTGCGCCGGTTCGTGAACCGGAAGCTCAGGGAGGCCGGGCAGGATATCCTGATGGGAAATGTGGACTTAAAGCCTTACAAACAGGGAAGCAGGACAGCCTGCGACTATTGTCCCTACCATGCTGTGTGCGGATTTGACACCAAGACAGCAGGCTATGGATACCGCAGGCTCAAGGGACTTAAGCCTGAGGAAATCTGGGCGGAATTGGAAGCTGAAGGAGACGAGGAAACAGATGGCAGTGAATTGGACCAGTAAACAGCAAGAGGTAATAGACAGCAGGAACAGGAACCTTCTGGTGTCCGCGGCTGCGGGCAGCGGTAAGACGGCCGTGCTGGTGGAACGTATCATCCAGATGATAAGCGAAGGAGACCATCCTCTGGATATTGACCAGCTGCTGGGAATGACGTTTACCAATGCGGCCGCGGCAGAGATGCGGGAGCGGATAGGCGCTGCGGTGGAGCAGAAGCTGAAGGAACGTCCTGAGGACGAGCATCTGTGGCTCCAGGCAGCCCTGATTCCCCAGGCCCAGATTACCACCATTGACAGCTTCTGCCTGAATATTATCCGCAGCCATTATAACAGCCTGGACATAGATCCGGCCTTCCGTATCGGGGATGAGGGAGAACTGTCCCTTTTGAGGGGGGACTGTATGAGGGAAATGCTGGAAAACTGTTACGATGAGGCGGGTGCGGAATTTGCCAGGTTCGTGGAGCATTTCGGGCGCGGAAAATCAGACCGGGGAATTGAGGATGTGATTCTCCAGGCGTGGCAGTTCTCCCAGAGCCATCCATGGCCAAAGGAATGGCTTGCATCCTGTCAGAAGGAGCTGGAGGAGGAAAGCATCCGGGAAATGGAGGGAAGCCCCTGGATGGTTTTCCTGATGGAGGATGTGGCCAGACAGATGGAGGAGCTTTCCGGGCAGCTTGGGGAAGCCCTTAAGGTGTGCCTGGAGGAAAATGGCCCCCTGGCATACGAGCCAATGCTCATAAGCGACAGGAGTAAAATAGAGGCCATAGGAAGGGCCGCGGCCACAGGAAGCTTTGAAGCCCTGTATAACAGCCTGCAGAACATGAGCTTCGACCGGCTGGCATCCATCCGGAGCAAGGATATTGACGGTGATAAGAAGGCATTTGTAAGCGCATGCAGGGACCGGGTCAAGAAGGCCGTGGCAAAATGCAGGGAGCTCTACGGCCAGCAGAGTCCGGAGGAAGTGGTGGAAAGCATGAGAGGGACCAGAATGGTCATCCGGGAACTCTTAAGGCTTACAGGCATGTTCGGCCAGGCATACAGGGATGCCAAGAGGGAGCGGAATGTGCTGGATTTTAATGATTTGGAGCATCTGGCGCTGGAGGTTCTGTATGAGCGGGAGGAAACGGGGAATGGGGAAGAAAAGGTTTCCCGTCCGTCTCAGGTAGCAGACGAGCTGAGCCGGCAGTACGAAGAGGTATTGGTGGATGAATATCAGGACAGCAACTATGTCCAGGAAGCATTGATTACCAGCATTTCCAGGGAGCGGTCCGGCCATCCCAACGTGTTCATGGTGGGGGATGTGAAGCAGAGCATATACAGGTTCCGTCTGGCCAGGCCGGAGCTTTTCATGGATAAATACGAAAAATATTCCAGGGAAAGCGGACCGTACCAGATGATTGAATTGCAGCAGAACTTCCGGAGCAGGGAGTCTGTGCTGACCAGTGTCAATGATGTGTTTTATCAAATCATGACAAAGAATCTGGGAGGAATCACGTATACGCCTGAGACAGCCCTTTATCCCGGCGCGAAATTTGAGGAAGTGAACAGGAAAACGGTTTGGGGCCTGGAATTGGATGAGGGGAAGTCTGAAAGGCAGGAAGCCGGCCAAATTTGCTTCAAAGCCGGAACGCCTACAGAACTTCTCCTGGTGGATACGGGTGCCGATACATTGAGACAGCTGGACGAGGATTCCCTTGACTATACGGCAAAGGAGCTGGAAGCCCGGCTGATTGCCGGAAGAATACGCCAGCTGGTAAGCGAAGGCCAGGGGATTTTGGTGTGGGACAAATCCAAGGGAGCTTACCGCAAGGCCCGTTACGGCGACATGGTCATCCTGCTCAGAAGCATGACCGGATGGTCAGAGGTGTTTGTAAATGTGCTGATGAATGAAGGAATCCCGGCTTTTGCCCAGACCAGGACCGGATATTTCAACACGGTTGAAGTGGAGACGATTCTTAGTCTTCTGTCTGTCGTTGACAATCCCATGCAGGATATTCCGCTGGCCGCAGTCATGCGTTCACCCATTGTGGAAATGGACGATGAGGAGATGGCCTGGATGATGGCTGCCTACAAGCGGAATTCCAAAAAGGGCCAGGACCGGGGCGTATACGGGGCGTGGAGGCTCTGGCTGGAGGAAGGACCGGGGATGGAGGAAGGACCAGGGCCAAAAAATGGACCAGGTTCGGAAGAAAATTCTGATATGGAAAATGGCTGGATTACAGTGGGCTTATCCAGCATACCGGTAAAGGCAGCCTATTCCATTTCACTTAAATCCCTTAAGCTGTCGCTGCTTATGGAACGGCTGCGGGGAGAGGCAAGGCATCTGCCCATCCATGAGCTGCTGTACCGGGTATACAAGGAGAGCGGATATTACGATTACGTATCCGCTATGCCGGCCGGGGAGACGAGACGGGCCAACCTGGACATGCTGGTGGAAAAGGCAGCTGCCTATGAATCCACCAGCTACAAGGGTCTGTTTCATTTTGTAAGGTACATTGAAAAACTGAAAAAGATTGATACGGACTTCGGCGAGGCCGGCGTGGCCGGTGAGCAGGACAACACGGTGCGTATCATGAGTATTCATAAGAGCAAGGGCCTGGAATTCCCTGTGGTATTTCTGGCAGGTCTGGGCAAGCGGTTTAACAAGCAGGATGCATACGGCCAGATTCTTCTGGATGCGGATTTAGGGGCAGCGGCGGATTTCCTGGACCTGGAGCTGCGGGTCAAGGCGCCAACTCTTAAAAAGCAGGCATTGAAGCGCCGGATGGAGCTGGAAACAATGGGAGAGGAGCTCAGGGTCCTCTATGTGGCCATGACCAGGGCAAAGGAAAAGCTGATTATGACAGCCGCGGATAAGTCACTGGAGAATAAGCTGGGAAAGTGGAAGGATATCCCGCTTTCCCAGGGCCGGCTGCCCTATACCATACTGGCTTCGGCAAATTCCTGCCTGGACTGGCTCCTTATGGCGCAGCCCGCTATTCCGGCTACCCATATGGAAATGCGCCAGATTCAGGTAAAGGACCTGATTGGCGGGGAAATCACCCGGCAAATCATACGGAAGATGAAAAAGGAAGACCTTCTGAACCTGGATGAGGAGAGGGTGTACGATGCGGCATTTGGAACACGTCTCAGGGAAGCCCTGGAATATGAGTACCCTTATGAATCAGATACCGGACTGTACGCCATGGTGTCTGTATCCGAACTCAAAAAACAGAGCCAGATAGGACGAACAGAGGATGCCATTGGCACGGACAGTAATAATATGGAGGGAATAGCCCTTGTCGGCCCGGCACTTCAGGAAGCCGGAGAACAGAAAAAAACATCCTCAGCCGCTCCAAACCGCGGAGCCCTGCGCGGAACCGCATACCACGCGGTTCTGGAGCATATCCATTTTCATGAGATACACGGCCTGGCGGAGGTAAAGCCGGTGGTGGATAAGCTTCTGGAGGACGGATTCCTGGACCAGGAGGCCCATGACTTCATTAATCCGAATGTCATATGGAATTTCCTGTCCAGTCCCCTTGGAAAGCGTATGGCGAAAGCACAGTCAGAGGGACGTCTCCATAAGGAACAGCAGTTCATCATAGGCATGCCTGCCAGGGAAATGGGACTTGGTGATTCCGATGAGCTGGTACTCATACAGGGAATCATCGACGCCTATCTGGAGGAAGAGGACGGACTGGTCCTCATTGATTACAAGACAGACCATATACCGGAAGGAAATTTGCAACAGGGAGCAAAGATGCTGGCAGAGCGCTACAGGGTCCAGCTGGACTATTATGAGCGCGCATTGACACAGCTGACTGAGAAACATGTAAAAGAGCGCATTATCTATTCCCTTGCGCTTCAGATGAGTATAAACGTATGAAGGAAGGTATCAGGATGAATCAGAAAAGAGAAATAAGGACTGTATCCCTTATTGGACTGGGAGCCATCGGCTGTTTCCTGGCCAGCCATCTGGGTCCTCTGCTGGGAGATGATTTGCGTGTGATTGCAGGAGGCAGCCGCCGTGAGCGCCTGGAACAGGAAGGAGTCATGGTCAATGGGGTCCGCCACCATTTCAATATCGTATCTCCGGAGGAAACCTGCGGTCAGAATTATCCGGATTTATCTGTTATCATAACCAAATTTCCGGACCTGCCCCAGGCTCTGGAGGACATGAGAAACCAGATTGGCCCGGATACCCTTATTATGGCTCCGCTAAACGGGGTGGAGGCAGAGGATAAGGTGGCAGAGGTATTTGGCTGGGGTAATCTGCTGTATTCCCTGGCAAAGGTAAGCGTGGTCATGAAGGACGGGTGCGCCTCCTTTAATCCAAAGGCTGCTCGGATTGAAATGGGGGAAAAGCATAATGAGACAGTGTCCCCCAGGGTACAGGCCGTGAAGGAGCTGTTTGAGCGGGCGGGCATACGTACCGTTGTTCCGGAGGACATGGAGCGGGCCATCTGGTATAAATACATGTGCAATGTCAGTGAGAACCAGAGCGCCGCTGTCCTGGGCATTCCCTTCGGGGCCTGGAGTGTAAGCGGCGATGCCAATTTCATCCGTGAGGAACTGATGCGGGAGGTTATAGCCATTGCCCGAAAGAAGGGAATCGGCCTTTCGGAAAAGGATATGGAAAAACAGGCCAGCGTGCTTAAGGATGTGCCTCCTAAAAATAAGCCGTCCACCCTCCAGGACATTGAGGCAGGCCGCAGGACGGAGGTGGAGATGTTGGGAGGCACCATCATCCGCATGGGCCGTGAGCTGGGAGTGCCTACGCCTTATAATGAAATGTTCTACCATGGAATCAAGGTGCTGGAGCAGAAGAATGAGGGGCTGTTTTAAGAGAAATGCGGTGTCAGCTGCGTTGGGGAGAGGCAGATGGAAATAAATAAGGAAGGACGGATGGACCGTGGGAATGGCCATCCGTCTTATGTTATTGCTTATATAGCCACAGGAATCTTCTCACTAAAGGTGTGATACTGATAATTCTCCAGCCGGAAGCTGTCAGTGGTGAACTGATAGAAATCCTGGATGGAAGTATCCATGGCCAGGGTTGGACCTGGGTAAGGCTCCCGTTTCAGCAGCTCCTTTACCATCGGTATATGCCGGTCATAGATATGGGCGTCTGCAATGACATGGACCAGTTCGCCGGGTTTCAGGCCGCTTACCTGTGCCAGCATGTGGAGCAGGACCGCGTACTGGCATACATTCCAGCTGTTGGCTGTCAGCATGTCCTGGGAGCGCTGGTTTAAGATGCCGTTCAGGGTATTTCCGAAGACATTGAAGGTCATGCTGTAGGCGCAGGGATAGAGGTTCATCTCGCATAAATCATGGTGGTTATAGATGTTGGACATGATTCGGCGGCTTAAGGGATTGTGCTTCAGGTCATACAGGATGCGGTCTACCTGATCAAAATCCCCTTCCTTATAATGGTGCTTTACACCCAGCTGGTAGCCGTAGGCCTTGCCTATGCTGCCGTCCTCATCTGCCCATGAATCCCAGATGTGGCTGTTCAGGTCGTGGATGTTGTTGGACTTTTTCTGCCATATCCACAGAAGCTCGTCCACCGCCGACTTAAAGGCAGTGCGTCTCAGTGTGATGACGGGAAATTCCCTGGTAAGGTCGTAGCGGTTCACGATGCCGAAGCGCTTGATGGTGTGGGCCGGGGTGCCGTCCTCCCATACGGGACGCACGTCATAGTCTGTATCCCAGACGCCGTGTTCTAATATATCGTTGCAGTTCTGTATGAATATCTGGTCTGCGTAGCTCATGTTTATTGTCCTCCATTTTTAATATGGAATCATTATAACAGAGGAGTGGCTGTTTAGGAAGATATTTATGGTGTAAGTTTGGGTTACGGCTGTCTATCACCTTTTCTTTCAAAGGGTTTCATGATATAATACGCCCTGTGTCTGTTTGCGTATAAGCAGGCGGCAGGGATGAACAGATATTAGAAAAAAATGGGAGGTACTCACACATGAATCTGATTGTAGCAGTGGATGAGAAATGGGGAATTGGCAAGGACGGCGGGCTCCTTGCGCATCTTCCGGAAGATATGAAGTATTTCAGGGAGACCACCAGGGGCAGGACCGTGGTCATGGGACGCAGGACGCTGGAGAGTTTTCCGGGGGGAAAGCCCCTCAAGAACCGTGTGAACATGGTTTTGTCAAGAAATGAGGAGTATGCCCCTGAGGGCGTCCAGGTGTACCATAGGGTGGAGGATGTGCTGGAGGCATTAAAGGACTGTAATGAGGATGATGTGTTCATCGTCGGCGGAGGCATGATATACAGGGAATTTCTTCCATATTGCAGTAAGGCATATGTGACCTATATCCACCGCATCTTTGATGTGGACACGGATTTTGAAAATCTGGATCAGGATGAAAACTGGAATCTGGAGTCGGTCAGCGATGTAAAGGAGTATGAGGGCATTGCCTTTGAATTCAGAATATACAGAAGGGTAAGGTGACGACATTGAATCTTTGCGTGACAGCGGACAGGCATTGGGCCATTGGTAAGGACGGAAGGCCTCTGGTGACCATTCCTGCGGACCGGCAGATGTTCCTTAAGGAGACGGCCGGCAAGGTGGTGGTCATGGGTCGCAGGACCCTGGAGGGACTGCCGGGAGGGCAGCCCTTTGGAAACCGGGTAAATATTGTCCTGACCCATGATATGCAGTATAAGGTAAAGGGCGCAGTGGTCTGCCACAGCCTGGAGGAGACGCTTAAGGCGCTGGAGGATTATAATGAAAGTGATATTTATTTCATAGGAGGGGAGAGCATTTACCGGCAGTTCCTTCCCTATTGTACAACAGCCCATGTGACCAGTATCGATTATTCCTATGACGGGGATGCATATTTTCCTGATTTGGAAGAGGAAGAGGACTGGTATCTGGCGGAAGAGGGAGATGAACAGACCTATTTTGACCTCTGTTATACATTCCGGAGGTTCCAGAGGAAGAGGTAATAAAAAAATGTTCAACACGCTGAAAAAAAGAAAATAATTTTTGGGAAAATTTAAAAACCGGTTGTAACATGAAGCAGAAAATGTTAATATAAAGCTTGTGCGAGGGTAAATTCTCACAAGCTTCTAAAAAAACAGGAGAACGGGGGAATATATAGTGAAACAGGATGGAACATTATTTACACTTGAAAATGATGAGCTTCTAGTTACTGTTGCCTGCCACGGTGCGGAACTTACCAGGATTTATGACAAGAAGGCAGACCGCGAAGTGCTTTGGCGCGCTGAACCGTCTGTGTGGGACAGACATGCCCCTGTGCTTTTTCCGTTTGTGGGAAAATGTTATGAGGGAACGTATGTCCATGATGGGAAAGAATACAGCATGACGCCCCACGGCTTTGCGAGGGATATGGATTTTGAACCCCTTCTCTGCGATATGGACGAATGCTGGTTCCGTTTGAAGGACACGCCGGAGACATATGAGAAGTATCCGTTCCATTTCGAGATGGAGATTGGACACAGGCTGGAAGGCAGGACCATCGAGGTCATGTGGAAGGTCACCAATACGGATTCAGGAGAGATGCTGTTCATGATGGGCGGACATCCTGCTTTTCAGGTGCCGGAAGGGAAGAACATATACGATTTCACCTTTGAATTTAACCGGAGAGGGTGCAGGGAGGGACAGTTTACGGATTGTCTCCATTATCTTGCGCCTAATGCAAATGGCTATGAGAAGGAAGAACTTCAGGGAGATTTAAAGCTGTCAGAGGGCCGGGTGCCGCTGACAAAAGGATTTTTCGATACAGCTCTTACATATATGTTTGATGAAGCACAGGTCAGCAGCGTAAGCCTGATTGTGGATGGAAGCCCCTATGTGACGTTGGAATGCAGCGATTTCCCATATTTGGGAATATGGACAATGGAGGCCACCCATCCCTTTGTATGTCTGGAACCATGGTACGGTATCTGCGCATCAGATGGATATAAGGGGGAATTGAAGGACAGAAGGGGAATCATATCGTTGCCCGGATGGGAAAACTGGCAGAAGAGCTACCAGATCCGGGTGGAATAACAATGAATGTCATGTCCGGATGCGAGGCGGAAAATCAGCTGAGGACGGGAGTATATATTACTAGGAGGAGAACCATGTATAAGATTGTAAAATCAGAATGCCTGGCAGATAAGATATATCTGATGGACGTGGAAGCACCGCGTATAGCCAGGGCCTGTCAACCAGGCGAATTTGTAATTGTCAAGATGGATGAAGTAGGAGAGAGAATCCCGTTAACCATCTGTGACTACGACCGTGAGAAGGGCCTGGTAACCATAGTGTTCCAGATTGTGGGAGCATCCACAGAGCGCATGGCCGGACTGAAGGCCGGGGACAGCTTTGCAGATTTCGTAGGTCCGCTGGGACAGCCTTCCGAATTCGTGAAGGATGACCTGGAGGAAGTGAAGAAGAGACGTTATCTCTTTGTAGCCGGCGGCGTGGGCAGCGCGCCTGTTTACCCACAGGTAAAATGGCTGAAAGAGCGCGGCATTGACGTGGATGTGGTTGAAGGCGCCAAGACCAAGGACATGCTGATTCTGGAAGAGGAAATGAGATCAGTTGCAGGAAACCTCTATATTACCACAGATGACGGTTCCTATGTGCGCAAGGGCATGGTAACCGACGTTGTTAAGGATTTGGTGGAGAACCAGGGCAAGAAGTACGATGTCTGCGTTGCCATCGGACCTATGATTATGATGAAATTTGTCTGCAAGCTCACTAAGGAGCTGGGAATCCCAACCATTGTCAGCCTGAACCCAATCATGGTGGACGGCACAGGAATGTGCGGTGCCTGCCGTGTAAGCGTTGGCGGGGAAGTGAAGTTCGCATGTGTGGACGGACCTGAGTTTGACGGACATCTGGTAGATTTCGACCAGGCCATGAAGCGCCAGCAGATGTACAAGACAGAAGAGGGCAGGGCCATCTTAAGACTGCGTGAGGGAGCTACCCATCACGGGGGATGCGGAAACTGCGGAGGTGAGGAATAATGGACGTATTAAAGAAAATACCCGTAAGGGAACAGGACCCAAAGGAAAGGGCAACGAATTTCAAGGAAGTATGTCTGGGATATAACCAGGAAGAGGCTCAGGAAGAAGCTTCCCGCTGCATTAACTGTAAGAATGCCAAATGTATTCAGGGATGCCCGGTTGCCATCAACATACCAAAGTTCATTGCAGAAGTAAAAGAAGGAAAATTTGAGGATGCAGCAAATACCATAGCAGAATCCAGCGCCCTGCCTGCAGTATGCGGACGTGTATGCCCACAGGAGAGCCAGTGCGAAGGTAAATGTATCCGCGGCATCAAAGGCGAGCCTATCTCCATCGGAAAGCTGGAGCGTTTCGTGGCAGACTGGTCAAGGGAAAATGGATTCGTACCAGCTAAGCCAGAGAAGACTAACGGCATCAAGGTGGCTGTAATCGGTTCCGGCCCTGCAGGACTTACCTGCGCAGGCGACCTTGCAAAGATGGGATACGAAGTTACCATTTTCGAAGCCCTTCATGAGCCAGGCGGCGTGCTTACATATGGAATTCCTGAATTCCGTCTTCCCAAGTCCGGCGTGGTACAGCCTGAAATCAACAACGTAAGGAAACTGGGCGTTAAGATTGAGACCAATGTTATCATCGGAAAATCCGTGACCATAGACGAACTGATGGATGAGGAAGGCTTTAAGGCCGTATTCATCGGTTCCGGTGCAGGACTTCCCAAGTTCATGGGAATTCCAGGCGAGAACGCCAACGGCGTATTTTCCGCCAACGAGTATCTGACCAGAAGCAACCTGATGAAGGCCTTCCGTGATGATTACGATACGCCAATCTACCTGGGCAAGAAGGTAGCGGTTGTAGGCGGCGGAAACGTTGCCATGGATGCTGCCAGGACAGCTCTCCGTCTGGGGGCAGAGGTGCATGTAGTGTACAGAAGAAGCGAAGCCGAGCTGCCTGCCCGTGCGGAGGAAGTACATCATGCCAAGGAAGAGGGAATCATCTTCGACCTGCTGACCAATCCGGTAGAGATTCTGACCGACGACAACGGCTGGGTTAAGGGAATGGTAGTGCGCAAGATGGAATTAGGCGAGCCGGATGCATCAGGCCGCCGCAGACCGGTAGAGGTTGCCGGCTCTGATTACACCATCGACGTGGACGCTGTCATCATGTCCCTTGGAACCTCACCAAACCCACTCATTTCTTCCACCACAGAAGGCCTGGAGACCAACAAGTGGAAATGCATCATTGCTGACGAGAGCAACGGAAAGACCACCAAGGAAGGCGTATACGCAGGCGGCGATGCCGTAACAGGCGCTGCAACCGTAATCCTTGCCATGGAGGCAGGCCGTGCAGGTGCAAGAGGAATCGATGAGTACCTTAATGGGAATAAATAAATATGTAATCTGAGATGTAGAGAGCCGGTATCCGGGGACTGTCTGTAGTGGACAGAACGACCCTTGATGCCGGCTTTTTTGAAGCGGTGGGTGGGGATTTTTGCGGCAGCGGGCGGGGAGTTTTGCGGGGTGAATTGAAAAGTTAACTTCCGTAAACAGGAGAGAAAGAAAAATGAGTTGGGTATTGACGCTTTAAGGGTATATATGGTATTCTATATAAAATCGCACGGAAGTCTCTGTGCAGGATTCTTATTTGCAGTTTCATGGTCGTTTGGCTGGTTCAGCCGTTTTTCACGTAGGAATGATTGAAAAAAGGTGGTGATGTGTGCTTTATTGCGTTATTCAGGATGCAGCGGTGTGTTTGGATAATATCTGTAAGTTTCTTGAGATCAGTACTGTTTATCAGCAGTCAGTCACGTTCGTAAATCAATATTCTTGAAAAATCAGAGGGATTGTTTGTACCTTAAAATTGAATCATATTATTTTGTGCGCCTTGAAAATTTATTTTAATGGCGTTTATTTGCTGACGAAATATGGGGAATGGAGCCGGATTTATTTATTGTCCGGAGCAGTTTGCTGCTATTGAGATATTGGTATGGATTGCAGACGGGATGATTAAAAAGGGGGATGAAATGTTAATTTGGGACAGGAAAGTTTTTGTGCTGTATCCCGTGAAAATGCCAGATAATCCGGCAATGGAAGTTATCCTGAAATTTGCTGGCAGTGGCTGGACGGCAATCAGGACAGTATGGCGGAACATTATTATTTTGGCCCGGACGGATATATGATTTCAGATACCGCGGCGCCGGATGGACAGCAGGTTAGTGAAGAAGGAGCCTGGATAATGGATGGGGTGATTCCAAGGAGATGGACTAAGACAGGAGCAGGTGTAAAGGCATGTAGTGCAAAGTTTTTTACCGAGGAGGAAAAATGAGGATAATGAAGACACTGAAACGCGTAATGGCATTGTTTCTTGTAACAGTATTGGTATGTACAGCAATACGGACCACCAGCGGAGCCGGGGATTTGATTAATTTGAACCCATACCGCTAGGTGTTCCGGGGGAAAAATCTGAATGCATTTGGAAGGACACACCGGGATATGAACATCTACCAGGTGGGGGAAGGGGCAGGCGCCCTGCCGGCATTATGCATACAGGAAGGACACAAACTGCCGGACGGAAGTCCGGCGAAATACGAGCAATATTATGTGGAGCCGGGAAAGCCGGTTCCTGTCATTGGTCCATTTGAGCGTTATCTGCCCATGGTGCTTGCCTATGAGTGGTTGGTTTCGGACAATTACTATGTTCCGGCGCGCTACGGGGTAGTCCAGGTCTATTACTGGGGATGCATGAATGGATATGAACATAACTGGGCATTGCAGAAGCAGGCCATGGAAAAATTCCAGGCAGTAATGAATGGGGATCCCATGGTCATGGTCTATTTTGAGGAAATGAAGGCCCACATTCTGGAGGGGGAAGCCGAGTATAACGGGACGGGCAGCTCTTCCCTGCCTGCGTGGGCTGGTTCTGTCCAAAAAATGGTCTTGAAAGAAGGACATTATGAGCTTACATTGGATATCAGCAGCTGTCCGCAGCTTCAGAGCACTTCCTGGTCCTTTCCGGATAATCAGTGGTCATATAAACTGGCACCGGATGGCAGAAGTGTGACATTTCAGTACAATGGAAACCAGGAACCCCAGGGAACAATTGTGTCTGCAAAAATTCAGGGAATCGAAAACCGTTTTTACGCTTATATATTTACCCCGGCCGCATCTGAAAACCTTCAAAAGCAGTTGGGGTGGCTGGATTTTAACCGGCCCATGGCATCTGTCTCCTTTTCGGTTGGAACAGATGCGGTTCTGTCAGGCAGCGGTGATTTGGAATTATACCGCCATTCTGAAACATTTGAGAGCAACTATAACATTGATTTGGAGAAATATTGTGCTGAGACTAATCAGCCGCTAGAGGGAACTGTATTCAACGTGTGGGAGGATTTTGATTTTTCCCAGGTAAATGAACAGGGGTATGAGGAAGGTGAACCGGATGGGACCAGCGGACAGGTCTATTTAAACTGCATGTCGCCGGAACCGGAAACTGATTATATCTGTGATATCCTGACCACGGATACAGACGGATATGCAAGGCATAGCGATACCAGATATTATAATTACAGCAAAACATACTGCATGGGCCATCCTGCCCCGGAATGGATTGAGTGCGACCATGAGGAGGATGAGGATTGCAGCTGTGATGAGGAAAATGACCGGCTTCGCGGGCAGTGGAGGTCAGAACAGGAATTGTGCGCAGCCACATGCGATTTCCATGCCCCGAATCATGATGAGGACAACCGTGAACAGGACACCTCGGCTATGGAAGCCATGCTGGAGGATCGGGATGAGACATATGAACGGTTCATAGAATTGGAATACAGTTACCATTTACAGGAAAAGACAGCCCGGACAGGATACATTCTCCATGGACTGCACAACGATGACAAGGAGATAGAAAATGTTATACTGTCATCCGCCCAGGCGGGAGGAAGTGCGCGGTCAGCTGTATATAGGCCCAGCTCTTTTGTGGGGAAGGCGGTTGAGCCTGTGTACACTTACGTGGTGGCAATAAGGGAAAGAAGGTCTTACAAATATCCGGTTCCAGATGGTCAGGAGATGGAGCTTGAGGAACAGCGCAGCATATTCAGCCTATTGGGAGATAAGAAGGAAAAGAAGGAGGCAGAGGCTCCGGTGAACGGAGCAGTTGATGGCGGTATTTCTCAGGAACAGGAAAATACCTCTGGCAGTGCGGGAGAACAGAAGGATGGAGATGGAACACAAGGGGAGGATGACGTTACACCTGGAAACGGGGGGCAAGGTGAGGCTGGCAATGGAAGTCAGGAAAGTGAGGAGGATAAAAATGGGGAGCTGACGGATGGAAGTCCGGAAGGCGGGAATGAAGGGGTTGAGAAACCAGGAAGTGGAGGGTCAGGAGATGAGAACTCAGGGAGTGAAGGCACAAAGAGTGGAAATCCGGATAGTGGAGGTTCAGAAAATGGGAATTCAGAAAGCAGAGGCTCGGGAAATGAAAACTCAGGAAATGTGGATTCCGGGAGCGGAGGCCGGAAAGACGACAGTCCAGGAAGAGAAAAATCAGGGGACAATCATCAGAAAAGAGAAACTTCATATACGGTAGGCCAAGGCAGCGAGGGCAAAAACAAGGAAGAACAGAAAAGCGGGAAACTTCAGGCCAAATCGTCTGCGATGTCCACACCACCTAATATATTTAAATCAGGACATGGAAGAACCATTCTATTTTCCAGCATTTCATCAGAAGCACACACTGATAATTCTAAACATCAATCCCAAAAGAAACCAGAGGATACGGAAATTCAAAAAAGCGGGATTGTAAGGGAACGCATAGATGAGGACACAGAAAGCGGGACGGACAGCGGTATCGGCCAAAGTGATGGGGATGATGAGGATGACAGTCAAGGTGATATTTATGAAGAATATGAATATGCCAGAAATCCTATCTCACCATCCTTCGGCACGGTTGAATATTTTTCGGAAGACACTGAGAAAGATACCGGAGAACCTGATGGGGAAGGAAACCGTGCAGTGCGGTTTATCAGATCCCTGTTTTCCGGAGAAGAGGATGACGACGACACCATAACAGTATCCCTGCCGTCATTTATGGACGATGACCTGGGGTCCATGGATGTATCGGGCTATGGGGAACCGGATACTATCCTCTACACCTTTAAGGTATGGGACCATCGGACAGAGGGAAGGCTGCACATCAATAAAAGGGATTTAGAGCTGTACCGCGCGGACGGGGACAAAAGTTACGGACTGACCCAGGGGGATGCCACACTGGAGGGCGCTGTCTATGGCCTGTTTGCGGCTCAGGATATCATTCACCCGGATGGTAAATCAGGTACTGTTTATAATCAGAACGATTTGACGGCCGTAGCTGCCACGGATAAACAGGGAAACGCCTCTTTCCTGGCATACACGGAAAAACCAGGCACCAGACTGAATGATGATGGAAACATAATCTCACCGGAGAACGCCACCGGACCTGAGAATCTCTATAATGGTTCGTCCATCACCTCATCCGACCAAGGATTCGGCACAGATGTTTATCCCGATTATGTGTATTCCAATGGAGACCAGTGGATTGGACGGCCCCTTATTATGGGCAGTTATTATGTCATGGAGCTTAGCAGGTCAGAGGGATATGAATTGTCTGTCAACGGCATTTCCTTAAAGGAAAGCAACCGTACTCAGGATACAGTCAGCAGGATACATGAGGCCGGGCAGGCCCGCATATCAGGCGGTTTGTCCGATTATAATTCCATGGATGCAGACGGTTCCTGGAATGATTTTATAGTAGAGAGCTACAAAACTGAAAATGGATATGATATCACCCTGACCGGATATCCCCAGGGAGCGGAATTTTATGAAATAGGGACCGGAACAGAGACAAAGACATACAAGGTGGTTTTGGGAAGTTCTCTTAAACCAAAGGTAGATCAGCAGGGCAGTCCTGTCTATCAGACGGCAAAAGGAGGGGAGTATAAGATTGGGCCTGACGGTAATCCCATTATCCGGACGGATACTGCTACGGACAGTGACACGGGAGAGCGGATTCCCTATGGGGAGACCCTGCCCTACCGTTTCAGGACAGCCCCATATCCCAGCGGTACGGCTGTACCGGCTGACATGAGTAAATGGGGACAGGCCATTGAACCCCATTATCTGTCAGAACAGGTTAACGGCATGTTGGGACAGATTGGATACAGACCGGTTTCAGCCACTTCGCAGTGGACAAAAATCCGGCTTTCGGGCCAGACCAATGCACAGGCGGCAGAGGAAATCATGGATTGGTACACGGTCCATAACTTCTTTGACTGCGGGTCTGTGGAAGATATATATGAGAAGGAGGGAAGCTTCTTTGCCTTGCTGCGCCATGATTATTCATTGGCCGATGCCGCCTTCCCCGCAGTCTATGATTCCGTAAACCGGAAGCTGTATGTCCGCAAGACGGCAGAGGTGTCAGGGGGTCCGGCCGGGAAGGTTGGCTGCTGGATTGAGTATCAAAAGGGTGAATACAGCCTGAAAAGCGCCGTTGTATCAATAGGGGAAAAACGGGAAATAAACACGGTCATTCCTTTTGGAAGTGATATAGAAGCTGCGGCCGAAACCGTGTATCAGCCGCTGTATGAGACTTACAAAGAAGGGGATATTGTCCTTGACAGGGAGGGAAATCCCATTCCTCTCCTGGAGCGGGTCTATGAGTATGAAGACAGGACAGAGACATATGACACAGATAGGTTTGAGCCGGTTTCTGCTGTCTATGATTGGGCTACAGGGAACTATGTGATTCATGTGGAGAATTCTGTGGACTGGAATGACAGGACAGAGCCGGTATATACGGAATTCCGGGTGGTGACAAAAGAGAAATCCATTGATTGGGAAGGGGAGGAATTGCCTTACAGCCAGTATCTGACAGATATAGCAGGAGCCGGGGTAAGCGCCTTTGCTGCGATTCCCCCGTTGGATGAAGGAAGCTATGTTGTATTCCAGGCATTGAATTATCCGGGGCAGAATCAGCCGGTACAGGAAGCCGGGACTGGTTCCAGTCCGCTGCAGGTATTGCAGAGAGTCATAAAGCAGTCCGTAAAGGTCACAAAAGATATTTCCCAGTCATCCTATGACGGAGTAAATACATACGGAGCTGTCCACAACGACCCGCTGACCGTAATGCTGGGGTTGTTTAACAGAGGCAGCAGTTCCCAGGGCGCAAAGCTGCTGAATCAGTTTAAATTCAAGGCATATCTGAAAAGTAATCTGGAAAATATCTTTGTGGACAGCGCAGGCAATATCATTTCAGAAGATATAGGAACAGCGGATTTCAAAGGAGATGTCCAGAAAATCTTTCTTCCTCCCAGGGATGGAAGCGGACAGCGGCTGTTGGAAACAAAAGAGGATGGAAGCTATGATTACACGAAATTCTTTGACGCCATGTACGCGGCAGTGCAGGTGGAAAAAGGGAAAAAGCCACAGGAGATAATACGGCAGTTTGCTGTGGATTACTATGATATAGATGCCTATAAAGTGGAAATTCTTGCAGCAGAACCTGGACTTAACAGCGATACGGCCTATGAAAAGGCGCTCATTCGGGCCGTGGATGCGGCTGGGAGCTATCTGTCTATTTTTACTGGACTGGATGACAGGCTGGCCATTGCCTGGGACAGCGATGCAGGAGGAGGGGCAGATGGTGATGTGACCACACTGCAATGCAATACCAGGAATGGGAAGGATGATTATTACAATAATTCCATCATGCTTGCGTATGGCACATACGTTATTGTGGAACAGGTTCCCGCGGACGTGGACAGGGAGCTGGCAAACCGGCATTTTACCAGAGACTGTCCCAGGGAAGTCACCCTTCCGTTTGTGCCGGATATCGGCCAGGATGGAGGCACAGGGGAAACGGATGTCAACTATCAGACAGGCAGTCCCTATTTCCGGTATGACAGCACGGATACGCCGGAAGACCTGATTCGCAAATATATGATACGTTTTAATGAGGAGACCCACACCATACAGGCCAATGGACAGGATGGAAGATTTGAGATATATAAATACGGTCTGGATAAGGATATGCGGCCGGGCCGCAGCCTGACATCCCAAGCACCCTATGAAGAAGAATATATGGATGGCAGAAATGATGCCGTAAAGGGATATTATGCCGGATATACCTCCCAGAGCGAGGACGCAGGGATATTGGACGGGGTGGTCTATGACGGATATGAGACAGCAGACGGACAGTTGGAGGTCAGGGACCAGGTGGCAGCGATGAAAGGGATGCAGACTGCCATTGACGGTAAATTTGCCTCCATGCTGGTTCCGTGGACCGTTCTTCCCCCTGCGGTGGACAGAATCAACCCGGACACGGGAAATGTGGAGACGCTGATTCCCTCCGGAAATGGCCGGGATTTTAACTTCGTGGCATTTGCCCAGGAGGATTTTGAGGACGAGTATTATAATTCCAGACTTCGTATTGAGAAACTGGATTCCGAGACAGGCGATTCCATTATCCATGACGGCGCATTGTTTAAGATATATGCGGCTAAGAGGGATGTAGAGAAAGAGGGAATGAGCACGGTCACAGGGTCCGGAAATGTGCTGTACGGCGAGGCTGTGGACTGGCAGGGAAATCCTGTGACGGATGCAGACGGAAGAAGGATCCTGTATCCGAGAGTGGGTAAGAACAATGGGAGCACGGACGACCTGCCTGTGCGTCTGGATAAGGATGGGATCCCGCAGTATGATGAAAGCCAGCTGATTAGGCAGGAAGACCAGGAGGGAAATGAGACAGGAATTTTCAGGGCATACTCCACAATCAGGGAATTAGTCATAGACGGTCAGGTTAAAAAGGTACCGGTGGGATATATTGAGACTTATAAGCCATTGGGGGCAGGCGTCTATGTGCTGGTGGAGATTCAGGCCCCGGAAGGTTATGTCAAGAGCCGCCCGGTGGCATTTGAAGTGTATGCGGACAGCGTATCGTTTTACAGGGAAAGAAGAAACGCGGACGGAACCACGGAGGGATGGGAAGAGGACACGGCTGTGAGATACCAGTATGCCATTCCGGTGGCAGGAAGTTCCAATAAAGTCCGGACCCAGACTGCCAGCCGGATAAAGGTGGAGGACTATCCTTCCAGGATGGAAATTCATAAAGTGGAGGACGGGGATTCCCTGGTGGGAAACCAGAACATCCTTCAGAGGACCGATGCACAGGGCAGGGTGGAATCAAGCGGAGGTTTTGAGAAAGATGTCACGGTAAATGACGCCGGGGACCGGTTGGTTTATAAGGTAAGCGGCCGTAAAGAGAAGCTGGAGGAACGGGGGGATGTGAGGGATATTGCTTACAATCCGGAAACCATGCAGTGGGATGGATACGTGACTAAGTCATTTGACGAATACTCAGAACATATGGTGGAGGGGACGGAGAAGGAGCTTAAGGCCATGGCCGGCGTAAAACCGCTGTACCGTTTGGATGGTACCTTTTCTGGCATGGGAATCCGGTTTGACATTTCTGTATCCGGCGCCGTATTGTCCCTGTACCAAGCCATGGAAATTGAAAAAACAGGGGAACACGTCTATAAGGGCGTAAGCGTTGCTGTTAAGGACGGCAGGGTAACGGGGATTACGGATACAAATACCGGTACCCATAAGGAAATACGTGTGGTTGGTAAGGAAAACAGTCAGGGCAATGCAATGAAAACACATCCGGCATCGTGGGATGTGTGGGATACCGTCATTGTGGATAATGATCCTGTAAATCTGTATTTCTATGATTTGAACCAGGTGGATACCAGGGAAGACCCGGATACGGGAGAACTGCTGGTACTGGATAAAAAAGGAAACCCGCTGTGTTTCGCTGATTCCGTCACCGGAATGGCATATGTCTATGATGATTATGGCCGTATGCTGGCATACACGGTGGATGATGAGGGAAATAAGATACTGGTCAAATCCATACAGGTACTGAAAGATGAAAATGGACAGACTATCTATGAGAATAAAACAGCAGTGGATGATGAAAATGGACTGCCCATCTATTATACAGGCGGAAATGTAGTGACAAAGGATGAGTCCTGGACAACAGACAGCAGCATGGATTCTTATGGAACTCCGGAAACTATCGGCGCCAGACATTCGATTGCCCGCTTGCCCTTTGGTTCCTATATACTTGAAGAGCAGGGAGTCCCCTATGACCAGGGATATATCCAGGCCAGGTATATGGGGCTTGTACTTAGGGATACAGACGAGGTACAGAAATATTTCATGCAGAATGAATTTACCAAGACTGCATTTGCGAAGCTGGATGTGCGGACGCAGAAGGAAGTAAGGGGAGCGGTCATGACCCTGTACCGGGCCGGTCTGGACAGTGACGGCAGCCCCCATAAGGAACAGGATGGCATATACAGAAAAGGCCAGGTCTATGCTTCATGGATTAGCGGATATCAGTACGATGATAACGGAAACATGAAAATGGATGAACACGGGGAACCTGTAACGACAACAGAACCCCACTGGATTGACCACATCCCAGTTGGATATTATGTACTGGAGGAAACCATTTGTCCCTATGAGCAGGGATATGTTCAGTCTGAGGCAGTGAATATTGACGTACTGGAAACAGGGGATGTTCAGAGCTTTGAGATGGAGGATGATTTTACGTCCATTGATATTCTGAAATACGACACAAGAAATGGTGATGTAATCTACGGGGACAGCGAAGCGTACCTGACCTTATACCGTCCAATACTGGATGAAAAGGGATTTCCGGTGCTGGAAAATGGAATTCCCAGGTACGATGAAACAGGAAGGATATTCACATTCCGGGCCGCTACTTATAAGGATGGTCAGGATGTGGCGGCCACAGGCCGCGTGGTCCCGGACGCAGGCGGAAATCATCCGATCATGAAGTATGATTATGACTTCCGGGAGATTCCCGGCACATATCAGGGACGGTATTATTATACGGAGCAAGGGACCGTGCGTCTGGAGTATCTGCCTGTAGGAAATTATGTGCTGGCAGAGACAGAAAATCCTGAGGGCTATGCCACGGCGGACCCCATACTTATTAATATAGAAGAAAAAGGACACTTAAAAGAGATACAATATTTTAAGATGGGGGATAAGCCGCTTGAACTGGAGGTCTCCAAGGTGGATATCACCGGCGGTAAGGAGGTAAACGGTGCAAAACTTGCCATTTATCCGGTGGATGAAAGGGGAAATGTATCGGAAACACCTCTTTTGCTCCACCAACCCTCAGAAGATGGACAATATCAGGATATTGAGGCGGTATGGATTTCGGGATTTGACGGAAGGTACACAGAGGAGGATGCAGACCAGGGGCTTATCCCACCAGGCTTTCAACCAGGAGATTTAAAACCGCATATACTGGAGTATATCCCGGAAGGTGACTATATCCTCAGGGAGATAACAACCCCGTACGGATTCCTGCAGTCTGTAGATATTCCCTTTACCATTACGGACAGCAGGGTTCTGCAAAAAACAGAAATGACAGATGAAATCCCGGATGGAATTCTCCGTATCATAAAAAGTGACTCAGACCAGCCGGATGATAAATTGCAGGGAGCTGAGTTTTCCCTGGTGAACCAGACAACCGGCGCCATATGCGGCACCGTAACCACGGACCAGCAGGGGCAGGCGCAGTTTGATCCACAACCCATCGGATACATGGACCGGGATGGGAATTTTAAACCTTATACCTATGTGTGCGGTGAGACAAAGGCAGCCGCGGGGCACATGCTGACCCTTGAACCATATGAGTTTCAATTTCATTATAGGAATGAGCTGACAGACATCATTGTCTGTGAATATAACCCCACCAACGACTCCAACCGGGTAGTCACGGACAAGCTGTCAGGTGATACAGAAGAAATGCTGGAAGGCGCAGTACTACGAATCGAGCGCTGGACAGAATCCGGCTGGGAGACAGTAGAGGAATGGCTGACCGGCAGACAGGGGCATTATACAAAGAACCTGAGTGCAGGAGAATACCGTCTGGTTGAGGTGAAGGCGCCGGAGGGATATAAACTGCATGAAACTCCCATAGAATTTACTATCAATGATGGCATGACCGAAGTTCCCCATCTGGTCATGCGCAATTATACAACCATCGTAGACGTGGAAAAGACGTCGGCGGAAACAGGAAACCTGCTGGGAGGCGCCAGATTGCAGCTCATTGATAAGTCTGACGGAAAGGTGATTCGGGAATGGACATCCGAGGCAGGAAGCGGACAGCGGTTTTACGGGTTGAAGCCGGGCACATATATCATCCATGAACTTCAGGCCCCATCCGGATATGAGAGGACAGAGGACAGGGAAATTGTGGTAAAAGAATGGTCAGGGACAGTTGGGCCGGAAATGGACCAGGAGGATGGGAATGTATTGCATAATATGCTTCAGGTATTCCGGTTTGAGAACCGGACAGCATCCTCATCCGGCGGAGGCGGAGGCAACAGGCCAAGACCAAAGGTGGAGTACATTACATTTAAGAAAACAGATGTTTCCGGAAAGGTACTCCAGGGGGCAGAATTCACATTTTATGACCAGACGGGCCATGTAATCGGTAACTCTGTCAGCGACAGTACAGGAGCATTCCGCATAAGAAGGCCTGAAAATGGTACATATACCTTCCGGGAAACAAAGGCGCCGGACGGATATGCATTAAATCCTGGCATATTCAGTTTTACAGTCAATGGCAGCGATGTCATAAGGGGTACATATGAGGTTGTGGATAAGGAATTGGAATTTACTGTTACAAAGCTGGATGGAGACAGCGGTCTGCCTCTTATGGGAGCCAGGTTCAGGATCGAAAAGGGAGAAAGCGGTATTTGGGGCAAGGGGCCGGAGACTGCGGGCAAGGGTGTATCCGAAGCTATATCCGAAGCGGTAACCGGAACTGTAACCGATGCGTTAACCGGAGCGGACGGTACATATACTTACCATTTAGCAACACCCGGCCTGTATGTCATTCGTGAGACAGAGGCACCTCAGGGGTATGGGCTGTCTGATGAGGTATATGAGTTTACACTGGATGCAGAGGGGAGAATACAGGGTGGAGCAATGACGCAGGGCGGCGAAATAATGCGGGACGGTGCAATGGTGCAGGCCGGTACAACCATACAGGGCGGCGTAATTATATATAATTGGAAGGAAAAGCCGCCGGTAAGGAAAATCGGAAGCATTACAGCTGTGTATCAAGTGGGCAACCGGTTTGGAAAAGGGACATATCATTTTGGAGCCGGTCACAGGGATACGGTAAGGACCGGAGACGACCTGCCCGTGGCAGCGGCGGCAGCAATTGCAGTTTTATGTATGGCGGGCTTCATTATGTGTCTATGTATGAAACGAAAAAGGGAATGGAGTCAACGCAGGAAATGGGTAGTATTTATTCTGATTTTGATACCCATAACAATTTATCTGGCTTTTGATGTGATGGCAGAGGAAACGGATACAGTATCTGTCTCAGGTAAGAGGGTATATCCCTCCATGGAAGACATAGAGCCTGTCCCTCAAACCGCCTGGATATCAGCCAGGGACGATATATCAGGTAAGGAACGGAATGTCCTGCTGCCCCTTGTAAGTTATCATTTTTCTGATAAGCATTGGGAGGACGGGTTTCGGCTGGATTTGACGGTGACGGATTATGATGCAGGTTTTTATGAAGTCGGCGGGGTAAGAATTGAAGCGCAGAAGGAGGAGATTAGGGAGAGCCTGATGGGCCATGAGGCGGAAATTTTAAGCCAGGCAGGCCTGGATTCGGAAGCGTACAGGATTGACCAATTCCAGTGGAATGGTGAAATTTATGAAAATGATGGGGTACTGTGCCGAAATTTGACAGCGGTTGGACGTAAAATGGTTGCGGACTGCACTGCGGTTTATGGAGGAGAGGTCAGCAGGAACGTATTTCTGGATGACAGCGAATGGGATGAAGAGAGCGGACAGATTGGAGATTCAGGGATTGATGAGAGGCATGTTATCAAAAACAGCGTGCAGCCGTTATTTTCCATGGGAATAACCGTGTTTGCAGTTGGGATTTGTTTTGTGGTATTGATTGCAGCCATGGTTCTGACCATGATAAAGCGGACCAGACCGCATGGTATGGCGGTGCTTATGCTCATGTTTTTCATGGGAGTTGTTTTCAGCCTGCATTTTCTGGTGAAAACAGGGATGGACTATGCTGATGGGCGCCGAATGTATCGTACGGTACAGCATGAGGCATATGGATGGGGAGTGAATGAGAGGCAGGAAGGATATGCTGATGGGGATCGGTATGCTGATGGGGAGCGGTATGCTGATGGGGAGCGGTATGCTGATGAAGAGGAATATTCTGGTGGGGAGGGATACCCTGGTGGGAAGGAAAATTCCAGTGATGGACCTTCCTGTGCAGAGTCCAACCTAAATGAAGCGGCCCTGGTTTCCATCAATCCGGAATACCAGTTCTGGCTGTCTGTACCTGGAACCGAAATTGATTATCCGGTGGTGCGGCATGAAGATAATGAATATTATCTGAATCATAACTTTTACCAGGAACAGCATATATCAGGCTGTGTTTTTGCGGATTCCTCGGCTGTTCCCCTGGCTGTGGACAATACGGTGCTGTATGGGCATAACATGAAGGACGGAAGCATGTTTGCCGGTTTGAAAAAATATGGTGAGGAAGCTTTTTTCCGGGAAAATCCTGTCATACAGATATTTTACAGGGGAAAGTGGCTGGAATGTCCCATCTTTTCCTGTCAGCTCCGCCATCAGAGCGACGCCGGGGCCTACGGCACTAACTTTATGGAGGAGGAGTGGCTGCCCTATCTTGAGAAGATGGGGGCGGCGTCCCTCTATGAAACGGGAATCATTCCAGGAGGGGATGAGAAACTTATAACGCTTTCAACTTGCTACGGCAAAGACCAATATCTGATTGTGCAGGCGCTGTTGCACGGTATGTAATACCCGCATATTGGTATTTTCTGAGGATGATGGCAGGGATTTTTATTCGGATTTTTTTCGTGGGTGGAGGTGAGAGAAGGTGAGATTTTGTTAAGAATGTGTGCGTTGGTTTTTGAGGGTGTAAAAAAGTTAACGCTAACCCTGACTGCCATGCATATTGCATATAAAGCAGAAAAATAGTATAGTAATAGAAGCTTTATGCAAATACGATGACAATAGGTGACATTAGTGAAAAAGAATATAGACTTACTAAATGGAAATATACTCGCATCCCTGACTGAGCTGGCACTGCCAATCATGGCCACGTCACTGGTACAGACTGCTTATAATCTGACGGATATGGCCTGGATTGGCATGGTGGGAAGCGATGCAGTGGCAGCGGTTGGGGCGGCAGCCATGTATACCTGGCTGTCTTCCGGCGTTGCCACCCTGGCCAGGATGGGAGGACAGGTGAAATCTGCCCATGCCTATGGGGAAGGAAACAGAAGGGAGGCGGTACAGTACGGAAAGGGAGCCCTGCAGCTGGCTCTAGTGCTGGCCGCTGTGTATGGAATCATAACAAATCTTTTTGCGGGACCTCTGATAGGTTTTTTCCATCTCAACTCATTTCTGGTGGTCGAAGATGCAATTGTGTATCTGAGAATCGCATGCGGCCTTATTCTCTTTGCGTTTATTGGACAGACACTGACGGGCTTGTATACGGCTTCCGGCAACAGCAGGACTCCTTTTGTGGCCAACTGCATCGGTATGGGAGCCAATATTGTGTTAGATCCTCTGCTAATCTTTGGCCTGGGGCCTATTCCCGGCATGGGAGTAGCCGGTGCAGCCGTTGCTACGGTGACAGCCCAGTTTATCGTGTCTCTGGTCCTGGTGATTTCTATGAGAAAGGAACCTGTGCTGGCAGCTCAGATGCGGATTTGGATTCCTACACCTTTATCCAATATTAAAACCATGGTGCGCATTGGATTTCCGGCAGCAATTCAGAGTATGCTCTACTGCGGGATATCCATGGTCCTTACCAGGTTCGTCACTGCATGGGGGGATACGGCGGTGGCGGTCCAGAGAGTAGGAGGGCAGATTGAATCCATTTCGTGGATGACAGCAGATGGTTTCGGGACAGCCATCAATGCATTTGTAGGGCAGAACTATGGTGCGGGAAACCTGAAGCGGGTAAAGAAGGGGTACATGACGGCATCTGTCATTATGTTTATATGGGGCATCTTTACCACATGCCTCCTTATATTTGGGGCAGCGCCCATATTCAGCCTGTTCATCCATGAGCCGGAGGTCATACCGGCCGGAGCTGATTATCTTCGGATTATTGGATTTTCAGAAATGTTCATGTGTGTGGAACTGATGACTGTGGGAGCCCTGTCCGGCATGGGAAAGACAATGGAGGCATCTGTCATAACCATTATTCTCACGGCGGCGCGCATTCCGCTTGCCGTGATATTGGGGGGAACGGCCCTGGGCCTGAACGGTATTTGGTGGGCCCTGACTATTTCAAGCATTGTAAAAGGAATCATTTTCTTTGTGTATTATCTTCATATCATGAAGAGGATGAAGGCATAGGTATTGCGGCTGACATGCTGCAGCTTTGCAGCTTGGCTGTACCGGGCGAACCGCAAAGAAGGCCCGAAGTTAAAATCCATCTAAAATTCAGGCAAAGTTTAAGGGGGGTAAAATTCAAAAAAATATGCTTGTAAAATCTGGGATTTTGTGAGAAAATAGAACCAAGTATGATGTGATAAATTTAACGAATGGGCACTGTACTTGATCAAATTCATTTTTGAAAGGAGTTTTAACACATGATTTATTCACATGAAGTAGAAGAGATGTGCACAGTTGCACAGGGCGTTCATCATGGCGCTGCTCCAATTCCGGAAGAAGCAAAATGGGTAAAATCAAAAGAAGTCAAAGACATTTCCGGCCTGACCCACGGCGTAGGCTGGTGTGCTCCTCAGCAGGGTGCCTGCAAGCTGACACTGAATGTAAAGGAAGGAATTATCCAGGAAGCTCTGGTTGAGACCATCGGATGCTCAGGTATGACACACTCCGCCGCTATGGCAGCAGAGATTCTGCCGGGCCGTACTGTGTTAGAGGCTTTAAATACAGACTTGGTATGTGACGCTATCAATACAGCTATGAGAGAACTGTTCCTTCAGATTGTTTACGGAAGAACACAGAGTGCATTCTCTGAGGATGGACTTCCTGTAGGAGCTGGTCTGGAAGATTTAGGAAAGGGCCTCCGTTCCCAGGTTGGAACCATGTACGGAACCCTGAAGAAAGGTCCCCGCTATTTGGAGATGGCTGAAGGTTATGTGACTGGTATTGCACTGGATGCAGACGATCAGATCATTGGTTATCAGTTCGTAAGCCTTGGCAAGATGACTGATTTCATCAAGAAGGGCGACGATCCTAACACAGCATGGGAGAAGGCACAGGGCCAGTACGGCCGTGTTGCTGACGCTGTTAAGATTATCGATCCACGTAAAGAATGATGAAGACCGAATAGGAGGAATAAGAAGATGGCATTATTTGAATCATATGAGAGAAGAATTGACAAAATCAATTCTGTATTAAACAGCTATGGCATTGCTTCCATTGAAGAAGCTGAGAAGATTACGAAAGATGCAGGCCTGGACGTTTATGATCAGGTTAAGAAAATCCAGCCAATCTGCTTTGAAAACGCTTGTTGGGCATACATAGTAGGTGCTGCTATTGCTATTAAGAAGAACTGCAGAAGGGCAGCTGACGCAGCTGCTGCTATCGGCGAGGGCCTTCAGTCATTCTGTATTCCAGGTTCTGTTGCTGACCAGCGTAAGGTTGGCTTAGGACATGGCAACCTGGGCAAGATGCTTCTGGAAGAAGATACTGACTGCTTCTGCTTCCTGGCAGGCCACGAGTCCTTTGCCGCAGCTGAGGGCGCTATCGGTATCGCTGAGAAGGCAAATAAGGTTCGTCAGAAACCACTGCGCGTTATCCTGAACGGCTTAGGAAAGGACGCTGCACAGATTATCTCCAGAATCAATGGATTTACTTATGTAGAGACAGAGATGGATTACTATACAGGCGAGGTTAAGGAGCTGTGGAGAAAGTCTTACTCCGAGGGACTTCGCGCAAAGGTTAACTGCTACGGCGCTAACGACGTAACAGAAGGCGTTGCCATCATGTGGAAGGAAGGTGTTGATGTTTCCATTACCGGTAACTCCACCAACCCAACCAGATTCCAGCATCCAGTTGCAGGAACCTATAAGAAGGAATGCGTAGAGAAGGGCAAGAAGTACTTTTCCGTAGCATCCGGCGGCGGTACAGGCCGTACCCTGCATCCGGACAACATGGCAGCTGGTCCTGCTTCCTACGGTATGACCGATACCATGGGACGTATGCATTCAGATGCTCAGTTCGCTGGTTCTTCTTCCGTACCTGCACACGTTGAGATGATGGGTCTCATCGGCGCTGGTAATAACCCAATGGTTGGTATGACGGTGGCGATTGCGGTTAGCATCGAGGAGGCCAGCAAAGCAGGCAAGTTTTAAGTGAATTGTTTTAAAAATAGAATGCAGCTGGTAGTACCTGTATAGTACCCAAACGGCTTTTAAATGCCATAAAATCAAAGGTTACTGCCACCATCGAGGAGAGCACTTCCTTGTCGTAATATAATATTAGCAGAGAAAAGCGGTTGTGTCCATTGGACGCAAAGCGAAACCCCAAGGAGGGGCAACTCCTTGGGGTTTCTTTTTCCTTTTAAAGAGGAATAACTTAGGCTGACTGTTGTATATAGTTTTAGAGCTGAGGAATTGTTCCGAGGTAACGGTGTTTTGGAATTGGAGACAGGCCGGATGAAAATATAGTTCGGGCATTGGTCCAAAAGAATTGCAGATTGAAGTGTGAAAGGAGCAGTAACGGACCCAGTATGTCCTTGTATGCCATAGGGTTGAGGGAAAATGGATTCACGGAAAGTGAACTTGTATTTCCTCCCCTGTTATTTGCAGAATCAGATGAAGCAGACAGCCGCATTTTGACGGAAGAAAACAGCATAGGCCGGAATATAATCAATGCCAGCCATCCTTTTACACGATGCAATATCAAGGTGTAAGGTGAGGGTGCCCAATGATATTGATTTAAAAAGCAGTGATTTTTTGAGAATAGAGTGATATCTGATATGAAAATTAAACATTACATGGCGCCCATGGAAGGCCTCACCGGCTATATATACCGCAATGCATACCATGCCTGCTATCATCCCATGGACAAATACTTTACTCCCTTCCTGTCCCCAAAGGCCAACAGCTACCTAAGCTCCCGGGAGTTGAACGACATCCTGCCGGAACATAATCAGGGCATGTACGTGGTCCCGCAGATACTCACAAACCAGGCAGGGGATTTTATTCGGACAGCAAAGGAATTACAGGAGTACGGATATTCTGAGATAAACCTGAATCTGGGCTGTCCATCGGGCACCGTGGTGTCCAAGCACAAAGGGGCTGGTTTCCTGGGGCTGCCGGACAGTCTGGACCGGTTTCTGGACGAGGTGTGCGGGAAGATGGAAGTGATGGGCATGGAATTGTCTGTGAAGACGAGACTGGGGCTGATATCGCCGGATGAATTCACGGAACTTTTAGAAATCTACAACCGCTATCCGCTGAAGGAATTGATCCTGCATCCCAGGGTCCGTACGGATTACTATAAGAATACCCGGAATATGCCGGCATTTCGCGGCGGGTTTGACGGCAGCCGGGCCCCGGTGTGCTATAATGGGGATATATTTACTATATCTGACTATGAGACACTGTGCGGAGATTATCCGGAATTGGATAGAGTAATGCTGGGCCGTGGAATCATATCCAATCCCGGACTGCTGGACAGGATTGCGGCAGGGGCAAATTCCAGTGGTGTGGGAACCGGCAAGGAAACATTAAAACAATTCCACCAGATGGTATACGAGGGCTATCGCGAAATCATGTCCGGGGACAGAAATGTCCTGTTTAAGATGAAGGAACTGTGGGCCTGCATGATTCAGATTTTTTCCGACAATGGGAAATACATTAAGAGAATAAAGAAATCACAGAGACTGGAAGAATATGAGGCAGCGGCAGCTGCTGTATTCCGGGACCTGGATATCATGGAAGGTGCCGGATTCCGCACGTATTAATGGCGGTATCCGGTACTTTCTGCTTGTAATTTGTTCTGCCGCATTTCCTGGGTATTTTTGTGAAAACTGCAGGGATGATATTTTCCTGCTATTGTGCTATACTTTTAGGTAATCCGCTTTTTCAATGACACCGCATCCGATTTTGGTTCCGGAGTTTCCGGAGGGCTGGGATGTAAAGTCGTCGGCATGACTGTGAATGACTACGGCTCTGCCGATAATGTCATCTGTGGAGAAGCGCTTGTCATAGAAGGAAAGCCAGGCATAACCTTCGTTTCCAAGAAGAGGAAGCAGGTCGCCTGCATGTTCCGGATGAGGTTCGCCGGACGGATTGTAGTGGTCTCCTGTTTTTGCGAAGTCGTCAGAGCAATCGCCGTTCTGGTGGATGTGCATGGCATAATAGTTTGTAGAGCCGGGCACCTGTTTGTTCGGCAGATTGAAGATTTCGGCTTCCACCAGCACGCCCCCGTAAGGAGTCTGGTAGAATTTTACCAGGCCGCTTAAGTTGGGAGCAGCACTTCCGCCTCTGACCCAGGCAATGGCGGCAGGGGCCCGAAAGCGCAGCAAATCAGCAAAGATGTCAGCAGGAGTGACGGATTGGTTGGCCATAATGGTCTCCTGTAAAGATGATTTCTTTATAGCATATGCGCATAAAAAAATAAGTTTACCTGAATCGGTAAACTTATCTTTTATTTGGAGGGGACCGGCAGAAGGGGAGCTGCCGGTCATAGGTATGAAAAAGTGTTTTCCTGTATAGTAAAAGGTCTTTCGCCTTACAGGTATTACTATACAGGGAAAATGTGGCCAAAGTTTGAGCACACGCTAAAGAATCAATAAAGAAACTAAAGGGAAAATAAACAATTTATAAAAGCAGGAGACAGATTATGGTAAGACGATTCGGCAGTGGGGAGGCAGATATGAAGCAATCGGGTATGAAGGAATCGAGCATGAAGCAATCGAATATAAAGCAATCAAATATGAAACAGTGGAATACGAAACAATGGAATTTGAAACAGCCAGACAGCAAACAATCAGGCATGAAACAATTAAACATAGGCCGGTCAATGATAAGGCTGCTGGCAGCGGCGTCTGCAGCAGCCCTTTTATTATCCACCACTGTCTATGCAGGAGCCTGGTCCCAGGTGGGACCGGATGGTGCGTGGACGGTTGGAGGATGGGAAGCGGCCTATGATGCCAATTACCCCCTGAAGGACTACCTGGACCAGGCCGGGCTTCAATATGTGGATGTTATCATGGGGTGGAATGCAAAGGGAGAACCTGTGATGGAGAGGCGCCTGCGCCAGGATAATAATTATGGGCTGTATAATTATTTGGGGCTTTCCGACGATTTGTGCAAGGCATTGTACGGGGAAAGCGACCAGATAGGGACAGGGGAAATGGCTGTGGACGGCGACAGTCTTCTGATGCTGGGCCAGGTGGCCCTGTATCAGGAAAATGTGGGAAGCGATACCTACAAACAGAGGCGAAATGCCCTGGCCCTGGTGCTCCGGGATTATCTGAACAGCTACCGGTGGAGAGATGTCAGTGAACTGGAGCGGGCAAAGCATGCGGCCCTTTACATTGCCTCGGGCTGCACGTATGATACAGGATTGTATAACCGGTTTGTAAACGGGGAGGACACCTCCGGAGACCCGTCCTTCACAGCCTATGGCTGCCTGGTAAATCATAAGGCTGTCTGCGAAGGCATTTCCGTGGCATATCAGATGCTGGCCAGGTCCATGGGCCTTAACTGCTTCTGCGCGCCGGACGATAATGATAAGGACCACATGTTTGTTTACGTGGAAGCAGGAGGCAACTGGTATAAGGTGGATTTGTCCGTGACAGGACTGATGCCCCAGACCATGGTGGACCGGTGTTTTAAGACCACGGCAAACCAGGAAGTGGAGCGCATTTTTGCCGCTTATTATAATAAGGCCAATCCATACATTGCCCATGTGGATTATGGAAATCTGGCTCCCGGAAAGGTGTATGATTTAAGCAACGGCAGACAGCTTCGGAAATATCCGTAGAGCGGAGGCTTAGGCCGTGGAACATGGCGGCGGAAGAATTCTGAAAAGTGATTCCGGAGATTCCGGAAAAGAAAGGACTGAGAATAATAGAATGTATGATAATCTGACAGCCAATGATATAAAGAAAATGCAGGAAGAAATAGAATACCGCAAATTAGTGGTCCGCAAGGAAGCCCTGGAGGCAGTGAAGGAAGCCAGGGCCCATGGGGATTTAAGTGAGAATTTTGAATATAAGGCGGCCAAGCAGGATAAGAACAGGAATGAGAGCAGGATTCGTTATCTGGAAAAAATGATAAAAACCGCCAGAATCATATCCGATAACTCCAGGGAAGGCGAAGTGGGCCTGGGAGATACAGTGGAGGTCTATATTCCCGATGATGATGAGACGGAACGTTATAAGCTTGTAACTACTGTCAGAGGTAATTCCCTTCAGGGATTAATCAGTATTGATTCGCCTCTGGGCAAGGCCATAAGGGGCCGCAAGGCAGGGGATAAGGTCTATGTGAAGGTGGACGATTGTTTTGGATATGATGTGGAGATTCGCTCCATTGATAAGACCACGGAAGATGATGAAGATAAGCTGCGCAGTTATTAACAGAATACCATTCACGTTCCATTCTATATGGATTCAGGCCCGGCAGAAGGTTGAAAAGATTCAGAAGGTCTTGCCGGGCCTTTTCCGGCGATAAGAGTGTTCACATATAAAATGAGGGACAGAAGGAGAACCATATGGCGGCAGTTAACATGACAGAAGGCGGCATTACAAAACATCTGGCGGACTATTCCATTCCCCTGATTCTGGGCAATATGTTCCAGCTCACCTACAATGCAGCGGACTCCATCATAGCCGGCAGATTCATAGGAAAGGAGGCGCTGGCAGCGGAAGGTACGGCAAGCCCGGTGATGAATATTGTCATACTCGGAATATCGGGCATCTGTATGGGGGCGTCTGTACTGATGAGCGAGTTCTATGGAGCGGGTAAGAAAGAAAAGTTAAAACGGGAAATGTCCACCACAGTCATATTCGGCTGCTGTTTTTCGGTGATGATAGCCACATTAGGAGGATTTTTCTCAAAACCTCTGCTCGGAGCACTGGGAGTGCCGGATGAGATACTGGGCAAAGCGGCTTCTTACCTGTCCATCATTTTTCTGGGTGCGCCGTTTACTTATTTTTATAATGCGGTATAAGCTGCCCTTAAGAGTGTGGGAGATTCCAAAACGCCACTCAAGTTTTTAGCATTTTCTTCTATACTAAATGCGGTTTTGGATTTGATTTTTATTGGGGGGCTGGGGTTTGGCATTGTATGTTCTGCTGTTACCACGGTAGTGGCGGAGGCGGCCTCAGCCTTTCTCTGCATAACGTATGTATACAGAAAAATCCCCATGCTGCAGTTAAGGCGGGGAGAGTTCACCATGGACAGGCAGCTTCTCAGGCAGACACTGCGTTACGGCAGCATAACGGCGTTGCAGCAGTCCTGCCAGCCCATCGGAAAGCTGTTGATTCAGGGCGCAGTCAATCCGCTGGGCGTGGATATGATTGCGGCATTCAACGCGGTCAATCGAATTGATGACTATGCGTTTACCCCTGAGCAGAGCATTTCACATGGAATTACCACGTTTGTGGCGCAGAACAGAGGGGCGGGCAGGAAGGAACGCATCCGAAAGGGATTGAGAAGAGGGCTCATGCTGGAAGCATGTTACTGGGTGTTCATCTGCATAACCATTACATTGTTCAGAAGACCGCTTATGGGGCTGTTCGTTACGGCAGGAAATGAAGGGATTGTGGCATTGGGCAGCAGTTATCTGGGAATGATGGCGTTATTTTATGTGTTTCCGGCATTTACCAATGGGATACAGGGATTTTTCAGAGGAATGGGAAATATGAGCGTTACTCTGTTAGGAACCTTTGTCCAGACCAGCCTCAGGGTTGTGTTTGTGTACCTGTTAACCCCCGGAATCGGACTTCCGGGGGTTGCATATGCCTGTGCCATAGGCTGGAGTGTCATGCTTTTGGCTGAGGTTCCTTACTATTTTTGGTTTATGAAAGATAAATAATGGAGAAACTAAGGAATCTGTAGTAAAATGTGTTATATATAAAATAACGCTTTACTACAAGGGGGATACAAATGGAGGAAGGTACATATTATCCGGCCAGAGATGGGGAGGGTCTGACCGTGTTTATGATGGGAAGTATCATGCTGGAATATAACAGGAAGCCCCTGCAGATTCCCGGAGGACCTTCGGGAAAGGTACTGCAGCTGGTACTTATATTGCTGTATTCCGGCGAGGAGGGCGTACACAGGGAGGAGCTTCTGGACATACTTTACGGAAATGGTGAATGCTCCAATCCTTCGGGGAGTTTACGGGCCACGGTATTCCGGCTCCGCAAGCTTTTGGAGGGCAGTGAACTGCCGCCCCGCGAGTATATCCGCACAGACGGAGGAATCTACAGATGGGACAGCGGGGAACTGCCTGTGTATATCGATGCCAGAGATTTCGAGAATACGGCAAAGGAGGCCCTGCGCACCCATGATGAGGCACTCTTAAAACGTGCCTGCAGTCTGTATCAGGGAGAATTTCTGGACCAGCTCGCCGGTGAGAAATGGGTATCAGCGGTGGGAGTGCGATATCAGGAGCTGTATTTCAGCTGCCTGCGGGCTGCCAGCAGTCTAATGCGAAAAAACCGGGAATATAATGGACTTCTGGAGATATGTAATTATGCCTGCGAGCTGTATCCGTATGAGGAATGCCAGATTATGAAAATTGACTGCCTCATTGCCATGAAGCGGTTCAAGGAGGCCATGCAGGTGTATGACGCCGCAGTTTCCCAGTATTTTGAGGAACAGGGACTTCCTCCATCCGAGAAGATGCTGGAACGGTTCCGCATTATGAGCGGACAGATTCGTTATACATCCGATACGCTTAAGGATATAAGGGACAGCCTTCATGAGAGGGACCGGATTAACGGACCTTATTACTGTGCATACCCGGCATTTATCGACTGTTACCGGCTTTTGGCCCGCATGGCGGAGAGGGGGGATTTTTCCGGCGTGCTTCTGTGCTGTACCTTGCTGGATTCCAAGGGAAAGCCTCTGGATACAGGCGGGGAGCTTTTAAAGACCGCGTCAGAAAAGCTTCACGATGCCATCGCCAAGTCCCTCAGGAAAGGCGATTTATTTACCTGCTATAATCCCAGCCAATATCTGGTCATGCTCAACGGCACGTCCAATGAGTATTGTCTGCTGATTTATGAGCGGATTGACAGTAACCTGCATCTCTGGGATGGAGCCAGGAAGGTGAAACTCAATTACCAGGTGATGCCGGAGAGTCTGATATAGGGAGAATGAGGGGAAGCTGACAGAAAAATTTGTAATAGAATAGACTGGTTGGTATTAGATAAGCCGTCGCAGAAGAGTGAATCTGCGGCGGCTTTGTTTATTATATAGAAAGCATATGGTATCCGGATTTTGGAATGTAATAATTAAACGCGTTCTAGGCATGCATATTAGGCATGGCCCCATAACGGCCTTCCAGATACTGCTTTCCATAGGCCTCATCATTACGCGGTATGAGGCCGTTTTCTTTTTTGTAACTGGACAGAGGATATAATTCCGTATCCTGCCCATCCTGACGGCAGCAAAGCCAGATTTCATCCCGGCGCATCTGCGTTGGCTGCAGAATGGCAGTATTATGGGCAGTGAATAGCAATTGTGCATTATGAGGATTTTTCTCATGGTTGGCATAGAGTGCAATCATATAACGGAGTGCGTGAGGGTGAAGAATACAGTCAAGGTCATCTGCCATCATCAGGCTGCCGTCATCCAGACTGGCCAGGACTGAGGGCAGCAGTGAGAGCAGTTTTTTAATGCCCATGGATTCCTCTTCCCATGACAGTTCGAAGGTACAGCCTTCATAAGGACTGTGAACAAGGAATGCAGCAGGGGATTTTTGGTCAGAGTCCGGTATGATACTGTAATCCGTTATATCAAGTCCCAAATCCTTAAGGATACCGCACAGTCTCCGGCGTGTATCCGTATCGGAAGGCAGTTCTTTGGGACTGTTTCCCTGTATTCTGCTGAACCAGGAATAGGCGGCCCTGGCATGTATGGAATCCGTATAGGCATTGAGCCATGACAGCAAAGTCACCGATGGGGGCACGGCCTTGAGGGAGAAGGAGATGAGTTCACGCCCGGGATGAATGACGGATTCCTTCCTATTAAAAAGAATACCCGTATCACTCCCGCCCAGACTACCGTAGAACAGATTCTCCTCAGCAATGGTTCCCTTTGAGAACTGGAGCTGATAGCGGAACAGGAATCCCTGGCTGCGGAATAACACGTCAAACTGGGTGGGGGTGTCCCTGCACTCAGATGAAAACATGCAATGCACATCCCTGATTCTGGTTGGCACTGTTACAGATGCTGTAACCAGGGAGGAGAGATAGGATAAGGCGTTGAGGACCGTGGACTTCCCGCAGCCGTTAGGGCCATAGATTCCGATAAGGGGAAGGATGCGTTCGCCGTCAGCCGGGTCCTTCAACAGGGTATTTTTATGTTCGTTGATGGAGGCAGGTAGGAAATCCAACAAAACTTCCTCTTTGAATGCTTTGAAATTTTTGAAACTGAACTGGATTAGCATAATAACACCTCAAAACGTGAGAGAAAAACTCAAAAATATGTGTCATTTGTATCTGTAACCATTTTACCATAATATTGACAATAATACAATTAAAAATGAGTTTTTTTCTCATTGACAAGAGGAGTTCTTAAAGCTTTATAAATGGAAAAATATGGATATAAATACATAAAAAGGTTATAAAAAGCAGGCGAAATTTTAATGATATAAATAAAAAGTAACGAGAAATCAGGGGAAAATAACGCTTTGCATAACGCCCTCTTTGCTATGATTATAGCGAGGGAAGCTATAATTACATAATTAATTTAATAAAAATTTTAAACTTTATTAAATTGTAACCAGATTGTAACTGTGGTTTGCTATACTAGTTTCGGACAGCTGGATTATCAGGAATCATGTAGAAAGAAAAAATTATGAGAGGAGTGTAAGTATGGAAGGACGAAAAAGGTCTTGCATGTTAAAGAAATCAGTCTATAACATGCGGAAACGTCTGGTGGCCTTAGCGTTAGCGGCAGCCATGGTTTGCACCAATGTGGGTGCGGACCTGAACGCAGCTTATGCGGCTACATCGTCGTCAGAGTCTGTCACATTCGAAATGACTGGTTCCCAATTGGTGACAGCTATCGAAGAAGCTATCGAAAACGGCAATGTAATATCACCGGGCGATCTTGACTTTACCAATGGAGACATTGCTAAATTCGAGAGTTTGTTCTACGGAGAGGGGAAAGTATTAGAAGTATTCCCGGATCCGGACGGCGGCAGTATGGATGCGGAACTGAGAGTATTCGTACGTCTGCCGGAAGATGCCGATGACATGTATATGGTAACCGGCGATGAGGAGATTATCTTCTTATATGTGAATAATGGGGAAGATACGGTTAGTTTCTCTACCACGATTTATGATGATGAAGGTGGGAAACTGAAGTCAACAAAAGCTATCAGGGTAAAAAGTTTTGAGGATGCTTTTGGTGAAGAAGAAATCAATTATATCTCCAAGCCAACGGAAACCACCGCTCCAGCGGAAGACAATGGACCGGCAAAGGAGGAGTCTACGGCTCCGACAGAATCTGAGACAGCGGCACCGGAAGAAGGAAGTACTGCTGCACCGGAAGAAGGAAGTACTGCTGCACCGGAAGAAGGAAGTACTGCTGCACCAGAAGAAGGAACTACAGCAGCACCGGATGAGGGAACAACTGTAGCGCCGGAAGAAACTACGACCGCAGCAGAGGAGAGCAGTTCAGAGGCTCCTTCAGAAAGCGAGACAGATTCGACAACAGAAGCCGAACAGACTGAACCGGAAACTACAGAAGCTCCGGAAACCACTGAGGAAAAAACTCAGGAAACGGAAACCTCTGAAGCTGAGGTAGCTGAGCCGGAGAACACAACCGGCGAACCCGTTGCTTCTATTACTCGTCATTATGCACCAATTGTTGCTGATAACGAGGAAGGCGGAGTGCCAGAACAGCCTAAGGCGGATGCAGCTGAAGAACATGTAGAGGAACCAAAGGAAACAACTAAGGCAGAAGTAGAAACAGAAGAAAAAGAACCCGAAACAACTGAGAAGGCTACAGAACCTACAGAAGTCACAGATTCTACGGATTCAACTGAAGCTACAAAAGAAACGTCTACTACAGTTCCGGATGCGACAACAGAAGCAGGAGGCGAGGATGTAAATTCAAGTAAAAGCACATCTGCTGATGAGACCACAACAGCTCCGACAGAGGATGAGGAGACCGCAACAGCAGTTGAGACACCTGAGGTGACAGAGCCGGTTCAGGCTGGTACTCCATCTGAAGTAACTAAGCCGGAGGAAATGAAACCGGAAGAAAATGTTAATAAGGCTGAGAAGAATGATATAGTTGGCATGGGGTATTGCAGCACAGCGAAGGCTTATGTGACCAAATTAAAAGACCTTAAGGTTTTGAAGGGACAGCTTGAGCTTTCAGCTACAGTAGATGGTGCTGAGAATGTCAATGTTACATTGACAGCAAATCCTGGTGTGGTACCACAGGGAAGTTATATCGAGGCGACAGCGATTATTGATGACAGCGAGCTTGAATTGATGAAGGAAGCTGCTAATGAGAAGCTGAACAGACAGAATCTGGCAGCCGTAGATATATTCGCAGCGGACGTTAAACTCTTTGATGCTGATGGAAATGAGATACAGCCTAAGGGCAGCGTTAGGGTTGCTTTTGAGGGAACTGAGATAAACAGCAGCGAGTCTGTTGTATATCATATGGACGACGAGAACAGTGGAATAAGTACTCTGAGTCTGGATGCGGCTGAGCCTAATCCATATACGGCGGAAACAGTTACAAACGTAGATGCTGGCAGTGATGAGGCTGCATTTGTTACAAATCATTTTTCCATATATGCGGAGATTGAGACTGAGGAAAGATATTATTATGAAGTTAATTTCTGGTATGCGGAGGATGGTCAGAACAAACTGATTTCAGGGCCACAATATGTGGAAGAAGGGCATGACGCAATATTGCCCGCTGCGCCTGAATTTGATGGGTATGTTTTTGTCGGATGGGATCCCAGCCCTCAGAACATTTCGGGGGATTCCGATATATATGCCCGGTATTCTAAGACGGCTGATTTAATTAGGCTTACAGTAAACTATATATATTCCGATGGAACTGTGGCAGCCCAGCCATGGGTAGCGGAAGTTCAGGCAGGTGTTAACTGTAATTATACTATTGCATCGCCGGAAATAGCCGGATTTGTAGCGGATCAAACTGTGGTTGGCTTTAATGGTGTATATAGTGGTGATCAAACAGTTACCGTTACTTATAAAGGCGGAGAGACCCAATATCAGGTTAAACACTATCTGCTGAACCCGGATGGAAGCCAGCCGTCTAAACCGGTAATTACTGAAACACTGACAGGAGAGGTTGGGTTGAATACCCAGGCTGCTGCGAAAGAGTATGAAGGCTTTACGCCAAAGCCCATTGCCCAGGTTGCGATTGGGTCTGATGGCAGAACTGTTGTCGAAGTACATTATGAGCGTAATCTATATACTTTGACTTGGGATACCGGAGATGGCGGAAGTTATATCGCTCCCACGGAAGTTGTATATGGCGCAGCAGTCGACGAACCCGTAGAAAAACCTACAAGGTTGGGGTATGAATTCCGGGGTTGGGAAACGGTACCTGCAACAATGCCCGCTCAGGATACTGTGGTTACGGCAAAGTGGCAGAGTGTTGCTGAGGCGGATTATAAAGTGGTATATTGGAAAGAGACACTTACTGTTGGAGAATACGCTGTAGCGGAAATTACTTATGGCCGGAACGGAACAGTGGGGGATAATATTCCTACTCAGATAAAGAACTATGAGGGGTTTGCTCTAAACAATCAAAAATCCGCAGGTAGTGTAGAGATTACTGCGGATGGCCTGGCGGTAAAGAATGTATATTATGATAGAGAGCAGTATACGATTAAGTTTTATAGAAAGAAAAGCCTACTAGAGTGGCAGGAAGATGAATCTTTAAGAATAACCGCACGTTATGGCGAGGATGTATCAAAGAAATGGGAAAATGCTTGTGCGCATGATGGCTGGGGACCAAATAAAAGTGGTAATGTTCAATACACATTAATAGCAAATATGCCGGCGGAAAATTTGAATATGTATAGAAAAAACGCTGGTAGTGGTAAAAAAATCTATTATTATGTTGAGGGGTCGCAAGGTGAAAAGTTAACATATGCTGCGTTTAATGCATCGAGTAATGTTCATCTGACCGAGGAAGATAAGATGCCGATAACCGGATTTGCTTTTGATTCTTGGAAGCAATATTCATCCGATGGGTCATCTGACTTGTGGTTATATTATACGCGTAATTCTTATGAGTTATTTTTCGAAAATTGCGCAACAATGAACCCAGAAAAAATCAAGTTTGAAGCACCTTTATCAACTGGTAAACCTGATGGAGAGCCCGGACGGCCGGCCAATATAGATAATGATTATAAATTTGCAGGCTGGTACCTTGACCCGGGATTTACTACAGCGGTGGATTGGGATTCAAGGATGCCTGCGGAAGGCGTTACAATCTATGCCAAGTGGGAAATTCCTAAATATGATGTTATGTTTGAAACAAATGGTGGAGATTCCATTGACAAGATTACAGTAAAAAAGGGAGATGTCTTATCTGACCTTCCAGTACCAAAAAAAACAGGTGATGTTTTCCTTGGATGGTATACAGACCCTCAAATGACGAAAAAATATATTGCTGAATCTAAGATTGTGAAAGATACAATTTTATATGCAAGATGGGAAAGCTCTGATACTGTAAATTATACAGTGAAGTATGTCTCATCAGCAGATGGAAGCGTTATAGCACCTGAAGAAACACGAAATGCTGAATTAGGTTCTACTGTCAGTGAAGCAGCAAAGTCAATTGATAATTATTATCCTAAGGCTACAGTATTGACTGTTAAAATAACAGAGCGTGATCAAGAAATTGTATTTGAATACACCCCAGTCGAAAAATGGACTTACACTGTAAAATACTTGTTGGAGGGAACACAAGATGCAGTGCCGGGAAGCAGTCCTTTTGAGAATGAAACAAGTGATCATGAATTAGCGGTTAACTTTAAATCTTTTGAAGGATACACCTTAGTATCTGCTCCAGTGGTCAGTGTAACAAAAGAGAGGCCTGAGGCGGTATTCTTTTACCGAGAGAAGAAAGCTATATACCATACACAACATTGGTTTGAAAGAGTGAGCTATGTTGATGAAAACGAGCGATTTGGCTTACATGATATCACAACGACCACAGGTGTTGAATCTGGTATACCAGTTTCGGCTCAAGCATTAGAACCTGTGCCAGAAGGTTTTACACTGGATACAAGTATTGCAGGAACAATAGCAAGTGGAACAACGAATATCCAAAATATACTGACTATGAAGTTGTTCTATGTGAGAAGCAGCTATGATGTAAAATATGTAATTGATGGGCCGCAGCCTGAAGGAGTTATTGTTCCTACTGGTGGAAGTTATAAATATAAGGAAACAGTAACACTTGAACCTACACTTAGCGTTCCAGGATATACCTTTATTGGATGGGAGACTGACGATGTAGCATTATCTAATGGTAAATTTATGATGCCTACTCATGATGTTACATTAAAAGGACGGTTTGTCGAAAATGCGGCAGTGGAAATAAGATATGTGCCGGATGACGCAGAGCATGGAAGCACAACGAACAGCCCGGATATGGTGAAGCCGGTAAGCGGAACACCAAGCGGCTCCGTGGCAACCGCGAAAGAAGGCTACACCTTCAAGAACTGGACGAAGGACGGAGTGGTGGTAAGCTGGAATGCAGAGCTGAAGCCGGAGGATATCGAGAAGGTAGGAGGCGTGTATGTAGCATCCGAATACGTAGCGAACTTTGGAGTGGATGACAACGGAGACCAAATCCCGGATGAGTACCAGATTAAAGTAACCTACAGTGCGGTGAATGGAAGCGTTGACCTGACAGAAGCACAGTATGTGACGCTGTATAAGGATAACCATTATGCGACGAAGGCAGAGGGAGGCGTGGGAACGCTGACGGAAGCCCAGATCGCAAAGGCAACGGCAGCCAACGGATACAACCAGGCAAGCGAGAGCTGGAACCCGGAGAAGCCGGAAGCCGGAACAACGCAGTTCACGGAAGATACGCATTATACAATCAGCTTTGCTGAAAATGCGGCAGTAGAGATAACCTACGTGCCGGATGACGTAGAGCACGGAACAACGACTAACAATCCTGATAGTGTGAATCCTGCAACAGGAACGCCGAAAGGCTCCGTAGCGACAGCA
>PPYF01064754.1_pt1 | contig 94304 bp, 93 predicted proteins | sample 1559871 | NCBI WGS metagenome assembly PPYF01 (sample SAMN08240021, study PRJNA423297) | Human gut metagenome, whole genome shotgun sequencing project.
TCAGAACAATACCATTTCCCGCTGCTTTGGCGGCAGCTTTCGGCTCTTTGCGTCCAAGACAGAGGGAAACACGGGAAGCGCTGCCAATTCCGACCAGTAGCGCAATGGCAAGGCAGATGGTAGAAAACGGGTAGGCAACATTGGTTGCTGCATTTCCCAAATAACCGACCCCTTGACCAATAAAAATCTGATCCACAATATTGTAGATTGAGCCGACAAGAGACGCCACAATACTGGGAACAGCAAAATTTTTCAACAGCTTTGAAATTTTTTCATAGCCCAGAGGATTTTCAGTCATTGAACTCCTCCCCCTTTTTCTCTATATGGAGTTCCGATGTGATATTTCTGCCCGCCTGTATTAAGAAATCCATAAAAAGGTTCTGCTCGGATTCGCTCATACCCTGCAATAAAAGAGCTTCTGTCTTTTCGCATATCATCTGTATCTCGTCAATAATAGACAATGCTCTTTCTGTAGGATACAATTTACATGTCCGCTTATCCTTATCATTGGGAGAACGTGTAATCATTCCCTGCTTTTCCAATGTCGCAACCGTCCGTACAATATTGCTTGGATGAACATAGAACATATTCAACAAAGAATCTTGTAGAATACCGGGCGAACGACAGATTTTGATTAAGAACATATATTGACTGTTGTTGATTCCATAGGGGGCAAGTTGCTTGTCCAAATAGATTTTGTAAAATCGGTCTGTTACGGAAAGCCATTTTAATAGTTGCATAGATATATACCTCCAATCAGAACGTATTATACATCAATATGCGTGCGCACGCAAGTATTTTTTCTGCCAACAAATATTTCCAAATTAAGGTATTGAATCCTTATCGTGTTTTTGTAGATAGGTATGAGAGGGATTCCGTAGTAGTCGGCATTGTGGGAATGTGTATAACTGGCTGTCTTACTATGGCTTGCGGCGAAGCGAAGTTCTCGGACTGCGGTGGAGTGCCATCGACATGGAGAGCGACGGTCAGCTGCACCCCATCGAGATCAAAAAAAGCATCAACCCGCCCACACAAATTACGGGCGCTTTCAAGCTGCTGGATAAGGCCTCCGTACCGAGAGGGACAGGCGCGATCATCTGCCTTCGGGAGACATTGAGCGCAATCGACAGCAACACATACATTGTCCCCGTGTGGATGATCTGATTTCGTTCCAAAAATAAATATTCTATACACAGCCGCTTGGTTTCCAAGAGAAATCAAGCGGCTTTTTCTATAGAGCGTGTTATCCCAAAAACATAAATGAAGGAGGAAGCAAAATGACAAACGAAGAACTGAACACCGCTTTATATAAGAAGGTGTTCGCAGAACAGGAGAAGTATCGGGAGTGGCTGCTTTCCCAGCCGCCCGACGAAATCCTGAACCACTGCTACGAGTATACGGTGCGGGAGGACATCGTGCTGGCGCTGGAGGAATACGACTTGTCCGATAAGCAGTGCAAGGCGCTCCTGAAGTCGCCCGGTCCCCTTGCGGATGTGTTCAAGGACTTCGAAAAGCGGGAGACCGACCACATGGACAACATCCGTGACACCATCGAGTGCCGAGCCAATGCGGTCATCAGAGCCGATTTTCTGAGAGACCGGCGCGAAGCGAGGTGATGCCCTATGCGCTATATTGCCGCGGAGGATGTTGCCAAAGCCAAGGAAATGGACCTTTTGACTTACCTCCGCAATTATGAACCTCAAGATCTCGTCCATGTATCCGGAAACACCTATTGCACCAGAGAGCACGACTCCCTGCGAATCAGCAACGGCAAGTGGTGCTGGTTCTCTCAGGGTATTGGCGGCAGATCGGCACTGGACTATCTCATCAAGGTGAAGGGCATTCCTTTCACGCAGGCCGTAGAAATCATTCTCGGACGGGAGGCAGAAAAGCCTCCCGTTTTCTATCGTCAGAAGGAACGAAAGCACACGGAACTGCTGATGCCGGAGCTGTCCGAAACGACAGAACAGGTGGAGAAATATCTTTATAGTCGAGGGATTCATCCGGTCATCATTCACTACTGCATAGAGAATAAGCTGCTCTTTGAGTCAGCAGATTACCACAGTGCGGTGTTCATGGGATACGACAAGGACGGCAAAGCGAGATATGGCGCTCTGCGCAGCACCGTCAGCAGCTACAAAGGCGAACTGACTGGCAGTGACAAGCACTTCTCTTTTTTCTTGGAGGGAAAGCCGAATGCGGAGCACATTCATGTGTTTGAATCCGCCATTGACCTGCTGAGCTTCGCAACCTTGGCGCTGCTTGCCGGGCGCGACTGGAAAAGTGAAACCTATTTGTCTTTAGCCGGTGTGTTTCAGACTAAACGAGAGAATGTTGTGCCGGTGGCCTTGAGCAGATTTCTTGACGAGCACCCATCCGTCCGCAAAATCCATCTTCATTTGGATAACGATGCCGTCGGACGAGGTGCTGTGAAAGGAATTGTTGGCGGGCTGCAAGGAAGGTATCAGGTTTATGACGAGCCGCCCTCCCGTGGGAAAGATGTAAATGACGAGCTGAAAATCCGTGTAGGACTTATGAGAGAAAGAAAGGAGCGGGAACGCACATGAACATTGCAATTTATCAGATCAACCCGGATCGGGACGAGAACAATGTGGCCTTCTTGAACTATGAAAATCTGGAGCGCTTTCAGGGCTCTGCCGCACTTCGCAGCGAGATCTACGACAAGGTGTTTGAGGGCGAGGTGGACTGCGGCACACTGGAGGAGGTGTACCAGATGTTCAACCTTGACCATCCGGACGGATACCGAGGCAGGTCCCTTTCCGTTTCGGATGTGGTTGAAGTCGTAGGTGAGGAAAAATCCACCTTCCATTTTTGCGACAGTATCGGCTTTCGGGAAGTGGATTTTGACCCGGATATGACCGAGCCCCTGAAAGAGAAGAAAATCAAAGTGGTGCTCTGTGAACCGGGTAAGGTTGCCAGAGTTGCAGAGATCGGGACGGAGCTTTCTGATTTGCAGAGGGTGGTCGGTGGGCTGATCGAGCCCTATTATCCCTTTGAAGAGCAGGTCTGCATCGTCTGCAACGACGAGGGCAAGTACAACGGCATGCGGCCCTGTCGAGCCATCTACGGAGAAGGCAGGGAGATGATGGACATTATCTTCGGCCCCTTTTTCATCTGCGATTGCAGCACGCCGTACTTTGGCTCCCTCAACAAGGAGCAGCTGGAACGCTACACGAAGCAGTTCCAGAATCCGGAGCGCTTCTTTCGGGTCGGCGGGGAAATCAAGGCCGTTCCCTATAAGCCAGAAAAAGACCACGAGCGCTGATGGAGGTGATACTATGAAGATGATCGACGATGTAATCATAATCGGAATCGACAGCGGCTACGGCAATATCAAAACCGCAAACTGCTGCTTCCCGGCAAGCCTCTCCGCCTATGACCGGGAGCCTGTGTTCAAGGAGAATATGCTGGTCTTTGAAGGTAAGTTCTACCTGATTGGCGAAGGACACAAGGAATTCTTTGCGGATAAGACGCGGGATTTGGACTATTATGTGCTGGCGCTTGCAGCCATCGCACGGGAACTGAATATCCGAAAAATGACCTGCGGCAAAATCAGAATTGCGGCAGGTCTTCCTCTTACTTGGGTCAGTGGTCAGCGGGACGAGTTCCGGGACTATCTCATGCAGAACAGAACCGTGGAGTTCTCTTTCCGAAATGTCTCCTACCGTGTAGAGATCGTAGGTGTGGATGTGTTCCCCCAGGGCTTTGCGGCGGTGGCCGACCGACTCTCTGACTTTCGGGGTGTCAACATGATCTGCGATATCGGAAACGGCACCATGAACATCATGTTCATCAATGACAAAAAGCCAGTTTCCGGGAATATGTTTACCGAGAAATACGGTACGCACCAGTGTCTGTTGGCTGTGCGGGAGAATGTCATGCGTGTTCATCACACCACCGTGGACGAGGCGATTATCAATCGGGTGTTCCGCTTCGGTACGGCAGATATCAAGGAGGATTATCTGAAAACCATTACCGACACGGCCACCGATTATGTGGAGGGCATTTTTCAGCGGCTGCGTGAGCACGAGTATAACCCGGAGCTGATGAGGCTGTATGTTCTCGGCGGCGGCAGCTGCCTGATCCGCAACTTCGGCGTATACGACAAGACCCGTGTGACCATCAACGACGATATATGCGCTACGGCGAAGGGGTATGAATATCTTGCGTATGTGAACCTTTTGAAAAACGGGGGGATCGTATGAGCTCTAAGCGACTCTCCTTGAGATTTAATCTCAACAATCCGGGCGATCTGGCGGCATGGGAATACCTTCATCGACTCGATGGTGACTCAATCAACAAGGAGATTATTTCGATGATTAACGCCTCAAAGCAGAATAACGACCTTCGGGAGCTTTTGAGACAAACCATTACTGTGGCAATGCAGGGAATGGCTCTTCAGCCGGTAGAGAAGAAGGCAGAAATCAGCGAAAATGATTTGGCTGCGCTTGATTTTATCAATAGCCTGTGATGGCATTAATTTTGATGCCGCTTTTTTCTGCCCGAAAGATGGAGCGGCATCATTTTTGATGCCACATTTCCAAAGAATTGGAGGTGAAAACGATATGGAAAACGAAAAGCGCGCATTGTCCTGGCGGGAGTTCGTGGAGTCCGGCTTTGACGGTCGTGAATATCAGTTCCCTGATTTTGAGGGGACTTTTGCAGCGACGATCGCCTGTAAACGCTGGGATAGGAACAAAAACCTTTTGGCATATCTTGATTTCGATGACGGAAGAAAGATCATGACATCAGCATGGAGCGGAAAGAACTATTTGGGTTTGGCTGATATTCCTCCCAATACCCGTGTAAGTGTTTCGTTCCAATTCTCTGCAAAGGGCGTTTCGTACCTCAGAAGTGTCGAAGTAATTTGAATCGTGGGGTTGGTGGCATTGTCTTAACAAGCAACGAATCTGTCCGTACAGATTCCGCTTGTCTGGGGCAATGCCCCTGAAACCCCAACGGAAAGGATGAGTGTTTTTGAGAAAAAGAAATTGTAGAGTGGAGGTTTGCTTCACAAAGGATGAACTGTCCGTGCTTTCCAAGAAAGCCAAGAAAGCAGGGATGTCCATCGGCGGCTTTGTTCGCCGCAGCGTAGCAGATAAGGAAATTAAGGAAGCGCCGCCTGCGGATATCCCCATGCTGCTTCGGGCCATGCGGCAGGCGGGGTACAATCTGGATCAGACCTTGAAGAGATTCAACTCCACCAATGTTCCGGATATGCCTCAGTTCAGAAAGGATTTGGAGGGCATCCGAGCCGCCACAAAAATGGTGTCTGATGCGTACACCTCCGAATATCAGTAATGGCGGTTACATCAATCTGGCCCATTAAAGGACGGGTGGATAAGGTCATCAATTATGCCCGTAATCCGGAGAAAACCCATGACAAGGAAAGGCTTTCGGAGCTTCATGAAATCGAGGGCGTGGTGGAATATGCCGCCGACGAAATGAAAACCGAGGAAAGAGCCTATGTTACCTGCCTCAATCTCCACAGCGAAGAAACGGCGGCGCAGGAGTTCATGGAGACAAAACGGCTGATGCATAATGAGGGCGGCAGATCCTGCTATCACGGCTATCAGTCCTTTAAGGCGGACGAGGTTGACGCAGCCACGGCCCATAGCATCGGGGTCGCCTTGGCACAGGAGCTATGGGGCGACCGCTTTCAGGTCGTGATCGCTACCCACTGCAACACCGGGCATTATCACAATCACTTTGTCATAAACTCCGTTTCCGATGTGGACGGCAAGAAGTTCTATAACTCACCGGCGGATTACCGGCGGATGCGGGCGGTCTCCGACCGGCTGTGCCGGGAAGCCAAGATTTCCGTGATAGAGTACCCTGCCGACCGCAGAGCCAATTACGGAGAATGGCTGGCCGAAAAGAACGGCAAGCCGACCATGCGTAGCAGAATACGCGAGGATATTGACAGGGCGATCCTCGCCTCGACTACGGAGCGTGAGTTCCAGCGTGTCATGAAGGAAATGGGCTACGAGGTGATTACAAAAACGCCGAAGGGCTCGCCGAGGGTCCACCCCATTGTAAGAATCGTGGACGGCGGGAAGAACTTCCGCTTGGACAAGCTGGGTGAATACTACGAGCTGGATTCCATCAAGCAGCGGATTCAGAACAACTACCGCCGCAAGACGCCCTTCCCCGAGGTGGCGGAGGACACGAAAGCGCCCTATTACCAATACAAGGAGAAAGCAAAGAAGGCCTCCGGCCTTTACGCCCTGTACCTATATTACTGTTATGAGCTTCACATCATCGTGCATAAGCCGGCATCTGTAAAAAAGGTGTCGGCTTTTTTGCGTGAGGATGTGACGAAGCTCGACAGATACATTGCTCAGGCGGATTTCCTTGCCAAAACAGGAATCGAAACTGTGGAGGCCCTTTCTGGCTATAAGGCCGAAAAGGAACAGCAGGTGAAAGCTTTGACGCAGCAGCGCACGGGACTGAAAAATGAACTGAAGCGGCACATAAGAAAAGAAGATTTCCAAAGTGCCGAAGCAACAAGAGCCCGGATCACGGAGCTGACCGCAGAGCTGAAAGCCTGCCGGAAGGAAATTGCTCTGTGCTCCGACATTGCTGACCGGTCGGAGCAGGTTCGTAAGAATCTTGAGCAAATCGAGCAGCAGAAAATCGAGCGAAAGGAGAAAACGGAAAATGAGTTACTCGTCAGGAGAAGCAGCCGAGCAGGTCGTGAGGATGACGCTCAACGGCGTTGAAGTGGCTGCAAAAATCAGCGGGAAAGCCGCTGAGCGTTTGGCGGTTCTGCTTTATGCGGTGCTGAAGGACCAGAAAAAGACGCGCGGGAAAACAAGGCTCAACAGTATGCTCCGCAGCGGAAAGGAACTCAAGGTCTTTGCCATTGGTGACAGAGACCTGGAAAAGTTCTGCCGTGAGGCAAAGAAATATGGCATCCTGTATTGCGTTTTGAAGGACAAAACAGCAAACGACGGCCACACCGATGTGTTTGTCCGTGCAGAGGACGCCAGCAAAATCAACCGCATCTTTGACCGCTTCGGCATTGCCACCGCAGACATCGGCTCGGCGCGTACCGAAATCGTCAAGGCACGGGAGGAGCAGAAGGACTCGGATATCCCCGTTCCCGACCGCAATACCACGGAAAAGGACAAGGAGGAAGCATTCCTGGATGCGCTTCTTACCCCTGCGCCCAATAAGGAGGAGGCGCAAACGCAAAACCCCACGCAAGGCCCGGCTGCGAAATCCCGTCCGTCCGAGCCTACATCAAATCAGTGCGAGAAAGCCGTCAAGGGTATCTCTGATCCAACGGAACGCTCCCGCCCATCTGTCCGGCAGGAAATGAAGGAGATCCGGGAGGAGCAGAGACAGAGGACGAGCTCCGCGCAGAAAACCAAGGACGAGCCCAGCAGGACACCTGAGCACAAGCCCGTTCCGAAAAAGAAAAAAGATAAGGAGAGATGACCATGGCAAACTATGATGATATTTTCAATGCCTCCGCGCAGAAGGGTACGGAGGATAAGAGCTTCGTTTCCTTCAACAAGGAGGAGTGGGCTGCACAGAAGAAGCAGGAGCGTGAGAGCGCTTTTGCCATGATTGATGAGACTGCACAGCGCATGGCAAATGACGGCGGCCTCTTCCAGTCGTATTTAGATGTGCAGGCGCACTTTGACCGCTACTCTGTGGGCAATGCGGTCCTGATCACCGCCCAGAAAGCCGATGCCACCCAGCTTTCGGATTTTAAGGGCTGGAAGAATAACGGCGTGTTCATCAAAAAGGGAGAAAGCGGAATCGTATTGCTGGAGCCCGGCGAGGAATATACCAGGGAGGACGGCACCGTTGGTGTCAGCTACAACTCTAAAAAGGTATTCGACATTTCCCAGACGACCGCAAAGACCAAGGATCGTCCCGCGATGAAGCGGGACGAACGGCTGCTTCTGAAAGCCATCATCCACAATGCACCCTGCCCCATCGAAATCAGCCAAAAGCTGCCGGAGAGCATCAATGCCGTATATCGCCCTGACGACAAGAAAATCTATGTTAGACCTGGGTTGGAGGCCGGTGACATTTTCCGAGGCATTTCTCAGGAACTTGCTCACGCGCATCTGGATAGCGGTGCGTATAAGCGCAGCGACCATGCCTTTACCGCCTACTGCGTGTCGTATGTGCTCTGCAGCCGGTACAATGTGCCGAAGGATATGTTCCGCTTTGACAGACTTCCCGAAGGATTCTCTACGATGGATGCCCGCAGCGTGAGAAACGAGCTGTCCAAGATCAGAGATGTGGCCAATGAGATCTCGTCCGACATAGCGAAGGTGCTGGACAAGAGCATGAAGCCCAAGGAACGCAGGGATGAAGCGAGATAAGGAGGTACCTCAATATGGCTGAAGAAAAGAAAGTCGTCACGCTGGACGATTTTGAGCAGCGTCTGATGGTCAGCGGCCTGATGGATTTTCGGAACGATCTTCTCCGGGACGAAAAGCCCACAGAAGACATTAACGATTTGATCCTGAAGGTCATTGATGCCCCAACAAAGAAAGAGAAACGGAGAGCCGACCGTGAGGCAAGATAAGCTCTCCAAGCAGAATGTGATCCTTTATCTTTGCGGCATAATTCCGGTTGTGTGGCTTGGCCTGTTGATTGCTCCCTGCTTAAAGGATGGATTGCCAGGACTGGTTCAGCAGTTCGGATCGGTGATGCAAAACCCATTCCAGATACAGCTTTGTGAGGACAGTGTAAAAACTGTCCTCACTTTGCTTTTGGTGTACGGGATCGCTATCGGCGTCTATCTCTCCACGGAGCACAATTACAGACGGCGAGAAGAGCACGGATCAGCTAAATGGGGCGCGGCTGGTTCGGTCAACAAGAAATATGCCAACAAGGATAAGACGGAAAACAAGCTGCTGACGCAAAATGTCGCCATCGGCCTGGACGGAAGAAAGCACCGCAGAAATCTGAATGTACTTGTATGCGGCGGTTCCGGTGCAGGTAAAACACGCTTCTACGCCAAGCCCAACATTATGAATGCGAATACTTCTTTCGTTGTGCTTGACCCAAAGGGTGAACTGCTCCGGGATACCGGCCATCTGCTGGAGGAGAAGGGCTATGAAATAAAAGTCCTTGACCTTATTGATATGGAGAAAAGCCATTGCTACAACCCGTTCGTGTATATCAGCAGCGATGATGATATTCAGCGGCTTACCACAAACCTCTTTAAGAATACAACACCCAAAGGATCTCAGACACAGGACCCGTTCTGGGATCAGACGGCAGCCATGCTGCTCAAAGCCCTTGTCTGCTATCTCCATTATGAGGCTCCGCCCGATGAGCAGAACTTTTCCATGGTTATGGAGATGATCAGAGCCGGCGATGTAAAGGAGGATAACGAGGAATATCAGTCGGTTCTCGATGAGCTTTTTGAAAGATTGGAGGAAAGGAATCCGGAGCATATCGCCCTCAAGTATTATCGGGCATATCATTCCGGCAGCGCTAAGACGCTGAAATCCATCCAGATTTCCCTTGTCTCCCGTTTGGAAAAGTTCAATCTGGATTCGCTGGCCGGCATCACCCAATGCGATGAAATGGATTTGGGACAAATCGGCGAAAAGAAAACGGCGGTATTCGCCGTAATTCCCGATAACGACAGTTCCTTCAATTTCATCGTGGGTATGCTTTATACCCAGCTGTTTCAGCAGCTCTACTATCAGGCCGACTCCGTTCACGGCGGCAGATTGCCCGTGCATGTACATTTCGTCATGGACGAGTTTGCCAATGTCGCTCTGCCGGATGAGTTTGATAAGCTCCTGTCCACCATGCGAAGCCGTGAGATTTCCGTTTCCATCATCATTCAAAACCTTGCGCAGTTGAAGGCTCTGTTTGAAAAGCAATGGGAAAGTATTGTGGGCAACTGCGATGAGTTTCTGTACCTGGGCGGTAACGAACAAAGTACCCACGAGTATGTTTCCAAGCTGCTGGGCAAGGAGACCATCGATACGAATACCTACGGACGGTCTCGCGGCAGAAACGGAAGCTATTCCACCAACTATCAGCTTGCCGGTCGAGAGCTGATGACACCTGACGAAGTGCGTATGCTGGATAACCGGTACGCACTTCTTTTTATACGCGGAGAGCGCCCCATCCAGGATCTCAAGTATGATATCCTTCATCATCCCAATGTGGCGCTTACGACGGACGGTTCCGCACCGGCCTATACTCACGGCGAAGATACCCGAAGTATCGCTTCCATGGCGTTCAGCTTCGACAAGAAGGCTGTCAAAAACTCCGAAAAGCTGGAGGCAGAAAAACATGAATTCTTGCTCTACTCGGAAGAGGAGCTGGAAGAACTACTTGATGAAAAGGAGAAAAAAGGCAATGAAGAAACTTAATACGAAGAAGAACATCAACAAGCCGGAGATCCCCGGCAAGGTCAAGAAGGGCTACCGCATTTATGTGATGGCTGTCCTTGCTCTTACGCTTACCATGAACATGGGCGTGACCGCCTTTGCCGCAGGCGACCCCATTACCGTCGTCAACAACCTCAGCGACTTTATCTTTGGCCTCATCCGTGCGGTCGGCCTGATTCTGCTTGGCTGGGGCATTGTACAGGTCGGTCTCAGCTTCCAGTCCCACGATCCCAGCCAGCGTTCCAACGGTTTCCTGACCCTGGCCGGCGGCGTCATCATCACCTTTGCAAAGGAAATCCTCAACCTCATTGTTGGCTGATCCGGTTTCCGCAAAAGGGGCGGTCGTAAAGACCGCCCCGAAGGGAGGTGTAACGAATGTCGGATAACTGGGTTGTGCAGAACCTTGAAAATGCACTGGAGGTTTGGAACGATAAGCTGTCGGAAATCTGGCAGCTGATCACGCAGTCACCGCAGACATTCAAAGGCGGCTCGATTTGGTCGATTATTTGCAGCATCCACGGAGCGCTGCAGGCCATCGGCTATGCGCTGTTGGTGCTGTTTTTCGTAGTGGGAGTTGTGAAAACCTGCGGCTCCTTTGCAGAGCTGAAAAAGCCGGAGCACGCGGCGAAGTTGTTCGTCCGTTTTGCGATTGCTAAAGGCCTGATTACCTACGGCATGGAGCTGATGATGGCGATTTTGGAAATTATCCAGGGCGTGGTCAGTACGATCATGAATTCTGCCGGCTTTGGAAGCCCGCAGGCAACGGTGCTGCCGCAGGAGATCATCACGGCGGTGGAGGATTGCGGCTTCTTTGAGTCCATTCCCCTGTGGGCTGTGACGCTTATCGGTGGACTGTTCATTTGGGTGCTGTCCTTCGTGATGATCATGAGCGTCTATGGCCGCTTTTTTAAAATGTACATGTACACCGCGCTTGCGCCTGTTCCGCTTTCCGCCTTTGCCGGAGAGCCTACGCAGAACATCGGCAAGAGCTTCTTGAAAAGCTATGCGTCGGTGTGCCTGGAGGGTGCAATCATCGTCTTGGCCTGCATCATCTTCTCGGTGTTTGCGTCCAGCCCTCCGGTTGTCGATCCGGATGCAGCGGCAGCTTCTATGGTATGGAGTTACATCGGTGAGCTGATTTTCAATATGCTCATTCTGGTCGGCGCAGTGAAGATGGCAGACAGGCTTGTGAAGGAGATGATGGGCATCTGAGATGGCAAAGCGTGTACTGAATCAATGGCGCGGATATACCGCGGCTGATTGCGATTGCAAATATTGTCTCTATTACGGCGGCAGAAAGAAAGGCGAAGTAAATTGTCTTGCAGAGGAATGTGTCTGCAAGGAGGAACTTCAGGAGGCTCTGCGTCGGGAAAGGAATGAAAATGGAGGTCAAAATCAATAGAGAGATTCGGAACTATACCGAGTCTATGTTTTTCGGACTGTCCCTCAGACAGTTCGTTTTTTCTATACTGGCTGTTGGCGTTGCGGTGCTTTTGTACTTTGTTTTGAAGCCCTATGTGGGAACCGAGACGGTTTCGTGGATGTGCATCCTTGGTGCTGCTCCCTTTGCGGCAATGGGCTTTGTGAACTACAACGGTATGACCGCAGAGAAATTTGTGTGGGCTTGGCTCCGCAGCGAAATGCTGGAGCCCAAGCAGATCAAATTCGAGCCAGTGAATATCTACTACGAGGCGTTGAAGGACGCGATCGATGAACATGAAAAGGAGGTTTCCAAGCACAATGATTAAGAGTATCAAAGCGATCCTTGCACAGGACAAGGAAAAGTTTAAGGTTCCGAGAAAAGTGCAGGACCTTATTCCGATCAAGAACATCTGGCCGGATGGCATTTTCAAGGTTGGGAATAAGTTCTCTAAGTCCTTCCGATTCTCGGACATCAACTATCTGGTGGCAAGCCGTGAGGATAAAGAGAGCATGTTTCTGACATACTCGGAGCTTCTGAACAGCTTGGACAGCGGAGCTACCACGAAGATCACCATCAACAATCACAGGCTGAACAGGTCTGATTTTGAGGAATCCATCCTGATGCCCATGAAGCAGGACGGGCTGGATGAGTACCGCAAGGAGTATAATGACATGCTCCTGGACAAGGCGACGGGAGCAAACGGCATTACGCAGGAAAAGTATATTACCATCACCGTGGCCAAGAAGGACATCGAGGAAGCACGGGCATATTTTGCGAGAATCGGAGCGGATTTGACCGCCCATTTCGCAAATCTGGGCTCTAAGTGTGTGCCCCTGAACGCCGTTGAGCGGCTGCGCATTCTCCACGACTTTTATCGCCCCGGTGATGAGGTGGCATTCTCGTTTGATATGAACTGGAAGGCGCGTCTGGGGCATGATTTCCGTGACTACATCTGCCCGGACAGCATAGAACGTACTGCGGATCATATCAAGCTGGGCGAGAAATATGCCAGAGTGCTTTTCCTCAAGGACTACGCCAGCTATATCAAGGACAGCATGTTCTCGGAGCTGACCGAGCTGAACCGCAACCTCATGCTGTCCATTGATGTGATCCCCATTCCCACCGACGAGGCCGTCCGCGAGGTGGAACGCCTCTTGCTGGGCGTGGAAACGAACATTACCGGCTGGCAGAGAAGGCAGAATCAGAACAACAATTTCTCTGCTGTTGTTCCCTACGACATGGAGCTTCAGCGCAAGGAGTCCAAAGAGTTTTTGGACGACCTGACCACCCGTGACCAGCGCATGATGTTTGCGGTGGTCACAATGGTGATTACCGCAGACACCAAGGAGCAGCTGGACCTGGATACGGAAACGGTGCTGTCTACAGCGAGAAAGCACATGTGCCAGATGGCGACGCTGAAGTATCAGCAGACGGATGGACTGAACACGGTGCTCCCCATCGGGACGAGAAAAATCAATGCGTTCCGAACGCTCACGACAGAAAGCCTTGCGGTGCTGATGCCTTTCAAGGTGCAGGAGATCATGGATAAGGGCGGTATTTACTTCGGTGAAAATGCCATTTCCCACAATCTCATCATGTGCAACAAGGCAAATCTCCTGAACCAGTCCGCATTTCTGCTCGGTGTTCCCGGCTCCGGTAAGTCGTTCTCGGCAAAGGAGCTGATCACCTTCCTCATTCTGAACACCAACGATGATATTATGATCTGTGACCCCGAGGGAGAATACGCGCCGCTTATTGAAGCTATGGGTGATCTCGGCTCGGTGATCCGTGTGTCTGCCGGCGGCAGAGACAGATTGAACGCCATGTACATGGTGGACGGATATGGCGAAAACAACCCCATTGTCGTAAAGTCTGAGTTCATCATGTCTCTGATCGAACAGATCGACAAGAAGGGCGTCGGCCCGCAGCACAAGTCTATTATCGACCGCTGCATCACCAATGTGTACCGCAATGCGGCGGACACCGGGACGATTCCTACTCTCTGCACCCTACGCGATATGCTGCTGGAGCAGCCTGAGCCTGAAGCGAAGCAGATCGCGCTGTCCCTTGAGCTCTATACCACCGGTTCTCTGGACATCTTCGGCAAGCAATCCAATGTGGACCTCGACAAGCGTGTCGTGGTGTTCGACATTCACGGTCTCGGTTCCCAGCTCAAGCCAACCGGCCTGCTGGTGATTACGGACACCATGCTCAACCGCGTGACGCTGAACTGGAAGAAGGGCAAGCGCACCCATGTCTTTATTGACGAGTTCCATGTGGTGTTCGAGAACGAGTTCTCGGCGCAGTTCTTCAACTCCGCATGGCGGCAGTTCCGTAAGCGCAACGCATACCCCACGGCAATTACGCAGAATGTGGAGTATCTGCTGGATTCTGTTCAGGCCAGCACCATGCTTTCCAACTCGGAATTTGTGGTCATGCTGAATCAGGCTGCATCCGACAGAGGGCAGCTTGCCAACCTCCTGAACATTTCCAATGAGCAGATGAGCTATATCACCAATGCCGACGCCGGCTGCGGACTGATCAAATACGGCTCTGCGCTGGTACCCTTCATCAATAGGTTCCCGCAGAATACCAAGCTCTATCAGCTTATGACCACGCGCCCCGGTGAGGGCAAATTTGCAAGAGGACGGGATTAACCCCGTCCTCCATTCTTTTGGGAGGAATACAAAATGAAAAAGAAAATCCTTGGAATCATCATCGTTTCCGTACTCGGCGCGGCAGCGATCTTTTGCAGCGCCATGTTTACGCATCAGTATCTGGATGCCAAGAACAGCAAGGCGGCATTTGACGATCTGACAAATCTGATTACGGAAATCGACGAGCCGCAGAAGGATACCGAAGCGGAGGAAGCAGATCTGAGTGCAGAAGAACTGGCGGCAACAGAGGCGGCGCTGGCCCGTGAAAAGTATGCGGCGCTGTTTGCGCAGAACAACGACTTTATCGGATGGATCAAGATCGATGGTACGAATGTCAATTACCCCGTCATGCAGACCCCGAACAAGCCGGACTTCTATCTGAAGCGCAGCTTTGATAAATCATATAGCGACTACGGTGTTCCGTACATTGACGAGGCCTGCATGACCGGGATCAGCAACAACCTTGTGATCTATGGGCATCACATGAACGACGGTTCTATGTTTGCCGACCTCTGCAAATACGCTGATACCGACTTCTGCAAGGAGCATCCGACGATTGCTTTTGACACATTCTCCAACCTCGGCAAATATGAGGTCGTTGCTGCTTTCAAATTCAATACAAATCGCGAGACCTTCAAGTACAACGAATACACGCTGATGGATGAAGTACAGTTTGCCGAGTTCATGGAGAATGTCCGCGCAAGACAGCTCTATGACACGGGCGTTACTGCTGAATATGGAGATCAGCTTTTGACCCTTTCCACCTGCGAATATACCTATCCCAACGGTCGCTTCGTTGTTGTAGCGAAGAAGGTGTGACTTGCCCGCTCTGAAGGGAGGTGATGGTTTTGGGCAGGATAAAAACAAGAGAGAGCGTTAAGGATATCAAGATTCTTGATAAAGCGGCTGTTGTCTCCGAGCGCATGAAGACGGCGCTCGTCCGCTCCAAGGATCAGGCGGAAAACCTGATGGACGATGGGCAGATTTCCCCCTCCGAGTACGCGGAGGACAAAAACCGCTATGCCGCTGAGGATGTGACCGATCAGGTTTGGCACGAGGTTTCCGACCAAACGAAAAAAGCCATTGAAAAAGGCAAGGAGGCGCACCGGGAGCACCGCAATGAAAAGCGCATCCAAAAAAATGAAGAACGGGTTCGCCGCTATGAGGAGGAGCTGCGTAGGGGCACGCCAAGCAGAACGCCGCGAGAGGAGGCTGCACGGCAGGCAGCGCGGCAAAATACGGAGACTACACGGACCAGCATCCGGAGCAGACGAAACCAGACCATCAAATCTGCGGAGCGTACCGAACGCACCATCAAGCAGTCTGTTCGCTCTGCCGGGAAACAGACCGTAAAAGCCGGTGCAAAGGGAACGGTAAAGTCAACGGAGAGGGCCGTAAAGACTGCGGAGAAAACCTCCAAGGCTGCCATTAAAACCGCAGAGGCAACGGCGAAGGCAACGCAAAAGGCAGCGGCAGCGGCTGCAAAGGCCGCTCAGAAAGCGGCGGAGATTGCCCGCCAGACTGCCATGGCCGCCTACAAAGCGGCTGTTGCGGCGGCGAAAGCTGTTGCAGCGGCGAAAGCTGTTGCAGCGGCAATCAAGGCCATCGCAGCAGCGATGAAAGCACTGGTTGCGGCTATCGCTGCCGGTGGCTGGGTTGCGGTCGTGGTCGTCGTGGTTATCTGTCTTGTTGCCTTGATCGCCTGCTCCTGCTTTGGTATTTTCTTTTCAAGCGAGGATACCGGCTCAGAAAAGACGATGCGGCAGGTCATTCAGGAAATCAACATGGATTACCAGAACGAGCTGGATGCCATTAAGGACTCTGTTGAATACGATGCGCTTGAAATGTCCGGCTCTCGTGCCGTGTGGCCGGAGGTGTTGTCGATCTACGCTGTCAAAACGACTTCTGATCCGGATAATCCCCAGGAGGTGGCAACCATCACTCCGGAAAAGGAACAGCTTCTGAAAGACCTGTTCTGGGAGATGAACGAAATCACCCACCGGACGGAAACGAAGACCGAGACGGTTATTGTGGAGACAGATGACGGCAACGGCAATATCCTTGAGGAAGAAACGCAGGAGACGATTACGACGCTCTATATCACCGTCAGCCACAAGACGGTGGATGAGATGGCTGCGCAGTATAGCTTCAATGAGGATCAGAAGCAACAGCTTACGGAGCTGCTTGCACAGAACAGCAGCATGTGGGCGGCGGTGCTTTACGGAATCTATGGAGTGGATGACCAAATCGTTGCCGTGGCACTGTCACAGGTGGGCAATGTGGGTGGAGAGCCCTATTGGTCATGGTATGGCTTCGGCAGCCGCGTGGAGTGGTGCGCCTGCTTCGTCAGCTGGTGCGCAAATGAATGTGGATACATCGATATCGGCGTCATTCCGAAGTTCGCAGGCTGTGTCAACGGTGTCCAGTGGTTCCGGGAGCGTGGACAGTGGGCAGATAACGCCATGGAGCCCTCGCCCGGCATGATTATCTTCTTTGATTGGGACAACAAGGGCAGCTCCGGCCCACAGGACGGTCAGGCCGATCATGTCGGCATTGTCCAGAAGGTCGAAAACGGCATCGTTTACACCATCGAGGGCAACTCCGGCGACAGCTGCCGCGTCAATCAGTACCCGGTTGGCTATTATGAAATTCTCGGATATGGCGTAGTCGCCTACTAAGCAGAACACGGTGTCACCCTCCGTCGGGTGGCACCGTGTTTTTTCATTTTCGCAGACCTTTTGCCAGTGCAATCAAATTATCCAGTTGCTCATTGCTCAGCCCTTTTGCGATAGAGTAAAGCTCGTTTGCTTTTGACGGGCTGGCGGCATCTGTATCAAAGAAGTCTTTGGGCGATATCCCGAGATATTCACAAATGTAAAATATCCCGGAAAGTGACGGCATGGATTTTCCGCTTTCGATGTTGTTGATATAACCGGGATTTTGCCCCATGGATAAGCTCATATCACGGGCAGAAACGCCCTTTTCCTCCCGGAGCTTTGCCAAACGCAAGGAGAAATCTTTCTCAGTCATTAACCACTCACCGCCCTTTGTTATATTGTAGCCTATAAGTGCAGAAATAATATTTGCTCACAGGCTGCAATTACGTTGCGATAATGGTTTATAGATGTTATTATATTGACAGGTGGTGGTTATCAGATGATAGGCATGGAATCCAGAACGGCTTGTTTCACCGGACATCGGGAATTGCCGACAGATGATCTGCCCGAAATTTCCAAGCGCTTGGAGGACACTTTGGTCAAGCTGATTGAGCAAGGCTATCGCTATTTCGGCGCAGGTGGTGCCTTGGGATTTGATACTCTGGCAGCGCAGGTTGTCCTCCGCTTGAGGGAGCGTTATCCGCAGATCCGGCTGATTCTTGTGTTGCCGTGCCTTAACCAAACTCGGGGCTGGCCGCAAGCGGATATCGACACCTACAAAGAGATCAAGCGCTGCGCAGATAAGGTGACTTACACCTCGGAGCACTATTTTCGGGGCTGTATGCAAAAACGCAATCGGCATCTTGTGGATAACAGCAGTGCCTGTATTTGCTATCTGACGAAACCAGTCGGCGGTACGGCATATACCGTTAATTATGCCTCGGAGCATGGGCTAACGATAATCAATATTGCTAAATAGCTATCGAATAAAAGATCATATGCCCTTCTCACATGCAGCTAAACTATTACCGAAAAAAGGTGCGACCATTTTACTGCACCTTTTCTCTACTTGAGCTGTAATTCAATCAAACCTATTGAAAACTGCGTATAAGAATGGTATAATATACAATGTATTTTTATGCCGATGAGATGGTGAGGCTAATCCGCGCTGTATGGAGGTATCACATGAAGGTTCGCTATGATAAGCTGTGGAGGCTAATGAAGGACAACAAAATGAAGAAAAGCGATTTATCAAAAGCTGCGGAAATAAGCTCCTATGCGATGACAAAACTAAATAATGATCGCCCTGTCAGCATGGAAGTAATGATTAACCTCTGTAAAGTCTTTCACTGTGACATAGGAGATTTAATGGAAGTAATTGAAGAAGACTAATTGGAGGCATTATTATGGACATGGATCGGGTTAGAATAGCCGATGTGATTACAACTGAATATTCGGACTTTCTTTCCTTTTGTTCCGCGTCTGGGAAGATATTTATTTCAGAATTAACGAATGTTGATTTTGTCGCTTTTAGAACGAGCTCCGGGCAATCACGCGACTATATAAAATCGATTAGAGCAATGCTGGACAATCCAGTTGTTGCTGCGACTACTGAAGTTGACGCCGTCCAGAAAGGTTCGGAGAGCGAAAAAAATGAATTGCAGGGAGACCATTTTGATGCGGGTGAACACCTCGCTCTCGAAGACCAGTCAACGCCATCTAAAACAGAATCTCCTTCATGGATACAGCCGAATGAACAGCCCCCAAAAAATATAGAAGCGGCTCTTGATGAGACCAGGTGTTATGACAGGAAAAATGATACCGAGAATAAAACGGCTGATAGAATGACAGAAGAAATTGTAGTTACATCAACTGGGACTGAAACTACTGCTTTGAACTCAACAGGGCTTTCTGATGACAGTGAATATACCCTCGCATACCTGTTTGATGTAAATCCTTCGTGGTTTGAAGATGTAGGCATTATTGCACTCAATTTAGGTGTTCGTCCGACAAACTGCTTAAACAATGCAAAGATTAAGACGATTGCTGAAGTGTTGGCCAGAACCACCGACGAGCTAAAAGCTATTAAAAACATGGGCGTGAAGTCGGTCAACGAGATAGTACAAAAAGTTAAGGATTATGTGTCTTATCCTGCAAATTTAGATGTGGCAACTATCTCAGCTGTTTCCAATCATGCCCCAAAACATGAACGGATAGAACTTGACCCTGCATTCAAGAGCGCTCTTGAAGCTATGCTAATGGGTGATGAGTACTCAACAGATGGGTTCAGTGACAATCAAATGGGGCATTTTGAAAAACTGAAAGATGCTTCAGAAACTGTGGGAGAAGATATTTGTTTTGAGGCATATCTAAACCCAGAATATGCACTCACTATATGCAATGCCCTTATGGAGTTCGCTACACCATATATTCAGTATAGAAATGCTATGAACGAAGCAGTCCAAAAAATCGGGAATTTGCCAGACTCCATGCGTCAGCTAAAGGCAATGCCGTTTATCAGGGCTTACTCTGCAACGGCTGGTGAAAAGCTGTCATACCTTTTGTCTGAATGTTCAGATGATACGACTGTTGAGCATATTCCGCTTCTCTATGAGAAATTGAGAAAAGAAGAGAATATGGCTGTGCTAACATCTGATACGAATAAGTTTCTCGGATGGCTCAACTTTGATGTTTTCGCGCTTATTTCTTCTATCTCAGCGAACATTCGTAGTATTCTCGCCGGAAGAAACGAGAGAGCAATAGAGATATTTGCGCTTCGGTCTAAAGGCGAAACACTTGAAGCAGTAGGTTCCCTGTATGGCGTAACACGCGAACGCATTCGACAAATAGAGAGCAAAGTCCATAGGACCTTCTGGAATGTATATGAGAAGCAGAAATATGATCTCATTATGCTCGTCTATGCATTGCGGAATGGAGATAATGTTCTGCACTTTGATGAATTGAAGAACACGGTGGGGGACGAGTTCGCAGCTGTCCTTTGGGCTTGCATAAAGCATAATCAAGAGCATGAGCATTACTACTACTCTAAGACTTTGGATGCTATCGTAGTTAAGACGGATGATGCTGAAAATATGAGCGAGGCCGCTCTACTTTCGACGATAGATGCCCTTCTTACAACACTACCTGATGTGATGCTGGCTTCAGAGAAGGAAAGCACTATTGCAGAACTGGCAGAAAAAAATTCAATTCCAAAAGAGGCGTTGAATAGCGTCTTTGATAGCATTTATCAGCAATCAGAAAATTTCCTGCATAGAGGTCGTCTTACGGTTGTGTTTATGTGTGAGTATGTTCTGAAAAACCGCTTTCAGGCAGGCTTTAAAATTGCAGATGACTTTGAAGCAGATCGGTTTAGGCAGTACATGGTTGAACTCTTCGGGACATGTGCAAAATCTATTACTACGAGAGCTATAGATGCTGATGTCGGTAGACTTGGTGTACTTTGCGACCGTGGAAAGTATATCCACCCAGATTATTTGGTTGTGGACCCAAGCGTTATCGATACCATAAACGATTATATTGAGGCGTCCCCGCGTTCACTCATTCCGTATGGCGAACTCTTTGATGCGCTAAAAGAAAAGTTTGATGGCACACAGATTACAAACAGATTTCTCCTTCAAGGAGCATTGAAGAAGTATGGGTGTAGATTTAGTACGGGCAGAGATTTTGTTCGCAAAACCAAATCGGTAACTTTTGTGGATGAACTCGAATCATTTGTTTCAGACCGTGGTATCGTACATAAGTCAGAAATTTTCGCGGAATTTACATCGCTTGGAGAGGCGGGGCTTGGCCAAGTCGTGTCTAGGAGTGCAAATGTATTCAGTATAGACAATGGCTATTATATCCATGCAGAGCAGTTTGATATTCAGCCGGAAGATTATGAAATGCTTCGCGGCTATTTAAGCGAGGTATGTAAAGAAATTCCGGTTAATATCAGATCTGTTTATGATGCTGTTGCCGAACAATTCCCAGAATTCATGTATCGCAATGACTTTGAGGATCGCAATAAACTCTTTGCTGCTTTGAACTATATGTTCAGAGAAGAGTTTAGTTTTTCTCGCCCTTATATTGCGAAACTCGGAGTCAGCGATATTTCGAATCGAAGTGTTATCCTGCAGCATATCGAAGACTATGACAGCATTGAGATAGAGGAACTGATTGACATTTGCGATGAGAACGGTATCCACTATGTTGCTCCGGCATATTTATGTCAGATGATTGCACCAGATTTCATTCGAGTTAATCGAACTACTCTGATGCGTCGTGAGCTTACCGGAATTACAGATGAAGTGATAGAGCAAGCGAATAGCATTATACGTGATCTTCTCGAAGTAAATGGATATATTGTAGGTTCGAAAGTTAACGATTTTTTGTGGTATCCGCAGATAGATATTGATTGGACCGAATTTCTCCTCGAGAACCTCATTGTACAGAGCAAGAAAATCAATGTGATATATATGTTTGGCGACCCATTACAGCATCCGAACGCTATTTATGTCGCAGAGGAATTCGGCAAGGATACATTTGACTCATTCCTGATAAAGATACTGACAGAAGAAGTCCATAAAGGATCTTTCACATCGAAGGTTGAGATGAGAGATTGGCTGCGCGAAGAAGGAATGATTGAGGCCAAACTCCCCAATTTCCTCGAAAGTGCAAAATACTTCTATGTCAACGAAACTGGTGTTCATTGCACTGGAGAGTAACCATAACAAACGGCGTGGTGCTGACAAATCATAGCGCCCGCTAAAGGTGAGGAAACAATTATGTATAACTACGAATGGGATATAGAAACTGGTGGATATATTCTTTTGCCTTCTAAAATTACCGGGGTCACCAAAGAAGTCAGACCTGTCTTTTCTGAAGAGTTGCGATTTCTTGGGCTTGATCGAGACTATGGTTGGGACTTTCCTGATTGTGAAGGACCTCTGATGTGGGCAGAAGCACGTAGATATTTCTACAAGGGGGAACTTGTTTGCGAGGCATCTGGCGGTGGCTTATATGAAATGCCTACGTTAAAAAATGTTATCAAAGATTTGCGTATTACACCAGTAGATATAGAAATGATGCTTTCTAAAAATGAGAGTGTCATGGATGGATTGGTTCAAAAAACACTAAAAACAACTTACAAAGCCTATTTGGATTATAAGAGTAGAGTTAGTATGTTCTATGTGGCATACAGCGGAGGCAAAGATTCGATTGTCATGTTAGACATAGTGCAAAGAGCGCTTCCTCATGACGGTTTTGTAGTGGTTTTTGGCGATACGACTATGGAATTGAAAACCACCTATCAGGCGCTTTCTGAGGCCAAGGCTCATTGGCCTTCCCTTGAGTGGTATGAAGCGAGAGCGGAGTTCGAAGCAGAAGAATCATGGAGAAGAATAGGATTCCCGGCAAGAAAGCTTCGCTGGTGTTGTAGCGTGCATAAGACAGCGCCGTCTATTGCAAAACTTAAAGAAATATACAAGACAAAATATCCAGAGGCACAGCGTCCATTTAAGGTCATGGTATTTGATGGAGTTCGTGCAGAGGAAAGTGATGCGCGTTCCACTTATACAATGATTTCTGATGGAAACAAACACGCAGTTCAGTTTAATTGTAGCCCCATATTAGAATGGAGCTCTTGTGAATTGTTCCTTTACATTTTCAAATATGGACTTTTGTTTAATAAGCTCTATCGCTATGGTGCATACAGAGTTGGTTGCAAACTCTGCCCGATGGCTTCCGAGTGGTATGAATGTGTACTAAATCATATTTTTCCCGAAGAGGTTAAACCGCTTCTGGACATTGTATCGACAAGCATCACGAAATCATTCTCATCGGATGAAGAGAAGAAAAAGTATCTTCAGTCAGGTGGCTGGAAGTCCAGAATTGGCGGGAAAGAACTCTCGTTTGGCGGCAACAAGATTACTGAGATTAAGGCAAAAGACTCGGTTAAACTTATTATTACTGAGGGTAACTATAAATGGGATAAATGGATGGCAACGGTTGGCCCTGTCATTCAAATAGGGGATAATAAGTATTCCATAAGATACAAAGATATAAACATGGACTTCACTGTTTCAACCGATAAAAGAGCCACTATTCTTACTCTTCCTGCACTGATTAGATCGCCGTTATCCGTCAGATTTATGTATCTATTCAAAAATACCCTTAATAAAGCTGCCTATTGTGTAAACTGTGGAGAATGTATGGCAGAATGTGCGTTTGGGGCGCTAAACATCACCCATGATGATATAGTTATTGATGGCTGTAGGCATTGTGAGCATTGTTTAGATTCCAATAAAGGATGTATTGCAGCGAGATCACTTGGCATTACAGGAGGCGGAAATAACATGAGCATAAAGAATATCAGTAGATATCAGAACTTTGGGTTCAGACAGGAATGGCTTGAGTTATATTTTGAGCTGTTGGATGATTTTTGGGCCAATGAGAGAATGGGAAAGTATATGATTGTTGGCTTCAAAACATGGCTCAAAGAAGCTGAAATTACTGAGAATAATGCGCTTACTCCACTTGGTGAAAAATTACAATTGTTAGGAAGTGACTCGCCAATCACCTGGGGCGTGATTTACACAAATCTCTGCTATGAATCTCCAATTATCAATTGGTATGCAAAGAAAATTGAAGTGGGAAGGACGTATTTTGCGGATGATCTCCCTATCTTACTCGGTGAAGAATACTCGGCAACTGTAAAGAAGAATGCTCTTAGCTCTTTGAAGGAGACACTTAGACTATCCCCTATAGGTTGGCTTTTATTGCAGGGAGAATGCGAAGTTAAGGGTAAAACGGTAGCAACAATCACGAAGGGTAGTTGGTATGATGCGGAACCAATTGTGATTCTTTATTCCCTTTATAAATTTGCAGAAAGAATGGAAGGTATGTACAGCTTTACTCTTTCTGATCTGCTCGAAGATAACGAAGAGAGAGCAGGATTGAGCCCTCGTGCTATTTTCGGTATTGAACGCGAAACACTAAAGCCGATTCTTCAGGGCCTTGCAAATAACTACAGCAGCTTTATTCAAGTAGACTTCAATAAAGGCATCATGGAAAACATTGATTTGCCTGCCGGTAAAAACGGTAAAAAGGCGATTGATGTGCTCTCGCTGATTTGAGGAGGATAAGACAATGGCGGTAAGATTGTATAACGAATACATAAAGGTTGACCCTAATTTCATCCCGGTATTTAGCCGGAATAGTGATAGAATCTATCCCGACAAATGGCAGTCGTTTTATCCCCACACCAGCTTCAAGAACATTCTCAAAGATGTTGTTGAGACACTGGAAAAGAGCAATGAAACAAAAGATCGAAGCATTTGGATGAGTGGTGCCTATGGTACGGGTAAAACCTATGCTTCATTCGTCATAAAACATATCCTTGAAGATAGCATCGACTCTATCACCCCGTATTTCATTCAGAATGGTATGGAGACTTTACTGGCACGAGTTAAGGGGGTTAGAGCAAAGGGGAGAATTCTGGTTGTTCAGCGTAGTGCGTCGGCTGGAATTAACACACAGGATAAGCTCTTTAATGCGATTGTAGAATCTGTGCGAAGAGCAGTGTCAGATGCTGGACTTACATACACTGGAGCAGAAAGCCTTTCTGATAAGGTGCTGACGATTCTGAAGCATCCAGAGACATCGGCTTTTAACTTCCAGGGAGTATTTAACAAATACCGTGGCAAGTTCACTGAGTATAGCTCGGTAGATAGCATTATCAAAGACTTAGAGGAACTGGATCTTGAAGATAAACTGAGCCTTCTCGATACGATCATTGAGGTCGCAGCGCTTGAAGGTTTCAATTGGTCTATGTCTTCTGAGGATATTGTTGACTGGTTGGAGGACGTGCGCAAAGGCAACAATCTTTCTTCAATCGTCTTTATTTGGGATGAATTCACAGAGTATTTTAAGAATAATCAGAACAACATTACTGGCCTTCAGGAGATTGCGCAGGCATCTTCGCGCATCAGTTGTTATCTATTCTTGATTACTCATAGTTCTGCTGGACAACTCATCCAGGACAAGGGCTCCAAGTCTATTATTGAGGCGCGTTTTAAGCTCGATACCATAGAATTGGAAGAGAGCACTGCCTTCAAACTTCTTGGACAAGCATTAAGACACGAAGTCGACCTTGCTGATGAGTGGAAGCATACCAGCGAACAGTTATGGGACGGCGTTAAGCGTGGCAGCGTGGATGTCATCAAGAATAAGGATTATAATATTCAAGACGATGACTTTAGAGCCCTCCTGCCGATGCATCCTTATGCAGCATATCTGTTGAAGTTTATTGCAAAGGACATTAGCTCCAATCAGCGAACCATTTTCCAGTTCCTCAGTGGAGACTACTCCGGAGATGAGGACAAAACCAACTTCAAGTGGTTTATTGAACACTTTGCGTTTGAGTATGGTAAATGGAACTATTTGACGGCAGATTACCTGTGGGATTACTTCTTCAAAACCAGCAACGTCGATCTTGATGCAGCTTTTATTCAAACGATTAGTCACTACAACAACTTTGCACCGCTTTGCGACGATCCTACCAACAAGCAACTTGGTGAGCGCAGACGCAGAGTGTTGAAGGTGACTTTACTTCTTGCCTTGCAAGCAAAGAACGGAGCAGAGGCAAGAACTGGTGCAACATCATTGATGCGTCCAACCTTGGTGAACATCAAAGCCTGCTTTGCCGGGACGCCGCAGGAATCTACTGTTGAGCAGGATCTGAATTATTTTGCTTCAAAGGGTATCGTTGGTAAGATTGAAAGCGCAAAAGAAGTTCTCTTCGTCATGACTTCTGCTGCTATTGATACCGAGCGTATGAATCAGATTATTGATGAAACGCGTAAAGCAATCACTTTTGAAAAACTTGTTGCCGACTCCACATATGATGTTGCTAAGCAATTCATGCCAACTGATTACCTAAAGTGGAGAATGCGGATTATCAATGTGTCACCTGCAAATGCAAAGCAAGAGGCAGAGAAGGTTGATAAGTCCGAAAATCATATTCCGACATTTTTCTTGTTTGCAAAGAATGAAGCCGACCAAGGTAAGATTAAAGACACCGTTACAGCGATTTTTGATAAAGTTGGAGAGCGCTGTATCGTAGTTGACTTTAGCTCTTTGCCGTTTACTGACGCGTTGTTTTCAAAATTCATTGAGAGCAAAGCAAAAGAAAAGTATTTTTCTACAATCCCCAATCAGAAATCCCAGCTTGAGCTTGCAAAGAAAACTTCTCAGGAAGTCCTTAATGAATGGACAAGAAAATTGATTACAACATCTTTGTTCATTTACTCTGCACCTAATAAGTCTGTTCAGAAAACTGGTGGCGCCAATTTAAGAAAGGAATTCAAAGAGATAAACGGCGAGTTCTTTGGCGCTGGACTTGAAGAAATCACGCAAAATGATAAGCTCTTTGCTGAAACCGGCTTCAAAGAGACTGTTGCTCAAATGGCAATGGGCAAGATAGATGTTCCAAACAACTATTCATATGTCAGAAACATCTCAGCAAAACTGCAAATGGATGGAATTTGGAGTACTCCGAAGTATTGGGAAGCCAAACCGTCGCATCCTGTTTCAAAGATGAAAATGGCAATTAATGAAATCATTGAGCAGAGCTTTGAAAAGAGCACAATGGTAAGTGTCACGGATATTTGGAAAGAACTCAGAAAACCTCCTTTTGGCCTCCTTCCGAATACCGGTTCTGTGTTTCTTCTTGGCTTCCTTCTTGGAGAGTACGCTGATAGCACCTATTACAAAAGAGATGCGAACAATAATACGGTATCCCTTAACTATGTTGATCTTAGTGAACTTATCTTCGGCGTCATAAAGAATCTTCCCAAAGCTCAGGGGCAATTTATTGTTAGGCAAACCTCCGAGCAGATGAAATTCTGTCAAATCACGGGCGAGATTTTTAAGATTGCGAAAGAAAAACGCAATTCTGTCGATGATATCGCCAAGAACATCAACATCTACTTGACAAATAACAAATATCCGATGTGGTCAATACGTTACTTCATCGAAGAAGAACTGTATGACCATGAGTATTGTGAGGCTATGGTACAGCTCACATCGCTCCTCTGCGAATTCATTAAGCCTGAATCAAAGATTGACCGCGAGCGCTCAAAGGTTGTTGAAGAAATCTATAAGCTGTATCAGCAGCACAACGCCATTGATGAGGTGTTTAGAGATATTCTTAGCGCCGAGAATATGAGAGCTGGCATGAATTATTACATTGCTCAGTACAAACCGGAATTGATTCAAATTGCCAGCAATCTGAAGGTTGATGCCAAGGAATATTTGGAGTTATTAAATTCTAAGCTTTCGAATGATTCTTCTTACCTTTGGGAACTCGGAGATACTAACCGCCAGATTGATAATCTGTACATTGATCTGAAGCTTATTTATGACATTAACCGAGTTCTCACCACCAAACAAAAAACATATGTCGAAGCAAGAAAGGCACTCATCGAAAAACTAAACATTGTTAAAGTTCCTTATGCATTGCTTAAGGAACTGAGACCTGAGCTTATAACAATTGTTGATCAGTTTAGCTTAATTAAGGACAACGCTCAGTTTAACAAATCTGAAACTGCGTCAACAATCGCTAATTTGGCAGATGATTTTGTTGAGTTCTTTAATAATCAATACGAAGTCTTCTGTAAAGCTCTTGATCGCGCATTGCACGCAACTATCTCCGCTGATGAGTATGAGTATTTGTTTAACAAAGTGCCATCTGGGACTCTTTACGAAGCAACAGATAAGTTCACTACTACCATGCAGCATGAACTAACTAACTTCCGTAAGTCAAAGAAGACACGGAAGATGTACGATGCATGGGAGAAGGCTACGAACAGCACCAGTCCGGCAGATTGGTCTCAGAAAAACGGTATTCCGGTACTCTGCCTGTTCACTGAGGATATTCTTACCGCGCAGAAGATTTTCGATGCCTTGAATAGAACATCGTATTTGCCGACAGAAAAGGATATTGATGATGCCATTGATTTCCTGCAGAGTGGAAAGCTTGGCATACTGAAAAACACTGACATCTGTGTTAAGAGATTTATAGACTTCTTTGCTGGCGAGTATGCATATGTCATTACTTCCGCCGATGAGTTGAGAGATCAGATTCGCGCAGCAGCTGGGACAAAAGTTTATGACTGGTATGCTAAAGCGAATAGCTGTAAATCGAGGATTCGCCAGTTCGCCACAGAGCGCTATCAGTTAAAATATCGTTCCCAGGCGAAAGAGCGAGTCAGAAAGCTCACTGCGGAACAAGCACAAAAATACCTTGATGATCTTATTGATAAAGATCCTCTGCTCGGAATCAATATCCTCAAGGGATAATCAAAGGAGGACACTATGACCACCTTTAAGGATTTGGAAAGCCTACAGCTATTCTTGAAGCAAGACGCGAAACGCGTCTCGCTAAATCCTGTGCGCTTTATAAATGTCGATTCTATGGCTATGTGGATCGAGGTTAAAAAGTTTCTGCTTGCTTTGGCTGATGAGACTCTGCCCCTTTCCAAGTTCTGTGAAGGGAAAGATACAACTCCAAATATCAAACGCGTAAGTGCAGCTCTGAAGAAAGTCAAAAAGTCGCAGTTCGTATCTCCGTTGTCAGAGTACTTGCGAATAATCCCCGAACAAGCTGAACCTGTAATTCAGAAGTTTATCAAGGCAGACTATCAAAACAATGATAACGGAAGACTCCGCATTTATTTCTTAATGTACAGAATGAAGAGCCTTCTTCGTACTATACCTTCTGACGATCCAAGGGCCAAAGACTGCATTGTTTTGTTCGAGACGGATGAAGAGAGTGACTATAAACTCACCATTATTCAAAAAGACTTAGATGTTAAGATAGCAGGTAATGAGATCGACGGGTTTAGAAGCTATCTTGAGTATTGGGAGGCTAACCCCGACAAGCCATTGATTCTTCACACTGGTAATGCTATCCATTTTGAGAAGAATCACTTCTTTGATGATGTTCATGTAATTGTAACATCCTACGATCTGATTAGGTATCAATATGGATTGCCAGCAAGTGTATTTGAAGAACTTGGAACGGACAATGATTGGAATAACCTTGTTCGAGTAATCATCAAAGAAGGATCTTTTGAAGACGCCTGCCGATCCACGCTTTCCATAAATAGATATTCGTCGAATCTGTTTGAGAGATGGAATAAATACGATTCTTTCCAGAAATGGCTTCTTTGGTTGTGGGCCAGGCAACAATCTGGAAAAAGCTATGAGATTGTAGCAGCAAAAGCGTGCAGATCTTCTGCTGAGTATTTAGACAATATTTATTGCTGTATTCTTGATTATCTCAGAGACGATAAGTTTGATCAGTTCTACAAGGACAGAAAACGAATTCTTTCCGCAATGCAAGCGGTTCCTACAGAACATTATTGGAATGAGTTGAATTCCCTTAATAGAATTGATGCTCTTTCGTGCCTCACTTGTTTAACGGACATCGAACAGAAAACTATCTTTGAAATAGTCGCCGAGTTTAGTTACCAGCAAAGAAAAAGTGTGCTCACGCCCCTAAAACGTGTTTATCCTTCTCTGTACTACTACTTGCAGAATGATGAGCAACCGAATTGTGCGGGCTTGTCTACAGAACATGAGCAGTATTTTAGTGAGTACAAGTGGCTGAAAGCGACCGATACTTTGACGGAGGAATTTGTTTCAAAGGTCAAGCGTATTTCTCTGGAAAAGGGGGCATCAGTCTTCCAGATGCAATCAAGGAATCATTTTGTTTCAGAACACTATGATGAGAATACATCTATCCTATTTGTGGATGGAATGGGTATTGAATATGCTGATTACTTGGCACATCTCTTCTCCGATCTTGATGAACAGCAATACTCAGTATTCTTTGAAGCTGGCTTTTGCACATTACCGTCAGTCACAGAAATCAACAAAGATTTCATGGATGGGCGTAATACTGTTGAGCCACCTGTAAGAGAGCTTGATGAACTTAAGCATGCAAATAATGCTCACCCGGAAAGCCTCATGAAGCAATTTCATATCCTAGATAATCTGAAGAATCGAGTTCTTGGGTTGTTGGTTGGAAACACTCACCGCATCATTATTGCAGCAGATCACGGAACAAGCAGAATGGCAGTTAAGGTCCGCAATACGGAATACGATAACGCGTATCCGAAGCCGGACAATGTGGGTATTTATAAATACGGGCGTTTTTGTGAAGGAACAGAAGACGAACCCAAATATCCAACTGCGATAAGTTATAATGAGCGGTTGATTTTTGCTGACTATAGTCGATTTATTCAAAATGGAGCTCCTATAGACGAGATACATGGTGGAGCATCATTAGAAGAATGGATTGTACCGATTATCACGGTTGAACGCAATATAGGAAAAAAACCAGAGACTGTTGAAGTAAAACCGAAAACCACGAAATTCAAACCCGCTCTCGGAACAAAGCAAGTCAAGGTTGTCTTTTCTATCAGCGGTAAAAAGAGGAAAAATGTCTCCGCGAGAATTAAAGGCAACTCGTACAAATGTGAATGGGCTGATGGACTGTATTCCTTTACATTTGTTCCGTCCAAGGCGGATGGAATACTTACTGTAAAGATTGCTGACGGAGGTATTCTTGGTCAGTTCGATATTGAAATAGAACAAGGCATCAAGAAGAATACCAACTTCGACATATAAGGAGTGATGGAAAATGGATACTAACAAGACCACAACTTCTTCTGGAATGCTTGAAGGAGCAGAATACGAGAAGAAACTCAAGCAATATTATGGTGATATGCTTGTATACAAATCCTCGGCCAATTCAAAATTCTTCTCAGCATTGAGCCTGCCTTCTTTTATGCGAGATTGGCTGGTAATGCGATTTTCCAACAGCGAAGGGATTATAAATAAACAGGAAGTTTCAGACTATGTAAAACGGGTGATTCCCAAGAAAGAGCAATGGAACGAATATCTTGTGGATCTGCTTCATAACGATCAGACTGCTCGTTTTTTGGCAAAAGTTAAAATTGACTTTGATGCTAAAACAAAAACAGCGTTGTTTTCATTGCCGGATTTTGAAGTTCCCAAGAAAAAGGGGGAAGCCATCGTTGATTGGGATGTAATCGAAGCCAACAGAGACTACCTTCTTTCTCCGACAGAAGTTTGGGGAATTGTCGAGATAGATATTGAAGAAAGCAATAAAGGGAATGTTTTTAAGCTTGTTGACTTCCAGCCGTTCTGCCCTTACACGATAGACTTGGACTATTATATTGAGGCCAGGCAGTATTTTACTATCGACGAATGGATAAATATCCTTCTAAGTGCGATTGATTATAACCCCAAGGGATATGTAAGCAAAACTCAGAAAATGGCCATGCTCAGCAGACTGCTCCCATTTGTCGAAAAGAGAATTAACTTGATTGAGCTTGCGCCCAAAGAAACTGGTAAGTCATATGTATTTGCACAGATAAGTAAGTACGGATGGCTTGTTAGCGGTGGAAGTATTTCAAGGGCAAAGATGTTCTATGACATTAGCAAGAGGACCCAGGGGCTTGTATCCCGTTACGACTATGTTGCGTTTGATGAAATCCAGAGCATTAAATTTACAGACGCAATGGAAATGCAAGGAGCCTTGAAAGGCTATCTTGAAAGCGGTGAATACCGCGTAGGCGATTCGAGAGGTGTCGGTGACGCCGGACTTATTCTTTTGGGAAATATCGATTCAGAACTTATGGATGTTAATCAGAATATGTTTAAGGATCTTCCTGATATATTCCATGAATCAGCTCTACTTGACAGATTTCACGGTTTTATTAAAGGCTGGAACATACCTAAAATGAAGGAAAGTCTTAAAGCTAATGGGTGGGCTCTTAATACAGAATACTTTGGCGAAATTATGCATTATTTGCGTGATGAACTCGCATATCGCGCTGTCGTTGACCAACTATTGCAACTCCCGAAGAATTCAGCGACAAGAGATACCGAAGCAATTAAGCGTATCTGCACCGGGTATTTGAAGCTTTTGTTCCCAAATGCAACAGATGTTAGTAAAGTGGATGTTTCTTTATTTGAGACCTACTGTCTTGCCCCAGCTATGGAGATGAGAAGAGTCATCAAAACTCAGCTTGGTATTATTGACGAGGGAGAATTTGGTGGAATGACAATCCCTGAAATCACAATTAAGGAGCAATACCGTGAAAAATGAGAAGTGTAAGTTATGCGGGACAGAACTAAAGAAAGACTGGATTGCACTTCACAGGAAACTCTTGGACATTGACGCAAAAGAGTTTTTGTGTATTTCGTGTTTGGCAGATACCTTTGGGTGTGATGTTGAAGACCTTGAGATAAAAATAGAGGAATTCAAAGAGCAGGGCTGTGTTCTGTTTAAGTGAGGTCAATATGAAACGGATTATCTACGCTGATAATGCAGCTACAACAAGAATTGATCCAACTGTGTTGGAGGCAATGGCGCCATTTACGAAAGAAGAGTATGCAAATGCGTCTCAACCATACTCCTTTTCTCGTAAAGCAAAAGCTGCAATTAAAAACGCTAGGGAAGAAATAGCAAAATGTATTAATGCTAAACCAAGTGAAATTTTCTTCACCTCCGGCGGAACAGAAAGCGACAACTGGGCAATAAAGGGCTGTGCATTCGCAGATGAAAGTAAACGCACGACAATTACCTCGACTATTGAGCATCATGCCGTTTTGCGGTCATGTCAGTTTATTGAAAGACTTGGCTATCCTGTGGTCTATATCACCCCTAACTCAAACGGGCTAATTACCGTTGAGATGCTGGAACAGGTTATTGCAGGGACTACCAATCTTGTCTCTGTTGCAACCGCCAATAACGAAATAGGTACTATCCAACCAATCAAAAAGCTTGCTGAAATTGCCCATAGAAATGGCGCTTTCTTTCATACAGATGCAGTTCAAGCGATTGGACATATTCCCATTGATGTGAATGAATTAAATGTTGATCTCCTGTCTGCTTCAGCGCATAAGTTTAACGGCCCTAAAGGCATAGGGTTTCTTTATGTCAGAGAGGGAACTCCGATCTTGCCGCTGCTGAACGGTGGAGCACAAGAAAACTCTCTTAGAGCGGGAACAGAGAATGTTGCTTCGATTGTTGGAATGGCAACTGCATTAAGTATGAATTGTTCTCAGATACAAAAATCTCAAAACCATTCTGCAAAGATGGTTGAGCTTATTTGTTCAATTCTAAATGACGCTGAAGTGGATTACATCCGAAATGGCTATAGCAACGGATTAAAAGGAACACTTAATCTATCATTCCGTGGCAAGGATGGCGAAGCTATTCTTCATCGACTAGATCTTAGAGGAATTTTAGTTTCTACTGGTTCTGCTTGTGACAGTAACTCAGTTCAGGTTTCTCATGTAATCAAAGCAATAAATGTGCCCGACTCATATGCAAAAGGAACAATCAGAATATCATTGGGAAAAGACAATACGGTTGAAGAAGCAAAAATAATAGGAGAAACACTTGTTTCCGTATTGATGGAGCAAAAATAAGTGAATGAAGCTCCTGCTAATGTACATAAGATGTGCCTTGTTTTTTGAAGAATCTCATGTGGTGAGTGGTAATTGATATGGACCTAAAAGCAAAACTTCGCCCTTTCTATGTGGCTAAAATGCTCTATGAGCAGACAGACGAGGATCATTATCTGACGATAGCTCAGATAATGGAGCAGCTCGAAAAAGAATACGGTATCTCAACCTCGCGCGGAACTGTGGGTGATGATATAAAAGCTCTCCAGGAACTTGGAGCTGAAATTGAGGTTATCCCTTCGACGCAAAAGCGCTTCTCGCTCATTGGCCGGCGATTTGATCTGCCGGAGCTCAAGACATTGATTGACGCTGTAGAGTCTGCAAAATTCATACCCAAGAAGAAGAGCACCGCCTTGGTTGAAAAGCTTGGTTCTCTCACAAGCCAGCATAATACGGAGAAGCTGGTTCGCAATGTAGATGTAGAGAATCGCCTCAAAGCCGACAATGAGAAGATCTACTACATTATGGAGGCGTTGAACGACGCGATCAATGCCAGCAAGAAGGTGTCGTTTCAGTATTTCACCTACAATGTCCGAAAAGAGCAGAAGCTGAAATACGATGGCTACACCTATGTGTTTAGTCCGTATAAGCTGATTTGGAATGGCGATTACTATTATGTGGTTGGCTTCTCTGAAAAGCACAAAGAGATCGGCAGCTTCCGCGTAGATCGCATTGTCAGATGCCCCAAAATCCTTGATGATGACGCTGTGCAGCCTCCGAAGAACTTCGACATGAATGTCTATCTGAACTCAATGTTCCGGATGTACAACGGCCAAAGAAAGCAGATCGAACTGGTGTGCAGCAACGATGTCATGGATGCCATCATCGATAAGTTTGGAAAGGAAGTCACCGTTCTGGCAAATGATATGCAATCTTTCAGGGCAATAGTGAACACTGCCGTTGGCCGTGTTTTCTATAGCTGGGTATTTGGATTTGCGGGAAAGGTCACTATTAAGTCCCCTGAGGATGTCAAAAAATCCTATGCAATCATGGTTAAACAAGCAGCACAAGCTCTAATCGAATAAGAACCTATTCTCTTTTCAAGCAAGTAGGTGCAGCCAATTGGCTGCACCTACTTTTCGATTTCCGGCTGCCCTCTTGCAATTTACAATTCGCCGAGTATAATAGCGTTATGGGATTTGAAATCCCATATAGAAACAGAGGTGCTGATATGAGAACAAAGAATCAAGAAACTCTGGACAGGATATTGAAGTTCGTAAACAAGTATTATCAGGAGCATCACAGTTCTCCTACGATCAACGATGTTGCTGAAGGTGTCGGCGTTGCCAGATCCACTACGCATCGCTACCTTCAGGAGCTGAGTGACCGCAACCTGATTGATTACGATAGAGGTATCTTGTCTGCTCCCCAAAGTGCCAAAATGAAAACGGCCTATGTATCCGCCCCGTTAGTAGGCTCTATTCGCTGCGGCAATCCGGAGGATGAGGAAGAGTCGATTGAGGAGTATGTCAGCCTCCCGGTCTCTATGTTTGGCAAGGGGGATTTTTACATTCTCCGTGCCAAAGGCGACTCCATGGCAGATGCCGGGATCGACGAGGACGATCTGCTTGTTATCGAGCGTAATTGCCCTGCTCTCGAAGGGGATATAGTCGTTGCGCTGGATGAAGACAATCAGAATACGCTGAAGCGATACGCCGGCTACGACAAGGACAGTGGGTATTACATCCTCGAATATGAAAACGAGGCTCGATACCCGGGCAAAACAATAAAGGTGCGGAGCTTTCAGGTACAAGGCATTGCTCGGCACGTAATAAAATCACTCTAAACAATAATCTAATGGCGATGGGAGATGTGTTGTTTTGAATGCAAAAGATGTTAAATGCCCGATTTGCGGCACAGTCAACAGAAGTCTCGATTTAGATGAGACCGACGGATGGATGGAATGCGAAAGCTGCCATAACACTGTTCAGGTATTGGAGTATGTTAAAACCAGACATATTCCGGTATATCAGATGGCGGATTGCAATCTCCTCGTTCCGTTGAGCAAAAAAAGATAAAAGGAGTATGGCGATGCTGGAGGATTGGACGATTTACTCTTGGTATTGCCCAAACTGTAAAACGCAGGTAGCGGGGCTTAAAAACAAGAAAAATCAAATTAGAGTTATTTGCACGAAATGCAGTGCCGAAATGGTCCGCACGGTAGTGGGCAGGCGGCACGATGTGATTGACATATATGCACCGACTGGAATGGAGCATAGTGACTTGGAATTGGGGGAATATTAGGATGACGATGTTAGAAGCTTTCGTAAAAGAGCGCAACGAGGCGCTGTTCAGCCTTGACCGAAAGAAGATCGAGGCCTACATGATCAAATATGGAGAAACTGAAATCTCTCAGACACCCGATGTCGTTTTCTGGGCCTCCGTGTACAAGGCCATCTGCGGTATCAAGGACGCACCGGAAGCCATTATAAGCAAGGCAAAGGTATGGCTACACGAGCACGGTATGAGCCCTTATCTGGCGGGGTGATACATTCCTCCCACTGATTTCTTTGAAGAACATCGAAGCGAGTTCCTATAACAACTGAATCAACGACATCACGACGGAACGGTCGGGCTGAAACAGGGCCGCACTAAATCCGCTTCCAGGTCACTTGATCGTGGGCATTAGCCCGAACATTTACCGGTAGTTATTCCAGACATACGTGAGAGGCCACCGGCAAGGTAAGACACTATAGTTCTATCTATAGGTCTGCCTTGTCGGTGGCCTTTTTTTGTTTTCGCCGACATTACAAATACATATTCGCAGCCTGAAGTACAAGGGCCAAGGATACAAATACGCTGATTTCAAACTCTTTTGAAAAAGCAGTATGGGTACCCTTAGATTTCTGCACCCTTTTTCAGGCAAGCAGCATCGGGAGTCCTTTTCGCCAGCGTAGTTGTGTCCTTTGGACCGCAGCGGGCGGAAAGGACTTTTTTATGTGCGATCAGTGGCTTTGCTATATCGGCAAATACCCGTGATCTCCGAATTTTTGACTTTCACCCAAATTCAAAAATTCAAAGGAGATCACAGTAATGAAAAGAACATTTTTGGTAAAGAAGGACCCCACGATTGAAGCACAGGACAATTGGCTGATCATGGATTATCGCCAGTATGCGGCATGGAGAGAAACGGATGAAGGCAAGAATCGGGAAATCGTCTTTGGAAAGTTTGAGGCTTGTAGTGAAGACGACTCTATCATTTTCATGGAGTGCAATGAAAAAGTCAGCAAAGAGTTGAAAAAGGATTGCCATCGCAAGCAGTACATCCGAAGCCGAGACGCCGAAACACCCTTCCAAGTCATGTCTTACAGCACCATGACCTTTCAAGAGTCTGAAATCTATGGAGAAGATGTTCTCGAAGATACAGAGTGCAATGTAGAGGAGTCGGTCATGCAGCGTATGGATATTGAGCGGGTCAGAACTGCACTGAAAATGTTGGCCCCGGAAGAGCGGGCCATCATTCAGGATTTTTTCTTCACAGAATCCCCAATACCGGTTAAGGAGCTTGTGGAAAAATACGCAATGCCCAAGACGAGCATCTATAGAAAAAGGGATGATGCACTGAAGAAGCTGAAGAAAATTTTAGGAAATACGTAGGTCAAATTGGGATGACACGAGTGGTTTGACATAGAAAATGCACCTGCCGAAGCAGGTGCGGAATGAAATTACATCATGGGATTTTCCAGCAGGTCTTCCACATTGCAGCCGAGAACACGGGACAACTTGTAGAGGATGTTTGCCTGCGCCTTGTCAATGCCATTGACCCGCTGTTCGTACATCTGAATGTTGCGCAGATTCACGCCGGATTGCTCTGCAAGCTCTGCCTGAGATAAGCCCCGGTTTTCACGGATGCGTTTCAGGTTGGAATCGCCTTCCGCTGCTTTGTAGAGTTCCTCCATGGTATCGATGAAACTTGTAATGTCCATCTCGTGGTAAACGGAATACATCCCAATGATCTTGGAAAGTGGAATGCGCTCAAAGATGTCCTTGAAACGACGGCCGGTAAACCATTGGTACTCTGCAACTGCCCAACCGGCCCAATATTCAGGGGAGCAGTCCTCTGCGTTGGTTGGTGCTGGCAGCTCCTTTGGACCGTATGCCTTTGTGATGACCGCACGGGCCAGCTCAACACCGGACATCCCTGCGACATAGGCGGGGTTGCCTCGTTCAAACTGTTCGGCGTAGCCGGTATTGATGAAGAGTGCTGTGATCCAATCCGGTTTTAACTTGCAGTCGTTGATCGCATAGTCGAAGAAAGAGGAAAGACGATCCTTGGCATTATTCAAATAAGATTCGCTGTATGCGTGGGTCATCGTTGCTCATCTCCTCCCTCAAGATATCCAGCACGAAGATGTCGTCCCGGTAAGACTTGCTTTTCTTGATCTCTTTACGGTAAGCATCCCTCGCTTTGGTATCTCTATCCAAGAACTTGGGGTAATAGACGCTCTTGCTGACCGGATAAGCATTCACGAAGTGCAGCCGATCAAAGCCTTTTTGAGAAATGACAACCGTCTGCTCGCCGAGCTTGCCCAGTTTTAGAGCCTTGTTCAGACTTCTGAGCGGTAAGGTGTTGGACACAAAGGACTCTGCATACTGAAAATAGGAATCGTCTGCCCGATAACCGATCACAACATCGTAGCCAGACAGATCAACCGAATAGTGGCCAATAAGATAGTCCCTTGCATCAACGGCAACTTCGGAGTCCAGCTTGAAGGTGCGGAATTGAAGCAGAAGAGCCATCCAGTTCAGGACCGTATGCATTCCGTCCAACAGATTCAGCACCTTCAGTCCTTCCGTGTCAAAGTCGTAGCTGTTGACAAAACCGTCTGTGTTCTTTTTGCAAGCCCACTCACGAGCCATTTCATCGACGCGGGTACAGTAGAAGCCCATGCCATAGTCGTTGTGCGGATTACCGATATGAATATCCGGAACCTCGATGATGTGGTCGGTTCCATGAAGCAGTTGAATGACGCTCATAATATGAAGCCTCCATTATCATTGTAATGATACAACCACATTATATCATCCTGATGATAGTTTTGTCAATAGCGCATGAGAATTCATTCCAAAGAATATGACTCCTCCCTCCAAATTCTTCTGCTTCCGAAAAAGAATTTGGAAACGAGCAAAAAACTGTGGGAATCTCGAAAAAAAATTCGGCAAAGAGAAAGTGAGAGGGCAATCTCATAAAACCCGGTAGGAGTGATTCACATGAATAACAAAATAAACATCAACCCCAGCTCGACAAAGTGGCTCGAAAAAGATGATCGGGTCGTCGCTGATTACTTTTGCGATTTGGGCTTCCGGTCCCTGAAGCAGATCCTTGATATGCGTGTTTTCGACCTGATGAATATGCAGGGCCTGAACGCTGTTCGAGTCGAGGAAGTGATCATCTGCTTATATAAGTGGCTGAATCCCAACACAGCTATCGATGAGGCTATCTATAACGGTATGATGTCACAGCCCTTCCTCTATACTCCGTGGAGAAAAGAACACAAAGACCTTGCTGCAATCAAAGTCGGCGACTTGGTGCTGACCCCCGGTATCAACATGAAAGCTATCCAGCATTTCTATGATGCGATCCGTAAGGCGTTTTTCAAATCGGAGGAATACAACTGGAGATGGTACAAGTTCCGAAACAGAAGTGAATATGTAACCTATCTCCGGAAACACGAGGAGGCGGAATAAATGACCCGAACAGAAAAAGAAAATCTCGTTCCTGTTTGGGAGCGCATTACCATTAGTCTGGAAGAAGCTGCCGCATATAGCGGTATCGGCGTGAGGAAGCTGCGGGATATGACCGATAAGCCCGAATGCAACTATGTTATCTGGGTCGGAAACCGAAGAATGATCAAGCGGAAAAAGTTCGATGAATACCTTGAGTCGGCCTATTCTGTATGAGTCAAGTATGCGATTTGCTTGATATGGGCTGATTCGCAACATTGGAAAACGAGATGTCTCTATGTATCCTTAATGGTGCCAAGAGAAAAGCGAAAGCAAAGGAGTGAAGACTATGCAGTTTCAAAAGAAGGAAAAGCGGCAGACAACCGTTCGCTTTGATAGCCACCATGTCAGGCTACGCACCGGAGAGGTACAGAGAAAAACCGGCAGCTATATGTACCGCTGGACAGATAAGCTCGGAAAGCGTAATACCATATACGCTGCAACATTGGAAGATCTCCGGGAGCAGGAGGAACAGATTCTTGTTGATCAGCATGACGGCATCAAAGCCAATATCAAAAATGTCACGGTGAATGATGTATATGAGCTTTGGTGCCAACTGAAAAGAGGCATCAAGGACAGCACCATGAAAAACTATATTTATATGTATGAGTTGTTTGTGAAGCCAACTTTCGGAAAGAAGAAGCTGGTACAGGTAAAAAAATCGGATGTGCGCCGATTCTATAATCAGCTCATCGACGATAAGGTTCTGAAGCCGTCTACGGTAGATGTCATCCATAATATCGTCCACCAAGTATTTCAGATAGCCGTCGATGACGATATGATTCGCAGCAACCCTGCGGCCAATATGCTTCGAGAAATCAAAATGGCACACGGTTCGGAAATCGAGAAAAGAAAGGCTTTGACCCTTGAGCAGGAAGAACTGTTTCTTGGCTATCTGGCCAGAACATCAAAATACCAGCACTGGTATCCTGTCTTTTATATTATGGCGAATACCGGAATGCGTGTGGGGGAAATCACTGGTCTGCGCTGGTGCGATGTGGATATGGAAAACGGCATCATCAGCGTGAACCATACGCTGGTGTACTACAACCACAGAGATGAGAAGGGCTGCTACTTCTCCATCAATACACCTAAGACAAAAGCCGGTATTCGGGAAATTCCCATGACCGAAGGTGTGAAGCAGGCATTTCTAATGGAAAAGGAGTTCCAAGAGGAGTGCGGAATGAAAAGTGTCAGCCACATTGAGGGCTATTCAGACTTCGTGTTTGTTAATCGGAACGGCGAGGTGCAGCATCAAGGCACATTGAATAAGGCTCTGCAACGGATCATGCGCGATTGTAACAGCGAAGTTCTTGAGAAAAAGGGCGTAGACTCCGATCCGGTTCTTCTGCCTAAGTTCTCGTGCCATGTGCTACGGCATACATTCGCTACAAGAATGTGCGAGAGCGGCCTGAATGTAAAGGTCGTGCAGTCTGTGCTTGGTCACGCCGATGTAACGACCACGCTCGATATTTATGTGACGGTCACGAACGACCTGAAGAAACGAGAAATCACAGCCTTTGAAACATATTTGAAAACCGGAGCCAAGCAAATGGCAAATGTATAATATGGTTCTCTCCCCCTTGCGGTCGCAAAATCTGCGATTGCAGGGGGATTTCTCTTTTTGCACATTTCTCTTATTTTGAGGTTTTTCCTATACTGTTAGCAGTACACAGGAAGGGCGGCAACAGTATGGAAAACAGTTTGGCAAATAAGAAACCTTGGCTTGTAGCTGAATGGTCAGAAAGAAACGGCAGCATCTCACCGGATGATGTACCCTATGGTTCTAAAAAACTATATTGGTGGCATGGCAGTTGTGGCCATGAGTGGCAGGCCAGCGCAAAGGCAAGATCAAGCGGCGAGAATTGCCCGATTTGCAGTAACGCCAGAATCGTTGCGGGTATCAATGACCTTGCGAGTTTGAAACCGGAACTACTGAAAGAATGGTCGCCGAATAATACCATCCAACCAACAGAGATCGGTGTTGGCTCTCATAAGAAAGTGCTTTGGATAGGAGCTTGCGGACATGAGTGGAGCGCAGAAATCCGAAATCGAGTCAGGGGAGCTGGTTGCCCCTACTATTCGCACAACGCAGTCCTTCAAGGATTTAACGACCTTGCAACTGTACTGCCGCAGGTTGCAAAGGAGTGGTCGCCTCGAAACGCACCGCTCAAGCCAACACAGGTAACGCCTTATGCAAATCGGAAAGTTTGGTGGAAATGCGAACAGGGCCATGAGTGGTTTACGCTCATATCTACACGGGCTTATGGAAGCAAATGCCCTTATTGCAGCGGAATAAAATTGCTGAAGGGATTCAATGATTTAGCTTCGCTCCATCCGCAGCTCGCATTGGAATGGTCACAAAAAAACGGCACATTATTGCCGGAGGATGTCAACGAGCGCTCCACCAAAAATGTCTGGTGGAAGTGCAGTACCTGCGGATATGAGTATAGGGCGGTAATCAAATCCAAAGTTCATGGGTTAAAATGCCCAGTATGCACGAGGAACGCTGTGTTGCCTGGTTATAGCGATTTAGCAACTACAGACCCGGAGCTGGCACAGGAATGGAATGCGGCAAAAAACACAAGAAAGCCCACAGAGATATCAAGACTGTCACAGTACCCGGTTTGGTGGAAAGGCATTTGCGGGCATGAATGGAAGGATAAAGTGTTTCACCGTGCAGTTGAAGGGGCTGGCTGCATCTACTGCGAGAAAGCATTTCTTAAGGAGCTGCCATATCTGCTTGTAACGATGTATGCAAAGCAATATGGGCTTGCGACACGCACAGACGACGAAAAACTGATTGGGGCACGGATCGATGCGGTTATCCCGGAACTGCGGCTTGCGTTTGCCTTTTCTCAAAAAGGCACTGATAGAGAAGCCAAAGTTGCAGAGGTTCTTCACTTCCTGTGCAAAGCGAAAAGGATACCGTTATTTGTGATACGGCAGAAAGACCCGATTGCGCTTGCCACAGAAATCAAGCAAGCCTTCGCTAAAGCAAACCTATTTATAAATTCGGATAGTCAAAGGGATGTTGCCCATCTTCGGAAGCGATACTTTGCTCAAAAGAACAATGGAAACTAAAAAGAGGAACTGCGACTTGCAGTTCCTCTTAGTTCTTTTGATTCGTTTTTACTGCATGGGCAAGTAACATGTTGAGTGCGTCCTGCTTTGCTCGCTCATCAGCTTTTCGTGATGCGATCAACAAACTGAGTTCATATTCAGACAGTGTAGAGTCCTCGATGTCCTGCCTTCCCAGCAGGTAGTCAACCGTTACACCAAAAATATCTGCCAGTTGGATCAGAATGTCAATGGAAGGCTGCCTGGAGCCGGTTTCATAACGGGAGTAAACCACGGAGGATACGCCCAATGCGGAGGCCACTTCTGCCTGCGTAAGACCCTTGCGAGTGCGAATATCCTTGATGTTCACAGGCACGACCTCCTTCCTATATACTACATTAAATTATACTACCGGAACGGAATACGACATATTACCGTATCGGTAAATGACTCGTTGACCAGCTACCGTTTTGGTAGTATCATATTCCACAGGGGTAAATGCTTCGTGTCACTTCGCGCCATCTCGGAATGCGGAGGAATACATGAACCTAAAAGAAATACGAGTCAGTCGCAAACTCAAAGTACAAGAGGTATCTGACTATCTGTGCTGCTTGCCATCTGTTTACAGCCGTTATGAGAATGGCAAACGAGAGCCATCCATCGATATTCTTCTGAAGCTGTCCAAGCTGTACGGCGTTTCAGTTGATTGTCTGATTGGAAATGATGAGGTCGTTGACACGAGCATAACCGAAAAAGAAGCTGCAATGATAAGCGCTATGCGTCAGGCGGACGAACGAGCCAGACAGGATGCAATTGCCTTATTAGAGCTGCATACAGGGAATAAGAAAATCTAAACAGAGAGGTGCAAAGTGACAGGAGCTTTGCCCTCTGTATCTTGAAAGGGCACCGTGCAAGCGGTGCTCTTTCTTTTAAGGTCGCAAGGCAGCACGCACTTTTGTGAGCATCCCTTTTGCGAGGTTAAAAGCAGGAAAAGTGCGAGCTTGGACACCGTTTTTGCCAAAATGGCTCAGTGAAAAGCGGTTATTGCCGAAACGGCGATGGAAGCAGATGTGTCACCACCTTATAATAATAGTAGTGACTTATGATCCCTATCTGCTTTGAGAAATGTGCGAGGTTAGAATGGAAGGTTCCGTTTACCAATACTACGCAAATGTCCGAACTGAGCCGGTTGAATGGCTATGGTATCCCTATATACCGCTCGGGAAGCTGACGGTGCTCCAAGGCGATCCCGGTGAGGGTAAATCTACATTTGCGTTGAATGTCGTAGCAAGAATTACGACAGGACAGCCTATGCCGGATGGTGTTCCAGTTAAAGGAAAGCGTGTTGCGATCTATCAGTGTGCTGAAGACGGTATTGCAGATACAATAAAGCCCCGCCTCCAGCAGGCCGGAGCGGATTGTGAACGAGTAGCTTATATCGTAGACAACGACATTGCATTGACACTGGAGGACGGTCGAATCGAAACAGCGATCAAGGACACACACGCCAGTGTATTTATTATCGACCCCATTCAGGCATTTATCCCGCCTGATGCAGATATGCAGAGTGCCACCAAGATGCGCTCTGTTCTGCGGAAGCTGGCAAATATTGCAGACCGCAACAAATGCGCTGTAATTCTCATCGGTCACATGAACAAAGGTGGCAGTAGCAAATCATTGTATCGAGGGCTTGGATCTATCGACATTGCTGCTATTGCACGAAGTGTGCTCATGATCTCAAGAGATGAAAGCCGCCCTGACATCCGATACATGTATCCGATAAAATCGAGCCTTGCTCCGGAAGGACCTGCAATTGCTTTCTCGTTCAAAGAGCATGGCGGAATCGTATGGCACGGCAAATATGATCTGAATACCGCAGAACTCATGGACAGCATCACAGTAAAAACAACCAAGCGGGAACGAGCTCGTGCAAAACTGGTTCAGCTTTTGGAGCATGAGGATCGTCCGGCAAAAGAAGTATATGCCGGCCTTGCTGATATAGGCGTTGGAAGCCGTACTGTTGAGAAAGCAAAAAAAGAACTCCAAGTCACAACTTACCGTTCTGGCGGAAGTTGGTACTGGAGTTTGCCAAAACCCAAATAACCAATGATGTTTACCGGGAGATGAGATGATGGAGAACTTGGTTTGGAAAGCCTACTATCACAGTATGAGTGGGCATGAGATTCGGCCATTTAACATATTTGAACATGGGAGATTCAGAGAAGAAGTACGGAAGCTCTTGCTGAAATGCACAGAGAAAGAAGCATTCGCTGAGGAGCTGCGCCGTTCTCTTTTCTACTATTACTGCAGTAAATGTGAATGGGAAGTTGTCATCGGACCTTGGTGCGGAGATCGGGGCACGAAGGAAATCAAAGTCGATGTCTATATGCAGGTCATGAACAACTGGGATATCTTCGTGGATTATGTTTGGAACGAAGGAAAGAAGCAAAGACGATGAGTGTGAGCACAGATACAGAGCGGATTTTCCGAATCGGTGGCTATGTAAAGCGGGCAAAACTGAATCTGCGAAATGAGCGTGAGATAAGAGCCTTTCATCGAAATGCGATTGAAAGACGGTTTGGTGATTTTGAGGATGGCACACTCGTGGATGTTTATATCGACATCACCGGTTATAAAGAAACGGCCAAGCGTCCTGAGATGCTGCGGCTTATGCGGGATTGTGCAGATGGAAAAGTGAATCTGATTTTTGCAGAAACCAAAGGATATTTGAGTGCAAACACACGAGAGTTCTGCTACTGGCTCCATTTCATCTTTAATCTGAAGGAACGGGTAGACATCATAACCGACGATGACCAGTTCAACATCAACACGATTCTCAACGCAGACAAGCAGCGTGAGGCACTGATAAAAATGGCTGAAGACTACATTTATCTGAATCCGCCTGACCACCAGAAGTGGTTGAATGGAGTGGTTTCTGCCATCACAAACTTACGGGAGGACGGATAAGGATATGGCAAAGGATGAAAACAAGGAATCGGAAATCCGAGGCGATGAGCAAGAAATCGTAGACCAGCGGCTTCCGGTGTGGCGTCCGCAGGATGCTGACCGAGAATATTACCGGTATGAAACGAAGAAGAGAATCCAGCATTATACGGTTCCGCCGCAGACTATTTTCCGTCCAGCAAAACCAACGCCTACCATTCGAGATGCGGAGCATAAGCGTGTTGCAGTTTATGCCCGTGTGAGTACGAAGAGCAAAGAGCAGGTCTCCTCCATCGAAAACCAAACAAAGTACTATACAGAGAAGATTGCCAAAACGCCCAACTGGGATCTGGCGGAAATATACAGTGACGAGGGCAAATCCGGCACATCGAAAAAATGGCGTCCAGAGTTCAAACGAATGCTGGAAGATGCGTCGAAGAAGAAAATGGATTTGATCGTTTGTGCCAGTGTGTCTCGTTTTGCCCGTAACATCTCTGACCCGATTGAGGAAGTGCGGAAACTAAGAACGACGAATCCATCAAACCCGGTCGGCGTGTATTTTGAAACGGAGGACCTTTATACGCTGGACCCGAACATCAACGAAAGGCTCCAGATGCAAGGCCTTTTTGCAGAGTGGGAATCCGGCAATAAAAGTCGCCGCATGATCCTATCCTATGATCAAAGAATCTGCACTGGACAGTTTCCGCTATCCGATCTGCTCGGTTTACGGCACACAATAGAGGGCGGTTTCATCATCGAGGAAGAAGAGGCGAAGACGGTTAAGTATATTTTCCTTGCTACGCTGTGCGGATACACCGCAGAAGAAATTGCAGAGGTGCTGACGGATAAGCAACGACCAACACTTCGGGGACGTACCGAATGGACAGCCTCAATGGTGAAAGCAATTATGGAGAATGAACGGCGTTGGGGTGATCTTGAGGTTCGGAAAAGGGTCGTCATTGACTATAAGGAAAAAGTGACGGCGAAAAACGATGGTCTGAGAGAAGGAGCCTACATCCCCCATTACCATGAGGGAATTGTATCTCCTGAGATTGCAAGAGCAGCACATATGATGCGAGCCAGCCGATACAAGTTCGGAAGTGTCCCGGATGTTTATGTGATCGATAGTGGAGCACTGAAAGGCTTCGTCAGTATCTCCCCGACATGGAGCGGCATCGACAATCGGGCTTTTCAGGATATTTCACGCCAAGTTTACAACGAGGATGAGTTTTGCGAGCTTCAGCGTCGGGCAAATATCATGAACGGCAGAACACACAGCAATGTCGTTTCCATGACGCTGAATGATTACCGGGTTGCACCCGGTGTCATGTTCATGACCCGCAGTGATCCGCAGCTTACATTTTCGCAAAGAAGTATGAAATTGAATGCAGTCTGTTGGGAAAAACTTGGGCAGCAGAAATATGTAGAGTTCTTGTACCACCCGGTACTGGAAGTAATCGCAGTACGAAGCTGCAATGCCACAAACCCCAATGCGGTGCTATGGGACGAAACGAAAAAGTCGGGGCTTCAACTATGTACTTCCGCATTCTCAAACGCCGTCTATGATAAGCTCGACTGGATGAGAAAGTATAAATTCCGATTCAGAGGCGTGACCCGTGTCAGAGGGGGCGAAAAGATCATTTTCTTTTTCCTTGATGAACCGCAGATATTGGTTGGAAAGGATAAAAAGCACCTTGATGCTATGGACACCTCAGATTCAACCGTAAAGTACATTCCCTATAAGGAAAGCGAGTGTGGCGAAGCGGCTGGTTTGACAGCCGGAATCGCTTACCCTGAGAACTGGCAGGAACAAGTTGGTGTCAGTTATGAGATCAAACAGCAACGAGGGCGTGTCCTTGATGCGGTGTCTTCAACAGATATTCGCAACCATGGTACAAAAGTAGTGAACCCTTTTATAGGAGTAATCCCTACACACGGAGAGCTTGAAGATGAATTAGAACAAATCTATGAGGCAATGTAACCGGAGGACAATATGGATAACGATAATTTTTCCTTTCTCGCTGATGCGGAAAGCTCGATAACGGGAGATAAAACCGAAGGGTACACGCCCAAGGAGCAGGAGCTGATTCATCAATTGGTTCAAGAACGACTGGGCAAGAAAAATGCCATCGAGTTTGAATCTCTCGATGACTATGTTGTTCCGCCCAAAATGTTCTTCTCCATGATTAAGAAACCGGCTGTGAGTATTCGTGCAAACAGAATGGAATTTAGTATGTCAGCGATCCGGCTGTTTGAGGGAGTACAGCACGTCCTTCCTATGCTCAGTGAGAATAAAAAGCGAATGGTTGTGGCCATCTGTGCGGAAGAAGAAATCTCTTCGATTGAATGGGCAAGACTAAAGAAAGATAAGTGGGTCAACCGTTCTATATCCTGCCCGGAATATGTCCAAAGCATTTATAAGATGATGAACTGGAACAAGGAGTGCCGGTATAAGGTCTATGGACGACTTGCCAATTCTGAACGAGGGCTGGTTCTGGTATTTGATCTTGCATCCGCTGTTATGTTTGATCCGCTGCCGGAGGAGTACTTTGACAAGCACACCGGCAAAATGAAGAAACGCATTGTTAAATACTATCCTGATGAGATCCGCATGAAGTTGGGCAGGAGTTATTCGGATTATGAAGCCCTTCAGCAACGAAGCAGCTTCGAATCACTATCCGGATACATGGACACCAGCGGAGGCGCTGTTCCCGCTACGGTTTCTGAAGAACTGGCTGCTTCCATCAGTATGCAGGAGCAGGAGAAGAAACGGGAGACTTTGTTTGGCACGATTATTGGAAATGGAGGTGACGATGATGTCCGAAACAACGAATGAGGATAGAATGTATCCAATCGAAATGACGCTGCAAGGCGCTCGCTGCTGTATCAGTATCGGCAAGGGCGTTATAAAAGCCTTGGGAAAGCCGAGCCATGTCTCGATTAAGATTTCGGACAGCCGTGATTCTTTGAGCATTTTCCCTTGTGACGAGGATGATGTGATGGCTTTCCGAGTTCCGCTGAAACTGTTCACCGATCACAGATGCGTCATGAGGATCAACAGCAAGCAATTTGTTCATGGAATCATGCGGACAAACCAGATGGACACTTCAAAGACATATGTTTTATCCGGCGAGTTTCTGGAAGAGAAGAATACAGCAGTATTCTCGTTAGTTGAGGGCGTCAGTCTTCGTACACAAAAAGGGATGGCGCAGTCATGAACGATTTCGTCAGAGAGTTTTTTGAGGATCAGCCTGAATTACTCAGGCGATATGAACGCAACGAGGCACGATATATCTTGCAGCTTCAGAAGAACTACGATACAATTAGCATTGACTTTGGAATTGATAAGAATGAGATGAAGCGGCTGGTGATTGCCCTTGCCGAGCTTGATCTGACCATTGATGAATGGCTCTGCTTTAAGATGAAAGAGCTGATTCTGGCCGACAGACTATCCAAGGAAAACAGAGGCGAAGAATAAGGGATTATGCGCTACTATGTTATCTCCGATGTTCACGGATACTATACGCAGATGAAGTCTGCTTTGGAAAAGGCAGGCTTCTTTTCCGATACAACTCCTCATAAGTTGATCATGCTCGGAGATTTATTTGATCGAGGGCATGAGGCGAAACAGCTTCAGCAGTTCATATTGGAGCAGATAGAGCAAGACAAGATAATTCTCATTCGGGGAAACCATGAGGATCTATTTGTGGAGCTTGTGACCACGGATGCAGGGATGCCATATAGCTATCACAAATCAAACGGAACTTATGATACTGCACTCCAGTTAACGGGCTTTGATCCAGTGATGGCATCTATACGCCACTATGATTTTGCCGATGCAGCGAAAGACACACCGTTTTACAAAGAGATTATCCCAGCGATGCTTGATTACTTTGAGACGGAACACTATGTTTTCACGCATGGCTGGATACCAAGCATTCCGAACAGGGATAAAAGCTACAGCTATATTTCTTCTTGGAGAGAAGCAGGCCGTGAGCAATGGAATCAAGCAAGATGGTTCAATGGCATGGATGCAGCACAGACCGCAGATGAGAATAAGACCATTGTTTGCGGACACTGGCATACTTCGTATGGCCATAGCAAATACGAACACAAGGGGACCGAGTTTGGAGAAGATGCGGACTTTTCTCCCTATTATGGTCCCGGATTTATTGCCATAGATGCCTGTACAGCGTTCAGTGGAAAGGTAAATTGTCTTGTGATAGAGGATTAATGGAGTGGCTTAGTCTGAAATCAAACTCTGCATATCCGTTTACAACTACGCTTTAGATGGGCTTAATATAAAGAGTGAATGTAAGCCAGTGCCTTGAAGTGTTTTCTGAGTTCTTTATGGAGAGACCTGAAACCTATTGAACTTCTGCGATTATGCTGTTATAATATTTGATACAATCTTTCGGAGGAGCGAAAGGTTGGAGTTGCACCACATACACCACTTGGAGCACCACTATGGTGTATGCTTTCAGCAGGGAAATGTACAGCGTTGTTATACACGGGAAAATGCGACCTGTAAGCAAAGCACAGTATTAGCAGGGCTTCTACACAGCTTTTCCATGTGAGGAATCTTATCCCGACAATGAAGCCGTTAGACTAAGCAAGTAGGGTTTTAGAGACTTATGGAGACTTACAGTATAGTTCGTCACCAATTTCGTCTCCATTTATCACCACATAATCTCCGATTTTGCTCTGATAAATGTGCAAATCCTCTTATCTAATCAAATATCATCACTGATATTCATACGAGACCCACTATCTCATTAGGTAGTGGGTCTTTTTTTTATGTTATAACGCAAGCCCGTCGATTGATTTCGGCGGGCTTTTTTTTCTAAAAAATTTTTTTCAAATGGGGGTTAAGATTGCGCGAAAAAAACTTGCGGTACAGGTATGCGGGGATGAAAAGCCCCAAGCGAACTTTGACAACTGAATACACATTCATCAGGTACGTTCCTGTGCGGGGGTGAAAGTCCCAGCCGAATGAAGGTGCGCCAAGACCCTCCTGCCCCTCCGGGTAATAACGGAAAGCAAGGTGGCGAGCGTTTCCGAACCATTCTGAAATATCCGACAGCTACGGATAAGGCCATGAAACGCAACAGGGATAATGATACTTCTCTACGGAGCTGGCGGAGAACCCGGCAGGGGTGAGATTCCCATGGACCCGATTCGCTATCGGGCGTCTGATGATTTCCTTTCCTGCACTTGGGGTTCGAGGAAAAATTAAGTGCAGCGATCAAAGCCCAAAAACGAAATTGTATTTTGGGTTTTGATGGATCGTAACGATTCAAATATATATACAACATTAAGCGAGTTAAAGGATAATTATCGTTATCTAACCTTTTTTCCGGAAGTCGTTATGAAGGGGATTTTCTCGGAATTATATGCTGCTGAAGGAAGCAACTTTACAAATAAAATACTGTTAGATCCTAATACGGGGGAACATGTGCTTCACAATGAAAATTATACGTATGACATTATTGACGAAAAGGTTCGAACGGTATATACCTTGTTAAAAGAATGGCAGCAGTCGCATTCAACAATGTATGATATGCTTGTTGACCCGTTAAATGCTCCAAAGAATATTTCTCTACAAAACTTAGAAAGATTAATGCTTATATACCAACAAGTACATAAATATGATTTAGATGTATTGGGACTGATTCTTGAGCAGATTGAATATGCTGACAGTTCAAATATTAAAAAACAACTTGCGAAAAAAGCCATAAACTTACAAAATACATTTGTGGTCATTGAAAAAACAATTAAGAAAATCTATGAGGAAGAAGACTTAGTATTTGATGGGCATAAGAATAAGTACTTGTGTTAAATATGAAAAAATGATATAATTAAGTTTTCAAAACTTAGAAAATGATGGGAGGGAAAATCAGATGACATTTGGTGTTGCAGTAAAGGCATATATCTTTAAAGATAATAAACTTTTGGTCATCTATAAAACAGAAGCTGAGGCACAAGGCAATCTAAATACAGAAGATCGTAGAGATATTCCGGGAGGAAGAGTTGAGTTTGGTGAGCAACCGGAAATAGCGTTAAGGCGTGAAGTTTATGAGGAGGTAGGGCTGCAAATCGATGTTCTTCAGCCATTCATGGTGTGGTCTTTTGTTAAGAATGAACTTCAACTAGTGGGAATTAATTATCTCTGTCTGTGGCATTCTGGAGAAGTTGTTTTAAGTGTAGAACACGAAAAATATGAATGGCTTACATATGAAGATATACTTAGAAGAAACTGGGGAGAAGAACAGTATCATAAAGCATTTGAACATTTTGTGGAATATAAAAGGAATGAGGAATAATATAAGTAGATGTTTGATTTGTTAATTGTTGGTGGATATATTATTCTGCAAGAACCGATCCATGAGATAAAGAAGCTTAATATAGGAATAAAAAATGGGATTATTGCTTACATTGGTGATTCAGTTATGGGTGCCAAATCATATGTTGAGGCGTCGGAGTCTCTTATATCACCTGCATTCATCAATGGACATCTTCACTTTGGAGAATACTATTTACGAGGGACTGGAGTGGCTTCAACAGCGGAATATATAGACCTTGGAGAACGATTTTATATGGCTACTAAGGAGTACGAAAATCAGATTCGTTGTAGTTCGATAGATAATGTGGTACATGAGTCTATATTGTTTGGTAGTCTTACGCTTTGTGGAGCACGAGGGTGGCCTCATATTTTTTCTCATCCTATTAATTATTTTCTAGGATATCCACTAATGAATTCGGCTAAACTTGGTTCATATGCAAAGGATTTTGAATATTTTTTTGAACGACTATCTACAACGGAGAGAGAAAAGTATTATATAAGTCTTCATTCGCTTCAATATACTACGACTGATGTTTTACAGCGCATCGCAAAAGTTAAGCGGCTTTACCCAAATTGTATTCTAAGTCTTCATCTTTACGAAAGCATAGAAGAAAGAACATGTATTGAAAGAAGAATGAAGCGTAACGCGCTAAATGTGTTACAGGAATACGGTCTTGTCGATGATAAAACACTTCTTGTTCATTGCAATTATATTAACGATGAAGATATTGATATTATTGAGAAGCAACATGCAAGTGTTGTTGTTTGCTACAATAGTAATTTAAGATTAGGGAATAAGCCGTGTGAGATACAACGTTTGAAAGATCGTGGAATTAACATAATCGCAGCAACAGACGGTCCCGCGACGGGGGATGGATTATCGTTACTGGATAATCTTAAAACAATTGGCTATCTGACGGGAATTTCTAGTTGGGAGCTTTTCGACATGATCACAATTAATCCAGCTAGTTTTTTTGGATCTAATGTCGGACAGATTAAAATAGGGAATAGAGCGGACTTGTTATTTTTTGATATAATGCGCCCAGAATTTATATATGAGGAGAAGTTAATCGAAAATTTGATTTATTCATCTGGTGTGCGCCCCAAAATGATTATGAAGGATGGGAATACAATTGTTGAAGATTACACTATTTGCGATTCAATAGGCAGAAAAGCGGTTATCGATAATAAGAAAAAAACGTTAGAACTACTTCGTGATATAGGGGTAAGTAATGTATTATTTAAAAATGATTTGTAATTCGGCTGCGGTTGTTTTTTCAACCAACTGCCTAAGAATGAAAAATAAGGTAATGAACAGCTTTGAACTTCGCAGTACTATACCAGGGTTAATTGTTCAGAGCATAGATGATCTTGATGAAACTTTACCCATTATAAACTACATGGATGCTTCTTGCAGAAGCTTTGATATAAATACAAGTACAGACCGTTATCAGGTGTTGTTTCCATTAGAAGATATATATTTTTACGATATAGTATATTTATTGCTTCTTGTTTTTTCAAGAGAGCTTAATAAAAGAGGCAAATATATTATTCATTGCGCTGCTGTAGAAAAAAACGGAGATTGTATACTGATTGCTGGTGAGCCGGGAGCGGGAAAGACGTCGATCGCGCTGTGCCTTTGTTTAAACTATGGTTACAAATTAGTCAGCAATGATCGAACTGTGATTGGGTTAAGCAATAATAGGCCATATGTCTTTTCTGGAACTTTGGAAACTAGCATTCGACCGCAAATGAAAAAACTCCTTTTTCCACATGTAAAAGAAGATTTTTGGGACAAATGGGACAAAAAAACAGACAAAATAAATATCACCGATAGTTTTAAAGAATTAGGTGTTGAAACCGGACAAAAAGGCTTTTTCAAAAATATATTTTTGGTTAATACATATCCTTCATCAGAAGAAGGAAAAATTTGGGAGATCAATCGTGTGGATAGATCGATTGCGATTGTCAAAATGCTATCAGAGTGTATACGAGGAGCGCGTAACATAATGATTAGCAATTCTCAGTTACTTCCGAGTTTTGATAGCAAAGAACTAATGGAAATAAGAGAGCAGGATGTTCAAGGCATAATATCAAAATGCAATTGTTGGTGTGGCAGAGGTGCAATACTCAGCATATGCGATATTATCAACAACCTTCAACCATTACCACACAATTAAGGGTACAAGCAATGCGGCAAAAAGAACTAATTGAAAAAGAAGCAAAAGGATTGATCGCCCAAACTGATTATGTTATGCTTCAAAAAGAGAAAACCTGGGATAAAAAACTAATACAAGTAAATTATTATTATACGAATGATCAGCTTAAAGAGAAGCATCCTGATGTACACATACGAATAAGGTGCTTTGGCAAGGATATGTATCTACAAATTAAGGTCACAACTAATAAGGAACATAATTTCCGTGAGTGCAACGAATATGAATTAGTTATGAAAGATATACCTGCTCAAATAGACGAAGAAACGCTTAGACGGGCTTGGGGAGATTATCGTTTTGGAAATGTAAAACTGATAGGCTTTTTGGTGACAGAACGCTCTATAAAGAATGTTGAAAATGCAAAAATTATGCTTGATAGAAATGCCTACAATGGTAAAGAAGACTATGAAATAGAAATTGAATGTGATAGTATAGAAATCGCAAGGCAAACTATAACTGCGTTGGGGGTAGAGGATAAGATGAAAATGTCTCGCGGAAAATATGAGCGGTTTTGCAAAACACTAAATTTGTGATTTCAGATGTAAAGTTTGTAATCATTTATAACATCGGAGAAAGACGGTCGTTTTGTCGGCGCTACTTCTCTGTAGCTTTTGCCGAATTGGAATACGGCCACGAGGAAAGAACATGGACTACGTAATTGATGTGCAGAATCTTTGCCGGGAATATAGACAAACGCCAAACCTATTCAAACGTAAAAGGCAATACATAAAGGCAGTAGATGGGGTGTCGTTTTCGGTTGAAAGAGGGGAAATCTTTGGATTACTGGGGCAAAATGGTGCCGGAAAAACAACGACCATAAAAATGCTCACCACACTGCTGGCACCTACCAGCGGAGTCTGTAAGGTGCTAGGATATGATACCTTCGGCGAAGAGAAAAAAATACGCCCACAGATTAACTTTATCTTCGGCGGGGAAATGGGCGTCTATCGCCGCCTCTCGGCCAGAGACAATCTGCGGTATTTTTCAAACCTGTATCTATTGAACCGAAAGGAGCAAGAGAACAGAATTGAAAAGATTCTGGAACAGGTGGAATTAGCTGACCGTGCAGATGATCTTGCGGAGACATATTCAAAAGGAATGATACAGCGCTTGCAGATCGCACGGGGGCTTATAAATGACCCGGAAATACTTTTTATGGATGAGCCTACGGTGGGATTAGATCCAATCGGAGCAAGAATGCTACGGGATATCATTCGCCGCCTTAAGCAGGAAGGACGCACAGTTCTTTTGACTACTCATAATTTGCCAGAGGCTGAAGAACTATGTGATCGGATGGTAATCTTAAATAAGGGTAAGATTGTTGCAAGAGGTACACCGGCAGAGATTAAGAACGGCTATGACACACTTGAAGAAGCCTATGTGGATTTAATCAAGGAGGCTACTAAATGAGTTTAGCTGTTCTAATAAGTTCTATACGCGTACAAATGAAGCAATCGTTTGTTCGCCCGATGTTTCGATTTTGCTTGTTGGCCAATCCCGTGTTAAATACTATCTTGCTGTATGAAATGTATCGAAATTCAGGCGAAGATAACTTTATGGCCTATGTCGTATTAGGCGCTGGACTGATGGGGCTTTGGAGCTGCATATGCTTTTCTTCAGCTGGGGATATTAACAGGGAGCGTCACAGCGGAACATTGGCGTTGATATTTGCCGCGCCCGCAAGTTTTCCTGCCATTATTTTGGGAAAGATATTGGGGAACACAATATTATCACTTGTAACCTTGGTGATTTCGCTCATTACTGCAGTGGTTCTTTTCCAGGTCCCAGTGATGATAGGAAGCCCCCTGCTATTTTTAATAGCTTTATTCGGTGCGGTAATGGCGTTCGTGGTAATTTCATCTGTGATTGCTTGTCTTCTGACACTTTCACGTAAAACAGAATTGTACATGAATTGTATCGAAATACCTGTAATCCTGCTTTGTGGGTTTGTGTTTCCTGTAACCATTCTGCCGAAAGCGGTGCAAGCCATTAGCTATGCGCTTTCCCCAACATATGCCGTTGAGCTTCTAAGAATGGCTGTGTGGGGTGTGGAAGATACTGCACTTTTTTGGGAGAAATTTGGAATAATGGTCGGGATTACAGCTATATACGCAATACTATCCGGATTGTTATATCGGAGAATTGACCGCCGTGTCCGTATTGCAGCAACATTGGAGGTGGCGTGATGATACGGCGCTTTATTGATCAGGCGGTTCTATACCATAGAGGCCGTAGTGCAGCATTTGAAGCTGAAGAGTTTGCGTTAATGCAATTGGGATATCCATTAATCACGCTGATATTCTACTGCCTAATCGCTGCACATAGTTTTCAAACTACAAATTTAACTAGCTGGGTCATTGGTAATTCCTTTCTGCTATGCACAAACGCCTGCATCTTTGGATTAGGGAATATCTTTGTGGGCGAACGTTATTGGGGAAGGTTGCGCTCCATTATTGCCTCGCCATGTGCGAAGTTACCTTTAATTCTGGCAAATGGCGTATTCCCTGCAATCTTCGCGGTGTGTGCTTCCATATTTGGCTTCTTGGTCGGGGCGCTTGTTTTTCATGTGGACTTTTCCAATGTGAATCTTGGGCTTGCGATAGTTACTGTTTTATGCGCTATGATATCGGCATCTTGCTTTGGTCTCTTTTTAGCGGTTTTCGGATTGATGTCAGATAGTATGCACCTGGTGCTGAATGTTGTCAGTTACCTGTTGATGATCTTTACGGGCGCAGAATTCCCGGTATCCCAGTTACCCCTTGCGGGAAGGATTGTTGCACAGTTCATGCCTCTGACAAAATCAATATCAGCGATGAATCTATTGTTTGAAGAGGAGCTTGGCTCTTTTTGGCTCCTCTTGGGTGGAGAGATTGTTACGGGTGTGACGTATGCCTTGTTAGCATGGTCCATCTTTGGATTTGCAGAGCGTGCCGCAAGAAGAAGCGGACGATTTGATATGTTCTAAAAAAAGCGTCAAACGGGGGCACAGATAGCGGACCGCGTTTGGCGCTTATTCTCAGTTTGCTATTATAACGTAAGCGCTCAATAACAGAGTCATTGTTCTGACGGATATATTCCTCGGCAGATTTTCTGTATCCAATCTTTTGGCAATATTCAGACACAAACGCCAAATCAATATCTTCAATAGAAGAACGGAATACCGGCTCGTCCTCGTAATAGCGAGAGCCTTTTGCGTACATAAGCTGTAATCGTTCATCAAAATTGAGCTTCTTTGATTTGTCACCCATGCGATAATATACATCATCCTGCTGATTCGCGTGCAATTCGGAACTTTGCGGGATAGAGATGACAAGAAGATGATTTGGTTTCCCGTCCTTGTCCACGCAGTCAATCGTTTCTGTTGTAATGCGGATAGAGGGCTTGCAGTAATCAAACGGCACCCTCAGAATATCATTAATGTTGTTTTGATAGTCGTCGATTCCGGTCACGGTCGAATCATCCTCTATGCCGATAACAAGTGTACCGCCATCGGCGTTGGCAAACGCAACAACATGGTTGGACAAACCTTTAGGATCTTTTCTCGCACTTTTGCGGTCAAAGGTTTGATCCTCCTTTTTGTTATAGAGTTCTTCAAGCGTATATAGCATATAGATACCCCCAGTGGTTATCGCAAAAATTCTTTTCTGTATTCCTGTCGTCTGAAATTATACCCCTGCATTATCAGATCATCGGCTTTCAAGGCAACAAGGTTGATGTCGGAATTCATCGCTTTGGCGATTTGCTGAACATCATATCCCCGTTCTATTAATTCCAATATTTCATCATCGGGTAGAGAGATTTGAGCGGCAAAGATGTTTGCTTCATATTCCATTCTACTGTCCCACATATTGAAAATATTAAATTCTTTGAAGCCGCCGACCTTGGTGGCTTCATCCCTATGCAATGTATCGTGTCCAAGTTCGTGAAGCAAGACAATTTTTTCCATTACCGGATGAAGATCTTCTTTGACAAACATAAAACGGTTACGCATGATGACCTTATATGCTCCTCGCTGACGAGCGAAGGGACAATATAATATTTCGACACCTAATTCTTTGGCAATTCGGTGAGGATCTCGAGTTCCACAGGTTTTCACGAGAGTATTTGCCTTTTGGATTATTTCGGATGTGCAAAGATACATTGCTTTTTCACCCCTTTCACACCATTATACCTTCATATTCTGATTATCTCATAATCGGTGTACCATAAAACGGACTTATTTGGCACGGTGCTTCTTGGGGGTGAATTTTTTATTCTTTTCTTTTGCAATCCAGTAGGCATCCTGAAGGGCTTTCATCATTACATCCATGTCTTCTTCTGCCATTTCTCCGCCTGCAAATAATCCCGTAAGTTCATCGGTAAGCTGCTGTGCCTGCTTTGCTCCTCTTGCCCCATATTTATCACCTGCTTGTGCGATAAGCACGCCGGCATTACCAAGCAATTCGTCCGCAGAAACACTAAGTGCTTTTGCAAGTTTTTCGGCAGCATCTAACCGGGGGCGAGATACTCCGTATTCGTAACGTTGAATCATACGAGAGGATACGCCGGATGCTTTTGCTAATTGTTCCTGCGTTAAATTGCGCTGTTCTCGTAATTCTTTTAATCTCTCGTTAAATTTCATAATCATTCCCCTTCGTCTGAAAATTATAACTTTTTGCGAACACGACATTTATTTCGCGAGAAGATATTGACACGACATTATCGCCGTGCTATAATCAACTCAACGTAACGACACTTGTGTCGTAATTATAATACTGCACGACACTATGTTTGTCAATAGGTTTCGCTAAAATTTCAAAAAAGAAGTTGCTTTAACGATTGAAAAGCACGATTTGACAAGTTGCTTATCTATCCGTTGACAGAGAAATTATGATGTATCAAACAATGGAGGTTTACGTTAAACGTATTACGAGGTGATGAGATTGAAAAAAGAAGAGTGGTCTCCGATTCCGATGCACTGTGCAAACTGCGGGCAGCTCAATTACGGGTATCGGAACGAAGAAGGAAAAATCAAGTACGAGTGTACGGTATGCAAGGTGGTGTCGGTAAGGGTTCAGAAAGGCCGCAGGCACGACCGCATTGATATATATGCTCCCATTGGGCAAGAACGCTATGAGTGAGGTAAAAGAAGATGGCTTATATGAATTTGAAAACGTTTGAGATTTGGGCCGATTCAAACATCGATGGCTTTGAGAATGAACATTTTGAGGTGGACGAGCTGATTGCACCCGTCATACGGGAACTCAATCTCAAAGGTTATACAACAAAATTCTGTTGTTCAGGACATCCCTATTATATGTTTAATGAAGCATTTACAAAAACCGAGAAAGATGCGACGGCAATTGTTGGTTTGATCGATACTGAACGATGTGAAGATGCGAATTTCTCGGTCAGAGCATTATATATAATGCCCGATAATGATTTATATATCGTTTTCGCAGGAGTAAGCAGCAACGATTTCTGCCTTCCTTTGCCTGACGGATTTCGTTGGGATGACGAGTGTACCATTCGTTATGATTACATCGAAACAGAGGTGTATGAATTTCTTTCAGAACGGTTAAATGCCTGTAAGACACTGTATGAATGGGCAATGAAATTACCCATCAAGAAATAAATCAAATCAAAAAACTGAATACGGCGACACGACGGTAAGGTTGAGGTGAAACAGACTGTGTAATTCCTTGTCCAGGTCAGTTGCTTTGAATTTATCGGTATGTTAATCCAGACCTGCTGAACGCTAACATGAGAGGCTGCCGACAAGACAGATAGCCCAAGGGCTAATTCTGTCTTGCCGGTGGCTTTTTTCATTTGGCAGACAAACAAGAGAGCTTCCGGCTGAGAAATCAGAAAGGAAGCTCTTTTTATGTTTTTATTAAGCCGCTGGCAATGCTTTATTGCCCAATATCCCTGATCTCCAATTTTTTGATAAACCACAAAAACTCAAAAAATCAAAGGAGATCACAAAATGAGAGATATTAACACTTTCCTTGTATTCAAGGACACTAATGATAAATCCACAAAGAACGTATGGTGGAAATGTAGTACATGCGGCTATGAGTGGAAATCGGTTATTAAAGCTCGTGTCAAAGGAATGGTATGCCCTGTATGCGCAGATCGCGCAGTTTGGGAGGGATATAATGATCTTGCTACAACAGACGCAGAGTTACTCAAAGAGTGGGATTATCAGAAAAACAAAATCTCTCCCAATGCCGTGTCACGGCGTTCCTATAAACGAGCATGGTGGATCTGCAAATATGGACATAACTGGAACTCAAAAATCTGCGAAAGAAGCATTGAAAAAATACCATGTAAAATATGTGAGAATGAATTCAAGTATCTACTGTGCCAACTCCTTGTTATATACTATGCAGGACAGTATCGCTTTAAGGTCAGAATAGATTCTGATGAAGCTGTTGGCTTATCAGTTGAAACTTACATACCTGAACTGAACCTTATCATCGAGCATCCAGACACAAGATCGAATCGTTCTGCCGTAAAGAAGAGTATCTGTTCTTTGAAAGGTATTGATTATTTTGAAATAGCGGAAACCGAGCCGGTTGCAATGGCAAACAGGATAAAGGAAGTATTACGCAAGAGACATATTTTCATTAGGTCTGATTCTGGTGAGGATATTCAGATATGCCGAGAGAGGTTTTTCGCGTGGAAAGAAAGCAGGAAATAAGGGGTGATAAGTATCTGAGGTTTAGCATCGCTTTATACCTATTATAATAATACAGCATCAAAATTCTTTAACACCTTGAATTTTCAGCTTTTCCATGCTATAATATTACATCCGGTTAGACTTAATTGTTTTCGTTTTGTTTGTTAGAATCTTCTCCAACATCTCCATTTTCGTCACCAATACGCCGGAGAAATCCGAAGAAATAGTGCGAGTATTGATGACTTTGGAAAATGCAACGGGAGATATGAAGGGCTATGGAGGGTTATGATTATGAAAAGTTGCTTAGTTCATAAATTCCCCACCATGAAGCCGCTGGATACCGACAAGAAGCCCGCAAAGCCCGCCGAGACCGCTCCCACCGCCCCGGCTGTGGAGGAGAAGATCGACTTCTCCAACGTGCAGATCGAGCCGCTGTTCACCGACCTGGTGGATTTCGACACCTTCTCCAAGTCCGATTTCCGGGCCGTGAAGGTCAAGGAATGCGAAGCCGTGAAGAAGTCCAAGAAGCTCTTAAAGTTCGTTCTGGACGACGGCACCGGCACGGATCGGGTGATCCTCTCCGGCATCCACGAGTATTACGAGCCGGAGGAGCTGGTAGGCAAGACCTGCATCGCCATCACGAACCTCCCGCCCCGGCCCATGATGGGCATCGAGTCCTGCGGTATGCTCATCTCCGCCGTGCACCAGGAAAACGGCCAGGAGAAGCTCCACCTGCTGATGGTCGATCCCCACATCCCCGCTGGCGCAAAGCTCTATTGATGACCCCCGAAGCCCTCCGGCGAAAGCCGGAGGGCTTATATGAGAGAAGAAAGATGAAAATGGAGAGAGAACACACGAAAGTACTTGATTTTGAAGCCGTCCGGGCCATTGCAGCCGAGACTCCGGACAGCGAGCTCATCCGCTGGGTGGACGAGGCCCTGCGGGAAAAGTCCGGCTACACCCTGCCCCCCAAAATCCACATCTCCCAGCAGGATGGCGACTATTACAACGTCATGCCCTGCATCTATGAGCGGGGCAACCTGGCCATGGTGAAGATGATCGGCCGCCACGGCATCAAGCGGGGCGAGGAGCGCTCCGTAATGATGGGCGACATCCTGCTCTACGAGTCCGACACCGGCATTCTCAAGGCCCTGATGGACGGGGAGTACATCACCACCCTCCGCACCGGCATCTCCGCCGCCCACTCCGCCCGCCTGTTCACCCGGCCGGACTTCGAGACCGTGGGCCTCATTGGCCTGGGGAACATCATGACTGTGTGCATCCGGGCGTTTATCGCTTCTCTGCGGGCGGAGGGGGACCGCCGCGCCATCACCCTGAAGCTCATCCGCTACCACGGCCACGAAAACCGCATCATGGACCTGTTCCGTCAGGACCCGGACGTGCATTTCGTCCTGTGCGACACCTATGAGGAGGTATCGGCGGCTCTGACCTGGTGATCTCCGCCATTACCAAGGTCACGGAGAACTTCGTCACCGACGAATACTTCAAGGAGGGCTGCACCGTCATCCCCATCTGCACCATGGGCTTCCAGAACTGCGACCTGTTCTTCGACCGGGTGTTCACCGATGAGATCGAGCAGATCCGGGGCTTCAAGTATTTCGACCACTTCGCCCCCGTCACCACCAACGTCACCGACGTGCTCAACGGTGCCGCCCCCGGCCGCACGGACAATGTCCAGCGCATCCTGGTGTATAACTACGGCATCGCCATCCACGACCTGGTCTTTGCCGCCAACATCTATGGCCGCGCCGCCGTTCCCGACACGCCGTACCACTACTGCCGGAAAAAATACTTTATCTGATGCTTTTGGCGCACTATATTGTGTGAAAACGCTATAAAAAGGCTGCGGCGAAATGCTCTCTGCTGGTAAGACAGTAAAATCAAATTTCTTGGAACAGGCATGATTTCGGTCATGCCTGTTCCGCTTTTAGCAGCTCGTCCAAGGGGATGTAGCCTACGAGGTCATGTTCGATATGTACCCTCTGCCTGCTGCTCCTGTTCATGAATTCGCTGTTGCAGACCCTTGCCCCGCCGCCGGTGTCAAGGTTTACAAAGTCGTTTTTTTCTGCTACAATGGAATTGTATCCGCAAAAATATGTATGGCATCCGAAAGGAGATTTTTATCATGAACAACGAGCTCAAATCCATCCTGTCCCGGGTGGATCATACCCTGCTGGCCCAGAGTGCCACCTGGAACGAAATCAAGGCCATCTGCGACGATGGCGTGAAGTACGGCTGCGCCAGCGTGTGCATCCCCGCCTCCTATGTGAAGCAGGCGGCGGAGTATGTGGCGGGCAAGATCGCCGTGTGCACCGTCATCGGCTTCCCCAACGGCTACGACACCACCGCCTCCAAGTGCTTCCAGGCCACCGACGCCGTGAACAACGGCGCAACGGAGATTGACATGGTCATCAACATCGGCTGGGTAAAGGACGGCCTGTACGATCGGGTGCTGGACGAGATCCGCGCCGTAAAGGCCCACTGCCAGGGACGGCTCCTGAAGGTCATCATCGAGACCTGCCTGCTCACCAGCGCCGAAAAGGTGGAGATGTGCCGGGTGGTGTCCCAGTCCGGCGCGGACTATATCAAGACCTCCACCGGCTTCGGCGGCGGCGGAGCCACCCGGGAGGACGTGGCCCTGTTCAAGGCAAACGTTGCTCCCCATGTGAAGATCAAGGCCGCCGGCGGCATCGCCAACCTGGACGACGCCCGGGACTTCATCGCCCTGGGGGCCGACCGTCTGGGCACCAGCCGCATCGTCAAGGCCGTGAAGGCCCTGGAGCAGAAATAAACACAATTAAACACAATACAAGGAGGAACTCAGCCATGTCTACCCCCCATAACAGCGCCGCACCCGGTGCCTTCGCCAAAACCGTTCTGATGCCCGGCGACCCCCTGCGCTCCCAGTTCATCGCCGAAACCTTCCTGGAAAACCCCGTGCTGGTGAACAACGTCCGGGGCGTCCAGGGCTACACCGGCGCCTATAAGGGCGTGCCCGTCTCCGTGATGGCCTCCGGCATGGGAATGCCCTCCATCGGCATCTACTCCCATGAGCTGTACACCCAGTACGGCGTGGAGAACATCATCCGCGTGGGCTCCGCCGGTGCTCTGCGGGCGGACCTGGAGCTGGGCAGCGTGGTGGCCGGTCAGGGTGCCTGCACCAACTCCAGCTTTGCCGACCAGTATGAGCTGGGGGTCCACTATGCCCCCATTGCCGACTTCGACCTGCTGATGGCCGCCGTGGAGTCTGCCCGGGAGCTGGGCGTGAAGATGCCCGTGGGCAATCTGTACTCCTCCGACACCTTCTATGACGCCGCCGGCCGCAACGACCGCATGAAGAAGATGGGCGTCATGGCCGTGGAGATGGAGGCCGCCGCCCTGTACTGCACCGCCGCCTTCCTGGGCAAGCGGGCCCTGGCCATCTGCTCCATCAGTGACAACCTGGTGCTGGGCACCGAGCTGACCCCCCAGGAGCGGCAGACCACCTTCACCAACATGATGAAGATCGGCCTGGAGGCCGCCGTGAAAATGGCCCAGCGGGGTTAAGTCCGGCGAAAGACAGAACTTAGCGCAAAAAAGGTTGCACTTTTCACCCCACCCTGCTATAATGTGCTCATAAAGGGCGTTTCGCGCCCAAAATTAAAAAGGAAGGTAGATTCACCATGAAAAAGTTTCTGGCAATGCTCCTTGCTGTGGTCATGGTCCTGTCTATGGTAGCCTGCTCCAAGCAGCCCGCCGAGGACCCCAACAAGGGCAAAGATGATCCCAACCAGACCGAGACCATCACCAATCCCGATCAGATCAACGACGAGATGACCTCCGAGGATGGCAAGTACGAGATCGCTTTCATCACCGACGTGGGCCAGCTGAAGGATAAGTCCTTCAACCAGGGCACCTATGACGGCGTGAAGCTGTACGCTGCCAACAACAAGCTGTCCTATAAGTATTATCAGCCCGCCAACAAGGACCAGGCCACCGATGATGACCGTTACGAGGCCATGAAGGCCGCCGTGGAGAACGGTGCCAAGGTGGTTGTCTGCGCCGGCTTCATGCAGGAAGGCGCTCTGCGCATGGCCGCCAAGGAGTTCTCCGATGTCTCCTTCGTGTTCGTGGATGGTTATCCCATCACCGAGGAAGCCGGCGTTGACGGCTCCCCCGTTCTGAAGAACGTTGCCGGTATCGCCTTCAAGGAAGAGCAGTGCGGCTATCTGGCCGGTTACGCTGTCGTCAAGGAAGGCTTCACCAAGCTGGGCTTCACCGGCGGTGGCGGCGGCACCAACCCCGCCTGCTGCCGTTACGGCTATGGCTTCGTCCAGGGCGCTGACGCCGCTGCCAAGGAGCTGGGCGTGAAGGTCGATATGAACTATTCCTGGCAGTATGGCGCCAGCTTCTCCGCTTCCCCCGAGCTGCAGACCATGGTTTCCGGCTGGTACGAGGCCGGCACTGAGGTCGTGTTCGCCTGCGGCGGCTCCATGTTCGCCTCCGTGGCCGCTGCTGCCGGCGCTGCCGACGGTAAGGTCGTGGGCGTGGACGTTGACCAGTCCACCGAGTCCGACACCGTCATTACCTCCGCTATGAAGGGCCTGGCCGACTCCGTGCAGTGGGCTCTGGGCAAGTTCTACAGCAACGAGTTTGCCTCCATCGGCGGTGTGGGCACCTCCCTGGGCGCCAACGAGAACGCTGTGGGTCTGCCCACCGCTACCTGGTCCCTGACCAAGTGGACTGTTGACGAGTACAACACCATGCTCAAGGACATCGTTGACGGCAAGATCACCATCGACAGCGATTACAACAACCTGAAGTCCACCGACAACGTCACCCTGAACATCATCTGATCGTTCCGTCCGGACGTATAGCCAAAAAGGTTACATAAAATCCCGGGAGCGCCAAAGCGCTCCCGGGATTTTTCTTGTCAAAAAAGCCTCGCAGAGTTTGCCGCCCGCGGGCGGCAAAGCAAATGCAATCATTTTTTGCCGGGGCGTGTACCTGGCAAAAATACTTCCTCCCCCACGCTCACGCCTTGGGCTGCTGCTGGGTGATGCAGTGGATGTTGCCGCCGCCGAAGGCCACCTCCCGGGTCTGGACCCCCACGATCTGCCGGTCCGGGAACATCTGCTGCAGCTGCTGGATGGCCAGCTGGTCGTTTTCGTCGCCGTACTGAGGGGCGATAACGGCCCCGTTGACGATGAGGAAATTCATATACGAGGCGATGCTGACCTCGCCGTTTTCCCGGGGTACGGTACCCTCCACGGCGTCGATGGTCTCCGCCCCCTCCAGACAGCAGGGCTTTTTGGTCAGGCACAGCTTGTGCACCGTCAGGCGGCGGCCCTTGGCGTCGGTGGCCTGGCTCAGGGTGCGGAAGGCGTCCTGGGCCGCCTGATAGAAGGGGTTCTCCGGGTCCTCGGTCCAGATGCAGGCCACCTCCCCCGGGGCCACGAAGCAGGCCACGTCGTCAATGTGGCCGTTGGTCTCGTCGGGGTCGATGCCGTCCCGCAGCCAGATGACCTTTTCGCACCCCAGATAGTTGCAGAGCTTTTCTTCGATATCCCGGCGGCTCAGCTCCGGGTTCCGGCCCGGGGACAGCAGGCACATCTCCGTGGTCAGCACCGTGCCCTGGCCGTCCACATGGATGGACCCGCCCTCCAGCACGAAGCCGTCGGTGCGGTAGCTGTCCACCCCCTCCAGCTCGCAGATTTTCCGGGCCACCAGATCGTCCTGGTCCCAGGGAAAGTACAGCCCGTCATGCAGGCCGCCCCAGGCGTTGAAGGTCCAGTCCACCGCCCGTAGGTCCCCCTGATCGTTTTTCACAAAGGTGGGGCCGCAGTCCCGGACCCAGGCGTCGTTGCTGGTCATTTCCACCACCCGGATGTCCTCCGGCAGCCGGGCCCGGGCGTTCTGAAACTGGTCGGGATTCACGCACATCGTCACCGGCTCGAACCGGGCGATGGCCCGGGCCACGTCGGCAAAGGCCTGCTGGGCGGGCTTGGCCCCGCCCCGCCAGTTGTCGGGCCGCTGGGGCCACAGCATCCACACGCCGGTCTGCTCCTCAAATTCCCCGGGCATGCGATACCCGTCCTGCCGGGGAGTGGTTCCCACAATACGTTTTGCCATAGTCGTTATCCTCCTGATCTGGGTTGATGGTGCCGCCGAACGGCGATGAGCAGCTCGCCCAGCAGCACACTGATGACAGAGCCCACGGTAATGGGCAGAATGGTGGCCAGAGTCTCCCGGTCCGTGGACAGAGGCACGGCGGTGAACAGAATGGACAGGCCGATGAGCACCATGGGCACATAGGCCAGCACCCGCAGCATTCCCGGGCCTCCCGGCACCCGGAAGGGCCGCTCCGCCTGCGGATACTTCCGCCGCAGGGCCAGAAACGCCGGAAACACCGGCATATAGCTCAGCAGCAGCATCACCAGGTTCAGGGCGAAGAAGCTCCAGAACAGGGAGGAATCCGGGCTTACCGCCTGGATGGCAGCTCCCAGCAGGCACACCGCCGAGGCCACGATCCCGCTGACCAGGGCCGAGCCCACGGGCATATCGTTGTCCTTCCGCCGCCGGGTGAACACGGCGGGCATGTCCCCCCGCTCCGCGGCGTAGGCGGCGGTGGAGTTGACCCCCATGGACCAGGAGATCATGTTGCCGAACAGCGTCACCAGGAACAGCAGGGCCACGATGCCCACCAGCAGCCCGCCGGTGCGGCCGGTCATCAGGGATACGGCGTCGATGAGGCCGGAGTCCACGCTGATGTCCCGGGTGGGGACGGCGGCCCCGATGCCGAAGGCGGAGAACAGATAGATGGCGGCGATCACCACGCCGCCGGTGACGATGGCCTGGGGGATCTGCCGCCGGGGGTCCGCCATGCTTCCGGCGTAGGTGCACACCACCTCAAAGCCCAGGAAGTTGAAGATGATGACGGAGATATACGACAGGCTGTCCAGATCGAAGGAGGGCAGGAAGGTCCCGGCGGACATATCGTTGACAAAGCCGTTCCGGGCCACATACACAATGCCCAGCACCCCCACCGTCACCGCCAGCAGAATTTTGATGGCGGCGCTGAGATTCAGAATGACGATGCTGTCGCACACCGGGTAAAAGGCCACCACCGTGACGATCCAGATAAAGGCCAGCTGGATCACCAGGGACCACACCGGCCCCGGCTGCCAGCCCAGCACATAGCCCAGCAGCTCCGGACACATCACAGCCAAAGACGCCATCCACAGGGGGAAGTTGATCCAGTAGTACCAGGAGGCCCGGGCGCCCCAGCGGGAGTCGGGCCAGGCGGTGTGGATCCAGTCGTACAGGCCGCCGTCCCCGGGGAAGGCGGTGCCCAGCTCCGAGGAGATCAGCCCATAGGGCAGCAGAAACGCCAGGATCATGAACAGCCACCAGAAATACTGGCTGTTGCCGATGGAGGCCACCGGGGCGGCGGCCTCCGCCACGAACACCACGCATATGACGGACAGCACCACGTCCGCCAGGCGGAATTTGCGCTTCTCCATGTCAGCTCAGGCCCCGGTCCGCCATAAAGCGCTCCAGCTGCTCCCGGGCGGCGGCCTCCTCCAGTTCGGTGTGCTGCGGGCGGCAGCGGGTGAAATAGACCAGCAGGCCCCGCATGGCCGTCAGCCGGTTTCCGGCCTGCTCCCAGCACAGGGAGGCGGCGGAGTCCGCCACCTCGTCGGTGACGTCCTCGCCCCGGGTGGCGGGCAGGCAGTGCAGGAACTTGCAGCCGATGGCCCCCAGGCTCATCAGCTCCCGGTTCACCTGATAGTCGTGGAACACCTCCACCCGCTGCTCCTTGGGCATCTCGTTTTCGTACAGGCCGTACCACACGTCGGTGTAGAGGAAGTCCGCGTCCCGGACGGCGCTGCGGTCGTCGGTGACCAGGAAGCTGCCGCCGCTTTCCCGGCAGTTTCGCTCCATGATGGCCTGGTGGCCATCCGTCAGCTGGTGGCCCTTGGGGCCGTAGTGGACGAATTTCATGCCCAGGTGGGTGGTGATGAAGCCCAGGGAGGCGCACACCTGGGTGCCGTCGCCCACGAACACCACCTTGCAGTCCGACAGCTTCTTCCCCCGGGGTAGGTTCTCCGCCATGGTGCACAGGTCGCCGATCTCCTGGGTGGGGTGGTTGTAGTCGGACATACCGTTGAGCACCGGGATGGAGCAGGCCCGGGCCAGGTCCACAATGGTGCGGTGCTGGATGACCCGGGCCATCACCACGTCCACCAGATAGCTCAGCACCCGGCCGGTGTCCTCGATGGTCTCGTGTCCCCCCAGCTGGATCATGCCGGGGCCCAGATACTGGGCGTGGCCCCCCAGCTGGCTCATGGCCGTTTCAAAGGACACCCGCGTCCGGGTGGAGGACTGCTGAAAGATCATGCCCAGGTTCATGTGCCGCAGCAGCGGCGGGTAATAGCCGCCCCGGATGGCGTCCTTGATGGACAGGCTCAGCTGGATCATGTCCAGCAGCTCCCGGGCCGAAAAGTCGTTGGTGTCGATAAAATCCTTGACCATATGGTTTCCCTCCTGCAAGAAATCGTTGGAAATTTTTGCGTTCGGCCATAGTATGCGCCGGGAGGGAACGCGATATGCAAAGGTTTTTCGACAGTCTCAAAAAAGGCTTTTTAACATCCGGTGTGCTATTTTTCGCTGGATATAAACCCGGAAAAACCCGCCTTTTTCAGCCTTTCCAGCATTTTTTCGGCGTTGTTTCGGTTGGCGAAGGCCCCCACCTGCACCCGGAACAGGCCGTCTCCCTTGGGCTGGGGCGCGGGCTTTTCCGCCTGGGCCGGAGCATAGGCCACCCCCAGATACTGGCAGAGGCCCCGGGCGATGGCCTCGCCGATTTCATCGGTGTGCTGGATGATCCACCGGGCTGTTTCCGGATTGTCGTGAAATTCGCACTCCACATAGGCGGTGGGAGCCGCCGGGGTCCGCACCTCATACAGCCGGGAATTGGCCTGGATATTCTCCGAGGTCCCCGGAGTCAGCGGCGCCAGGGCGCCGAAGACCGCCCGGCAGGCGTCGTACCCCTTTCCGGGCACGGCAAAGCAGAACAGCCGGGTGCCGGTGACCTTTCCATTGAAGGCATTGGTGTGGACGCAATTGTGGATGTCCGCCCCAAAAGCGTTGGATTCAGCGCATCTTTGGGCCATGCTAGTTCCAAATTTTGCCAGCTGCACCTCCACGCCGCAGCGGCGCAGGGCGGCGGCCTCCGCCTCGGCGATCCTCTGGCACTGGACATGCTCATTGGTATTGCCCCAGGCGTATTTGTTTTCCACCTGGTCGCTGGGACTGATATAAACTCGTTTGGCCATTTTGGTTCCCCCTCCCCTTTCATGCTATGCGGCGCTTTGCATTTTGCCAATAAAAATACCGGAACCGGCAAAACTTCTGCCGGTTCCGGTATTTTTGGCTCCATTTTATGTCTGGTCGCAGGTGATGTCCACGGCGACAGGCGGGATATTCTCCAGGGCAATATAACCGGCAGAACGGCGAATGCAGTCGAAAACATCCTCTCTTTCGTCTAACTCGTCGCTGCACAGCTCGTCCTCAAGCTGGAGACGGCCCTTCACGTCCGGAAATCCGATATCCAGCAGGATCTCCACCAATCCGCCCTCCCCATCCGGGAACTGGCGGGTCAGAGCGAAGTGAATCCACTCCGGTTCTTCGCCGAAGGGGTCGGTTATACAGGTGATCAAATCGTCCTGAATTTCCGCATTTTCCACGGGAATCCGGCACATTTCCTCGAAATAAGTGAGAATTTCCGGAAGGGCGGCGGTATCGGGGATTTTCTCCCGCAGGGAGTCCGCCAGCTGGCGGCCCAGGAGGACAGCCGGGTTGTTCGTGGGAGGTTCTGCGCGTTTTTGTTTGGATTTTTTCTGCTTTTTCTGGAAAATACGGTCAAAAATGCTCATTTTTGTTCCTCACTTTCTGCTGCTTCTTCTATATTTTCCCAGCACAGGGCGGCGGCGTAGCCTGCCGGGGCCGGAAGCAGGGAGAAGGAATAGCCGGGGACGGAGCAAATAATGGATGAACCGCTCAAATCGAAGTGAACGTGCCGGATTTGGCCCAAAACGCCTCCGCGGCACTTGATAAGCGCCTCTTTCAGGGTCCAGAGCCGAAAGAAATCCGCGTCACAGCGCACAGATTCCCGCTCCTGCGGCGATAAAATGCCCATCAGCCGGGGCGGAACCGGACGGATTTTCTCCACGTCGATGCCCACGGGGACATCCGACACGGCGCAGGCCACCAGGCCGTGGCTGTGGCTGATGTTGAAATAACAGCCACTTGCCATTGGTTTACCGTTATTTCCGATAAAAACTGTCCCGGGACAGGGCGGGATGTCCCGCTTTTGGGGGTTTTTGTCCCGGTACAAAGCCAGCATCTCCCGGGACAGGGCATGCCCCGTCTCATGGTCGTCGCCATGGGACCACACAAAGCGCCACTCCGTCATCCGAACAGGGTGATCTGGCTGGTGTCCGCCATACCGGCGAAGGCGCCCAGAGCTTTCAGCTGCTCGATGTGGGTTTTGGACAGCTTGCTGCAGCAGGTGGAAAATTCTTCCACGGAAATGAAGGTCTTGCCCTTCCGCTTTTCCACGGTGTCCTGGGCGGCGGTCTCCCCCAGGCCCCGGACGGAGATGAAGGGGGGCAGCAGGCCGTTGTCGGTGATCTTGAAGGCGGTGGCCTGGGACTCGTAGATGTTGATGGTGTCGAAGTGGAAGCCCCGGAGATAGAACTCGTAGCACACCTCCAGGGTGACCATCAGGTTCTGCTCCACGGCGGTGGCGTCCTTGTTGTTCTCGATCTCGCGGATCTTCCGCTTGACGGCGTCGATGCCGGCACAGCAGTATTCCGCGTCAAACGCCTTGGCCCGGACGGTGAAGAAGGTGGCGTAAAACGCCAGGGGGCGGTGGACCTTGAACCAGGCGATGCGGAAGGCCATCATCACATAGGCCACGGCGTGGGCCTTGGGGAACAGGTAGCCGATCTTGGCCAGGGACTCGATGTACCACTCCGGCACCTGGTGGGCCCGCATGGCGTCCTCCCACCCGTCCTGGAAGCCGCCCTTTTTCACCTTACCCTTTCGGACGGCCTCCATGATCTTGAAGCTCATCTTGGGGTCCAGGCCCATGTGGATGAGATAGAGCATGATATCGTCCCGGCAGCCCACGGTTTCCAGAACCGAGGCGGTGCCGCTGACGATCAGGTCCCGGGCGTTGCCCAGCCACACGTCGGTGCCGTGGGAGAAGCCGGACAGGCGCACCAGGGTGTTGAAGTCCTTGGGCTGGGTATCCACCAGCATACCCCGGGTGAACCGGGTGTTGAACTCCGGAATGGCCACGGCCCCGGTGGGGCCTAACAGCTCGTCGTTTTCAAAGCCCAGGACTTTGGAGGAGGTGAAGATGCTCATGGTGTCCGGGTCGTCCAGGGGGATGGCCCGGGCGTTGACCCCGGTGAGGTCCTCCAGCATACGGATCATGGTGGGGTCATCGTGGCCCAGCATATCCAGCTTCAGAAGGTTGTCCTCCATGCAGTGGTATTCAAAATGGGTGGTGATGGTGTCGGCGTCCTCGGCGTCGGCGGGGTGCTGGACGGCGGTGAAATCCTCCACGTCCATGTCGTCGGGGACCACCACCAGGCCGCCGGGGTGCTGGCCGGTGGTGCGGCGGACCCCCACGCAGCCCTGGGTCAGGCGGTTTACCTCGGCGTTTCCGGCGGTGAGGCCCCGCTCGTCCAGGTATTTGCGGACAAAGCCGAAGGCGGTTTTCTCCGCCAGGGTACCGATGGTGCCGGCCCGGAACACCTGGGTCTGGCCGAACATCTCGATGGCGTGGCGGTGGGCCCGGGCCTGGTATTCGCCGGAGAAGTTCAGGTCGATATCCGGCACCTTACCGCCGCCGTAGCCCAGGAAGGTCTCGAAGGGGATGTCGAACCCGTCCTTGACGTATTTCGTGCCGCAGACCGGGCAGTCCTTGTCGGGCATATCCGCCCCGCAGCCGTAGCTGCCGTCGGTGATAAATTCCACATGGCGGCAGTTGGGGCAGCGGTAGTGGGGCGGCAGGGAGTTCACCTCGGTGATGCCGGACATATAGGCCACCAGGGACGAGCCCACGGAGCCCCGGGAGCCCACCAGGTAGCCGTTTTCCAGACTGCGCTGGACCAGCTTCTGGGCGGACATATACACCACGTCATACTTCCCCAGGATGCTGCCCAGCTCCACGTTCAGCCGGTCCACCACCAGCTGGGGGGGCTGGTCGCCGTACAGGGCGTGGCACTTGTCCCAGACCAGGCGGTTCAGGTCCTCCTGGGAGTTTTCCAGCCGGGGCGGGAACAGCTGGCCCGGAGGCAGCAGCTCGATCTCCTCCACCAGGTCGGCGATGCGGCGGGGGTTGTCGATGACCACCTGATGGGCCAGATCCTGGCCCAGATAGGAAAACTCCTCCAGCATCTCGGTGGTGGTCTTGAAGTAGATGGGCAGGGGCGCGTCGGCATCGGGGAACTTCTTGCTGGCCAGAAGGATATGGCGGTAAGCCTCGTCCTCCGGCTCCTGGAAGTGAACGTCGCCGGTGGCGCAGACGGGCTTGTTCAGCTCCCGGCCCAGGCGGACGATGGTGCGGTTGAACTCCCGCAGCTCCTCCTCCGACTGGACGTCGCCGTTGCGGAGCATGAACATATTGTTGCAGATGGGCTGAATTTCCAGATAGTCGTAAAACGATGCGATGCGCCTGAGCTCGGCCCAGTCCTTGTGGTCCTTCACCGCCTGGAACAGCTCCCCGGCCTCGCAGGCGGAGCCGACGATGAGGCCCTCCCGGTGGGCCATCAGCTCGGTTTTGGGGATGATGGGCACCCGCTTGAAGTATTGCAGGTTGGAGGCGGAGATCAGCTGATACAGGTGCTTGAGGCCCATTTTGTTCTTGGCCAGCAGGATGATGTGCTTGGGGAAGCGGCTGGACTTGCTGCCCCGGGGCCGCAGCTTCAGCATCTGGGGGTTGATGTCCTGGAGACGGCGGATGCCCAGCTCCTTTTCCATCTTCTGGAAAAACGGGATCAGCATGTAGGCCACCATGGCCGCATCGTCGGAGGCCCGGTGGTGGTTGAAGGCAGGCAGGTCCAGATACTCGGCCACGATGTCCAGCTTGAACTTGTGCAGCTCCGGCAGGAGATTCTGGGCCAGGATCAGGGAGTCCACATAGGTGGGGTCGAAGGGAAGCCCCTCCCGGCGGCAGCCGGCCCGGATGAAGCTGATGTCGAACTCGGCGTTGTGGGCCGCCAGGGGGCGGCCGCCCACAAAGTCCAGAAAGGCCGTCAGGGCCTCCTTGGGGGAGGGGGCGTCCGCCAGCATGGCGTCGGTGATGCCGGTGAGGCCGATGATCTCCGGCGTCAGGCGGCGGCCGGGGTTCACGAAGGTCTGGAAGCGGTCAGTGACCTGGCCGTTCTTCAGCACCACGGCGCCGATCTCGGTGATGGCCTCCCGGTCCACCTTCAGGCCGGTGGTCTCGATATCGAAGCAGACGATCTCGTCGGAAAAGTCCTGGTCCTGGGGACCGTGGACGGCGATGCGGTCGTCTAAGTTATTGACAAAGTAGCCCTCCACGCCGTAGAGGATCTTGATCTTGCCCTTGGCGGTGTGCCAGGCGTCCGGGAAGGACTGGGCCACGCCGTGGTCGGTGATGGCGATGGCCGGGTGGCCCCAGGCGATGGCCTGCTTGATGACGGAGGCGGTGTCCGTCAGGGCGTCCATGTTGGACATCTTGGTGTGGAGGTGCAGCTCCACCCGCTTCTCCGGGGCGGTGTCCTCCCGGGGCTTGTGGGGGATCTTCATAATGTGGAAGGGGCGCAGCTGAATGTCCTTGCCGTCCCGGCTCAGCTCCACATTGCCCTGGACCCGGAGCCACATCCCCGGGGACACGGCGTTCTGCATGGACTGGGCCTCCTTGCCCTCCATGTACTTGGTGACGGTGACGGAATTCCGGTAATCCGTCATGTCGAAGGTCAGCCGCCAGACGCCGGGCTTGCGGGTCTCGTAGCACTCGGCGGCAAAGACCTTGCCCTCCACCACCACGGCGCCCATCTTGGGGTTCAGGCCGTCGATGGGGACGGGCTTGCCCTTGATCTCCCGGCCCATGAGGATGTCGGACTTGTCCTCTGCGGGCCGGGGGGTGCGGAAGTGGAGCCGCAGCTGGCGCAGGCCGTATTGGTCCATCAGCAGCTGGCGCAGGGCGGTGACGGCGGCCTCCGGCAGGGGGGCGGAGGCCGTCAGCTCCAGCTCCATGGTGCGCTCCGCCCGGTCCATGCTGCCGCCCACCACGCAGGCGTCGTGGAGCAGCAGGCCCAGGTCCCGGGGCGGCACAAAGCTCTCGAAAAAGGTAAAAAACGGTATTTTATCGCACATACGGGGCCCTCCCTTACAGCTTGTCGATCTCGTCCATCAGGGCGTCCACCAGCTTGTCCTGGGGGACCTTGCGCAGAATTTCGCCATGGCGGAACAGCAGGCCCTCGCCGTCGCCGCCGGCGATGCCCACGTCGGCGGCCCGGGCCTCGCCGGGGCCGTTGACCACGCAGCCCATGACCGCCACGGTGATGGGCTTGGTGCAGCCCTGAAGGCGGCGCTCCACCTCACGGGCGATGGGGATCATGTCGTACCGGGTGCGGCCGCAGGTGGGGCAGGAGATCAGGTCGGGGCCGGTTTTCCGCAGACCGGCGGCGGACAGGATGTCCAAAGCGGCGCGGACCTCCTCCTCCGGGTCCGCCGTGAGGCTGACCCGGATGGTGTCGCCGATGCCCTGGCACAGCAGGCCGCCGATGCCGATGGCGGATTTCAGCACCCCCAGGCGGGGGGTGCCGGCCTCGGTGACTCCCAGGTGCAGGGGGTAGTGGGTCTGCTCATGGAGCATGTGGTAGGCGGCCATGTTCACCGGGACGTGGGAGCATTTGACGGAGATGCAGATGTCGTCAAAATTGCAGTCGTTCAGCAGGCGGACGTGGCCCAGGGCGCTGTCCACCAGGGCCTGGGCGGTGACGCCGCCGTATTTTTGCAGCAGCTCCCGCTCCAGGGAGCCGCCGTTGACGCCGATGCGGATGGGAATGCCCCGGTCCCGGCAGGCGTCGGCCACGGCCCGGACCTTTTCCGCGGAGCCGATGTTGCCGGGGTTGATGCGGATCTTGTCCACCCCCTGGCGGACGCATTCCAGGGCCAAGCGATAGTCAAAGTGGATGTCCGCCACCAGGGGGATGTGGATGCGGCGGCGGATGGGGCCGATGGCCCGGGCGGCGTCCATATCCGGCACGGCCACCCGGATGATCTGGCACCCGGCCTGCTCCAGACGGAGGATCTGGGACACGGTGCGCTCCACGTCCTGGGTGGGGGTATTGCACATGGACTGGATGCTGACCGGCGCGCCGCCGCCCACGGCCACGGCGCCCACATGGATCTGTTTGCTCATGGTGTTATCCTCCTGTAATTGTGTGATAAATGGCATAATTTGCCTCAAAAGGGCGGCGCCCTTTTGAGGCAAAGGGGATTCAGTGGAACAGCTTCAGAACGTCCTGGAAGGTGATGACCAGCATCAGGCCCATCAGCAGGATGAAGCCGGCCAGGTGGACGTAATTTTCAAATTTGGCGGGGATCTGCCTGCGGATGATGCGCAGGGACAGGGCGTTGACCACCAGGAAGAAAATCTTGCCGCCGTCCAGGGCGGGCAGGGGCAGCAGGTTCATCACCGCCAGGTTCACGGCGATCAGGGCCGCCAGATACGCAATGTTGGCGGCGGCGGCCGCGGCGCTTTCGGACTGCTCGCCCACGGTGGTGATGGTGGAGACGATGCCCACGGGGCCGCTCATATCGGAAAAGCCCGCCTCGCCGGTGATGAGCATCTGGAGGCTCAGGCGCACCAGGCGGACAAAGTCCACCGCCTGGTTCCAGCAGTATTTCAGCCGCCCGCCGAAGGTCAGCTCCTCCGCCCCGAAATACAGGCCGAAGCCGGTGAACTTTTCGCCGGACTGGTCCAGATACTCGCCCCGCTCCATGTGGAAGTTCTCCAGCCGGAGCTTCTGGCCGTCCCGGCGGAGGACCAGGTCAAAATCGCCGGTTTTATTGCGGCCCAGCAGCAGGGACACGTCGCTGAAGGTGTAGATGCGCTCCCCGTCGATGGACAGGATGCGGTCGCCCACCTGAAGGCCGGAGGCGGATTCCAGGGGGCAGCCCTCGGCAAAGCCCCGGATCACCGGGACGTTGACGGCCTTGACCCCGGCGTACAGCACCAGGATGATGATAAGCCCCGCCAGGAAGTTCATCAGGGCGCCGGCGGCGAAGATCAGCAGCTTCTGCCAGAAGCCCTGGTTATTCAGGGCGGCGGGGTCGCTGGAGTCCTCCTCCTCCCCCTCCATGGCGCAGAAGCCGCCGATGGGGAGCAGGCGCAGGGAATACTGGGTGTCGCCCTTGGTTTTTTTCAGCAGGGCGGGGCCCATGCCGATGGCGAACTCGTTGACCCGCACGCCGCAGGCCTTGGCCGCCAGGAAGTGGCCCAGCTCGTGGACGGCGATGAGGACGCCGAATATCAGGATCGCTGCGATAATATAGATCATACCATGTCTCCTACCGTTTGCAGTACAGCGGCTCGCGCCTGTCTGTCTGCTTCCAGTATATCCGGAAGGTCCGGGGCATATTTCACCTGCACCCGGTCAAGAGCGGACTCCACCAGGCGGGGAATGTCGTTGAAGCCGATGCGCTCCTGCAGGAACAGGGCCACCGCCGTCTCGTTGGCGCCGTTCATGATGGCGCAGGCGGTGCCGCCGGTTCTGGCACACTGGCGGGCAATGCGCAGGCAGGGGAAGGCCTCCATGTCCGGGGCCCGGAAGGTCAGCTCGCCGCAGGTCAGCAGGTCCAGGGGCCGGTCCGGGCTGGGGGCCCGGTAGGGCCAGGTGAAGGCATAGCGGATGGGCAGCTTCATATCCGGGGTGCCCAGCTGGGCGATCATGGCCCCGTCCCGGTATTCCACCAGGGAGTGGACGATGCTCTGGCGGTGGATCACCACGTCCACCTGCTCCACCGGCAGCCGGTACAGCCGCATGGCCTCGATGACCTCCAGGCCCTTGTTCATCAGGGTAGCAGAGTCGATGGTGATTTTTGCACCCATGCTCCAGTTGGGGTGTTTCAATGCGTCGGCGGGGGTGACAGACTCCAACTGCTGATAGGTGCGGCCGAAGAAGGGGCCGCCGGAGCAGGTCAGCAGCAGCCGCCGGACCTCATTGCGGTCCCGGCAGCCCTGGAGACTCTGGAAAATGGCGCTGTGCTCGGAGTCCACGGGGACGATGTCCGCGCCGCAGCGCTCCGCCTGGGCCATGACCAGCTCCCCGGCGCAGACCAGGGTCTCCTTATTGGCCAGGGCAATGCGTTTTTTTTGCCGGATGGCGGCCAGGGTGGGCTCCAGTCCCACGCTGCCCATAACGGCGGTGACCACGGTGTCGGCCTGGGGCAGCTGGGCCGCCAGCAGCAGGCCCTCCGGCCCCGCCTCCACCCGGATGTCCGTGTCCGACAGGCGCAGGCGCAGCTCCTGGGCGGCGTCCCGGTCGTACAGCACCGCCAGGGCGGGGTGAAACTCCCGTGCCTGCTGCTCCAGCAGGTCCACCTGGCGGTTGGCGGTCAGGGCCGCCACGGAAAGGCCCAGCTCCCGGGCCACTTGCAGGGTCTGGCGGCCGATGGAGCCGGTGGAGCCCAGCAGGGAAATGGTTTTTGTCATGTTGCGATTCTCCTTATGCCGTTTACGCCGTTTACGCCGCCAACGCCCGCAGCAGGGCGCACAGCACCGGGGCGGCAAAAAGCACGCTGTCGAACCGGTCCAGCACGCCGCCGTGACCAGGCAGCAGACGGCCATAGTCCTTGATGCCATACTGGCGCTTCACGGCGGAGAAGCTCAGGTCCCCCAGCTCCCCCAGCAGCGCCCCCAGCAGGCCCAGGGCCACGCACAGGGGCAGGCCCAAATTCACGCCGGTGATGGCCCGGTACACCAGGCAGAAAATGGCCATACCGGCCATGCCGCCCACCAGGCCGCCTGCCGCGCCCTCCACGGTTTTGTGGGGGCTGACCAGGGGGGCCAGCTTATGACGGCCCAGGGCCATGCCGGTGAACAGGGCCAGGGAGTCGCTGCAGAAGGCCGCCACCAGGGGCGTCAGCACCAGGAGATAGCCGTTATCCAGGGTGCGCAGGCCGTACAGCCCCGAGAAGGCCCAGGGGATGGCGAAGCCCGCCGCGGCCATGGCGCAGACGTCGGTAAAGGTCAGGGCCTGAGGCTTTCCATAGGTCAGCACCCCGGACAGGGGCAGGGTCAAAGCCGCCGCCAGCAGCAGCCACTCCAGGCCCGGCCAGGAAAATACCTGCCGCCCCAGCAGCAGCACGGCGCACAGGGCGGGCAGCACCGTCCAGCGCCGGGCCTTGTCCGGGCCGGACACCGCCGTCAGCAGCTCGTGGGCCGCAATGACGGACAGGGCCGCCAGCAGCAGGGCCGTGGCCCAGGCGGGAGCGACGCACAGCACGGCAAGCAGGGCGGGAATGCCCACCACAGCCACCAATATCCTCTGTTTCATGTTTGTATCCTCTCTATTTCACGCCGCCGAACCGCCGGTCGCGGCTCTGGTAGGCGATGATGGCTTGGTCCAGGGCCCGGCTGTCGAAGTCCGGCCACAGGGTATCGCAGAAGTAAAACTCCGAATAGGCGCACTGCCACAGCAGAAAGCCGGACAGGCGCTCCTCGCCGCTGGTGCGGATGATGAGCTCCGGGTCCGGAATCCCGGCGGAGTAGAGATAGGAGGAAAAGTCCTCCTCGGTAAGGTCCTCCGGGACGGCCTCGCCCCGGGTGCAGTCCTGCGCGAAGCGGCGGGCGGCGTGGAGAATCTCGTCCCGGCCGCCGTAGTTCAGGCAGACGTTGGCCTGAAAGCCGTGGATATGGCTGGAAATTTCATTGGTGCGGTCCACCAGGGCCTGAAGCTCCGGTGAGATGGCGGACAGGTCCCCCAGAAAGCGCAAGCGGATCTGATCGCGCTCCATAGAGTCGATGGCCTCCAGCATATATTGCTTCAGAAGGCCCATGATGACCCCCACCTCGTCGGCGGGACGCTTCCAGTTCTCCGTAGAGAAGGCGTACACCGTCAGGTATTCCACGCCCAGATCCTTGCAATAGGTGGCGATTTTGCGGAAGGTCTCGGCCCCTACTTTATGTCCGGCAGTGCGAGGCAGGCCGCGCTGCTTCGCCCAACGACCGTTGCCGTCCATAATAATAGCGATGTGGCGGGGCAGGCGGCTCATGTCCACCTGCCCCGCCCCGTGATGATGGATCTTTTTGGAAAACAGGCCCATCAGACAGACAGGAGCTCCTTTTCCTTGTTTTCCAGGAGCTTATCCAGCTCCTTGCAGCTGTCGTCGGTCAGCTTCTGCAGGTCCTTTTCCGCCATCTTCAGCTCGTCCTCGGTGATCTCGGAGGCCTTCTGCTGCTTCTTGAAATTCTCCATGGCGTCGCGGCGGATGTTGCGCACGGCCACCTTGCCGCCCTCGGTATACTTGCGGATCTGCTTGACCAGGTCCTTGCGGCGCTCCTCCGTCAGCTGGGGGAAGCTCAGGCGGATGGACTTGCCGTCGTTCTGGGGGTTGATGCCCAGGTCGGACTCCTGGATGGCCTTTTCAATGCCCTTGAGGGCAGAGGCGTCCCAGGGGGTGATGACCAGGCTGCGGGGATCGGGAGAGGCTACGGACGCGATCTGCTGGATGGGGGTGGGGGTGCCGTAGTAGTCCACATGGATGCGGTTGAGCACGGAGGCGTTGGCACGGCCTGCGCGGACGGCGGCAAAGTCGTTGGCAACGGATTCGATGCTCTTCTTCATTTTTTCCTCGTAAATCTTGTACTCGTCTTTCAGCATGGGGTTATGCCTCCTTCACAATTGTTCCGATTTTTTCGCCGCGCAGGGCACGGACGATGTTGTAGGGGTCCTTCAGCGCGAACACCAGCACGGGAATGTGGTTGTCCATGGACAGGCTGGTGGCGGTGGAGTCCATGACGGCCAGGCGGCGCTTGAGCACCTCGTCGTAGGTGATGGCGTCGAACTTCACGGCGTTGGCGTTCTTGGCGGGGTCGCAGTCGTACACGCCGTCGATGTTCTTGGCCAGCAGGATCACATCGGCGACGATCTCGGCGGCGCGAAGCACGGCGGCGGTATCCGTGGAGAAGAAGGGGCAGCCCACGCCGCAGCCGAAGATCACCACGCGGCCCTTTTCCAGATGGCGCACGGCACGGGCCCGGATGTAGGGCTCCGCCACCTCCTTGATCTCCAGCGCCGTCTGGACCCGGACGTCCACGCCCTTCTGCTCCAGCACGTCGGCCATGGCCATGCAGTTCATGGCGGTGGCCAGCATGCCCATATGGTCGGCACGGGTGCGCTCAATGTGGCCCTCGCCGTTTTTCACGCCCCGCCAGAAGTTGCCGCCGCCGATGACCACGCCCACCTGGACGCCCATGGCCACGCACTCCTTGATGACGTCGGCCACCCGGCCCATAACCTGGAAATCCAGGCCGAAGTGCTTGTCGCCGGCCAGAGCCTCGCCGCTGATCTTCAGCAGCACCCGTTTGTACTTCGGTTCGTCCATTGACTGAATCCTCCCTATTCATACTTAGCTGTATTTTACCTTATTTTTCTGGTTTTGCATAGGGGGTAAACACAAATTTTTGCCAGGTTGTTTTTTTCCGTCGAAGGGTATATAATATGGGATATTGCACCATGGAGGGGGACGAAATATGGAGCTGCGGCACGTATACGGAAGGACCTATGCCGCCGTGGGGGCCACGGCGCTGATGCCGGTATATAAGCTGACGGACACGGACATTGTACTGATGGACACGGGCTACGCCCGGCTGGACCGCAGCGCCCTGGTGAATCTCATTGAGGGCAACGGGTTCCGGCTGCGGGGAATCATCTGCTCCCACGCACACTTTGACCACACGGGGAACGTCCGGTACTTGCAGCAGCGGTACGGCTGCCTGGCGGCGGCCCAGATCATCGAGGCGGGCATCTCCGTGAATCCCGATGCGTACCGGGCCAACTATGTGGCCCTGACCTACGGCAAAAGCCGGGAATATCTGCTGGAGGAGTGCTTTCCGGCGGACGTGATCATCCCCGCCGATGCGGAGCATCTGGACTTCTGCGGGGCCAGGTTCGGCATCCTGCAGCTGCCGGGCCACTCCGCCGGGCACATCGGCGTCGTCACCCCGGACGGGGTTGCCTATCTGGGGGACTGCCTGATCGACGAGGAGCAGATCGCCGCCGCCAAGCTCCCCACCAGTATGTTCATCGCCCGGGACCTGGAGAGCAAGGAGAGCCTGCGGAATCTCCGGCGCCCGGCGTACATCATCGCCCACAAGCAGGTGCTGACGGATATCGGCCCCCTGATCGACCGGAACATCGCCTTCATCCATGACAAGGGCCGGGAGCTTCTGGAGGACCTGGAGGACGGCATGTCCTTTGACCAGTGGATCTACGCCTTCTGCCAGCGGGAGAACGTCCGCACCCGGAACGAGTTCAAGTTCAGCATCGTGGAGCGGAATTTTGCCAACTTCGTGGACTGGCTGACGGACGAGGGAAAGGTGGAGGTGCGGCGGGAATTCTGCGCCAAGCACTATTTTCACCGGGAAAAGTAAAATGATTGTAAAATAACGGATTGCATATACTGCGAAAACGGTCTATAATGGACAGATACCCCGCAAGTATAATGAAAATTTGAGGTATTTGAGGATGAACATTGGAGAAAAGCTGAACATGACCATGCTCTGCGACTTTTACGAGCTGACCATGGGCAACGGGTACTTTGAAAACGGCTTCAAGGACAAGATCACGTATTTTGACGTGTTCTTCCGCCGGGTGCCGGATAAGGGCGGCTTCGCCATTGCCGCCGGTCTGGAACAGCTGATCCGTTACATCGAGGACCTGCACTTCACCCCGGAGGACATTGCGTATCTCCGGGGGCGGAACCTGTTCTGCGAGGAGTTCCTGGAGTATCTGGCGAACTTCCGGTTCACCGGCGACATCTACGCCGTGCCGGAGGGAACCCCGGTGTTCCCCAAGGAGCCGCTGGTGGTGGTCCGGGCCCCGGCCATCGAGGCACAGCTCATTGAGACCTTCACCCTGCTGACCGTGAACCACCAGAGCCTCATTGCCACCAAGGCCAACCGCATCACCCGGGCCGCCAGAGGCCGGACGGTGCTGGAGTTCGGCTCCCGCCGGGCCCAGGGCTCCGACGCCGCCATCACCGGCGCGCGGGCGGCCTATATCGGCGGCTGTGCCGGAACCGCCTGCACCATCTCCGACCAGCTGTACGGCGTACCCGCCGGAGGCACCATGGCCCACGCCTGGGTGCAGATGTTTGACTCGGAATACGAGGCCTTCAGGACCTATTGCGAGATCTATCCCACCAACGCCACGCTGCTGGTGGATACCTACAACACCCTGAAATCCGGCATTCCCAACGCCATCCGGGCCTTCAACGAGGTGCTCAAGCCCAAGGGCATCACCAAGTGCGGCATCCGGCTGGACTCCGGCGACATGGCCTACCTGACCCGGAAGGCCCGGAAGATGCTGGACGACGCCGGGTGGACCGAGTGCAAGATCAGCGTGTCCAACTCCCTGGACGAGTATCTGATTCAGGACCTGTTTATGCAGGGGGCACAGATCGACATGTTCGGCGTGGGCGAGCGGATGATCACCGCCCGGTCCGAACCGGTGTTCGGCGGCGTATACAAGCTGGCGGCGGTGGAGGACAATGAAGGGAACATCATCCCCAAGATCAAAGTCAGCGAAAACGTGGAGAAGATCACCATTCCCCATTTCAAGAAGGTGTACCGCTTCTATGGCCGGGACACCGGCAAGGCCATCGCCGACCTGATCACCCTGCACGACGAGCAGGTGGACGACACCCAGGACCTGGAGATCTTCGACCCCATGGCCACCTGGAAGAAGAAAACCGTGTACAATTTCACCGCCCGGGAGCTGCTGGTGCCGGTGTTCCTGAAGGGCAAGCGGGTGTATGACAGCCCCACCCTGCCGGAGATCCAGGCCTATTGCCGCCAGCAGGTGGACACCCTGTGGGACGAGGTGAAGCGCTTCGACAACCCCCACAAGTATGTGGTGGACCTGTCCCGGAAGCTGTGGGACATCCAGCAGGAGCTTCTGCGTTCGTCCCAGCGGTGACGGAGGATAAGGGCGGACAGAGTCGTCCGCCCCTACAGGCCCTCTCAGTCGGCTGCGCCGACAGCTCTCCCAGAGGGAGAGCCAAGGCTGTAGAGCTCGCTGCCCTCAGCGGGCCGCAAAACAGACACCCTTAGATACCCATACACCGCCGATGGACGGCGGGGACAGCGGGAAAGGAGGAAGGATTTCCGTTGAAGAAACCGAAGGTACAGCAAAAAACCGAGCGGCGCATATCGGCGGCCCTGCGGCTGGTGCTGGTGGCGGTGCTGCTGCTGGCCCAGATCGCGCTGGTGCTGGTGCTCAATGACCTGCTGCGGCAGAGAATGGCCATCGCCTATACCCTGCTGGAGCTGGTGGCCCTGGCCTACGTCTTCCGCATCAACAGCCGCCCCGGCGGCGGCTCGTACAAGCTGGGCTGGACCCTGCTGATCCTGACGGTGCCGGTGGTGGGCCTGATCCTGTACTGGCTGTGGAACGGAGATCATCCCCAGAAGCGGCTGGACCTGAAAAAACTGCCCCGGCCCCGGGAGTCCGACGCCCGGCAGGAGCACAGCCGCCTGCAGGTGGAGCACCTGCGGCGGGAGCACCCGGAATGGGGCCGCCTGGCGGCGTATCTGGACCGGCAGGGCTTCCCCCTGTACACCGGCACCGGGGCCGTGTATCTGCCCACCGGCGAGGCGTATCTGGAGGACCTGCTGGAGCGCATGGAGCAGGCGGAGCACTTCATTTTCATGGAGTTTTACATCATGGCCGAGGGGCAGCTGTGGGACCGGCTGATGGATATTTTCCGGCGGAAGGCCGGACAGGGCGTGGAGATCAAGGTGCTGTTCGACGACTTCGGCAGCATGATGCGCATGTCCGAGGAGGCCGTGGAGGAGCTGCGGCGCATAGGGGCGGAGGTGCTGATCTTCAACCCGGTGCACCACTATGTGAACCGCCTGTACTTCAACTATCGGGACCACCGGAAGATCGCCTGCATCGACGGGGACACCGCCTATACCGGCGGGGCCAACATCGCCGACGAATACGCCAACCTGATGGAGCGGTTCGGCTATTGGAAGGACGACGGCATCCGGCTGGAGGGCCAGGGGGCCTGGACCCTGACTCGGGAGTTCATCTATATGTGGGAGCGCATGGGCGGCGTCATGCACCAGGAGCACGACTATTACCGGCCCCACGGCGACGCCCCGGGCCAGGGCTTCGTGCAGCCCTTTGTGGACGGGCCGGACAGCAACCCGGTGTCCTCCGCCGAGGATGCGTTTTTGCAGCTGATCGGCGGGGCCAAGCACATGGTGTATATCACCTCCCCCTATCTGGCCATTGACGAGTCCATGGAGAAGGCCCTGTGCATGGCCGCCGGCAGCGGGGTGGACGTGCGGCTGATGATGCCGGGGATCCCGGACCACAAATTCGCCTTCATGGTGGCGGAGAGCTATTTCGGGGAGCTGCTGGACCACGGCGTGAAGATCTATCGGTTCACCCCGGGGCTGCTGCACGGGAAAACCGTTCTGGCGGACCGGGAGGCGGCCTTTGTGGGGTCCGTGAACATGGACTACCGCAGCTTCCAGCTGCACTTCGAGTGCGGCACCCTGCTGTACGGCGCGCCGGCCCTGGAGACCCTGCTGGAGGACATGGACGGCATTATGGAAAAGTCCCGGCAGGTGACCCGGTCCGACTGGGAGCACCGCCCCCTGCTGCACCGGGTGCTGGGGGGCCTGCTGCGGCCCTTCGCCATGTGGATGTAAATATCAAAAAAAGCAGGGCTTTTTTGATAAAGAATTGCAGTCTGCCGCGCGCATAATTTGTTCGCTGAAAGCGAACAAATTCCACACTTGCAGACTGAGAAGTGTTTTTTGCGGCGTACACGCCGCCGCAAAAAACGGATTGCATTTGATTTGCCGCCTGCGGGCGGCAAACTCTGCGAGGCTTTTACAACAGACTCAAAAGAGACCGTATTCTTCCGAATACGGTCTCTTTTTATGCTTTATGGCTCCAGCGTGTGCAGGAGACGGTCGGTGAGGGACACGGTCAGGGCGGCCGCAGCGGCCAGGGCCACCGTCACCGCTCCGCCGCACCACAGCACCGCCCGGTAGGCAAACCGGCGCATTACCGCTCCCCTCCCCCGCTGACGATGTGGTAATAGGCGTTGGAGGTAATCCGGTACACCAGGGTGTACAGCACGGCAAAGGCCAGGAAGCTGGCGGCGGTGGTGCCCACCAGCAGGCGGGTGTTCCAGAGGTTGAACAGAAGCAGCAGCTTATGGACAAAGGGGAAGGCGAAGGCCAGGTGCAGTCCCGCCAGCAGCAGCGGCAGGAAGAACACCAGCAGCAGCTGGCTGTTGATGCTGGAGCGGATGTCCCGGCGGGTCATGCCCACCTTCTGCATGATGTCGAAGCGGGCCTGGTCCTCGTAGCCCTCGGAGATCTGCTTATAATAGATGATCAGCACCGCCGCCAGGGAGAAGCCCACGCTGAGGAGGATGCCCAGGAAGAACAGGCTTCCGTAGGACCCGTAGAAATCTCCGCGATTTTCCGCCAGGGACTCCACGCCCAGCACGCCGTTTTCCATCAGGCCGCCGTCCTGGGCCGTGCGGCGGATGGCCTCGGCCACGGGGTCCGCGGCGTCGGGAAGCTGGCGGTCCAGGTCAAAGCCATAGTACCAGGTGCGGGACACGCCCATATTGGCCCGGTTCATCACCTGCTCCAGGGCGTCTGCGGCGGAGAGGTCCGGGACGATGAGCCACAGCTGGGTGACGACGCTGGCGGAGTCGCTGCCGGAAGGAGAAAAGTTATCCAGCAGGCCCGCCACCTGCCAGGTGGGGCCGTTCTGAAGGGTCAGGGAGGTCCCCTGATAGCCGGTCCGGCTGCGGCAGACGTACACCTGCCCCTGGGGCAGGGTCAGGTCCGTGCCCATGGCGGCGTTGTAATCCGCCAGGGGGATCAGGGTCACATCCACGGGATTGCCGAAGCCCTCATTCGGGGAGAGCACCCCGTCCCGGAGGGTCATCACCGAGGACACGGAGCGGTACTCCCAAACATTGGCGGCGGACATACCGCTGCGGCGGACGGCGTCCGCCACGGCGGTGCGCAGAGGCGTCAGGTCCCCGGACTGGCTGGCCCGGTCCGGGAAGTAGGCGGTGATGTTTTCATCCCGGGGATAGCGGGTGTGCAGGGAGTCCTCCGCGCCGAAATACAGGCAGGTGGTGGAGGAGAGCATCACCAGCACCATAGTGCCCAGGATGCAGATGGAGGCAAGACCCGCGCCGTTGCGCTTCATGCGGTAGACCAGGGAGGAAACGGACACGAAATGCCGCTTCTGATAGTAAAACCGGGGGTTCTTCTGCAGCAGGCGGCACAGGGCCACGGAGCCGGAGATGAACAGCAGATAGGTGGCCAGGATCACCATCAGCACGGCGGCGAAGAACCAGGTCAGGGCCGCCAGCGGCTCCCGGATGGTGACGGCCAGGTAATAGGCCCCGGCCAGCAGCAGGATGCCCAGCACCGCCAGGGCCCAGTTGGCCCGGGGCGGCTTCTCCCCCTCCGCCTGGCTGCGCATCAGCTGCACGGCGGTGGAGCGGCCCACCCGCACCAGGGATGAGATCAGGATCAGCAGGAAAATGCCGGCGTAAAGCCCCAGGGTCAGGAGCAGGCCCCCGGCGGACACCCGGTACACCATGTCCGTGGCCGCGCCCACCATCCGCAGCAGGCCCAGCTCCGCCAGCTTGCCCAGCAGGATGCCCAGGGCCAGGCCCCCGGCCAGGGAGATGCCGCCGGAGAGCAGGGTCTCCCAGCAGAGGATCCGAGCGATGTCCCGCTTGCCCATGCCCAGGACGTTATACAGGGCAAACTCCCGGTTCCGGCGGCGGATCAGGAAGGAATGGGTGTAAAACAGCAGCAGCAGAGAAAACACCCACAGCACAAAGCTGCCCAGATTCAGGATCACCTGCACGGAGCCGCTGCCGGGCAGCGTTCCCTCCGGCAGCCGGGACAGGGCCACAAGAATGTAGAAAAACGACACGGCGCCCACGCCGGTCAGCAGATACGGTACGTAGAGGCGGCTGTTTTTCCGGATGCCGTCCCAGGCCAGATGACGGTACAGCTTCATGCCCGGTCACCGCCTGCCTGGAGCATGGTCAGGGTGTCCGCGATCTTCTGGTACAGCTGCTCGTCGGTGCACTGGCCGCGGTACAGCTGGTGGAACACCTGGCCGTCCTTGATGAACAGCACCCGCCCGGCGTGGCTGGCGGCCTTGACGGAGTGGGTGACCATGAGGATGGTCTGCCCCTGGCGGTTGATCTGGGCGAACAGGTCCAGCAGCTCGTCGGTGGAGCGGCTGTCCAGAGCGCCGGTGGGCTCATCAGCCAGGATCAGCCGGGGATGGGTGATCAGCGCCCGGGCCACGGCGGCCCGCTGCTTCTGGCCGCCGGACACCTCGTAGGGATACTTGTCCAGCAGCTCCAGGATGCCCAGCTGGCGGGCGATGGGGTCCAGCCGGGCCTTCAGCTCCCGATAGGGCCGCCCGGCCAGCACCAGGGGCAGGTAGATGTTGTCCCGCAGGGTGAAGGTGTCCAGCAGGTTGAACTCCTGGAACACGAAGCCCAGGTTGTCCCGGCGGAAGGCCGCGGCGTCGGACTCCCGGACGGCGGACATGTCCCGGCCGTCCAGCTCCACCCGGCCGGCGGTGGGCTTATCCAGAGCCGCCAGGATGTTCAGCAGGGTGGTCTTGCCGGAGCCGGACTCGCCCATAATGGCCACGTATTCGCCCTCCTCCACGGAGAAGTCCACCTGCCGCAGGGCCGTGACCTGGCTGCCGCCGAAGCGGGTGGTATAGACCTTTTTCAGGCCCGTTACATTCAGAATCTGCATATTGATGCCTCCTTATTGACAGGGCCTATTATAGCAGGCCGGGGAAATGCGCCGCCATCGAATGGGCTTACATTTCCCCGGTCTGAGCTTACATTTTTGTCACTCGTGGGTGCGGACGTTGATGAACTCCGCACGGAGCTTGGAATAGAGGATGGTCTGGCTGCTGTACAGGCCGCAGTAGCCGGAGAGGAGATAGCTCAGGGCGCAGGCCACGGCAAAATACGGCGCACCGGCGGAGCCGAACAGCTCCACGCTCAGCAGCACCGAGGCCACCGGGCAGTTCACCGCCCCGCAGAACACCGCCACCAGGCCGATGGCCCCGCCGAACCCGGCGGGCAGGCCCAGCAGGCCCCCCATGAAGCAGCCGAAGGCAGCCCCCACGAAGAACGACGGCACCACCTCGCCGCCCTTGAAGCCGCAGCCGATGGTGACGGCGGTGAACAGGATCTTCAGCAGCCACGCCCAGCCATTGGCCTCCCCCGCCAGGGCCCGGGCGATGACGTCCATGCCCGCGCCGTTGTAGTCGCCGTTTGTCAGAAGGCTCATGCCGATCAGCAGGACAGAGCCTGCCAGCACCCGGACCCAGGGGCTTCTGAACCCCCGGTCCAGCAGGCGCTCCGTCCAGTGAAGCCCCTTGCAGAACAGGATGCTGACCACGGCGCACAGAATGGCCAGGGCCACCACCGGCACCATGGTCTCCAGCGTCACAGGGGGCATGGCCACCGCGAACCGGGTGGGCTCCACCCCCATGAGGGCGGATACACCGAAGGCCGCCATGGCGGCGGTGATGCAGGGCACCAGGCCCGCGTAATACAGCACGCCCACGCTGATGACCTCCAGGGCGAACACCGTGGCGGTGAGGGGCGTGCCGAACAGGGCGGCGAACACGCCGCTCATGCCGCACAGGGTGGCAAGGGGCAGGTCCTTTTCCCCCAGGCGCAGGAGCTTGCCCGCCTGGAAGCCTAGGCCGCCGCCGATCTGAAGGGCCGCACCCTCCCGGCCGGCGCTGCCGCCGCACAGGTGGGTAATGACGGTGGACACGAAGATCACCGGCACCAGCAGAATGGGGACGCTTTCGCCGAAGTGAACGGACTCAATGATGGCGTTGGTGCCCTTGCCCTCCAGATGGCAGAGCTTGTAAAGCCCCACGATGGCAAGGCCCCCCACCGGCAGCAGGTACAGAATCCAGGGGTGCGCCCCCCGGATAGCCGTGGCGTAATTGACGCCGATATGAAACAGGGAGCCGATCACGCCGCCGGCCACACCGATGATGCCGCCCAGCAGCACCCATTTTCCCAGCGCCGCCGGGTATGCTCCCATATGCATTATGGTCTTTTTCCACTTATCCACCGCTTGCCGCCGTCCTTTCCGCCCGTTCCCCCAAAAAATCTTCTTCCTTTTATAGCCAGCTTTTTTCGACAGTCTCTTTATAGCATCTTTATGGTTTGGTGTCAATCCGGCATATCAGCCATTCCCTGTTTCCGCAAAAACAGGGGCCTGCCTCCCGAAAAGCAAAGCCCCCGTCCTGTTTCATTTTGCTTCAGCTGCCCAGATGAAGCACCTGGAGAAGCAGAAGCCAGCTGAGCCCATAGTAGGTGACCACAGCCACCAGATCGTTCACGGTGGTAATCAGCGGCCCGGAGGCCACGGCAGGGTCCACCCCGATTCGCTTGAAAAACATGGGAATCAGCGTTCCCACGGCGCTGGAGATAAACATGGCCAGCAGAAGCGCCGCGCCGATGCACACCGAAACCGCAAACGCATATTGGGCGGGATATCCCTTGCCCAGCATGATGTAAGCGCCCACAAACAGCACGGAAAGACTGCCCAGAATCAGCCCGCTGAACAGCCCCACCCGCATCTCCTTGCAGACGAGGCCCAGCTTTTTCCGGGCGGTGATCTCCTTGTCCATCAGCACACGGATGGTGACAGCCAGCGACTGCGTTCCCACATTTCCCGCCATATCCAGGATCAGCGACTGGAACGCCATAATGATCGTCAGCCGGGACACGACCTTCTCGAATGCGCCCACAACGCCTGAAACAACCATTCCCAGCACCAGCAGCACCAGCAGCCAGGGCATCCGCTTTTTCAGGCTTGCCCGCAGCGGCTCGTGCAGATCCTCCTCCGCGGAAAGGCCGCCCAGCTTCGCATAGTCGTCGCTCATCTCGTCGTCCACCGCTTCCACCAGGTCCCTCAGGGTGATGACGCCGAGAATGCAGTTGGAGGCATCCAGCACGGGAATGGCGCTTTCCGAGTAGCTTTTCAGCCGCTCGATACAGTCCTCCGTGCGCTCGCTGCAGTAGACATACGGGAACCTGTGCTGGATAAGGGGCGCGATAGCCGCGTTCTTTTCCGCAATAAGCAGAGCGCGCAGCTCCACCGTGCCGCAGAAAAAGCCGTTTTCCGCCGTCACAAAGAGCATTTGGATATTATCGTTTTCCTTCGCCTGGTCCATAAGCGCCCGGGTGGCCTGGCCCACCGTCATTTCCGAATCCAGCGAAATGAAATTGGCGCTCATTCTGCTGCCGATCTCGTCCTCGTCAAACGACACCAGCAGCTCAATCTTTTTCCGAAGCGCTCCGTTGAGCAGCCCGATCATCGCTGACCTGTCGCTGCCGGGCAGTTCCCGCAGAATGTCCGCCGCAGCATCCGGGTCAATCTTTTCCAGAATGAAAACAGCTCTTGCCGTGTCGATGTCCTTCAGGAAGACAGCCGCCTCCTGGGGCTCGACATACTTGAAAATACCGGCCAGCTTGTCCGGCTCAATGGAGCGGATCAGCCGCATCCTTCCAAGCCGGTCCATCTGCTCCATGGACTTGGCAATATCGCTGTTATGATAGTTCTCCAGCTGCTCCTGGATCATCTTCGGCGAAAGGTCATCCCTTATCAGCGCCGCGATCTCATCCGCGCAGCCTCCGCTTTTGAGGTTCTTGTCTTCGTTGAACATTGCCATGGTATTACCGCCTTTCAATTAAAATCGCATCGTGTTCCTAATTGAAAGTGAAGCCGGGCAATGTGCTGTCATATCCGGCCTTTATTTACCTGTACGAGCCGACGCAAAGCAAGCGCCGGACACAGCGGCACATTGAATACTTCGCCCGTAACTGTCACCTAAGCTCACTTTGCTCACCTCTTTCTGGAATAAAAGTCGATTGCTTTGTCATGATACCACTGTCGCGCGGTCCTGTCAACCCGGGACCGGACGCTGCCGCCTCTCCCCTTTCTCTCGTTTTTTCTGAGAAGCTGAAAAATTTTCAGGGAAGCTGATTTTCTATGATTTTCCCTGTTGATTCCGGAGAACATTTGCCGTATACTATGAGATGGAAGCAAAAAGATCCCAAGTGCTATCACCTATTACAACAATCAGGAGGAAAAGCAAGATGAAATACGGTCGTACTTTCAATTTCTCCGCAGGTCCTGCCATGATGCCGGAGCCTGTTCTGGAGGAGATCCGCGACGAGATGATGAACTATCGGGGCAGCGGCATGTGCGTCATGGAAATGAGCCACCGCTCCAAGGTGTTCCAGCAGATCGCCGACGAGGCCCAGGCCGACCTGCGCAAGCTGATGAACATCCCCGATAACTACAAGGTCCTGTTCATCCAGGGCGGCGGCACCCTGCAGTTTGCCATGGTGGCCATGAACCTGATGAAGAACGGCAAGGCCTGCTATGTGGAGACCGGCGCGTGGTCCAAGAAGGCCATTGCCGAGGCCAAGAAGTATGGCGAGGTGCAGGTGGTTGCCTCCTCCGCCGACAAGAACTTCTCCTATATCCCCGACTGCTCCGATCTGGACATCCCCGAGGATGCCGACTATGTCTACATCTGCGAGAACGAGACCATCAACGGCACCACCTGGAATAAGCTGCCCAACACCAAGGGCCACATTCTGGTGTCCGACCAGTCCTCCATGTTCCTGTCCCGCCCCTGCAACGTGGCCGATTACGGCCTGATCTGGGCCGGCGTGCAGAAGAACGTGGGCCCCGCCGGCATGGCCGTGGTCATCATCCGGGAGGATCTGATCCGGGACGACCTGGATCCCAAGACCCCCATTTACATGAAGTATAAGACCCATGCCGACAACGACAGCATGTACAACACCCCCAACTGCTGGGCCATCTACTGCTGCGGCAAGGTGTTCAAGTATCTGCTGAGCATCGGCGGTCTGGAGGAAATGGAAAAGCGCAACATCGCCAAGGCCAAGGTCATCTATGACTTCCTGGATTCCTCCAAGCTGTTCAAGGGCGCCGTGGTGCCCCAGGACCGCAGCCTGATGAACATCCCCTTCGTCACCGGCGACAAGGAGCTGGACGCCGCCGTGGTGGCCGCCTCCAAGGAGGCCGGGTTCGACAACCTGAAGGGCCACAAGTCTGTGGGCGGTCTGCGGGCCTCCGTGTACAACGCCATGCCCATCGAGGGCGCACAGGCCCTGGTGGACTTTTTGACCAAGTTCGAGGCCGAACACAAGTAAAAGACGCAAAATCTGCACCAGCCGGAGGACAGGGTTCTCCCCTGTCCCCTGAAATTCGACAACAAACTGTATTATGGAAGGAGATTATTACGATGCGTATTCTGGTTACTGACGGTATGGACAAGACCGCTATGGCGCAGCTGCGGGAGCAGGGCCACGAGGTGGTGGAGCAGTTCTATGAGCCCGATCAGCTGGGCGCGGCTCTGCGGGATTTCGACGTGGCCGTGGTCCGCTCCAAGACCAAGGTCCGCAAGGAGCACATTGACGCTGCCAAGGGCGGCAAGCTGAAGATGATCATCCGCGGCGGCGTGGGTGTGGACAACATCGACGTGAAGTATGCCGAGGAGAACGGCATCACCGTGAAGAACACCCCCCGCGCTTCCTCCCAGTCCGTGGCCGAGCTGGCCATGGGTCATATGTTTGCCTGCGCCCGGTATCTGTCCATCGCCGGTCACACCATGCGCGAGGGCAAGTGGGAGAAGAAGGCCTATGGCAAGGGCATCGAGCTGCAGGGCAAGACCCTGGGCATCGTGGGCTTCGGCCGCATCGGCCAGCACCTGGGCGTGATGGCCAAGGCCATCGGCATGAAGGTCATCGCCTTTGATATCTATCAGGTGCCCGTGATCTCCGAGCAGCTGGACATCCCCTATGTGGAGATGGATGAGCTGCTGGCCCAGTCCGACTTCATCTCTGTCCACGCTCCCGCTGTGGACGGCGGCGCTCTGATCTCCGCCGAGAACATCGCCAAGATGAAGGATGGCGTGGTGGTCATCAACACCTCCCGCGGTACCAACGTGGACGAGGCCGCCCTGCTGGCCGCTCTGGAGTCCGGCAAGGTCCGCGCCGCCGGTCTGGACGTGTACGCCGATGAGCCCGCCAGCAATGTGGCTCTGTACAGCCATCCCATGGTGTCCTGCACGCCTCATATCGGCGCCGCCACCGTGGAGGCCCAGAAGCGCATTGGCCAGGAGATCGTGGAGATCATTGCCGCTATGTAACCTGCCTCGGCGGCGCCGTCCCCCGGCCCCTGCTTCCTGCCCAGTGCTTCTCCTCGCGGCATAGCCG